>Ga0335081_10011651_pt1 | contig 14238 bp, 13 predicted proteins | sample Lox_Sample_35_FD_206713 | JGI IMG/M metagenome (GOLD analysis project Ga0335081, IMG submission 206713) | Soil microbial communities from Loxahatchee National Wildlife Refuge, Florida, United States - Lox_Sample_3.5 | ecosystem: Environmental > Terrestrial > Soil > Wetlands | place: USA... | reverse complement strand
CCATCGTCAACCGCCGCGCTGCCTTGGACAGGACCTCGGGATCGCCGCTGGCACCCAGCGCGGTGCTGCCGGCGGGCGCTAGCGGATGCAGCCGGACGCTGACCTCGAGGATTGCGCCCAGCGTTCCGAACGCCCCCGAGAACAGTTTGGCGATGTCGTAGCCGGCCACGTTCTTGATCACCTTGCCGCCCGAACGCGCGATCGTCCCGTCGCTCAGGGCGACGGTCATTCCGACGACGAGGTCGCGTGCCGCGCCATAGCGATGGCGCAGAGGACCCGAGTCGGCGGTCGCGACGATCCCCCCGATCGTCGCCGTGGCGTCATCGCCGCGGCCCAGCGGAGGGTCCAGCGACAGCATCTGCTCGGCGCCCGCGAACGTCGCCTGCGCCTGGGCCAGCGGCACGCCGGCCTGGAGCACGGCCGTGAGGTCGCCGACGTTGTGCTCGACGATCTCGCCAAGACCGGTGGTGTGAAGCTCGAGGTCGGGCGCGGCGCCGGCAGTCCCCCAGTCAGCCTTGGTGCCGGCACCGCGGATCCGGACCGACTGGCCCTCGGCCGCTGCCGCGGCCAGTCCCGCCGCGGCCTCCTCGAACGTCGCGGGGCGCAGCTGGCGGGCCATCAGAAGCGCGTAGCGACCCCGTCGCGCTCGAGCGGGTGCTCCCGGTAGGGCCCCGGCACCTCGCCGCACAGCCGCGGGGTCGGCATCACCTTGCCCGGGTTGGCCAAACCGTGCGGGTCAAATGCACACCGCAGCCGCTGGAATGTGTCGAGGTCGGCTTCGGAGAACATCGACGGCATGTAGGCCTTCTTGTCGACGCCGACGCCATGCTCGCCCGTGATCGACCCGCCCGCGTCGACGCATGCGCGAATGATCAGCCCGGCGAGCTGCTCGGCCCGCCCCGGCTCGCCGTCCGCCGCCGCGTCGTAGCAGACCAGCGGATGCAGGTTCCCGTCGCCGGCGTGAAACACGTTTGCGACCTGGAGGCGGTACTCGGCGGCCAGCGCGTCGATCCGGCGCAGGACCTCTGACAGGCTCGTGCGCGGGATCACGCCGTCCTGCACATAGTATGCCGGCGCCAGCCTCCCCATCGCGGCGAACGCCGCCTTGCGCGCCTTCCAGATCAGGTCACGCTCATGCTCCGTGGCGGCGACGCGGACGTCGCGAGCGCCCGCCCGCGAGCGCAGGTGAGCAGCTGCTCGAGCCGCGCATCGCACTCCTCACTCGGCCCGTCGAGCTCGACGAGCAATGCGGCACCGGCGTCGAGCCGGTAGCCGGCGCCGGTCGCGGCCTCGGCAGCCTTGATCGAGAGCCGGTCCATGATCTCGATCGCGCCGGGCACGATCCCCGCGCCGACGATCTCGGTCACCGCCTGTCCGGCGTCACCGATGTCCTCGAAGAAAGCTACGAGCGTGGATACGGCCTCGGGCCTCGGCACGACCCGCACGCGGATCTTGGTGGCGACTCCGAGCGTCCCCTCCGAGCCTACGAACGCGGCCAGCAGGTCGTAGCCCGGCGCATCGCGGTCGAGCTGGACAACCGCGCCGTCGCTGAGGACAACCTCGAGGGCGGACACGTAGTTGGTCGTGAAGCCGTACTTGAAGCAGTGCGCGCCACCCGAGTTCTCGGCCACGTTGCCCCCGATCGAGCAGGCGACCTGGCTTGAGGGATCGGGCGGGTAGAAGTGGGTCGGGGCGACCGCGCGGGAGATCGCCAGGTTGGTCACACCCGGTTCGACGAGCACGCGTCCGTCGTCCAAGTCGACCGACAGGATGCGGCGCATCCTCGACAGCACGATCAACACGCCTTCGGCGACCGGCAGGGCGCCACCCGAGAGCCCTGTCCCCGAGCCGCGCGCGACCCATGGCACGCCAGTCTCATAGCACGCGCGGACGATCCGCCGCACCTCGCCGCCGGTCTGGGGAAGCACCGCGGCGATCGGCGTCTGGCGGTAGTGCCCCAATCCGTCGGAGCGGTAGGTCGCGAGGTCGTGCGCGTGCGTCAGCACGTGCTCGGCGCCGCAGATCCGCTGCAGCTGGTCGATCAGGTTGAGCGCGACGGGTGGCATCGGCACCGAAAGTATCCCTCATGCGGTGAGCGTCGCCCAGCGGCCTGGGCGTGCCGGCTGGCACCGGCACGCCAGGGTACGCTCGCCGCTAACGGACTGTGATCTTCTGGCTGCGGCTGTAGACGGTGGCTCCAACCGCGTTGGCCGCGAAGTTCGGATCGAACTTCGGGTAGGCCCACGCCAAGCGTATCGTGCCGCTGCCCGCGCGGAACTTCGACGTACTTACGTGCACGTCGAAGTAGCCCTGCGAGTTGGTGATCCTGACCGAGCTGACCGTCTTGAAGCTGCCGCGGGAGCCGGCCTGGTACTGGATCTGCACGGACTGGGTGGTGCCGGTGTCCTGCTTGGCAAACGGCGCCGGCCGGGCGTCCCCCCAGACCTCGAGGCTCCGTCTGCGCCCGGCCGAGGTGACAGGAAGGTACAGAGGCAGCCGGTAAGCATCGTACTCCGGCTTCTTGGTGCCGTTGGCCTTCAGCAGCCCGGCCGAGAAGCCCTGGTAGACGCCGGGATTCGGGCCCGGGTCCCAAACCGGGTACTGCATGAAGGACACAACTCGCGGCCATTTGTAGCTGAGGTACTCGGCCCAGTTGATGTAATATGCGGCGGTTGCCGGCGAGACGAACTTGCCGATGCTGTCAGGCGGGTGCGGGGGGGTGGTGATGTACCCGTACTCGTCGTTGTAGATCGGGAAACGCGCCCCCGAGCCGTACATCGCCTGCAGCCGGTCGAGCTCGTGCCAGAGGTTCGGCAGTTGGTTGAATGCGACGTAGTTGGGGTCTCCGTGCGGACCATCGGTGTTCGGCGGCAGGCTCTGGCCCTCGGCCAGGGGGTAGGGGTGGATGCCGAAACCGCTGGCCTTGAACAGGCCCGGGTTGCTCTTCGGGAAGCTCCTGTAACCGGCGGCGGTCGTCGGGCATCCGACGTTGGACGCCGCCTTGCCGCGCAGCTGGTGGTAGCTGCCGTCCACGCAGTAGAGCGTACGGATGAAGATCAGCGGCTTGGTCTGGCTGTATGAGCCGGGCAGCCCCTGCGGCAGCGCTTTGGAAGCCGGAGCGCTGAGGCCGCGAGAGGCGAGCTCGCCGATCAGGATCGTGTCGGTCCTAGTCGTGTGGCCGGTCTGCACAAGCCCGCTCCAGCCGGCGTTGACGATTTGACGATACATATTCGGCGCGAGCGAGATCTTCGAGCCGTCGACCGCTTGTGGGCCGAGGTCCTCGCCGAAGTTGGGCTCGTTGAAGATCGTCCAGAAGCTGACCCGCGGCAGCGGCGTCGTCGACCCGCGCGGGAAGGTGCCGCTGTAGCGCTTGCCGACGGCATAGACGAACTGGCCGTACTCGGACGCGTTCGGGCACCAGGCAAAGTTCGGGTTGTAGCCCTTGGGCTGGCTGCCGCACTGCTGCCCACCAGCCCGCTGCTGCTGCGCCCAGAGCGGGGAGCCGCCCGTAGGCATGAAGTCGACCGTGATCCCATCCTTCTTGGCGTCGACGTCGATCGCGTCGTACGGTGCCCAGCCCTTCGCCGGGTACGCGTTCGGGTCCTCGGCGTCGAACTTCGGCGCCCGCTTGGAATGGGAGTCCGGCGCCACCGACGACCAGACGACGAAGACGCGAACGACACGTGCGCCGAGCTTGCGAAGCAGCGCCAGCGAGCCTGCCGGATCAGCCAGCATGTGCGGATCGTCTTCGATCATCGGAACCTGTGTGGTGGACGCATGTGCGGGCGCCGTCGCGATCGCGAATCGCATCCCCACGAGGGCTGATGCGAGGACGAGGACCGCGGAGAGCTTTCTTACGTTTGGCATGGCGAAAGAACGCTTGGGGGGCGCTGAAGTTGCGGCACGCTGCCGCTCGGGCGCTTTCATTCTGTGGTCGCTGACCTCCGTTGCTCGGCGGCTTGAATACGCTCCAAATCGAGCGCTTTACGCCTTTACAGCTTTACATCACGGTTGAGAGGAGCTAGGGCCCGTTCAATAATTAGTGAGCGGAATTGACGAGTGGCTGGGCGTGTCGGCTCGCCGCGATCGTACCTGGCGTATTTGAACGGCGGGCCGGTGGCTCCAGACGCCGTTACGCGGATCAGTAATTGTGTCGTGGGCCCTTAGATTAGTTTAGTGAAGCGTGATGTTCACGAGGCGGCTGTAGATCGTCTGGCCATTCGGATAGGCCCACGCCAGTCTCACCGTGCCGCTGCCGGGAAACTGCTGCGCGATGTCGAAATAACCGCGCGGATCCGTCAGCGGCACGGTCCGGATCGTCTGGAATGCGCCGTGCGAGCCGCTCTGGAACTCGATTCGGACCCGCTGCTCGGCCCGAGTCACCAACTTACCGTAACCGACCGGGCGGACGCAGCCCCACACCTCGAGCGCCTGGCCGGACGCGCCCGAGGTCACGGGCAGGAAGATGGGCATCCGGTAGGAGTAGAAGCCCGGCTTCGGCTGGCCGTTGGGGAACTCGAGACCGCTCGCGAAGACGCCGGTGGGCGGATCTCGCAGCAGATACTGGTCATAGGACTTGATGCGAGGGTTGAGCCAGGTGAGGTACTCGGCCCAATTGATGTAGTAAGCGGCCAGCGCGGGACTGGTCGACAGCGGCTCGCTATCGGGGGGCTTGGTCTGGTAGCCGAACTCCGTCGACCAGAGCGGAAAGCGGGTGCTCGAGCCGTATACGTGTTGGATCGTGTCCAGCACATGCTCGAGGTGAGGAATGTCTGCGAGCACGGCGTAGTCGGGCTCGTTGGGGGGGGCCGCGTCCGGAGGCAGGCCCTGCGGATAGGGATGGATCGCAAAGCCGGTCGCGTGAAACAGCGCCGGGTGCTGGCTGGCGAACTGCGCCGAGCCCGCGGCGGTCGCCGGACAGGAGCGCTCGGCGGCTGGCGCGCCGGTGAGCGGTCGATAGGAGGAGTCGACGCAGTAGAGCGCGCGCAGGAACCGCAACGGCACCATCGCGGCGAAGTTCCCGGGGAACGGAGGGAGGGTCTCGCCGGCGGGCGCGAGGTTGCCGAACAGGATCGTGTCGTGCCCGTGGCCGGTGGCCCGCAGTCCCGACCATGCGGCGTCCAGCAGCCGCCGGTAGTACACCGGTGAGACCTCGATCGTCGAGTGGTCGATCGCCTGCGGCGCGAGCCCGAGCGCCCCGATGTTCGGCTCGTTCCAGATCGACCAGAAGGCGACGCGCGGCAGCGGCTTGGAGCCCCCCGGCGGTGTGTAGCTGCCGCTGTAGCGCGTGCCGATCGCCCGCACGAACTGGCCGAACTCGGACGCCGAAGGCTGCCACAAGCCGACCGGGCCCTTGGCGGGCTCGCCCGGCGCGGTCGCCCACGTCGGTGCCGGAGATGAGAGCAGGAGGTCGAGCGCGATGCCGCGCGCCAGCGCGTCGCGCACGATCGTGTCGTAGACCGACCAGCTAGCCGCAGGGTAGGCGGACGGGTCTGCCGCGTCGAACCCGGCCGGCCGAATTCGAGAGGCCGAGTCGGGTGCAAGCGAAGCCCATGAGACGTACACCTCGATTCGATCGACGCCGAGCCTCTGGAGCGTGTCGAGCGTTCCAACCGGGTCGGATTGCAGCAGGACGTTCTCCTCGAACAGCGACTCGGGCCCCGGGCCCTCGACCGAGGGCGGCTTCAGCGGTGCCTGATGGGATGAGCCGCACGAGCTGAGCAGGAGCGCGAGCGCGGCCGTCGCCCCCGCACGGCGAATGATGGAGTTCAGCCGTCGCAAGCCGCGCACAGTAACGCGGGGCGTGGACTGAAAGTTTCGCTCCCGTCTGTTCAGGGTGCGTGAGCGCGAGCCGTGTCTCGAAACTGTCGCGCGACCCGCTCGTTTGCCTGCTCCATAAGCTTTAGGATCGTGATCAGCAGGTTTTGTGCGATCGTGGCGCTGGTCGGCGCTGCGTGCCTGCTTGCGTTGGCAGCCGCGAGAACATCGGCCGCGAGCGCCGCTGCCGACAGCAGTTCCAGGACGGTGATCATCGACTGCCGCGATCACGGAAGGCTGACCCAGAGCTACACGGTCGCCGCGCTGCGCACGGCGCTGGCGACGATGCCCGCGGACGTCGCGCAATACACAGACTGCGAGGATGTGATCCAGACGTCGCTCGACGCCGCGATCCGGAGCCCCGCGGGCGTCGCCGGCGTCAGCGACCGCTCAGGCGGGTCGTTCGTGCCCGCGTGGCTGATCGTCGTGCTGGCGGCGCTCGCGGTCGCCGCCGCGGGATTCGGGGCGATGGCGGTCCGCCGCCGCGGCGCGGGATGATGTGTCCCTGAGCACGGGTGTGTCCCTAAGCGCGGGCCCTTACACTGATGGCGTGCCCTCAAAGCGCCAGATACTTGTCGGGGACGTGCCGATCGGTGGCGGTGCGCCCGTCGCCGTGCAGACGATGACCAAGACGGAGACCGCCGATCTGCAGGCGACGATGGACCAGATCCGGCGCGTCGCGCAGGCCGGCGCCGACATCGTGCGCGTCGCGGTACCCCGCGACCAGGACGCCGAGGCGCTGAGGACGATCGTCCGCGAGTCGCCGATCCCGGTGATCGCCGACATCCACTTCAACCACACGCTCGCTCTCAAGGCGCTCGACGCCGGTGCCCACTGCGTGCGGCTGAACCCCGGCAACATCGGCGGCCCGGACAAGGTCGCGCAGGTGGCCGCTCGCGCGGCGCAACTGGAGACGCCACTGCGGATCGGCGTCAACTCGGGATCGCTGCCCAGGCACCTGCACGCGCTGGAGCGCGAGAACCCGGTCGAGGCGCTCGTCGGCGCGGCGGTCGAGTTCGTTGCGTTGATGGAGCGGCTGCGGTTCGAGAACTTCAAGGTGTCGATCAAGTCGACCAACGTCCCCAACACGATCGCCTCCAACCGCCTGTTGTCCGAGCGAATCCCCTATCCGCTGCACCTCGGCATCACCGAGGCCGGCACGAAGTGGTCGGGCTCGCTCAAGTCGGCGGTCGGGCTGGGCACGCTGCTCGCGGACGGCATCGGCGACACGATCCGGATCTCGCTGTCGACGTTCCACGCGGAGGAGGAAGTCAAGGTCGGCTGGGAGATCCTGAAGGCGCTGCAGCTGCGCCGGCGCGGGCCGGTGCTGATCGCGTGTCCGACCTGTGGCCGGCTGCAATTCGACATGGACACGGTCGTCACCGAGATCGAGCGCCGGCTACAGTCCTACGACGACCCGATCGAGGTCGCGGTGCTCGGCTGCGCCGTCAACGGAATCGGCGAGGCGTCGCACGCGGACTTCGGGATCGCCGGCGCACGCAACGAGGGCGTCGTGTTCAGCCACGGCAACGCGCTGCGCAAAGTCCCCACCGCCAAGCTGGTCGACACCCTGTTCGCCGAGATCGACAAGTACGCGAGCTCCCGGCGCGTCGACGTCGACGCCGCCGCGGCAGCCGAAGGCGCCCGCTGGCTGGAGCAGATCGAGGCCGAGCATGCCGCCGAGCTGACTCCCGAACGCCTCGCGGCGCTGGAGGCAGCCGCTGCCGGCGCGGATGACTCGCCTGGGCCCGTCCGCTTGGACGAGGCGCTCTCGCCGGTGGAAGGCCGGCGCTTCACTCGCGCGTGAATCGCCCGGCCCGCGCGCAACGTCGACGCGCTTCGGCATGGCTCGCGCCAGTCGGGCCAGCACGCGCCGCGCGGCCACGGAAGCCTCCCGCTGAACCTGCAGGACGAACCGGCGGCCCGGCGGCGCCGGGCAACCGGTGATGTGATCACTCGGGCGCGGCCCGTTCCGGCGAAGCCGGATGCCGAGCGGGCCGCAAGCCCGAGCAGACGCCGCCAAAGCGCTCAATAGTCCTTGCTTGAACGGGCCCGAAGTAAAGCGAGCGGACCGGACGCTCAGCCGCCGGCCGCGGTGAAGCCCTCCGCCACCTTGTCCCAGTTGACCGTGTTCCACCACGCGTCGAGGTAGTCCGGCCGGCGGTTCTGGTACTTGAGGTAGTAGGCGTGCTCCCAGACGTCGACGCCGAGCAGGGGGGTCTTGTCGTCGCTGATCGGGTTGTCCTGGTTTGCGGTCGATAGGATCGCCAGGCCCGAGCCGTCGTGGACGAGCCACGCCCAGCCTGAGCCGAAGCGCTTCACACCCGCGTCCTTGAGCTTGGCCTTGAAGTCCTCGAACGAGCCGAACGCAGCCTCGATCCCGGCGCGCAGCGCGCCGCTGGGCTCGCCGCCGCCGTCCGGGGACATCCACTCCCAGAAGAGGGAATGGTTGTAGTGTCCGCCGGCGTTGTTGCGAACCGGTGCCTGCTTGTCCTGCGGCAGCGATTTCAAGCTCTGAAGGACGTCCTGCACGGGCGTGTCGCCCCATTCGGTGCTCTCCAGCGCGGCGTTTGCGTTGGTGACGTAGGCTTGATGGTGCTTGTCGTGGTGCAGCCGCATCGTCTGCTCGTCGATGTGCGGCTCGAGCGCGTCGTAGTCGTACGGGAGCGGCGGGACTTCGTAGGCCATCACGGACTCCTTGCGGACGTTTTCGTGGCGGCTGGTTCTATCAGACCAGCTCTCGCGGGCGGGCTGCGGGTCGCCGACCCGGCGCGCGGGGAGGCGGTCGCGCCCGAGGAATGGGTGGCGCCCCCGGTAGTGTTCGGACGGCAGTGACCCTCATGTCGAGCTACTTCCTCCCGACCGAGCGCGAGCCGCCGGCCGACGCCGAGGCGCTCTCGCACAAGCTGATGGTCCGCGCCGGACTGATCCGCCAGGTCGGCTCGGGACTGTGGTCGTGGCTGCCGGCGGGATGGCGCGTGCACCAGCGGATCGCTGAGGTCGTGCGCCAGGAGATGGACGCGATCGGCGGGCAGGAGATGCTGATGCCCGTGCTGCATCCGGCCGAGCCGTGGCGGCGCAGCGGTCGCTATGCAATTGACGAGCTGTTCAAGCTGCAGGACCGGCGCGGCGCCGAGATGGTCCTCGCGATGACGCACGAGGAGATCGTCACCGGTCACGTCGCCGCCGCGGTTCGCTCCTACCGCGATCTGCCGCTGATCCTCTACCACTTCCAGGTCAAGGAGCGCGATGAGCCGCGCCCGCGCGCGGGGGTGCTGCGTACGCGCGAGTTCATCATGAAGGATTCCTACACGTTCGACCGCGACCTCGAGGGCCTCAACGTCGCGTATGCCAAGCACGTCGGAGCATACGATCGGATGCTGGACCGCTGCGGCCTCGAATGGTATCGCGTGGAGGCCGACGTCGGCATGATGGGGGGCGTCGGCGCCCACGAGTACATGGCGCCGTGCGCGGCGGGCGAGAACGAGGTCGCGCTCGCATCCGGATATGCGGCGAACGTCGAGGTGGCGTCGGCCGATGCGCAGCCGGTTGCGCTGCCGGCGACGCTCGCGGCGCCCGAGGAGGTCGCGACGCCCGAGCTGACGACGGTCGAGGCGGTCGCTCGCGCACTGCGCATTGCGGACGGCGCGCTGCTCAAGGCGTATCCGGTGATCGTCGCCGGCGGCGAGATGCAGCTGGTGATCGTGCGCGGCGACCACCGAGTCAACGAGATCAAGCTCGCTGCAGCGCTGCGCGCCGCCTTCCGTCAGGCGCGTCCGGAGGAGGCTGCCGAACGGCTCGGGCCGCCGGGGTTCATCGGGCCGGTGGGCGCGCAGGTGCCGATCCTGCTCGATGCGGCGGTGGCGCCGGGCAGCTACGTGACTGGCTCCAACCGCCCCGGCACGCATCTGCGCGGCGTTCAACCGGGCCGCGACTTCCCCTACCGGACCGCCGATGTGCGCTGCGTCGTCGCCGGGGACACGGTCGACGGCGCGCCAATCCGGATCGAGCCGGCGATCGAGGTCGGCAACATCTTCAAGCTCGGGACGCGCTATTCGGAGCCGCTCGGGGCCAAGTATCTCGATGAGTCCGGCTCCGAGCAGCTGATCTGGATGGGCTCCTACGGGTTCGGACCGGCGCGCACGGCGGCGGCCGCGGTCGAGCAATACGCCGACGAGCACGGCATCTCGTGGCCGCGGGCGATCGCTCCGTTCGATGTCGAGCTGGTCGTCCTCGGGCGGCCGGCGAGCCCCGAGCGCACATTCGCCGACCAGCTGTACGGCGAGCTTCAGGCGGTCGGCCTGCGGACGCTGTACGACGAGCGCGACGCGGGCCCGGGCGAGAAGTTCGCAGACGCCGAGCTGCTCGGCTGTCCAGCCCGGGTGACGGTGGGGCGACGGACGCTCGCCGCGGGCGAGATCGAGGTCCAGGTCAGGCGCGGGCGCGAGCCGCGAACCGTGCCGGTCGAGGGCGCTGCGGAGGCGGTCGCGCAGCTGTGGCAGGACCTGCCCTGAGTCCGATCTCCAAACGCCGGCTATTCGGGATCGACCGCTCCGGGCCGACGCCGACGGCGACGCGCGCCGGCCAGCCGCTGAACCCGTGGACGGTCCCCAACGCGATCGGATACGTCCGTCTGGGTCTGATCCCGGTGTTTCTCGCGGTCGCGCTGTCCAGCCAAGACGGCCAGGACGCGCTGGCGGCGGTGCTGTTCGCGGTGATCGGCTGGGGCGACTACCTGGACGGCTTCACCGCCAGGCTGACCGGCCAGTACAGCAGGCTGGGCGCGCTGCTCGATCCGATCATCGACCGGCTGCTGGTGATCTCGGGAATGGCCGTCGCCTTCCGCTTCTCGCTGCTGCCGCGGTGGGCGATCCTGGTCGTGGTCGGGCGCGAGTTGCTGATGCTTGGCCTCAGCCGCTACGGCCTGCGCCGCGGGCTGGATCTGCAGATCAACTGGGCCGGAAGGGTTGGCGTGGCACCGACGATGGGAGCGGTGTTCTTCGCGCTCGCCGGCGTTCACTGGCTGGCGTTGGTGCTGCTCTACGCCGGCATGGCGCTCGCGCTGCTTGCGACGGCCCTGTACGTGCGCCGCGGTGCGCTCGAGCTGCGTGCGCGGAATGGTCCCCAGAGCTCGCGACCGAAGCCGTGAGGCCTGACCAGATGGCGGGGCAATGAAGTCTCAAGCTGAGATTGACCCTCGGAGCACGGCGGCTATACTGGCGCGTTGGCACTCAACCACTCCGCAGGACTGGGGGAAGCAGGCGCATGGATACGACGTTCCCGGACCTTGGCTCGCTCACCGACCAGGAGCTGAAGGACCTCATCAAGCAGCTGACCGAAGAGGAGATGGAAATCTCCTACCGGCGACGGATCTTACACGGCAAGATCGACATCCTCCGCGCGGAGCTCGTCAACCGGCTGCGTAAGAAGCAGGAGGGCGGGGAGAACGTGATCTCGGGTGCCGACATCCAGCAGCTGACCGACATCCTCGCCGGACGGGTACCGGTCGAGCCCGAGTAGGAGCGGGGCGGGTCGTGGCCCTGCACTGCCCCGAGTGCGGCTTCGCAAACGCCGAGGGTGCGAACTACTGCCAGCGCTGCGGGGCGTTTCTCGCCCAGTCCGAAGCAGCGCCGGGTGACACGACCGCCACCTACAAGGTGGGGGAGACCGGTGAGATCGAAGAGGTAAGCCTCGACGAGATCGTCGCGGGGGGAGCGGCGCTCGTGATCCGTGCCGGCGGCGGGCGCGCGGGCGAGAGCTTCCCGCTCGACGGCGAGCGGTTGACGGTCGGCCGGCGTCCGGACTCGGACGTGTTCCTCGACGACATCACGGTTTCGCGCGATCATGCGGTCCTGGTGCGGCGCGGGAGCGAGTACTACCTCGACGACTGCGGTTCGTTGAACGGCACATACGTCAACCGGCGGCGGATCGAGTCGCATCGCCTCGCCGATGGCGACGAGCTGCAGGTCGGCAAGTACAAGCTCGCGTTTCTGAGCCGCTGATGGCAACGCCTGACACGCGCAATCCCGACGTGGAGCTGCCCGGCCTGCCCGGGCGGGAATCAGAGCCTCCGCTGCAGAAGGCGGTCACGATCGGAGCCGTCTGCAAGGCGTTGCGTCACGAGTTTCCTGAGATCTCGATCTCGAAGATCCGCTATCTGGAGGACCAGAAGCTGCTCTCACCCCGACGCACCCAGGGCGGCTACCGGCTCTACACGCAGAATGACATCCAGCGCCTTCGCACGATCCTTCGCCTCCAGCGCGACGAGTTCCTGCCGCTGCGCGTGATTCGCCAAGAGCTGGCCGGCGGAAGGGCCGAGCGCGAGGTGGCACAGCCCGCCCCGCCGGCCGACGGCGCGCGGCCGCTGCGCCGCGCGGCGGTCACGGTCCGCGACCCGGGGGCGGTCTACTCGCTCGAGGACGTCGTCGACGAGACCGGCGCCGATCCCAAGCTGGTTCGCGAGCTCGAGGACTTCGGCGTGATCAAGGGCGACATCCGAGGGGGCGTTCGCTACTTCGACGAGACCGAACGAGAGATCGTGCGCGCCGTATCCGAGCTGGCGCGTTACGGCGTCGGTGGGCGCAATCTGCGTGTGTTCCGGAGCTCAGCTGATCGTGAGGCCCAGCTGCTGCAGAGCATCCTCGCCCCGGCGCTGCGTTCGCGCAATCCTGAGCGTCGCAAGGAGGCGATGGAGGCACTCGAGAACCTCGCCACGGTCACGAGCCACCTGAAGCACCTGCTGCTGATCCGAGACCTGCGCAAGATCGCGACGTGAGCGCTCTCGACCTGCGTGGCTACGTCCGGGAGATCCCCGACTTCCCGCGGCCCGGGATCCTGTTCAAGGACATCACACCGTTGCTGCTGGATGCGACGGCGCTTGACGCCGCGGTTGCGGCGCTCGGCCGGCAGGCTTCGTCGCTGGCGGTCGATCTCGTCGTCGCTGCAGAGGCGCGCGGGTTCATCCTCGGCGGCGCGCTCGCCCACCGCCTGCGGGCTGGGTTCGTCCCGGCGCGCAAGCCGGGCAAGCTCCCGCATACGACCGTCAGCGCCGAGTACGCGCTCGAGTATGGATTGGATGCGCTCGAAGTGCACACCGACGCGCTCGCCGGCGGCGCTCGGGTGCTCGTCCACGACGACCTGCTGGCGACCGGAGGCACCGCCCGTGCGCTCTGCGACCTCGTCACGGCTCTAGGCGGCGAGGTGGTCGGGTGCACGTTCCTGGTCGAGCTGCGCTCGCTTGGCGGCCGCGTGCGGCTCGCGCCGCATGACGTCTACTCACTGATCGAGTACGACTTCTGACAAGCGACTGGAGTGCAGCGTCGCCGACCGGAGGACAAGCAAGGGCCGTCGGTGCGGTGAGCAACCTTGCAGGACGAGTAAACGTAGTTCGCCGTCGATTGATCCGGTGCGAAAGCCGGCTGTTCGTTACTGTGGCGGCGCGAATGACGTTTCAGCTTCCTCACGCTGCCAGCGAAGGATTCGATGGACTGTACGGCCTGGAGTTGGTCGAGTTGTCCGAGGAGATCGCTCGAGGCCGGGTGCTGGTCCGCGACGAGCTGATGCAGCCGCCGGGGATCGTCCACAGCGGCGTTTGCGTATCGATCGCCGAGGCGCTGGCGTTGCTCGGTACAACGTCGGGTGTGAGCCACGAAGGCAAGCTCGCCACCAGCCTGTGCAACCAGACGAGCTTTCTGGGACCGATCACGGCGGGAACAATCGACGCCCGTGCCGTTCGTAAGCACCGCGGCCGCACGACATGGGTTTGGGAGGTCGAGATCGTCGACGACGCCGGCAGGCTTAGCGTGCTCACGCGCACGACGATCTCGGTCCGCGACCCCGACGCGCACTCGCCGCAGCCGGAGGTGCCGGCGCGGGTGGCGATCGAGGGCAGCAGCTGACATCGCGGTGATTGCGACGGTCTGCACCAGCGCAAGGCCCAGACAGCGCTGCTCCCCGCCGGCGGCCGAGCCACAAACTGACGGCTAGTAAGGGCCTAGCAGCCGCCTCCTCCTCCTCCTCCTGCGGCGCCCCGCATGGTGCTCGACGAGCAAGGCTAATGGCGCGGCACTCCGCGGCCGAGCCAGAACCGTGCAAATTGCTCGAGCGCCGGATCGTCGGCGGCGCTGACGTAGATGATATGCGTCCATGCCAGCCCGATCAAGCCGGCAGTCCCTGGCCGGCGTGCCAGGATCACTGCTTGTCCGGCGGCGGCGAGTGCCGGCGTGAAGGGCCCTGCCACCGCCCGCGCCAGCGCTTGCAGGCCGGGCGGCGGCGAGCGGCCGCCGTACGAGATCACCACATCGCCGCTGGCCAGCACTTCCAGCAGCTGGTCGTCGTTCAGCCGCGCGCCGTCGCGTGTGACCGGCTCTGGAAAGTGGGCGCCGGATGTGGGCGGGTCGGAGTTGTAGGCCGGCCGCGCCT
>Ga0335081_10011650_pt1 | contig 14238 bp, 9 predicted proteins | sample Lox_Sample_35_FD_206713 | JGI IMG/M metagenome (GOLD analysis project Ga0335081, IMG submission 206713) | Soil microbial communities from Loxahatchee National Wildlife Refuge, Florida, United States - Lox_Sample_3.5 | ecosystem: Environmental > Terrestrial > Soil > Wetlands | place: USA: Florida... | reverse complement strand
GCTCAGCCCCAGTTCAATGAATTCGATGTGTTTGGCCTTCTCCTGGTAGCACTCAGTCAGAGACCGGAAGTGGGCGTAGATCCCTGTCCAGGGAGTGAAGGCGTGGCTTGGCCCTATCAGGCCGTCGGCCTCTAGGACGAGGTCGGCAATCTCTGCACCGTTCATGGGAACCCTCGGCCTTCCGTCTGCCTCAAGGTTCGTCGATCGGCCTGCAAGACTTTCCTTCAACTCCTTCGCCTTGGAGAGGTCCGGCAGCAATATGAGATGATGCACCCGATGGGCATCCTCGACCTCCACAGTGAGGGCGAAGAGCGTCTCGCCCAGGACGAAAAGGCCATCCCTTTCGCTAAGCGCATGTATCTCGTCGAGCCACCGCGAAAAGAGGCAGTCGCCGGTGCCCACGATCTTCACTCCCTTTTTCGCAGCCTCCCTGGCGATCTCGGGCAGGTTCATCTCCTTCGAGACCGCGGCAGAGTACCTGGAATGGATATGAAGATCCGCGTTAACCTTCATTGCTCCTGAATCTCTACCTCGGGGATAAACCCTTTATGCTCGCCCACCGGAGTCAAGAGGGTGCAAGAGGACCTAAGAGACCTCCTGGAGAGCTACTCCCAGGGAAAAATATCTCTGGACGAGGCAGTTAGCAGGATCAGAATTCTTGGCTACAGGACAGTCGGGGAGATGGCTAAGCTCGATGTCTGTCGAGTCGCGCGCATCGGGATTCCCGAAGCGATCCTAGCCGAAGGCAAGGAGAAGAACAACCTTGTGCAGATCGCCCTCGCTCATCTGGAGGAGACGGGCAGCGTGATCATCACCCGTGTTTCCGGTGAGCAGATCGACGCCCTGAGGTGCGCCGAGCTTCCGGCTGGCACAGAGCTGGAGCACAACGAGAGGGCAAGAACCGTGGTCATAAGATCTGCCCCAGGGAAGCCGGAAGAGGGCACAGTGGGAATCCTCGCTGCGGGTACCGCAGACATCCCCGCGGCTGAGGAGGCAAGGGTCGTCGCTCAGGAGATGGGCTGCCATGTCGCTACAGAGTATGACGTGGGCGTGGCAGGAATCCACAGGCTCTTTCCCTGCCTGGAGAGAATGGCTGATGCGGATGCCTTTGTGGTGGCTGCTGGAAGGGAGGGGACGCTGCCAGCGGTGGTGGCAGGTCTGGTGGAGGCTCCCGTGATAGGCCTGCCCGTATCCACGGGCTACGGTATAGGCGGCGGCGGCCTCGCAGCCCTCTACTCAATGCTCCAGTCCTGCTCAGTTCTTGCCGTGGTCAATGTGGACGCTGGCTTCGTGGCAGGAGCCTACGCGGCCAAGATCGCGAGACAAAAGGCTTATGGGAAAAAACAGTGTTAATTTCTTGCCAGAAAAGTATTTATACGATTAAACTTGTAGTAATCATGAGCGGGTACACTCATCTTTTTTACTAACCCCCACTCCCCTACCCGCTCATCACTCATTTTCTACTTGTGTTAAGGGAGATCTTGTACGCAACTGCCTTTCGGAGGCTTGAAAAACACGCTCGACGAGAGTATGAGTCGAATCCCGGTGTCAAACTCTGGGCTGAGAATATTACTGTTCCTACCTCCGCCATTTGTTTGGATGATTTGTTGGATATGTAGTCTGCGGACGCAAGTCTTTTAGATATCCTGGTAGAATAACGAAGAAAACTGTGGAGTCCCAATCATGAGCGAAGAGGCTTTTCCCGTTGCCAACGTCGGCGGAAAGGAGATTCCCTACGACCCCGAGCAGCTCAGAAGGATCAGGGAACATCCCTGTTTCAGTGAGCAAGCCTGCCATGCCTTTGGCAGGATGCACCTCGCCGTAGCCCCGAAGTGCAACATCCAGTGCAAGTACTGTGTTCGGTCCTTCGATTGCGTGAACGAGTCGCGGCCCGGAGTGACCTCTAGGGTGCTCACGCCAGCCGAGGCCCTGGAGCGCGTGGACCAGGTCCTGGAGAGGCACCACTATATCAAAGTGGTGGCAGTGGCTGGTCCGGGCGAGCCCCTGGCGAATGAGGAGACTTTCGAGACGCTGCGCCTGGTAGGCGAGAAGTATCCGAACATGATTTTATGCATCAGCACCAACGGCCTGCTCCTGCCTGACAGGATTCAGGAGCTGGATCGCCTCGGCGTCTGCAACATCACAGTCACCATGAATGCCATCGATCCCGAGATCGGACAGCAGATCTATGACTACGTGATCTACCAGGGCAAGAGATTCGAGGGCCTTGAGGCCGCCACCCTCCTCAGAGACCAGCAGCTGAAAGGAATCGAAGAGGCGGTGAAGCTCAAGAAGATCGTGAAGGTGAACACGGTGCTCATTCCTGGAATTAACGATCGCCACATCTTCGATATCGCCCGCAAGATCAAGGAGCTGGGAGTCTTCATCCATAACGTCATGCCTCTAATTCCACAGTACAAGTTCGCCCACATCAAGCCACCCTCCCCTGAGGAGAAGAGGAAGATCCAGGAGGAGCTGGGCAAGATCATCAAGCAGATGAGGCACTGCCGACAGTGCCGCTCCGACGCCATCGGCCGTCTGGGCTGCGACGTGCAGCAAGAGTTCGAGATCAGAACTGGCGAGAAGGGTGCAGGCGGGTAATCGCGATTTCTTTCTGCTTGATTTTCAGGGAACTCCCGCCTGGCATCACATTTATCGGATCACGCCTCATGGGCCACTGCCACAACTACTGCGCTGATAGCTGGGTCATAACGAGAATGTCTGCCTAGGCATCTTATTGCATCACATTTATATTATCTGATATCATGGTGATATCACAAAGAAGTCCCCATGGCCCAGATCATTGTGCATAACCTTGACGATTTAGTTTTCGAGAAATTGAAAAGTTGCGCCCGGAATGAGGGCCGATCCCTTGAAGCAAAAGTAAGGTACTTTCTATATAAATTTGAGAATAAAACAGTGAATCTACAATTATGGGACCAAGCACCCTTGTCTTTTTCAGATCGCCCACGCATCTGGCATTGGCCCTCCTCAATCCAAGCTGAAGTTAGTAACGCCACTGATTCATAGGATCGTGACCACGATCCAGCCTGCTTAGCTGACTGCCTCCTACCCCCAAGGCAAGCATGCTCGCCCCGAAGCCTCGGAGCCCGCGCGCGCCTCAAGATCTCGTACTTTTCCCTCTATTTCTTGGGCATTGCTCTTTTCAGGCGAAATGTGCACAGCCTGTTTTAGAGAGTTGTGGATGATTTGCTGATAAGTGGGGGAATCGGGATTATACGGCTGGATGCAGAGGATATGGCTGACTTTAATCCAAAGCGCTCATCAATTTAACTTGGATTATGACGAAGCCTACCAATATCCGGTAGCGTCCAAGCACAATCTCATCATCGTCAGCCTGGATAAGCACTTTGATACAGCAGATCGAGGTAGGCGAACACAAGAAGATCTCTTGAAGTGAACTAACGCAGAAGCTTCAGCACTGTGACAGATGAGGGAGAGCACAGGTAGATGCTGCGGGAGAGCGAAGCGCGCCTGGAAAGGCTCGATCGATCCAATGAGCACATCCGCCGCCGTCAGAAGAAACTCATCGATATTGGAAATGATGCTAAGGCACAGAATCTGTGCCTCGAAAGGAAACGAAGAACTAGGAGGGAGGCAAAAGTCTTTGGGTGTAAGGAGGGGGAACAAAAGAGACTATCGACTTTTGCCAACCATATATACGTCGATCGTCGTATTTAAGGATTTCGTATTTGGTAAAGGATCTTTGGAGAAGCACATCTCTGAAAGATTTTCCCCTGAGAAATCATAACCGTGAGACCAATTGACGTATCTGAGTGGCAAACTTTCTGGAAAGGATAATGCTTCGCTGCATGATGCAAATTGATTAAGCGTCCTACTACAAGGTACTCTATCAAAAGCTCTTCTCGGATTTCCGTTTCTGTAGATTCGTTGAATCCTGCCTGGATCGGAGCGTAAAATTTAAATATAAACCTCGACACTAACTAAAGGTTAGTAATGCAAGGTGTTGCTAACAGTGCCCGTTCGAAAATCGCTTGCAGACAACGCGATCCTGAATCAGCCTTCGAAGGTTGCTGCCTTGGATCGAGCCACCGCGCGAGCAAGATAGAGATAGCGGGAAACATGTTAAAAAATTACTTAAGGCTTAGCATGAATAAATATATTGGAGGTTTTTGATGGCCGGAGAAATCACACTTAAAGTCATCGAGGCACGTCCGTCTGACGTGGGAAGGGGGATCGCCAGGGTTGATCCCGCGGTGTTCCGAGAAAAGGGCTGGCAGGCAGGAGATGTGCTCAGCATTCAGGGAAAGAAGAAGACTGCAGCACTCCTATGGCCCGGCTATCCCGACGACACAGGCACGGGCTCTCTCCGCCTGGACGGAAACACGAGAAGAAATGCAGGAGTGAGCATCGACGACAAGGTCCCAGTCAGGGTTATCCAGGCTGCAGCCGCCGAGTCGGTGGTCTTTGCCCCCACTGTTCCGCTGCGCATCACCGGCGGCGAGGAGTATCTGAAGAGGTACATGGAGGGCCGCGTCATCACCAGAGGCGACATCATAGAGATCTCCGTCATGGGCAGGAAGATAGAGCTCATGGCCACCCGGGTAGCTCCGGCCAAGGAGGCTGCGGTGATCGGGGACAGGACGAAGATCGAGATCTCCGAGAAGCCTGCAAAGGAGGAGAAGGCCGTCCCGCGAGTCACCTACGAGGATATCGGCGGCCTCTCAGCCGAGATCAAGAAGGTGCGCGAGATGATTGAGCTGCCCATGAAGCACCCCGAGCTATTCGAGCGCCTGGGAGTGGAGGCCCCGAAAGGCGTGCTGCTCTACGGACCGCCGGGCACAGGTAAGACGCTTCTCGCCCGCGCCCTCGCCTCCGAGACGAATGCTCACTTCGAGACCCTGAGCGGCCCGGAGATCATGTCCAAGTACTACGGCGAGTCCGAGGAGAAGCTGCGCCAGCTCTTCAAGACCGCAGAGGAGAATGCACCGGCCATCATTCTCATAGATGAGATAGACTCGATCGCGCCCAAGCGCGAGGAGGTGACGGGCGAGGTGGAGAGGCGCGTGGTGGCGCAGCTCCTGGCGCTGATGGACGGCATGGAGGCGCGCGGAAAGGTGGTCGTCATCGGTGCCACCAACAGGCCAGACTCCCTCGACCCTGCACTGCGGCGGCCAGGCAGGTTCGACCGCGAGATCGAGATAGGCGTTCCCAACCGCGGGTCCAGGCTGGAGGTGCTTCAGATTCACACCCGGGGAATGCCCCTCTCGAAGGATGTGAACCAGGAGCAACTCGCGGACGTGACCCACGGGTTCGTTGGCGCCGACCTGGCCGCCCTGGCGCGTGAGGCAGGCATGCGAGCTATCCGACGCGTATTGCCCGAGATCGACCTGGAGGTTGAATCCATACCAGCCGAGACGCTGAACAAGATAGAGGTGAACAACGACGACTTCCTGGATGCGCTGCGCGAGATGGAGCCTTCCGCGATGCGTGAGGTCATGGTCGAGTCGCCCAACGTGAAATGGGACGACATCGGCGGCCTCGGAGAGGTCAAGCAGCAGCTCGTCGAGTCCGTAGAGTGGCCCCTGACCTATGCCCGGCTGTTCGCCCACATGGACGCGAAGGCCCCTAAGGGCATCCTCCTCTACGGTCCGCCCGGAACCGGAAAGACCATGCTCGCCAAGGCGGTGGCGACAGAGAGCCAGGCTAACTTCATCAGCATCAAGGGACCGGAGTTCCTGAGCAAGTGGGTCGGCGAGTCCGAGAAGGCTGTTCGTGAGACCTTCCGCAAGGCCCGCCAGGCCGCGCCCTCCGTGATATTCCTGGATGAGATCGACTCGATCGCACCCTCGAGGGGCGGCAGCACATCCGACTCCCACGTCACTGAGAGGGTCATCTCTCAGATTCTGACGGAGCTGGACGGCCTTGAGTCCCTGAACAGCGTGATAGTGATCGCCGCCACCAACAGGCCCGACATCATCGATCCTGCGCTGCTCCGACCAGGCCGCTTCGATCGGCTGATCGAGATCGACCTGCCCGACGAAAAGGCCCGCCAGGAGATCCTGAAGATCCACATGGCCAAGAAGCCCCTGGCGACTGACGTGAACCTGGAGGAACTGGCCAAGAAGACGGATAAGTACTCTGGCGCGGACCTTGCTGCCATCGTCAACGAGGCAGTGATGCTCGCCATCCGCGAATGCGTCTTAGGCGGCAAGGCGAAAGAGGAGAAGCAGGTCTGTGAGTACAAGGTGGAGAAGAAGCACTTCGACGAGGCGATGAAGAAGGTTCAGCCGACGGCTGCCGAGGCGGACATCTACAAGAGATTCTCGAAGGCGAAGGCATTCTGATGAAGCTTCGAGGGGGAGGAGAAGTCCTCCCCGTTTTTGTTCAATTCCACCCAATATCATTTCGGATTATTGATCCTGCAAGCTTAGGCCCTTGGTGAGCTTCGACATTGACAGGGCTCCACAATCGAACTCAATCTTCGACCTCCTCCCTGAATATCGTCTGCTCCCTTCCCGGACCAACTGATATGGCTGTAATGGAGTTGCCCATCTGCTCCACGTACAGAAGATCTTCCAGCCTCTCGACGTACGCCTTCGCGTTCTCCGGAAGCTCCTCGTACTCATTGACGCCTGTGATGTCCTCGGTCCACCCCGACATCTCCTCATAGATGGGCTCGCACAGGGCCAGAAGCCCGGTGCTCTCCGGCGGATAACCGATGGATTCGCCGCCCAGATCGTAACCGATGCAGATCCTCAAAGGATCGACCCCTGTAAGCACGTCCAGCTTCGTTAAAGCCAGCTCTGTGTAACCGTTCAGGTAAACCGATTTGAGCCCCAGGACGGCATCGAACCACCCGCAGCGGCGCGGCCTTCCCGTGGTCGTCCCGTACTCTCCGCCCTTCTCTCTCATCCGAGCGCCCAGCTCGTCCTTCAACTCCGTGGGCATGGGGCCCTCGCCAACTCGGGTGATGTACGCCTTTATCACACCCACGACGTTGTCCACCATGACCGGCCCGACGCCCAGGTTCGCACAGGCACTGCCTGCGGTGGTGAAGCTGGAGGTGACGTATTTCTGCGTTCCGTGGATGACGTCCAGGAAGGCTCCCTGAGCGCCCTCGGCCAAAACGCCCTTCTCCTCTGACAGAGCAATGTTTATCTCCCTGGGTACGTCCGTCACACACTCCTTCAGGCGGAGGCCAATCTGAAGGTACTCATCGATGAGGGGGCTGTGTCGGACCACTGTGGGGTCACCGCCGAGGTCTGCGATCGCCTTTTCCTTGGCAGGGCCGATCTCATCGAGCTTGGCCTCCAGAAGATCCGGATCTGTGAGGTCTGCCATCTGGACCTCCTCACGGGCAACCTTGTCCACGTAGGCAAAGCCGATTCCGCGGTTCGTGGTGCCGATCTTGTGCGCCCTCGCCTTCTCCCGCAGTGCGTCCAGCTCGATGTGGTAGGGCATGATGATGCTCGTCTTGGCATCGATGCCGAGGTCGAGCTTCATGCCCTCGGACTCCAGAGCCTGGATCTCACCCCATAGGACGTGCGGGTTGAGAACCACGCCCGGGCCGATGAGAAGCCTTCTGCCAAAGATGGCGCCGCTCGGAACAAGATGAAGCTTGTACTTCTTGCCTCCGACGACAACTGTGTGGCCAGCATTGTCGCCTCCCTGGAACCTGACGATAACATCGTAATTTTCCGCGAGGATATCTATTATCTTTCCCTTGCCCTCATCCCCGAACTGTGCTCCGGTGAGAATCGTGAACATGTATTTCGGGTTGGCGGCCACGTAGATAACGATTTTGATGCCATTATCGGTGCTGTCACCAATAAGACTTAAAGAATAAAATTTCAAGAGCTTCTACGATGTCATTCTGATGCTATCTCGATTGTCGGAGAGATATGACTCTGTCAGCGATCCTCTCTGCCACGTCAACCCCTAGCGCCTCGAAGATGCCTCTTCCAGAGGGAGTGCCATTCACCTCGATGACTTTTAGGCCCTGAGGCGTCTCCAGGAGGTCCACGCCGCTGTAGATCGCACCCACGGCATGGCTCGCTCGCACGGCCAGGTCTTCAAGCTCGCTGGTCAGAGGGCATGGCTCGGCCCTGCCGCCGCGAGCAAGGTTGCTGATCCACTCGCCCTTCGGAGCCACCCTGTAGATGGCTCCCAGAACCTCATCGCCGACCACGAAGGCCCTGATATCCCTGGGGGAGTTTGAGTCGATGAACTCCTGGAGGTAGACAAAACCCTGCCTCTCCACGATGCCCCGAAGCGTTGCCTCATCGCCTTTAGCCCCATTCGATCCGCTTTGAAGGAGAGCGATATCTTTTCCCTTGTAGCCGAAGAGCGGCTTTGAAACCGCCTTCCCAAAACCGCTCAGAGACCGCAAAGCCTCCTCAGGGTTGCCGGTGACGACTGTCCTGGGAGTGGGCACCCCCGAACTTTGCAGGGAGAGGCTGGTGGCGAACTTGTTCGCAGCCCCCGCTATCGCCTCGGGTGGGTTAACGACCAAAATGCCCAGACGCTCCAGCTCCCGGAGGATCTCAAACCTGAAGGCCGAGTCCCCGGCGCTGCGCCTTCCCAGATCACGAATCACCAAGACATCAAGGCCCTGGAGATCCATGCCCCTGCTAAAGAGCGTTCTGCCGTCACCGATGACGGCCAGGAGATCGGAGAAGTCCAGAAAGGGCGCGTCGACGCCCCTCTTGATAAAGGATGCCTGCAAAGCCCTGGCAGTCCAGTCACCGGGATCGTAGACCACTATCCCCAAGCGTATGGACGTTCTGTGAACCTCCTTTCGGCAATTCCTATTTCTGAAGCGCCTGGAGAGACTGCTCTGCCTTCTGAAGCTCAACGCACGCCCCTGAAAGATTGCCCTGACGGATCGCCTCCCCGGAGCGCGAGATCGCCGCCGTGATGTTCTGCATCGCGGGCGTGAATTCCTCATTAAACCTGACTGCAAAAGGTCTGTACGTGGAGTACTTCTCCAGGAAAGCTCGCCAGGCGCTCTCCAGCAGGCCGTACTCCTCCATCGCTTTCTCGCCCTGACCTTCGCCCAAGGACTGAATGGCCAGGGAATATGGTTCCTTTACCTTGCTGAGGTCTTCCAGGAAGATGTTTTTGGTGACGATGGCGCTGGCATAGCCGCCCGCGACGGCCACAGCGAGAGCGATGACGATGAAGGCGGCCATCAAATTTTTGTCTTTACGCTTGATCTTTTCGCAGCTGTTCCATCCCAGCATGCCGTAAAGGCCGCACCTGCCTGTTGCCGCCTGGACCATCACCAGCCCTCCAGCGAGGTAGAGGGGGATCTGCCACTCCTGGCCCATCCAGAAGAAAGCGATCAAAATGCATAGCTCTGCCAGAATTATCCTCAAAAACCGGTCGAAGGTGCCCAGGTTCTTCACAAGAGAAGAATTCAGGGGCAATCATTAAAGCATTGCGGTTGGGACTGCTGTGATACTGCCAGACCTCGCGTTTTTGGACAGGCGATTTGGCAATCATCTCGCCCTGGCTGTCAAGTTCTCCCCTTGCATCCTTCATCATCAAGATATGCGATGACGTCATTTCAGATTCGATTGCGATTGCCCCTCACATGTCCTCCCGTCCGGCAGTATCAGGGAGAGACCAATGGAAGCTGCGATCACCACCAGGATGAAACCGAGGGCAATCCCCGCTGGAATATCATAAATGCTGGACAGCAGCATCTTCGCTCCCACGAAGACAAGGATGATGGTGATTCCCTGGTTGAGATAGTGGAACGCCACGATGCAACCGGCGAGGGCGAAGTAGAGGGCTCGCAGGCCTAGAATGGAGAAGACGTTGGAGGTATAGACGATGAAGGGATTCAGGGTGATTCCCAGAATTGCCGGGACGGAGTCGAAGGCGAAGATGATATCTGACGTCTCTATTACGAGCAGCACTATGAAGAGCGGTGTGGCAAACGACTTGCCTTTGATCCTGAGGAAGAAACTGCCATCGCCGTACTGATCCGTGGTCGGGATGAACCTCCTGCAAAAGCTGAGGACTGGATTTCTTCCTACATCCATAGGCTCCTCATCTTTTCTCGCCGCCATCTTCAGGCCGCTCATGAGCAGGAAAGCTCCGAACAGGTAGATTATCCAGTGGAATCTATCGATCAGCTCGATCCCTGCTATTATGAATACTCCCCTGAGAACCAGGGCAGCCGCGATGCCCCAGAATAGGACCTTGTACTGATAAAGGGCTGGCACCTTGAAATATGAGAATATGAGGAGGAAGACGAAGAGGTTGTCAAAGCTGAGCGCCCTTTCCACGAGATATCCTGCCGCGAACTCGATGGCGGCCTCGGACCCCATCCAGCGAAAGACGAGCAAGTTGAAGGCAAACGCCACAGCCAGCCAAATCCCGCTCCAAATCAGAGCTTCTCTGATGGTGATCCTATGAGACTTTCGATGGAAGACGCCAAGATCCACGGCGAACAGGACGAGGATGATGGCTGCGAAGGCAGCCCAAAGCAGCATCTCGTTACTTATCAAACCTTAAATCCTCCACAGGACTTCGTGGACTAAACGATACGCTCCTTTGCAGGAACCCGATCCCTCTCCCCATGAATCCATCCGTTTCTTGGGCCCTCTGGTACAAGAAGCTTTCTCTGCAAATGCCGTGCCTTTTCCTTGACGACGTCGGCAAATGTAGACGGCGCTGCTGCTCAAAGAATCGAGGAAAGCATGAAGGATAATCCGATGAGAATGAAGGCAGCCAGCGATCTTAACGATTCTTTCCTCTTTCAATCCTGCCAGAGAGGAACCTGAGCAGGCAATGGCCATGATGGAGAGGAGGCAAGTACAGTCACGACTCCAATGAAACCGCCCGGGGGCTGCACTTCGTGACGAAGAGAGGATGCTAGCTCTTGTCAACCATCTCGGCCACCCCGATTGCAACCATGGATATCAAGATTTCGTTAAGAGCATCACGAATTCCTTCACCTTCTTGAGCCAGAGGTCTCATGGACAATGCGATAATAGTGATCTTGACGTATGCATTGATTTTTACAAGAAACCAACGGGATATGGATATCTTATAAAATAATGCTCGAACTCCGCCTCCTCCAGGCTAAGAATCCTTCTCATTGGATCTCTTGCCGCGCAAAAGCTGCATCTTTATCCAGCTTCTATTCAAATACATGTGTAGCAGGATGAAAGTCGTCAACGCCAGGCCTGAAATGGGATGGATTTTGATTAAAACAGGATTGGGTGCTACCTTCCCATATATAGAGATCAAGATCCACCCGCCAGTGGAGACCTGAACCACTAGAAAGACGAAGGCGCAGACGTTCACAACAAGGAGTTTCGTCAGCTTAGCCATGGAACAGTTTTCATCTCCTCCGAATTCATCGGCATATGCATACTACCGACACAAGCACGCCGAATGATCAGAGAATAATACAGCAGCTTAGGATAAAAAGAAATCGTAGAAGATTAGTATGATAATCCCAGGGTGCATAAAGCTCAGCCTTGAGAAAAAGCGTGAGGAGAGGCTGCTGAGCTCGATAAAGGAACTCGTGGCCTTTGCTGGTAGCGTGAAAAGGAATGATGCTCCGGAGAACCACGGTTGCGAGGAGGGAAAGTCCTATGGTCCTCCGGCCAGCATCGGCTGGAGAACTGATATGCGAAATAGATTAAATGGACAATGGCCCAATCTCCAGCAGGGAATAATCCCCATATCAGTAACGTACCCACAATGTATTTAACCTTTTGGATATTTACGATAAGAACTTAGTCTAAAAAAATCGTTTAGATCAAAATATCAGCTAAGAAGATCTTAAAAAATAAAGAGATTCCCGCCTCACTTCTTGGTGATAAGGGGGATGTTCTCCATGGACCCGGGGTTGGCTATAGCCGATAAGTCGCCAACAGGGTCGCCCAGAGCCTTGGCCTTGATGAGATTCCGCAGGGGGTTTCCGGCCTTGTTCTTGGGTATATCCTTTACAAATATGACATCCGAGGGGATTGCTATCGGGCCGAGAGTCATCCTGATGAAATTCTTGATATCCTTCTGCAGGTTTGCATCCCCGTTGATCCCCGGCTTCATGACGGCGAAGACAACGATGTTCTCTCCCTTGACCTTGTCAGGCTTTCCGATGACTGCGGCATTGGCTACGGCCGGATGCTTCTCAGCCGATGCCTCAACCTCTGCATTGGAGATCCTGTGGCCTGCGACTTTGAGAACGTCGTCCGCACGCCCCAGCGCCCAGATGTAACAGTCGCTGTCCACTCTGGCTTTGTCTCCAGAGAGGTACTTCCCGGGGAAGGTCGACCAGTAAGTCTCCCGATACAGATCCGGGTTCCTGTAAACCGTCCTCAGCATGGAGGGCCATGGTGTTGTCAGGATTATGTTCCCCGGAGTGTCGGCAGGTACCGGCTTACCCTGATCGTCTACGACCTCGACGTTGTATCCTGGCAGGGCGAAGCTGGGCGATCCCGGCTTCAGAGGGGTTATCGGCAAAGGCGCTATGACCTGGGACCCTGTCTCGCTCTGGAACCAGGTGTCCATGATGGGAGCAAACCCATTGCCCACATACCTGCGCCACCACACGAAGGCGTCGGGGTTCATGGCCTCTCCCACAGAGCCCATCAGCCGCACTGTGCTTAAATCGTACTTCTGCGGCCACTCGGGTCCCTCGTTCATGAACATCCTGATGGCGGTAGGAGCCGTATAGATCACCGAAACTCCGTATTCCTCGATGATCTGGAACCATCTTCCGAAATCAGGGTAGTCGGGCGAGCCCTCGTACATCACGCTGGTAGCGCCCAAGCACAGTGGGCCGTATGCAATGTAAGAGTGACCCGTGATCCATCCGATATCAGCCGTTGACCAGTACACATCGCTGTCTTTGATATCGAAGACCCATGACGTGGTGAAGGCCGGGCCAACACAGAAGCCACCGTGAACGTGTACGATTCCGCGAGGCTTGCCGGCGGTTCCTGCGGTGTAGAGAATGAACAGGGGGTCCTCAGGGTCCATGGGAAGAGACTGGCATGAGCCGGACTGGCCGGCAACGCAGTCATCCCACCATATGTCCCTGCCCTCCTTCATCGGTATCGTCTGGCCATTCCTCTTTACAACGACGACCTTCTCAATGGACTTAATGCCGAGAATGGCCTCGTCTGCCTGGCTCTTGGTCATGATGGGCTTTCCCCTGCGATAAGACCCATCACAGGTGACGAGCACCTTGGGCTCGCAGTCCTCCAGGCGGTCGCGTACAGCGGAGGCAGAAAACCCGGAGAAGACGACCACATGGATGGCGCCCAACTTGGCACATGCCAGCATCGATATCGGCAGCTCAGGGATCATGGGCAGGTAAATTCCGACGCGGTCGCCCTTCTTGATGCCCATGCTCTTGAGGGCGTTGGCGAAACGGTTGACATCTCTATTGAGCTCGAAATAGGTGATCTTGCGCACATCTCCCACGGGCTCCCCAACGAAAATGTATGCTGCCTTGTTTCGTCTCCACGACTTGGCATGTCTCTCAACGGCGTTATAGGCAGCATTGCACTTGCCGCCGACGAACCATTTCGCATTAGGCGGCTTCCACTCGAGAGCCGTCTTGTAAGGCTCGAACCAATCCGCATAAGTCTTGGCGATCTCGTCCCAGAACTCGACGTAGTTCTGGCTCGTCCAGGCTCGCATCTCTCCTTCTGTCCTGAAGCCTTTCTTCTTCATCCACTGCATGACGTTGGAGTTCTCGACCAGGTCGCGAGTCGGAAGGTATAGCCTCTTTTCATCGGCCTGAGTATCTTTTCCTGCCATTTCATTGGACATTTTGATTTCTCCTATTTTTGATTCTCTTTTACAGGCATCAAAATGGATTATGAAGGTCTTTAATTCATATCAGGTTAATCTAATTCTTCGATGCCATGCATACTGCATTATAAGATTAGCATCGATGGATATAAAATTTGTCTTGATCAATTTATGGTTATGTTTTCGATTTTAAATCATTTTTTTGTTAATCATCGTTAAAATTAGATTTTTGGCTGGAATTGCGACTATATAGCTTTGTCGTTATGAAAGAATTAAAAACAGATCCCTAGACTGAAACCATATTGAAAACAAGTATTGTTTGATAAGTTCGATCGATGAAGGACGGATGCGGATTGTAAGAGCCGTTATGGACCACAATAAAAAAAGAAATTCCCGCTATTTGGTGATGAGCGGGATGTTCTCGACGGACTCGGGGTTGGCGAGCGCTGACAGGTCGCCGGTCTCCTT
>Ga0335081_10011649_pt1 | contig 14238 bp, 5 predicted proteins | sample Lox_Sample_35_FD_206713 | JGI IMG/M metagenome (GOLD analysis project Ga0335081, IMG submission 206713) | Soil microbial communities from Loxahatchee National Wildlife Refuge, Florida, United States - Lox_Sample_3.5 | ecosystem: Environmental > Terrestrial > Soil > Wetlands | place: USA: Florida... | reverse complement strand
TGACCCTTGACAGCGGGATGAAGGTAGAAGTGACCGCGACGACGCGGAGCGGCTTCGGGCGCTTCATCTATCCGGACCAAACACCGGAGACTATGATGATCGACGCCGGCCATGATGCGAATGGCGTGTTGGCGTCAGGCCTCAATCTCAATCCCGCCACCTGCGATATCAGCGGCTGGTCCGCGGGCGGGCATTTCTGCGGCTCGAAAGAAGTGCGGACAATTTATTTCTATGCGGTGTTTAACCGGCCATTCAAAGCCTGGAGCACTTGGGTTGATAAAAAACTAACCAAAGGCAGCACCAAGGCGTCCGGAATTGAGTCAGGCGCATTTGTCACGTTCAAGCCTTCCAAAAACCGGACGGTTTTGGCCAAGGTGGGCGTTTCCTACGTTAGCGTGGCCAATGCCAAGGCCAGTATGGAGGCGGAAAGCCCGCTTTCGGAGTTCACCTCGGCGGATTTTGACAAGGCCGTGAAAGCGGCGAGCGATAAGTGGAACAAGTGGCTGAACAAAATTCAAGTCACCGGCGGGACGCAGGACGAGAAGGAAACTTTTTACTCGATGCTTTATCATGCGTTGCTGGGACCGCAGGTAGTTTCCGATGCGAATGGCCAGTATCTGGGTTATGACGGGCAGGTTCACACCACGGAGGGTGGCCGGGTGCAATACGGAGTTTTCTCCGGCTGGGACATTTACCGGAGCGAATGCCAATTGCTGGGGATGCTCGCCCCGAAGGAGGCCGGAGATATGGCACAATCCCTCCTGAAGGATTATGAACAAGGCGGTGCCTTTCCGCGCTGGGGCGTGATGACCGAGGACAGCGGGGTGATGATGGGCGACCCGGCGGCGCCGATGATCGCGGACTTTTATGCGTTTGGGGCGACGAATTTTGACACGGAAGCAACGTTGAAGGGTTTGGTGCGGGCAGCGACGGATCCATCCGTTTATGCGCCGCTGACGAAGACCCACGAAAGGGATGCGCTCGGCGATTATCTCGGCTTGGGTTACGTGCCGGAATATCAGAAGGGCGGCTACGGCAATGTCTCGATGACGCTGGAGTACGCGTCGGCGGATTTTGCGTTGTCGCAATTTGCACAGGCATTGGGCGACGAAAACGCCAGCCAGATGTTGTTGCGACGGGCGCAGAACTGGAAGAACCATTGGAGCGCGGCGGACGGTTATCTGGAAATGCGGCGCAAGGACGGCTCGTGGGCGCCGGGCTTTACCAACAATGTCCAAAAGTATGATGGCGATCAAGCCTACGTGGAAGGCACGGCCGGGCAGTATATCTGGATGGTGCCGTTCGACTTGAAAGGGCTGGCAGACTTGATGGGCGGGCCGGAAGCGGCCGCCAAACGGCTCGACGCGACGCTCACCAGATTGAACGCCGGCGACCGCGGGCCGGATTCCTGGATGGCTTGGGTGGGGAATGAACCCAATCTGAATGTGCCGTGGATTTACGACTTCCTGGGCCAGCCGTGGAAGACTCAAAGCACCATGCGCCGGGCGATGACAACACTCTACTCATCCGGCGACGCGGCTTACCCGGGCAACGATGACGTGGGCGAAATGTCCTCGTGGTATCTCTTTGGCGCGCTGGGCATGTATCCGGAATTGCCCGGTTCGGACATTCTGGTGCTGGGCAGTCCGCTGTTTTCCAAGTCAGTGGTGCATCTGCCGCATGGCGACGTGACCATCATTGGTCATGGCGCGGCAAAAGATGCGCCTTATGTACAGAGCCTGACAGTGAACGGGCAGGCTTGGAATATGCCGTGGCTCCGTTACTCCGACATCTCCCGCGGGGGGACGCTGGTGTATGAGCTGGGCGCCACCGCAAATACCAATTGGGGCAGCAATCTGATTGACGCCCCGCCGTCTTACTCCGACGGGAAGTGACGGCGACTTAACGTCCGGCCCGGGCACAGTCAAGCCGGGGCCGGATTGCCGGTTTGGCGGGGCGCAATTTGCCACACCAAAGGAGAATAAAACTGCATGAAGCCTTGTGTTTCCATTCCCCGGCCCTCTCCTCCCGGAGAGCAAAGGGAGAATATGGTGCTGGTGTAAGAGTGGGCCCTGGCTGGATATTACGGCAAAAAGACTTGTTTTGGCTTCGATTCTGGCCGAAACTATCGCATGGAATCAGTAGCCGCTTCCAGTCGTTTCCCGACTTTCTTCGCCTTCAGCACCATGTGTGCAAACGTTGCGCCAGCCAATCAGCAAACCAGAGATGAGAACCACAAACTGATTCCGGCATGGGCGGTTTGGGTTTCTTCATCCATCATCCTTCATTTTTCATTGTTGAATGCACCGGCGCAACGTCCGTTGGGCATTGACGTTTATGCCGGCAGCGGCGTCATCACTTGGTCCACCGTCAAGAATGCCGACATCACGTTCGCCTGGGCCAAAGCCACCGAAGGGACGTATTATCAGGACGCCAATTTCGTGGACAACCAGGTCAACGGCAAGGCTGCCGGCGTTTACCTGGGCGCTTATGATTTCTCCCGTCCCGACCTTTACACTCCCACCACTGAGGCGAATTACTTTTGGAACTACGCCGGCAGTTACATCAAAAACGATGGCAAGACTCTTATGCCGATGCTCGACGTTGAGACGTTCAACGGTTACGCCGGCGCCAGCAGCTACTCCGATTGGGTTAATCAATGGTGTCATTCCATCCAGACCAACGCCGCCGCACACGGGGTCAGTGTCACGCCCGTGATTTACATCAGCGCCTGCAACGCCAGTTACCTCGACACTTCCGTATCGCAGTGGATTCCGTGGATAGCCAGTTATAACGGCCAAAATCCGCAGACCGGCACACCGTGGAACACCTGCACCAGTTATGAGAGATGGGGGCCGGGTGTCTGGACGGCGTGGCAGTTCACCAGCAGCGCGATTATTCCCGGTGTCCCGGGCAACTCGTCCGGATACTGCGATGAAGATGTGTTTAACGGCACTTCGTCCAGCCTGATTTCGACGCTTGTCGCTGGCGCCATTGCCATAACCAACCAGCCAGCCAGCGTCATGGTGGCAATCGGCGGCGCGGCGACGTTCAAGGTCGGCGCAATGGGCACGGGCACGCTGCACTATCAATGGCGCTTCAACGGGACCAACATCACTGGCGCCACTGCCGACAGTTATGCCATTGCCAACGCCCAACTGAACCACGCGGGCGCTTATTCGGTGTTGATCACCAATAGCCTGGGCAGCGTGGAGAGCGAACCGGCTTATCTCGCGGTGTTGGCCAATGCGCCGGGCGCCGCGCTGGCTCCGCCGGGCTTGGTGAACTGGTGGCCGGCGGACGGCACGCCACTGGATATTTTCGGCGCCAACAACGCCACGCCTTATAACGGCTTGTCCTATACCGATGGTGAAGTGGGTTCAGCGTTTCACTTCGACGGTTCCTCCAGCTACTTGCTTGTCAACGGCGCCACCAGCATCCCACCGCCATGGACAGTTTGCCTGTGGGTTAACCGCCAGAACGCGCCCGGCGCCTCGGCGGCTTTGATGGGCGACCAAACCTATGCTCTCAAACTGGAGCAATATAATGGTACGCGTCGTGTGGGCATCACCCAATCGGGCGTGGCGGATTTTCTCGTCAGTCCCGCCTACACCGTTTCAGCAAGCACTTGGACGCATCTGGCGTTTGTCGGCACAAGCACAAGTGTGGCGCTTTTTACGAACGGCGTTTTGGAAGGGGCCATCGCGGTCAGCAATTTCCCCCTGCCGCGCGCGTGCCTCGGCGCGGATTTGCTGGCGGGTGGCAGCCTCACGGACCCCATGCTGGGCAGCCTCGATGAAATTCAAGTTTTCAACCGCGCGTTGGGCGGCTCGGAAATCAACGCCATATGGCAAGCCGGCAGCGCCGGTTTGGTTCGCGCGCCGCAATTCACCGGCGCTGTCCCCGCGGGCAACGACCAAATCCAGTTGAACCTGCGTGGTCAGACCAGCAAGACCTTCACGCTCTACGTTTCGACCAATTTGTTGAACTGGACATCGTTCGGGATAATTTCCAACCCGACCGGCGCGATCAATTATACCAATTCGACTGCTTCCAGCCCGCAAAAGTTCTATCGGGCGTCACAACCATAACTGGACTTTCAACTCGACCTGACTGCGCTTTCCATTCACGAGTCGCCTGGTCGAATTCGCTAACCGCCGTGTTTTTCACCTGGCCCTTCCAGGCGATCGGCACTGGAGGCCACAAGGATTTGATACGCGGGTTGTATTTCCCCACGGCTGCCGTCTTGGGACATCCACGTAAAACGTGTCGTGTCGCGATCAATCGCCAGCGGGTTGCTGACGTCGTTGACGAGCAACCCTTCAGGGGTGACTGGCGCCAAAATGCGCTGCATCGAAATGGCGAAAATTCTCATAGCGTGAAGTAATTTAATGGTTGGAAGTTTACGGGGCTTCGTGGAACTGGTAATCGCCTGCTCCCACCAGACATTTAATGGAAGCATCCTCTTCCGAAACGGCGAGCACACCAGGGTCCTTAACTTCAGACATTGCCGGCCACAGGAGTTCTCCGGATTCGGTGAGGGTGAAATACCCCGGCGAAAGTTTGGGAAGGTAGATCGCGGCGCGGGTGTTGGCAGGCACTTTGACCCGGAGCGAAAACTTGCCGTCGGCGCTTTTCTCCCAGCGCGTCCTAATCAGCCCCTTGACAGTGGGAACCGTGCCCTCGGCAAACGTCAGCCCGCCCGTCTCCGGTCGGACATCAAACGAGGCAAACCCACCGCCGGTGGGCTGGATGCCGCAGATGTATTTCAGAAATATATACGCCGGATAGGAGGTCCAGGCATGGTTCACTTCGCCACCGGGACCGAACTGCTCCCAGCAGGTTTTGTTCGAGTCCAACATGCGGCGATAGCGTTCAAGGTCGTGAACCACAAAAGCCCCGCCACCGGCGTTCAGCACGCCGCTGAAGAAAGCATCACCACCGTAACCGCCGATGTCCGGTTTCCCTGCCTTTTCAATAGCGGCAAGAATTTTTGATTTAACTGACGGCGGCTCGATGTTAAAGCGTAATGCCCACGCGGAAGCGAGCGGAAACAGTTCCTTCCGATCGGTTCGCGCCAAATAGAATTCGCCATTGAACAGGTTGGCATTGATGCCGGCTTTGACCTCCTCCGCCAGCCGCAAATACTCGGTGCTCTGATTTGTTTCGCCCAGGACTGAAAACAGGTGGGAGGCGATGCGCAAATTTTCATAATATTGGCAGGCAGTGGCGACGTTGTAACCCCCATTGGGCATATTGCCGCCAGCATAGTCGGAAATGCGCCAACCGGGAGGATTGAGCAGCCTGGTTGCCGGGTCCTGATAGGTTTTGAGCCAGTCTAAAAAACGTGTCAGCCGCGGCGCCATCTCACGTAGAAGCGTTTCATCGCCCGAAAACAGATACTGCTGCCAGAGCAACATCGGCCAATACATGGACCATTCCGGGATCCGGCTGGACCTTTGTGCCGGGCAACAGGCGGGAAAATCGCCGTCGGGAAGCTGGGCCGCCACATAATCCCGCACCACCTTGTCAATCACCATCGTGTCGCGGTCGTTGTAGAGCAGGACGTTGGCAATGTTCCAACTGTCCGCCGTCCACGACGATTGCTCGCGGTCGGCATCCACGCTGATGATGCCCTGCTGGATGTTCTGCCGCGCCGAACGCTCGCACATCTCGTAAATGGCATTGAGCAAAGGACTCGAACAATGGAAACGTCCCGCCACATCGGCGTCGCAGTAGGCCCACATTCCCCGCACATCGGCAGCTTTCAATTTCCCCGCGTAGCCGGTGATTTTGAGCTCTTGAAACGTCGTGTGGCGCCCGAAATCCGCGTCCCAGGTCTCCGAGCCGCCTTGCCCCGTGGAATAATCCCCTCGGCTGCGGCCACCGCTCCCCGCAACTCCTGTTCCACGGGGCGAGCAGGTATATTCATCCCAACCAGCGGGCTTGCGTCCGCCCGTCATTTGAAAGTATTCCACGCGAATTTTGTCTCCTGAATGATTTTCATGCATCGTGAGTTTGGGCCAGCCGTCAATGCAGCGCTCGAAATCCACCAGCCAGGCGCCGTTCGCCAAGGTGACGCTGACCGGTTTGAGTGCGGCCTGTTCGCGTTCCAGCGGCGCCGTTTGCGCGAACAGATGATAATTGGCCCGGTCCACTACCGTGGCGGAAGCCCAACCCGAATCATCAAATCCAACTCTCTGCCAACCCACCGGTTCCTGGCGCGAATCGAACTGAATGGCCGCGCGGTCGCCTCCACTTTCACTGGTGTTAGTTTCAACAAAAGCGGGCGGAAGCCGGGTCGCCTCCTCCGGTATCGTCCAACAATACGGTTGATTCGCTGGAGCCACATGCACGCGCATGGTTGGAAAATAAGTTGCGTTGGTTTCGATGAAGGCCGTGTGCGCCAGAACCTTCCAGGATGCGTCGGTTCCAATCGTGGAGATAGAACCATCCTGATAATCCAGTCGCGCTTCCAACCGAAAGGCGGGCCGGGCATTTACGCCGGCGTTGTTCCAGGTTCCCTGCCAGTGGCCGACGGCAGCAAACACATTCGAGCCGACGGTCAAAAGTCGGGTGATGTCATAGGCGTTGTATTGCCCATGATGGTAAGGATCGCATCGGGCGGGTCCTCGGCCCAGAAGCTGGCCGTTGAAATACAGTAGATAATCGTTGTGCGCGGTCACATAAACCTTGGCCAGTGCCGGTTTGTTTGTAACCACAAACGTCTTTCGGAAGTAAGCAAAGTTGTTCAGGTTTGTCGTTCCATCCCAGATGTAATGCGCCGGCCATTCACTTTGATTCAATCCGGTATCGAAATACGCCGGCGCGCTGTAAGGACTAGCCTCGCCGCTTTGATCCCAAACCCGCACCTCCCACCAGAACCGTGAGACGGGAGGCAATGGTTTGCCTTTATATTCAACCGAAGCCGACTTGTCCGAATCCACCTTGCCGCTGTCCCACCAGACAGAAGTCGGAGGTCGGAAGCCGGAAGCCGCAGAATTGGAGAAGACCAAGATTTGATAGGCGGTCTGGGCTTCCCCCCGGGTAGTGCCCGTCAGCAGCCAGGTGAACCGAGTGTTTTCCCTATCAATCGCGAGCGGACAGCTGACGCCGTTGACGAGCAGCCTTTCAGGCGCAACCGGCTTGCCGAAAGCTTCGACAACAAACAAAACTGCACCAACCGGAAGGACCGACCGCATCGCTCTGGAGAAAAGTTTCATGGGGGAAAACAAATTTTTCTATCTGTACCTTCTGTCCCTTAAGTGGAGACCAGGGTTCAAGATAGTAACCATCCTTGTCGAAGCCGATGCCATAATGGCCGGTGAACAATGCTTCGACACCATCCCAGTCTTCAGGCAGGTATCCCTCCCCGCGGCCGCGTGATCCATCCCAAACATAAAATGCGCTGCCGACCGGATTGCGCTGCTTTTGCTTTGGCAGTTCAATACCGGCATTAAATGTTCCCTTCTCGTAGGATTCCGTCAGCGGCCAGAGGAGGCGTTCCGCCGCCTCATATTGACCGGTTTGGTAGAGCGCTTGGATGACATAATATTCCATCGCCGGTGTGGCGCCGCCGTTCATATAGACCTGCCAGGTATCCATGCCATCGGCTCGCTTGGGAGCGCCGCTGGTATGAGGAACATAATCTTCGGGACTCATCGGAAGCAGATTCGTCGGCAGGCCCAAGTGGTAGGAATGAAAACCGATGCTCTCCAGTTTGGCCAGCAGCACCTGCAAAATTGCCTTTGCCTTTTCGGCGGGCACAAGTCCCTGGCAGATGGCGAAGCCATTAACCCAGGGAAACATATAATCGTGCAGCTTCCCGTCCTCGGCCCGCCAGCCGGCCAGCACTCCGGTTTCGGGATTAAAGAACAACTTGAAATACACCGCTTTGATGCGGTCGGCATTGGCCTGATAACGCTTGGCCAAGTCAGGCCGGCCCGCCAGCGTTTCCAAGTCGGCCATGCACTGGAATGCCTGGTAGTCAGCCGCGTTGGAATAAGCATCGGCCCCTTGCATTTTGTAAGTGTCAAACCACATGCTGCCGCGGCCGTGGTGATAGACCAAACCGTCCGGGCCAAATTGCGACTCGATATGATTGGCCAGACATTCCAATGGTTCAAGCCACCGGTGCAGTTGATCCTCGCCGCCAACCGTGCGGACGATATACCAGGCCGAAATGACCAGATAGGCGGCCGTTTCGCGCGACGACCACCAATCAGGCGCGCACACATTGCGGTTGGGCATTTGGTAGCCGGGAGCACCTTGAAAATAGCGATCCACGGATGCGCCAACCAAAGCCATCGGTGAAATGCCGTCCTTGAGTTGCGGAGCAAATAAGGCTTGCTGGGCATAGAAAAGAATCGCCAGTCCGCAGGGCACGCTCATCACGCTGTTGCCGATGATGCCGGTGTCGGGCCGCCATTGCACCATGTTCAGCGAGTATTTCGGAAAGCGTTTCAGCCGCGGATCGCCGTTGACCAACTCCGGCAACGGCTCCAGACGCTGGAGTTCGAAATGCATGGTGGTGTGCCAGGGTTTTGGTCCAATTTGGTTGAGACCATCTTCGGCGACCGGCTGATGCGGCGCGATGTCCACCCAATACGTGGTGGCGGGGAAAAGCGCGGAGGGTACACGATAGAAAGCAGCCGAATCCCCTGTGCGGGTGATGTAAGCCGTTCCAAAGTCCGGTGCCGCGAGGTAAGTCGGCGTGTCCACGTAATTCATGATTTTCGCAGGACGGCACACAAACGTCGTCGGGGTCTGGTTGGCGGCGAAATGGAACCGAAACAATCCACCGCGCATGATCGTCGTGTGATTCGCCACAGCCGCCAGACCCAAATCAAATCCGCGCTCACCGGCACGGATAGACACCTGTTCATAAGCGCCTGGCGCCACCTCGACGGGAGCGTAGCTAAACACGTTGCCGGCGCGGGCAAACGTGCTGGTTCCCAATGGCAGCGGATTCTGAAAGACCGGATCCAACACCGGACACGCGCCGCTCTCCTGCAGGAAATTGACGCCTGATTCACCTTGGCCAAGCGAATCCCAAGAGAGCTCCATTATCCGCGGGTGCGATTTATCCAACACCAGCTGATACCATGGAGTGCTGATAACCAATACCTGGCCCATATCCTTGACTTCGGGAACAAACCTCGCGGGATGGAGACCCGAATTCAGAGCGGCCGCATCAATCGGGGTTGTCGCCGCGGCGGGCGTCTCCGCGCTGGTGGTGGCGTTGACGCCATAGACCACCACTTGAGCCAGTTCGGCAACCCAGGATTGAGGCGTGACCGACGCCGTGCTTCGCTCGATCCGCAGCCGAAAATTGTCTGTCACTACCGGCTTGAAACGGATGGTATAGGAAAGCGTTTTGGCATCAAACTGAGCCTGGTGGACGTGAAAAAACGTGTCGAAAGTGCCGCTGCCGTCGGGCAAGCGTTGGCCTGAAAATTCAACCGGACTAGTCTCCATGCTTGCGGCATAAAGAACCACCTTGTCAATCCGCCGCGGGCCGGGGAAATGAATCCATATCCATTGCGGCAAATGTTCATACTCGCTGCTGATCCAGCAGTTGGAAACCAGTCCCCCGGGAATAAATGGCCGATTCAGCGGGCATACGCTCCCTTCGTGAACCATTCCGCCGTTGCGAAAGCTGTGCGAACTGACTGCAATCTGCACGCCCAGTTCGCTCCAGAACGCGATGTTCCGATAGTCGCTGACCTCACTGTTCGTCAACGAGGCAGCCGGAACACAATCGCTCAGACTGAAGTTGCGATAATAACCGGTGGCGCCGTCGGCACCGACGCCCACGTAAGCAATGGACGGATTTGAGGTGTAAACGGACTGCTTCAATCGGGTCCCATTCTGTAAAAAAGTAATGGTCCACCCCTTGGCCGCATCTCCGGTAGTCGTATCCAGAACAATGCTATATCGGTTGAAAGCCTTGTTGCCTCCGTTGGAGGAAAATGTGTCGTTGTCACCGCTGGTGCCGGGGCCTTGAAACACCTGAACCTCGGCATTGTTGGCGCGTTGGAGCAGCCAGCCCACGCCAATGTCGTCAGCGGCATAATAGTTGTTGAGCAGCACGTTTTGAGCAAAACCGAAGGCCAACCATTGATCATCTCCGGACGTTCCCTTTATTTCAATAGAAAGGGTATAAATATGCCCCGCCTGTGGCGTGAACGGCAGGAAGGCGTTGTTATATCCATTTGACGGGGTGGCATCGGTGACGACGATTGCCGAACTGTCAGTGAACAATTCCGGGAAAGCAGTCCACGTGGCATGGCCGGTATCCGTCGGGCTGGGAGTTGAACCGTTCAACAGTCCCGTTCGGTTGAAGGTGTCTTGGTAAATCGTATTGGTAAATTGCGCCTGCACCGTTCCGGCCAGGGTTAATAAAGACAAAAACATTGCCGCCATCGTCCATTGGCGAAGGTCGTGCCACTGTCTGACGGCAGTTGCTGGTGCTTTTATACTCATTTTGCCGCAGCGGAGTGAGCCGCTTGTTTTTTCAACGCCGCCTCGCGATCCAGCACTGCCAGCAGGGCATAGTAATTATCGTTGAGGAAACCTTCGTAGCCGTGAGGCTCACCGGTCCAGGTTTTCCAATCCTTGCTCATTTTGTTGTCACCAAAGCCCTGAAAATCTCCCTTGGCAAAGGAATCCAACATCGGTACCAGGATTCGATCTCCGTCTTTAATCCGGCCCATATCGTAGAGCGCAGCCAAAGTAAAGTAGGCAAAACACGCCGTTGCGCCGCCGTTCTCGTAAATTTGAAAGCCATCGAAGCCGTCTTCGTTCGTCCCGCCGCCGTAGCGCAGATTATGGTGCGCATAATCCTTTGGCGGCACCGGGATGAGATTACCGGGCAGCCCCAAGGCAAAGTTGGTGTAACCGACTTCCTGCATTTTGGCCAGCAGGCGATCCATGATGTCGTTGGCTTTGTCTTGCGGAACCAAGCCGTAATGGATCGCAATGCCGTTGACGAACAGAAAATAATAATCGTGAAGCTGGCCGTCGGCGCTCTTCCAGCCAGCCAGAATGCCGGTGGCGGGGTCGTAGAAAGTCTTGAAGTAAGCCGCGTTCAGTTTGTCCGCCGCGGCGCGATAGCGAATGCTATCGGCGGCATGATTCGATTGCCGCGCCAGTGTTTCCATGCCGCGCAACGCGCGATAGGCCAGGGCGTTCGCGTAGGCATCTTCGTGGCCGAAACCAATCGTATCCCACCAATTCGCCGGGCGCACCGGGGGAAAGCCATTCGGCCAAATGCCGGAGTTCCCGCTGACAACATATTTGACCAACCCGTCGCCATTGGTGTCCGTGGCCAGCATCTGGTCAGCCCAGGATTTGAGTTTGGCGTAGTTGGTCGCCAGCCATCGTTCGTCGTGGCTGCCCGAGACGTAATCCGTCGCCGCAATTAAGAATGATGGGAATGTGTCCGCCGTACAGGCGGGATGGTCTTCATGGCCGCGAGTATAACCGGGCATCCCGCAAACGATGGCGCCGTCGATGACTCGATCTAAAGTCTGGCGAACCATATCCAAAGCGGTGAGTCCCTTTGCCAGCGGCGGCGTTCGTGCGGCAACATCTCCGTATTCGTAATAACAATACCCGCAAGAGTCGCTGCCGGCGTTGTTTGCCAACTCACACCGTTGCGGGTTGATTTGGAAGATATTCAACCAATCACGGCGGAAACCGTCGAACCGTAAATCCGCTGCGAAGCCCGGAATTTGCGGGCAAATGGTCACCACATTCAGGCGGTAGTTCAGCACCGGATGTGCTCGGGTCGCGGCGGGGATGGTAATTCTAACGTCTTTCCGGGTCGTCGCGTAACCTAGCGGCTCCGCGTGGTCAAGGTTGGCAGAAATCCGAAACGTCCCCTGATCGGCGAAGTGCATGAGGGCCGGAAGCCGGATTGAACCATCGGTCTCCATTAGTCCAAGCAACGTCACGTGGCTGATGCTGGTATCGGCATCCAAGGCCAGCGGTTCCGGCGGATCGTCCGCCGACCAATGCGATTCGAGCAGAATCTGGTTCGTCTCGATTTCAATCGCCCAGCGCGGCGGTTCCAATGGAGCCAGGTTTGCGCCGCGGTATTCCACCCGCGATCCGCGACAGATTCCTGGCACTGCCCCCCACGGTTTGGCTGGTGCCTTTATCGCGACCAGTGGAAAATGTTCCTTGCCTAAACTGTCCACGGACAAATCCTTGAAACCCGGATAGTCCAGGGAAATCACTGCGTCAATGTAATCAGTAGTAATGCGCACGGCATGGCCGGCGGGCGCGTTGGTGCTCACGGCATAAGTGGTTGCGGCCAGCAGCAAACAACCAAACCCCACAACCATTTTTTTTGAGACAAGTTTCATTTTAGTTTGAAATCGCGCCAGAAACGCGGAGTGTGATCCGCTCAAGCATCTTCCCGCCTGCAGGCTTTGTGTGCCAACAATTACGTTGCCCATGGGCCCTAAGTTTGACCGTGCCGACAGGCTCCACATCTCAATTGGGGCCGATTGGCAACTTTTACACGGTTTGCCCGAATCAACAATGGACAAAATGACAGTTCAGGTGGACAAATTGACCTCACGGCGTGGAAGTTCGACCCGGCGCGAGACGAACTGAAGTATGCAAAATGCGCCGGCGCAACAATCCTAAACCGATGGCGTGGTGCTCATAATCGGACGCTGCCGGCGACCTTTTGGGCGCGTTGGTATAGACCAGTGCGGCGCGGGTGTAAACTGCCAATGCGACTGGGTTTGATATGGCGCAGTCAGGGTGTTGCGGGCAGCACCAGTCGGTAGAACAGGTTGCTGCCAATGATCGGCACTGCAACTTGATTCAGGCCGTTGATGGGGATGTTCTGGTTCGTCGCGTTCACCCAATTGGTCGTGGTCAAATTCGAATTCTGTTGCAGCGTGTATCCCGGCGCCGCGCCCGGCCAGGAGATGAGGACGTTGGTGCTGCTGCATTGAATGGCAATCGGTGGAATGCTCACGAATGAAAAGTTGCTGATGGTCTGACTGGAAGTGGAGCCTCCGTCCGAGCCAGTAAATCCGACATAGGCGGTGTTGGTGCCCATAATCTGCGTCAAATCGCCCACGTTCAGATTGGTGGCGAACGAAGTGTGAGGCACGGCATCTGTGAACGTCAGCGCCATTTGGCCATTGGCGTAATTCACGGAGATATTGATAGGATCGCCGCTGTTGATCTGGACGCCCCCCGGCGCGTGGTAATTGCCGTTGGCGCCGGTGACGCCGGTCCGGCCGTTCGTTAACACTGTGTAACCCAGGCTTTGGCTGTTGCCGGTATAGAGGTTGAGTTCCAGTTCGACGCTGGGAGTGACGGCGCCGACGCCGAGGCCGCCGCCCCCGACGCCCAAGGCCGCTACGCCCCGCGGATCATTTTGGAGACAGAAGCTCACGCCATCTGCCGCTTTATCGCCGCCTGCCTGATAAGTGAACGCCGCTTGGAACGCTCCGATGTATTGCGGATTGTTGAAGAAGAAGCTCCGGGCCTCGCCGCCGCCCCCATCGGTCAATGTCAGCACGTTGTCCGCCACGGCCGGCGGAGAATAGACAAAATAGCCGGCATTCTGATTGATCGTCCAATCCAGGCCGTTTCCGTTGAAGCCCAAAGGCTGATTGCCAAAGGTCAGCGCGGCCGCATCGCTGAAGGCCGCACCGTAAACGTTTGTAACGACAACTGTATAATCGCCCGCGTCGGATAGTTGCACATTTGGCCTGGTGTAAACACTGTTGGTCGCGCCGGCAATGTTGGCTCCATTCTGCCGCCATTGATACTTCAACGGCGCGGTGCCGGAGGCGATGACACTGAAAGTGACATTGGATCCGACGGCGGCAAACTGGCTGCCGGGCGGCGCCGCCACGTACGGAGCAGCTCCGGCAGCCCCGAGCCACGCCGACTCTGCGTAGAGCAAAAACAAATGATCCGGCCGCACGACGACGTATTTGGCCGGATCCAGCGAATTTGCCACTGTCTGACAATCGGCCGGGGTAATGCCCCAACTTCTGGCCTGAACGGCAATGAACATGGGCGATAAACCATTCCAACTCGCGGCGGTGTTGGTAATGCCGTAGAGAAGATTGGAAACCGTCACGGCGTAGCTCGCGCTGCTTGGAAATCCAATGACCGCCAGCGTTCCATCGCGCGCCGTGTAGTAACCGTCATTCTGATCGTTTATTCCGACCAGCGTCGGGCAATTGGTGGCATAAGCAT
>Ga0335081_10011647_pt1 | contig 14239 bp, 10 predicted proteins | sample Lox_Sample_35_FD_206713 | JGI IMG/M metagenome (GOLD analysis project Ga0335081, IMG submission 206713) | Soil microbial communities from Loxahatchee National Wildlife Refuge, Florida, United States - Lox_Sample_3.5 | ecosystem: Environmental > Terrestrial > Soil > Wetlands | place: USA... | reverse complement strand
CGCCAAGCAGCCAACCAACAGCCGCACCTGGCGGCTTAGCGCCGAGTGGTATGCGCCGAAGTTTCATTACGTCATGGAGACGTCCATTACGCCGGGACAACTGCTGGCCGACGCGGAAGCGGAGCTGAAGAAAGATCGCGCGGAGATGCTGCAGATCGCGCTGCCGCTCTACAAGCAGATGTTTCCCGGACAGGACGATTACGCCAGTTCGCCGCAAAAAGAGCGCGAGAACAAGATCATCGGCGCGGTGCTTAACAAGATCAGCGATGAGCGTCCGCAGCCCGATCAACTGATGGACGTGATCAAGGCTGACGTCGTCAGCATCCGCCAGTTCATCCTCGACCACAAGATCGTCAAGCTCTCCAGCCGCGACAACCTGAAAGTCATTCCTACGCCGGAGTTCGAGCGTGGCATCTATTCCGTCGCCGGCTTTCACGGACCGCCGCCGCTGGAGCCGACCGCCGAAGCGCAATACTGGGTGACGCCGATCGATCCCAAGATGCCGCCGGCGAAAGTCGAGAGCAAGCTGCGCGAGTACAACAACTACGCGCTCCAGTGGCTCACCATCCACGAAGCGCTGCCCGGCCACTACGTTCAGTTTGAGCACGCCGACGACGTGCAGCCGCCCACGCGCCGCGTTCTGCGCAACCTCTTCGGCAACGGTCCGTATATCGAAGGCTGGGCCGAGTATGGCGCCGACGTGATGACCGACGCGGGCTACGACGACTTCAGTCCCAAGTTCAAGCTGGTGCGCATGAAAGTCTGGCTGCGCGCCACCGCTAACACCATCCTCGACATTCGCCTCCAGACCATGAACATGACCGACCAGCAAGCGCTCGACCTGATGATGAAGGAGTGCTTCCAAACGCAGGCCGAAGCCGAAGGCAAACTGGTGCGCGCGAAACTAAGCTCGACCCAGCTGCCAACCTACTTCCTGGGCACGCGCCAGTGGTGGACGCTGCGCAAGAAGTACCAAGCGGCGAAGGGCGCAAGCTTTACGCTGGAGGAATTCCACGACCGTGCCCTCGATCAGGGTCCGCTGCCGCTCGAGTACTTGGAGAAGATCATTCTGCCGACAGCGGGCAGGTAGCGGCCCCGCTGCTCGGCGGCGGGGAGCCCGGGAAGCGGTCACCGGCAAGATCAGTAGGACATGGCTTGGGAAGGACTGCGTGTGAAGAATTGTAAATGCTGCTCTTAGCAGCGAACTCTTTTCTGCCCTGTGCCGTCTATAGCAATAACCCAAATCCAAGGTGGGCGCTGCAACCCCAACAGATGTAACCGGGCGCCCACCGCCTTTCATTCCCGACAATCAGCAATCACTGCGCGCTCACTCCGTCGCGTACATCCCGATAATTCGTTCAATCGCCCGCCGGCACACCGCGCAGAACCGGTCATACCGCGTGAACATGATGCAGTTTTCCTGCGGACGATAAAATCCGTGCGCCTCGTAGTTGGCGCCCTCGAAGGCCCCCACCCGATCGGAATACTTGTCGGTCGCCAGCAATTCGTCCTCGTGCTTCTTCTCCTTCTCGAAGAGTGCGTCCATCTCGCCTTCCGGCCGGTTCTCCTTGCGAATCTTGCGCCGCTCCGCCTGGATGTCCTTTTCGTACGCTTCGAACTCCGCCTTGCGCCAGGGCGTTGGTACCGGCGTTCCAGCCACAACCAGGTCTTTCCACTTCAGCATCGCCGGATCCAGCAGTGCCGTCACATTCGGCTGCCATGGCTCGATGCGCTGGGTTGCCGCCTCGAACGCTACATCGGAGGTGTAGTACTCGTCCGCCAGCCCGGCGAAGTGATGTCCGAACTCGTGTACGAAAACGTACGGCGCCCACTCGCTGTCGATGGCAACCGTGGCGTACAGGTTGAAAATTCCGCCTCCGCCATAGGTCTTCGCATTCGCCAGAATCTCGATGAACTCGTACGGTGCGTACGACGCGACATCGCGCAAGGCATGATTGTCGGTGGTCATGATGTAGCGCTCGCTGTCGAATGTGTCGTATGTCGTGCCGACCGGCGGATGGCGATAGACTCCCGTCGAAGGCCGCGAAATTCCCGGCTCACTTGCCCGCGGGCACAGCCCCCACACGTTGAAGTCCTTGCGGTGCTCCTTAAACGGCGAACGTGAGAACAGTATCTCGGTCGCGCGCTTGGCATCCTGCTCAAACTTTTCGCGCTCCGCTGCGGTGTAGCCGTCGCCCAGAATCAACAGATCAACCTTGGTCTCGGGCTCGCCCATCTTCTGGATGGCCAGCAGCGGCCCGGGCGACGGCGGATTCGTCCGGTCGATAAACTTGTCCTTGGGATCGATGGTCGTGCTCCACACTTCATGGAAGTCGATGTCCTTCCCTTCGCGACGCTCCATCAGCACGATCTTCACCGGCGCCGTGGGAGCAGGAAAACGTAGCGACTCCGAGAAGGCGCGGTTCAGCTTCTTGGCCTCATCGGTTTCCGCCCACTCGTTAAACAACGAGCTGAAGCCGCGCGAGTACAGTAGCTTGCCGCTCGTCAGGTCGTGGACCTCGAAGAAGTAGTTGCCGAGGTTGGTATTGTCGATCGCCTTCGACAGGTCGCCCGGCCACGGCAGCGGCTCGTACACCACGCGATCAAAGCTGAACATCTCCTGCGTGGCGTTGCCGCTGTGGTAATAGTCCAGCCGCATGGTTGGAGGCTGAACACCGAAGCTTGCCGTGATGAATGCGAGGATGGAGAGCAGCAGCGCAGATATTTTCAGCATGCGAATTGTCATGTGCGTTTGTAGCCTCATCAACAGCCCGGTTTCGCGAACCGACTAGCGATTTTGTGGAGGTCTCATCACGAGCTCGCTTTAGCGAGCGAGGGATCTGCTTTTGTGGAAGCAGCAGAAAAAGCAGATTCCTCGCGCCCAACAACAGGACGCTCGTAGTGACAATTTCGTCGCCATCAGCTGCGTAGCGTGCACGCTTCCGCCGCGGCGAAGCTTCAGTTTAGCCTCCCCGCAACCTCCTCCGCAGCCTCCAAAATCTTCCCCGCTTTCGCCGTGCGGGTCAGATCGTTGATGTCTTCGTACAGCGGCCGGTCCTCGTCGAGCCGCTTCACCTGCTGACGAATGACATCGTACGCCGCCTGCGATGCCGGCGATGGCCGTACCGGCGCGCGCAGATCGAACGCCTGCGCCGCCGCCATCAACTCGATCGCCAGCACCGCCCAGGCGTTCTCGATAATCTGCCGAGTCTTGATTGCGGTCGTCATGCTCATGGAGACGAAGTCCTCCTGATCGGCCGCCGCCGGAATCGAGCCGACCGCCGCCGGCGTGCTGAGCACGCGGTTTTCGCAAATCAGCGCTCCCGCCGTGTACTGCGACAGCATCAGCCCAGAGAACATTCCCGCTCCTTTGGTAAGAAACGCCGGCAATCCGGCCGAGAGATGCGGATTCATCAGCCGGTTCAGCCTGCGCTCCGACAGGGCCGCCACCGTCGTCACCGACATGCCCACCAATTCCAGCGCAAAAGCCAGCGGCGTTCCCTGGAAGTTGGCGCCAGTTAAGACTGCCTCTTCGTCCGGAAAGAAGGTGGGATTGTCAGCGGCATGGTTCAGTTCGATCTCCAGCATCGTGCGCGACCACCGGAAGGCGTCCTTTGCCGCTCCCACCACCTGCGGACTGGAGCGCAGCGAGTACGCATCCTGCACCTTTTTGCCCGGGCGCTTCAGCAGCTCCGAGCCCTCAGTCAGCCGCCGGATGTTCGCCGCACACTCCTGCGCGCCGGGATAGCCGCGCGCCGCATGGATGCGCGCATCGAACGCCTGCATGTTGGCGTTGAGCGCCTCCAGCGTCATCGCCAGTGCCACTTCCTGCGTCTTCAGCCAGCGGATCGCGTCGAACAGCTCCAGGCACCCAATGCCCGTCGTCAGGTCGGAGCCGTTGATGGTCGCCAGCCCATCACGCTCGCGAAAAGTGATCGTCGGAATTCCCGCTTCCTCCATTCCCTGCTGCGCGGGCAGCCGCCGTCCCCGGTAGAACACTTCACCTTCGCCCATCAGCGTGATCGCCATCTGCGACATCGGCGAGAGATCACCGCATGCGCCCACCGATCCCTTCTGGCACACCACCGGCGTCACGCCTCGGTTCAGCATCGCGATCTGGGTCTGCACAATCTCCCTGCGGATGCCGGAGTGCCCCCAGCAATGGGTGTTGAGCCGCGAGGTCATCCCCGCGCGCACCTCCTCTTCGGCGCAGGGCTCGCCGCAGCCCGCCGCGTGCGAGTACAGCAGATACTTTTGGAAGCGCTCCACTTGTTCCGGCGTCAACACAACTTCGGAGAGCTCGCCAATGCCGGTGTTGACGCCGTACATGATCTCGCGCGCGCGGATCTTGCGCTCCAGCAGCTCGCGGCATTTGTCGATGCGCGCGATCGCATCGTGATGCAACTCGATCGGCATGCGATCGCGGGCGATCGCCGCCACATCTTCAATGGTCAGTGAATGTCCATCCAGAACCTTGGCGCGTTGCGTTCGGACTTCCGTCAACTCCTCCACCACGGCAGGCATAAGAATCTCCTCTTTCATCCGAGCTCAATCTATTCCGCTGCGGGCCATTGTGGTAGGACAGCTATCACCAGCAGGGGTGATGTTCGGATAGAGCGGCGCTGGCGAAAGGCGAAGAGCAAAGAGCGAAACGCGAGTAGCGGCTGAAAGCTGATAGCTGACGGCATTCCATCGGCGGTACAATTGAGGTTGAGCAGTAACCATGCAGTTAACAGTCTTAGAACCCCAGGTCCACGAGGCGCGCTGGTACGAGACCATGGCCGACGGCCGCCTTCACTGCTATCTCTGCCCGCGCCATTGTCACATCGGAGAAGGCCAGCACGGCTTCTGCTTTATCCGCAAGAACGCAGCTGGACGCCTCATCCAGCTCGGTTACGGACGGCCCGCCGCGCTGGCGATGGACCCCGTCGAGAAGAAGCCGCTCAACCACTTCTTCCCCGGGACGAAAATTCTTTCCATGGGCACGGCCGGCTGCAACATGGGCTGTTTCTTCTGCCAGAACTGGGACATCTCGAAGGCGAAATCCGACCAGGTCAACTCGCTGGCACTTAACCCCGAAGATGTCGTCGCGGTCGCGCTCGAGCATCGCGCGCCGCACCTCGCCTTCACCTACAACGAACCCACCATCTGGGGCGAATACGTCATCGACATCGCACGCGAAGCACACTCGGCCGGCCTGAACAACGTCATGGTCTCCAACGGCTACATCACGCGCGAGGCCTTCTTCGACATCTACCGCTATATCGATGCCGCTAACATCGACCTCAAAGCTTTTACCGAAGACTTCTACGGCAAGATCACGCTCACCCACCTGCAGCCCGTGCTCGATACGCTGAAGTGGCTGCGGCACGAAACCGGTGTCTGGTTCGAGATCACTAACCTCATCATTCCCACGCTCAACGACGGCGACTCCGAGTTCAAGGAGTTGTGCGACTGGGTGCTGCAAAACCTGGGCGATGATGTTCCGCTGCACTTCACCGCCTTCCATCCCGACTTCAAGCTGCAGGATAAGCCGCCGACTCCGCCCGAAACGCTGCACCGCGCCCGCCGCATCGCCCGCGAGATGGGCCTGAAGTATGTCTACGAGGGCAATATTTTTTCCGATGGTGGAAATACCCTCTGCCCGGAATGCAAGCAGACGGTGATCACCCGCTCCTGGCACTCGGTGATGTCCAACAAGCTGAAGAATGGCTGCTGCACCAACTGCGGCGCGCGCATCGCAGGCGTCTTTACGAAGGCCGAAGCGGAGAAGCGACGAGAGTGGGTGTCAGAAAAAATCTAACCACAGACGCACGGAGAAAACCGGGAATCTTCTGCGTTCTGGCCATTATGTCATCCTGACTGAGGGCTCCCTCCCGAGCGGAGAAACCTGCTGTTCTCTTGCAGCAGCGAAATGCCGACGAGGAGTAGGTCCCACGCTAGCGTTTCTTCCCAGACTGGAACCGCTTCCTACACAAACTCCTTCCAATCGCACGCAATCGCTCACCTGTCCAGTACAGTCGAATGTAATGGACAAGTACGTCCAAGGGTGACGAGGATCGGCAGTGGGCTGATGCTCTGAATCGCTTGATAACGTTTATCATCCAACAGATATGCGCCGGGAGACTTACAACCAGTTCCGCCAGTTGTGCCGTACGCACGGCTTGGCGGCCACGCATCAGCGGCTGCGCATCTACGAGGCCCTAGTGTCGCGTCCCGGGCATTATTCGCCCGAGGAGATCTACGAGCAGGTAAAACCTGATCTGCCATCGATCTCGCTCGCGACCGTCTACAAGAATCTCAAGACCTTCATCGAAGCCGGCATGTTGCGCGAGGTCAGCCCGCATCACGGCACCTGGCGTGTCGATCCCAATCTTCATCCTCATCATCACCTGGTTTGCACGCGTTGCCGCTCCATCACCGATCTGGATGTGGACCTGCTTGCCCCCGTCAAGTTGCGCGGCAAGCTGCCCCCGGGGTTTAAGGTGGAGAAGTTCAGTATTGAAGTGCAGGGCCTGTGCAAGGCGTGCGCCGCAGAAGCTTAGTCGTACTAATTCATACTTAATGGAGAAAGCAAGATGCTAGCGATTGGCGAGAAGTTTCCCGACTTTCGTGTCACCGCAACGGTCACCACCAACAAGGATACCGCCTTCAAAACCATTACCAACGAAGACTACCCGGGCAAGTGGAAGATCTACTTCTTCTGGCCTAAGGATTTCACCTTCGTTTGCCCCACCGAGATTGCCGCTTTCGGCAAGATGAATAAGGAATTCAAGGAGCGCGACGCGCAGATCCTCGGCGGCAGCACTGACTCCGAGTTCGTCCACCTGGCGTGGCGCAACAACCACGCCGACCTGAAAGAACTTCCCTTCCCGATGCTCGCCGACATCAAGCGCGAGCTCTGTGGCCAGCTCGGCATTCTCGACGAGAAGGAAGGCGTAGCCCAGCGGGCGACGTTCATCGTCGATCCCGACAACGTCATCCGCTTCGTCTATGTCACTGATCTGTCGGTCGGCCGCAATCCGCAGGAAGTGCTGCGGGTGCTCGATGCGCTGCAGACCGACGAGCTATGCCCCTGCAACTGGCAGAAGGGCCAGGAAACGATAAAGGTCTAGCGGCTCTGGAAGGTTCTGCTGGATTCGACGGCGAGTGGAGTACACCTTCAGGCGTGAGGAGTGATCGGCTGCTCCCGGACGACTCTCTAGCCCCTGCACACGGTCTGCAGGGGCTGAGGCCCACTTGTGAACGAGAAATGTTCCGGCACGTTTGAAGACGTGCGCTGACACGAATCGCTAACGTATTCGGAGTCAGTTCTTGCCAGTCAGAGGAATTTCTATGACTTTTGATGCACTCATTGAAACCATCCCTTCTTACGCGAAAGACCTTAAACTCAATTTCTCCAGCGTAGTCCAGCAGCAAACCGAGCTGACCGAACAACAAGCCTGGGGTACTGTCGTAGCCTCCGCGATCGCCTCGCGCAACGAGACGCTTCTCATCGCTGCGCTGGACGAAGCCGCCATGCACCTCTCGCCGGAAGCGCTGGACGCCGCCAAAGCCGCTGCCGCCATCATGGCGATGAACAACATCTTCTATCGCTTCCTGTACCTGGCCTCCAACGAAAAGTACCGTACCATGCGCGCCGGACTGCGCATGAATGTGATGCGCACGCATGGCATCGACCCGCTCGACTTCGAGCTGTGGTCGCTTGCCGTCTCCGCCATTAACGGCTGCGGCATGTGCGTCGACTCGCACGAGAAAACTCTGCATGAGAAAGGAATTGCGGAGGAGAAGGTCCTGGCCGCGGTTCGCATTGCGTCGGTCGTTCACGCGCTGGCCGTGGTCCTGGACACCGAGCAGGTAGCGGTAGCAACGGTGTAGTCTGCCGGACTGGTACACTACCGGGGTCAAGTTCTGCAATCCCGGTAGCTATTTTGGCCTCCGTAACCTCTCCAAAGCGCCAAGCGGCGTTCCCGCCGCTCCCGCTCTCCGCGCAAGACGATGAAGTCCGCCGCTTTCCTGTTACTCCCTGGCTGATCGCCTGCTGGCTGGGATTTGCGGTTCTCCGCTTCATTGCGGCGATGTTCGTCGCCAACCCCAGTATCTTTGGGGACGAGCTGATCTACTGGTCGATGGCCAGGAATTTCCATCATGGTTTGCCTCTTGTGGCTTTCAACGTACACTTCGACATTCCCACCCAGCTTTATCCCCTGCTGATCTCGCCGTTATTTGCGGCGGGGGACTCGACGGTCGTCTATCCGCTGGTCAAGCTGGTCTCCTGCCTGATGTTCTGTTCGGTGGTTTTCCCTGCTTATTTTCTGGCCCGTGAGTTGTTGACCTACCAGGAATCCTTGCTTGTAGCCTTGCTGAGCCTGCTGGTTCCCGGCGGGGTCTACAGCGCCACGGTGATGGCGGAAAATCTCTACTATCCCTTCTTTGTTTTGACCGCATGGCTGTCGTACCGGGCGCTCTATCGCGGCCGATGGGGCGACTCAAGCCTTGCCGGCCTGGCCTTTGCGGCGACGTACTACGCCAAGCCTCATGTGCTGTTTCTCATGGCGGCCTATGGAATCGCGCTGTCGATATGGTTGCTCATCGCGATCCTGCGAGCGCCGTCGCTCCATGCGGGAATCAGGCAGTCGCTTCCCGGATTGCTCTATCGCAGTATTCCCTTCGCGGTCTTCGCCTTGAGCCTCGCGATTCGAGTCTGGGAGTTGGCTGGTTATGGTCATTCTCTGGCGGACATTCTCTTCGGCCACTTCTATGCCGGAGGTTTTCACGTAAGCAAACACCTTCCTTTTGCGGCCTTCCTGGAGTCGGGCACATGGCTGTTGGTTGTCTTGACAATCTCGACAGCCTGGCTGCCTGTATTGGCGATGATCGAATCTGCATTCTGCTGGAAGCGCTTCGCTGATGCTCACCGTTGGTTCTGGGTATTCTCCTCCTGCGCGGCCCTGATATTTCTGGTCATGATTGCGCGCTACAACGTGCTGAACGACGCTTTCCTGCGCAGCCACGAACGCTACATCTTCCAGCTTTCCCCGTTGCTATTTACGTGGTACTTCGCTTCCCGCCGGCTCTTGTCCTCACGCTGGTTGTTCCCGGTAGCTGGCCTATTCGTGATCGCAACCTCGCTTGCCCTGGCGCGGTCTTCCAGTGTGCTGACGTGGAGTTCGGCTTCCGATGCGCCGACTTTTACCGGGGTGTTCTGGGCGCGCCTGCGTCATCCCACAGGCGAATTGATGCTCTTGGCCTTACTCCTTTGCGGCGGGCTACTTTGCCTGTTGGCTGCTGCCAGCGCGCGGCCGCGAAGGTTGTTTGCCGGCTGGGCTGCGTTCCTGATCGTCTGCAACATCGGCTGGTACGGCTTTCAACTAACCACCATCCAGCACATCGTCAAGCCCTTCAGCGAATTTGCATGGAAACTGAAGGTTGCGACGCCGCCGTCGGCCACGATTGGATTTTTGCAGGACCAGGCGGACATTCGCGCCGCCTGGTACGCGAATTTCTGGCTGCCGCAACCGATGTACTATTATGGCGACAAAGAGCAGACCTACTGGTTCGTAGCACCGATTACCCGTGCGCCCGATGGTGCGCTGAATTTCGGCAGGCCGCGGCCGCAACTGATATTGGCCGCCGATTCACTCGTTTTACCCTATAACGTGATTCGCGAGTTTCCGGAACTGCGCCTGCGACTGTATCAGGTGCCGACTCTGACAGAGATGAAATCGCCCAAGTGAACACGGTTTCGAAAAGTGAAAAGCGGGATCGCGAACCGCGCGTGCTGATCATTATTCCCGCCTTCAACGAAGCCGCGTCCTTGCCGCAACTCGTACCCAGGATCAGGGAGCTCTGCCCGCGATACGATACTGCCATCATCAATGATGCCTCCACTGACGACACCCTGCGTGTCGCGCACGCTCTGCCTGCAAGAGTGATCTCCCTGCCCTGCAATCTTGGTATCGGAGGCGCCATGCAGACCGGCTTCTGCATTGCCCGTGATGAGTCCTATGACATTGCGGTCCAGGTCGACGGCGATGGCCAGCACCCCGCCGATCAACTCCATCTCCTGATCCAGGGTTTGCAGCAGTCGGGTTGCGACATCGTCATTGGGTCTCGCTTTCTCAACGGCGGCGAGTTTCAATCGACGGTTGCCCGCCGGCTTGGCATCCGGATTTTCTCGCTCTGGCTTTCGGCTATCTGCCACACCCGCATTACCGACGCCACTTCCGGATTCCGGGCTTTGAACCGGCGGGCAATCGAGCTGTTTTCGCGCTCTTACGCCGAAGATTACCCCGAGGTCGAGGCCATCGTCGTGGCTCATCGCGCTGGCTTGCGGATCTGTGAGGTTCCGGTCGCGATGTCGGCGCGGGTGCAAGGCGTCTCCAGTATCGGCGGTCTACGGTCCGTCGGCTACATGGTCAAAGTTTCTCTTGCCATCTTGATGTGTTCCATCCGCCGCCGCCAGATCGCATCGTGAGGAGCTAGCATGCAAACCTACGGACACTCCGTTGTATTCACCACGACCTTGGTCGTGTTTCTCTTCGTCCTGTGGCTGGTCCGGCGCCACTCCATCGGCGAGCGTTTCGCCGGACTCTGGCTGTTGATCTCGGTATCCCTGCTGATCGCCTCTTCGGTGGGCTATCGCTACCTGTTCCTGATTGCCGGTCTTGTCGGAGTGCCTTACGCTCCTTCCGCGCTGTTCTTTCTCGCCATCGCCGGTCTTACGCTGCTGATCATCGAATTGTTCGCCTGGGTATCGAAGCTCAACGACCGCACTCGCGTGCTCACGCAGCAGCTCGCCTTGTTGCGCGAACGCTTTGATCGTGAGCAGACGGCCGGTCGCGTTCGCTGAGAAGACAGTCCGTTTGCGCCTTCACCTGCTACCGGTCGCCGGACTTAGGGGGACGATGTTTTCTTTCCGGATTCCCGAACGTTTCTTCGCCAGCGCCGCCACATAGGGCGCGTACGAGAAACCGAAGCGGTGCAGATTGGGCAGGCTGCCAGGATCATATGGGTCAAAGGGCAGGAACCGCGCCGTATCGGCGAACACGATTGTGCGCACCGTTCGGTTGTCGGAGTACAGGATGCTGAGCGACATCAGCGGCCAGTCCGCGTGCAACTCCCGTATCGGCTGTCCATCCACCACCGACTGAACCAGCAAAGTGTCCTCAAGCGCTACCGCGCCGGCATGGGTCCGCAACTCGGCGCGCAATACGGTCAGCATGTTCGACCATTGACTGCTGGCCACCAGGCTCCAACCGGATTGGCAAATCCCCAGCACGGCGGCCATCACAAAAAGACGTTTGTACTGCGCCGCTCCCACCTGCAGAAGGTGAAAATGCAGAGCGATAAACGCAAGCGCCAGTACAAAGCAAACACTGGCATGCATCGTCCGGGCTACAACGTTGGTTCCGAAGTTTGTCGCCTGCGGATGAAGAATGATGTACAACGGAATCGCCAGTGACCCCAGCGTGCCGATCGCGGTTAGCGTATTGAGAATCCGTCTGCAGCGCTCCGGAATCAGCACCACCGCCGCGCAGAGCAGCAGAACAAGAACGGAGACGCGTGCCCCGATGTGGTCCGCGTGAAGGAAGAAGAAGGTGCTCTTGAGAAAGCCGCTGCGATTGGTCGCGTCGCGCGGAAAGGCGATGGCCAGCGCTCCGAAGATAACGCCCAGGCTGTACCAGCCGAAGAAGACCCAGCTCAGCCACCGCTCGCGCCGGCCCCTGGCTACGGCGATCAATCGATAGATGCATGCCGCACAGAGAAACAGGCCAAGCATCGCCATGGTCTCATAGCAAACCAGCAGTGGAGCGGAAACGGCGATCATGGCCGCCAGAACCCAGCCTTTGAATTCCCGGCAGTACATTAGCCCGAACAATGCCGGCCAGAAGAGCGCGCTCATCAAGTGGGTTTCGCTGCCGATCGAGGCCTCGCTGTTCATCGTGCCGGCAAAGAGCGTCAGCAGGGGAAAGATCACCAGCCGCTTGTCGCGCGCGAAACGGTAGCAGAGCAGCAGGCCGAGCGGCTTGAAGGAAAAAAGCGTAACACCGTAAATCAGGCTCAGCAGGTGGGGATCGCGCACCCGCAGGCGCATGGCCAGCAGGGTGGGAGTTTCCTGGTAAGCAAAGGTCCCGAATCGCCCGACGAAAAAGTCGCGCCAGCCGTGGGCGTTCCACACCGCGATGTGTCTTTCGCTGAGCAGCTTGACCAGGAACCACGATGTGTCCCAATACAAGTGCCGCCCGGTCACGACGGCCATAAATGCCTGCCCAGCATAAGCCGCTGCCGCCATGGTCAACAGCAGCATCACAGCCGTTCCCAGCGAGTTCAACGGCACAGATCCATGCGAGCGGTCTACCGCCTTCAGGTCACTCTGAAACAGCCACGGCCGTGATTCGCCTGCCACGAGCGTGCGGCGCGAAATTACGCTGGAGGTCATCGCTGGACTGCTATGTTCTGTCCGGCCGCGAGTTGACGTCAAGCCGCAGCAGCACGCCGGCCAGCGCCACTCCCAGGACCGCAGCGAGGAATCCCCCGGCGAGGCCGTGCGGCACGTAAGCAAACCTAATGTTGTGTGCACCGGGGGGAACAAAGAGCCCACGAACCACCGCGTTCGTGCGATAGATCGTCGCCGGCCTTCCGTCGACGAAAGCCTGCCATCCCGGAACGTACTGGTCGGCCAGCACCAGAAAGCAGTTGCCGCCACAGCTCACTCGCAGATCGACGCGGTTCGCTCCATACCGCAGCTCTTGCACGCGCCCTTCATCAAGCTGCCGCGACATCGCCTGGGAAAGCCCTTCCACCAGCGCCGTGTCGCGCAGCTCAAGCGGAGCGCTCATCTGCCAGAGCTCGGACCGCGCATCGCTGTACGACGCTATCGGACGCAGCCAGCGCACGAAATACGCTCGCGGCAACACATCGCGATTCGCGAACAACGTCAGGTTGCCGATTCGGCTCTCGACCTCATAATCATTCGCAGCCGCGGGCAACGAGCCGACCGCCCGAAGGTTGATGTCCTTGACGGAAATAACTGCCCGCGACAACGTCAGGAACTGCACATTCACCTTCTGCTCGGAGCCGTGAGTAACGTACAAGCAAGTATTGCGCCGGTATTCCGTGCTCAAGGCGAACTCGCGCATCGGACAGTAGGTGACGTGGCGTCCGGATGCGACCAGCCCCACCAGGTCGTCGCGCTTGCCCTCTTCCGCGCGGGCCTGAAACGTAAGCGCATAGATTTTGTTTTTCTCCAGAGAAATGTTCTCCTGCGAGATCCCTCGCACCTCGCGCCCGTCCGACCGAAAGCGGTTGACTTCTCCGAGATCCTGTACCGCCCCGACGGGCTTCCAATTCCCCGGCAATAACAGGTTCCCGCCGCTCTCGGTGGAAGCCATGGCCTGCCGATCGTCCGTCACGGTCAATTGCTGTATCTGCCCGGTGAAAGGTTCTGCGGCGAGGACGTAGCGGACATTCAGCATCGACAGGATGCGATGGTTGACCATGAGCTCCGGCCACAGGTCAGTAGTACCTCCCGTGTTCAGTCCCAACAAATCGGCATACGGCTGCAGCAGGAAGGGCTCGTATCCGAGTACATTGTCATAGTGCTGAAGGCTGTTAGCGTTCACCTTCAGAAACGGATCCTCCTGCTGTAACGTCAGCGTCCTGAAAGGCGTCCCAGCGGCATCGCTTTGCATCATGGTGAGCATCTGCTGCGATGCGGGCGCCGGCGCGCCGGGCGCACTCCAGACAGTAAACGACCAGGCGAAAAAGCCCAGATCGGCGGCAATCAACGCCGCAGCCAGACGCGCTAGTGGCACGCTTCGCGGATACGAGGCCCAAATCCAGAAGAAGAAGGAGAAGCCCAGAATCAAAGCCACGGGAACAATCACGGCCGGATTGCGGAATTTCACCGTCTGGTGCAAGCACGCCAGCCAGTTGTCGGCGATCGGAGAAACGCGGTGATTGATGCCCTGCACCAGTGACCGCGAGAAGATGAGCGTCAGGGCGGCGGCGGCAATCACGGTCAGGGGTATTGCCAGCCGCCAGATTCGGCGCCCGCGATCGCTCAGCTGCGGGAAGTGGAGGTTGCTGGCGGCGTGAGCCGCCAGCACGGCAATGGCAAAGCTGAAGAAGACAAAGTTGACCCAGTGGTCATGAAAAAACTTGAAGACCGGCAAATGATAAAGAATTCGCGGGAGCACCGGTGTGTAGACTCCGAAGGCCATGAACGGCGTCGCCG
>Ga0335081_10011646_pt1 | contig 14241 bp, 13 predicted proteins | sample Lox_Sample_35_FD_206713 | JGI IMG/M metagenome (GOLD analysis project Ga0335081, IMG submission 206713) | Soil microbial communities from Loxahatchee National Wildlife Refuge, Florida, United States - Lox_Sample_3.5 | ecosystem: Environmental > Terrestrial > Soil > Wetlands | place: USA... | reverse complement strand
GGCAGCTCGCCGAGATCGTCCTCGCCAACACGCTCCTCTCCTTCGGCTTGGAGCCCGGCCGCGACTTCCTATTGCAGCCCACCACCGAGGACGTTGCCACCGGCCGGAAGCTCCGGCCCGACGCGGTCGTGTTCCTGCCCGGCAACAGCGTGCTGGTGATCGACTGCAAGGCGTCGAAATTCCTGCTCGAGATCGCCAACGTCGAAGGCACCGCGGCCGAAGCCGAGGCCTATCGCAACCTCGTGCGTACCATGACCCAACATCTCCGCGCGCTCGCCGAGAAGGACTACAAGAGCGCGGTCCACGCCGCCTGGCGCCAAGCCGGGCACGAGGGCGAGATCGCGCGGATTCTCTCGGTCATGTATCTCCCCAACGAGGCGGCGCTCGAGAAGCTCTATCGCGCCGATGCCGAATTCATGCTGCGGGCGCGCGAGCGCGACATCATTCCCGCCGGACCCGCCGGGCTCCATTGCGCCATCTCGCTCGCCTCGCTCGAGATCAACCTGCTGCGCCAGGTCGAGAACCAGCAGCGCATCGCCGAGACGACGCGGGCGCTGCTCGACGGCCTGACGGTGATGCTGGGCCACGCCGCAAGTCTCGGCCGCGGCATCAAGGGCGCCGCCGAGAGCTTCGCCCGCCTCACCGCATCGGTGAACCAGCGCTTGCTGCCGCGCGCGCGCAGCTTGGCGAAGCTCGGTGTGCAGCCGGGAAAAGCACTACCCGCCAATCTCCCCGCTTACAGCGTCCACGCTGAGACTGGCGATCTCTTGATCGAGGGCGAGGCGGAAGCGGCGGAGATCGAGAAACCGGCGTTGCCGCGGCTGGTGAGCTAGTCTTAGTCTAAGTCTAGAAAAAATCACCGCAGAGACAGAGAGAATCATACTCTCTGCCTTTGTGCTTAGTCTTTGCCGCCCTTCAGCACCTGTCGCGCGGCGAGCGCCGCCGAGAGCGTGCCCTCGTCGAGATAGTCGAGCTCGCCGCCGACCGGGACACCGTGAGCGAGGCGCGAGATCTGGACCGCGCTGCCGGCGAGGCGGTCGACGAGATAATGCGCCGTCGTCTGCCCTTCGACGGTGGCGTTCATGGCGAGGATGACCTCGCGCATGCCGGGCTCGTGGAGCCGCGCCAGCAGCGTGTCGATATGGAGGTCCTCAGGACCAACGCCGGCGAGCGCCGAGAGCGTGCCGCCCAGCACGTGGTAGCGGCCGGCATAGGCGCCCGTGCGCTCGATTGCCCAGAGATCGCCCACATCCTCGACGACGCAGATAAGGCCCGTCTCGCGCTCGGGATCGGCGCAGATGCGACAGGGATCGGCGGTGTCGAGATTGCCGCAGATGAGGCAGGGATGCATTTCGACGGCGGCCGCCGCCATCGCCGCTGCCAAAGGCTGCATCAGGCTCTCGCGCCGCTTCAGCAGGAAGAGCGCCGCCCTCCGCGCCGACCGGGGCCCGAGCCCCGGCAGTTTGGCGAGCAGCTGGATGAGGCGATCGAGGTCGGACATGTCAGACGACGGACGACGGAAGACAGAGGACAGATGATCGGCTGGCAACGAACCGTCTGTCGTCCGTCGTCTGTACCCTGTTCTCCGTCAAAACGGCAGCTTCATTCCTGGCGGGAGCTGGAGCCCGCCGGTGAGCTTCCCCATCTCTTCAGCGACATGCGCCTCGACGCGCTGCTTGGCCTCGTTGAAGGCGGCAAGGATCAGATCCTCGAGCACTTCGCTCTCATCGGGGTCGAGCAGCGACTTGTCGATCTTGATCTTGCGCATCATGCCTTTGCCGGTGAGCGTCACCTGCACCAGGCCGGCGCCCGACGCACCGGTCATCTCGACGTGATCGAGCTGCGCCTGCATCTCGGCCACCTTGGCCTGCATCTGCTGCGCCTGCTTCAACATGTTCGCGATGTTCTTCATCGGAACTCGTCTCCTTCGCCGCTGTCGTCGGAAGTATCCGCAGCAAGTGCCATCGGTTCCGCCTGCGCAAGCTCGCGCACCGCCTCGATGCGGGCGCCGGGAAATGTCTCCAGCACTTGCCGCACCAAGGGATGCCGCGACGCCTCGTTGCGGAGCGAGGCGTCTCGTGCCTCGGCCTGCTCGCGCAGCGTCGGCTGGCCTTCCTCGCTGGCGATGCTGACGACCCAACGCTGTCCCGTCCATTCGCCAAGCAGCTGGCCCAAGCGGTTGGGCAAGTCGCGCGGCGCGCCCGCGGCCGGGCGAAACTCGATGCGGCCGACCTCGAAGCGGACGAGATGGACATGAGCGTAGAGGTGCGCGCGCAGCATCGCCTCGCGCTGCTTGTCGAAGAGTTCGACGACCTCGAGAAAGCTCTGCGGCTGCGGCAACCGCGCCGCCATCGCCGGCTCCGGCTCGGCAAGGCGCGGTGCTGCGGCGCTTGCCGTCGCGGCGCCGCCGCCATCGCCGGAATGGGCGAGGCGCGAGGGCGACTGCGGCGCGCTCGCCGCCGCGATCCGCGGCGCGGGCGCCACGCCGGGCTCGCCGCCGCCGCGCTCCAGCTGGCGCAGCAACTCGGCCGGCGCCGGCAGGTCCGCGACATAAGCCAGGCGCACCAGCACCATCTCGGCCGCCTGCAACGCCGAGGGCGCGGTCTGTACCTCGCCGATCCCCTTGAGCAGCATCTGCCAGGCGCGCGCCAGCACCGGCATGCCGAGCTTCCCCGCGAGACCGAGCGCTTGCGGGCGCGCCCCGGCGAGCGCCGGATCATCCTCGCCCGCTTCCGGCAGCAGCTTTAGCCGCGTCAGGAAATGTGCGAGCTCGAGGAGGTCCTGCAGCACCGTCAGCGGATCGGCGCCGCCCTCATAGAGCGCGGTCATGCGGCGGAGCGCCTCGGCCGCGTCGCCCTTTAGCACCGTCTCCAACAGGTCGAAGACGAGGCTGCGATCGGCGATGCCGAGCATACCTTGCACGGCCGCGACGGTCACCGTGCCGCCGCCCAGCGCGATCGCCTGGTCGAGGAGCGAGAGGCCATCCCGCACCGAGCCGTCGGCGGCGCGGGCGATGAGCTGGATCGCCGCGGGCTCGGCGGCGATCCCTTCCTCCGCCGCGATCCGCGCATAATGCTGGCTCAAGAGCTCCAGCGGCACGCGGCGCAGCGCATGGCGCTGGCAGCGCGACAGCACCGTCACCGGCACCTTGTGGATCTCGGTGGTGGCAAAGATGAAGATAACGTCGGCGGGCGGCTCTTCGAGCGTCTTCAACAGCGCGTTGAAGGCGTTCTTGGAAAGCATGTGCACTTCGTCGATGATGTAGACCTTGTAGCGCGCCGATACCGGTTTGTAGCGGACGCCGTCGGTGAGCTCGCGAATGTCGTCGACGCCGGTGCGCGAGGCCGCGTCCATCTCCATCACATCGACATGCCGATCCTCGGCGATGGCGCGGCAGGGCTCGCATTGCCCGCAGGGCGCGATGGTCGGGCCGCCCTTGCCGTCGGGACCGACGCAGTTGAGCGCGCGCGCCAGGATGCGCGCCGTCGTCGTCTTGCCGACGCCGCGCACGCCGGTGAGGATGAAGGCGTGCGCGATGCGCTCGGCGACGATGGCGTTGGTGAGCGTCTTCACCATCGCCTCCTGCCCGATCAGCTCGGCGAAGGTGCTCGGCCGGTATTTGCGCGCGAGCACCCGGTAATGGCTGCCGGGCTCACTCATGGCGACTCCGAGGACGCGAGGAGAAAGACAAGGATTCTAAGGGCCTGTGACGGGAGCAGGTGGGAGGCTGACCAACGACCCAGGCCGAAACTCGTTACGGCTGCTTCCTTCCGGACCTGACCGGGTTGGCGAGAGACCTGTCCGCCGCCAACCTCCCGGACGGCACTATATCAGGTCCGCCGCCGTGAGTCGCAAGACCGATCCGGCATCGCTTGCCCGAGGGACCCGGGCTGTGCCAGTCTCGCCGCCAAGATGAAAGAAGCCAATTTTTATGCCGCCGCAGGTCTCGATCGGGCCGGCGGGCGCCGCAAGGATCCGGCATGGATCGCCGCTCGACTCGAGGATCCGAGGAGCCGCTTCGTTCCGGTGTGGCGCACTCAGAATCTGGTGGTGAGCCTGCCAGGAAGCGACCCTCGCGCGGCCTTCCTGGCGCGGCACGAGATCGCTGTCGAGGGTGAATGGGCGTTGCTGGGTTTGATCGAGGATTGCGCCTATTTCGCGCTCGATCTCTCGCCGGTCGCGGCGCCGCTCGAGGTGCTGCGCCCGGCGCTTCCCGTCGAGTTCACCGACCTCCGCCGCGTCGGGCCGCTCCTCGCGCGCCACGAAGGCTCGGTGCTCGCCTTTGCGCGGGGCCTCGCCTATTGGCACGGACGGCATCGCTTCTGCGGCGTCTGCGGCAGCGCCACGGCAAGCGAAGAGGGCGGCCACGTCCGGCGCTGCAGCAACGCCGCCTGCAATACCCAGCACTTCCCGCGCACCGACCCGGCGGTGATCATGCTCGTCCATGACGGCGATCGCTGCCTCTTGGGCCGCCAGCGCGTATGGCCGCCGGGCATGCATTCGACGCTGGCCGGCTTCGTCGAGCCGGGCGAGAGCCTCGAGGAGGCGGTGGCTCGCGAGGTCTTTGAGGAGACGGCGATCCTGGTCGATCGCGTGACCTATCACTCCTCGCAGCCCTGGCCCTTCCCCGCCTCGATCATGCTGGGCTTCCATGCGCGAGCGGTGAGCACCGAGCTCCGCATCGACCACAGCGAGCTGCAGGACGCGCGCTGGGTCGACCGCCAGTACCTCCTCACCCACGCCGACGACGACCAGTTCCGCATGCCGCGGCGCGATTCGATCGCGCGCCGGCTGATCGAGGATTGGCTCGGGCGGTAGAAGGCCTGCCACAAGCGAAAGGCCGGATCGAGCTTTCGCCCGATCCGGCCCGAGCGCGAGGGGGTGGTTTGTCGCCCCTAGCGACTTTAGCTCATTTCCAGAAATCCGCGGCAGCGATGGCGAAGTTCTGCGAGGCGCCGATACGGTTGGTGACGAGAAGGCTGGTGATGCCGATCAGGTTGCCGCGATCATCGAAAAGGCCGCCGCCGGACGAGCCGCTGTTGATCGCCGCGGAGGTCTGAATGAGGTCGCGGTTGTTGCCATGGCGAACGCTGGAAACGAGACCCTCGCTTAAAGTCAGCTCGAGGCCCAAGGGCGTTCCCACGGCAAAAGCGTGCTCGCCGACATTCAAGCTATCGACCGAACGGACGCCGGCAACCGGCGTCAGCGTCAGCTTGTCGGACTTCAGCACGCAGCGATCGGTCGTGTAATCGGCGGCGACGAGGGTGGCCGTGTCGACGAGATCCTCCTGGCCGATCTTGATGACGGTGCGGCCCTTCACCACGTGGCAATTCGTCAGCAGCAAGTGGTCGGAGATGGCGACGGCGGAGCCCTGCGACGCATAGAGCTGATGGAGATCCGCGCGATTGAATGCCGCGACGACGACGAAGACCGAATGCTTCACCTTCTGGAAAACTTCCTGCGCCGAGAGTTCCTTGTTGTCGATACGGTCGGAGAGCTTGGGAAGCACCTCCGCGGGACCCGGTACGGTGGTTGCGGCGACGGGCGTCGCCTTGACCGCGCCGTCCTGATCGTCGCGTAGAAATCTCGCGTAATTCGGCATGACGTCATCGGTGACACTGGCCTTCTCAGCCTTCTCGACATCCGGCTGCTTCCCGTCGATCACCTGCTTGACGCAGTCGTTGTACTCGCCGAGGCCGACATGGCGGAAGTGGTTGCAGCGCGAGGTGATGGCGCGGGCCTTTTCCGGAGTCAAGTTGGCGCGGTCCGGGGTCGGATGATCCTTGAGCGCCGCCATCTGCTGCGCGACGCAAGACCGATAGTATTCGTCGCCCAGCTTCTGCGCCTTGGCACAGGCGGTGTTGATGACAACGTTCTCGTCGTAGGAGAGCACCGACCGATCCGGCGCCTCGGTCGCGCCCCAAGCGGCCGCGCTGCACAGCGCGAGCGAGCCGACGATCCCTAGCATTTTACGCATTGCTCCACCTCCGACGCGAATGGCGACAAAGAAGATCGCAGTCTTCGGTTGCCGGACCGTTAAGCTTCCGAGGGTCATGGTTAACGGCGGCGGGAAAATTTGCCTGTGGCGGCTAGTCCGCGTCGCCCTGGGTGGCGGCGCGCCGGAAGGGATGTCCGGGATAGACGCCGAGGATCGTTACTTCGCGTGAGAAGAACCGCAGCTCCTCGAGCGCGAGGGCGAGCGGCCGGTCCTCGGGATGCGCCTCGACATCGGCATAGAAGCGGGTCGCGGTGAAGCGTCCGCCCAGCATGTAGCTTTCGAGCTTCGTCATGTTGACGCCGTTGGTGGCGAAGCCGCCCAGCGCCTTGTAGAGCGCCGCCGGCACGTTGCGGACGCGAAACACGAAGGTCGTCACGACGAGGCCTTGGCCGCGCTTGGCCGGCTTCGGCTCGCGCGCCATCACCAAGAATCGCGTCGTATTGTGCTCGGCGTCCTCGATGTTTCGCCGCAGCGGGACAAGGCCGTAGATCTGCCCGGCAAGCTCCGAGGCGATCGCCGCCACGCTGGGATCCCCGTGCTCGGCGACCTCGGCTGCGGCGCCTGCGGTATCCGCCGCGACCACCGCTTTCAACCCGTGCTTCCGGATGAAGCGCCGGCATTGCGAGAGCGCATGGACGTGCGAGCGCACCGTCTTGAGCCGCTTCAAGCTTCCGCCCTTCGGCGCCAGCAGATGGTGGTTCACCCGCTGGAAGTGCTCGGCGATGATGTGGAGGCCCGAATCCGGCAGCAGGTGGTGGATGTCGGCGACGCGGCCGGCGACGGAGTTCTCGATCGGCAGCATGGCAAGCGCCGCCCGCCCGCGCCGGACGGCGGCGATGGCGTCCTCGAAGGTCGCGCAAGCCAGGGTCTCAAGCCTGGGGAAGACCTGCCGGCAGGCGAGATCGGAATAGGCGCCGGGCGCGCCCTGAAAGGCAATGAGCGTCATGGCCGAGCCTCGGCGGCACCCGACGATGCGAGGAGAGCGCGCGCCTCGGCCAGCTCGGCCGGCGTGTCGACGCCGAAGACGACGGAATTCACCAGGGCCGCGTCGATGCGCATCCCGGCGTTGAGCGCGCGTAGCTGCTCCAAGCCCTCGCGCCGTTCGATGGGCGCCGGCGGCAGCGCCACGAAGCGCTCCAGCGCGGCGCGGCGATAGGCATAGATGCCGATATGGTGGTAGTGCTCGCCCGGACCGTGCGGCACCGGCAGGCGGCTGAAGTAGAGCGCGCGGGCGATGCGCTGCCCCGGGGCAAAGCCCATCGCCGCCTTCACCATGTTGGGATTGGCAAGCTCCTCGGCGTTGCGGATCGGGCAAACCAAGGTGCCGATATCGACGGCGGGATCGGCGAGCGGCCACAGCACGGCACGAATGGCTGCGGGCTCGACCATCGGGAAGTCGCCTTGAAGATTGACCACCACGTCGTGTTGGCGCGTGGGATCGACCGCCGATAGGGCCTCGTGGATGCGGTCGGAGCCCGACGGATGGTCGGGCCGGGTCAGCACTGCCCGCCCGCCTGCCCGCCCCACCGCCTCCATGATCTCGGCCTCGGCACAAGCGACGAGCACCGGCCCGATCTCTGCCGCCTGGGCGCGGCGCAGCACATGGACGATCATCGGCGCGCCGGCGATGTCCGCCAGCGGCTTCCCCGGCAGCCGCGCGGCCGCGAGGCGCGCCGGGACGACGATGATCGGCCGGAAATGCGGAAGGGGGACGATCAAGCGCACTCCTTTCATATCCTTGCATGCCGGCAATTGCGGCGTTATGCCGCGGGCCCGGTGCGGGCGAGCCCCAGCGCTCGTCGCCCGCATCAACCACATTTTGTTTGAGTTGTCAGCGAAAATTGGCTTTCCTCCGCGCCGGAGCCGCTGCCCCGGGGGATGGGAATGTCGTCGTTCGAGGTCAACAAGATCCTTGGCGCAGTGCTGGGTGCGATGATCCTCGCCATGGTTTCCGGCATCATCGCGAGCGGCTTGGTCAATCCGCGACCGCTCGAGAAGCCGGTCTACATGGTCGCCACCGAAACCGCCAAGTCCGGGGCTCCGGCGGCCGGACAGGCTGCGGCTGGGCCCGAGCCCATCGAGCCGCTGTTGGCGACGGCTAGCGTCGATGCGGGCAAGACGAAGGTGAAACCCTGCACCGTCTGCCATACCTTCGACAAGGGCGGCAAGAACGGCATCGGTCCCAATCTCTACAATGTCGTCAACCAACCCATCGCCGAGGGCCACAACGGCTATAGCTTCTCGTCCTCGCTCCAGGCGCATCAGGGCCAGAAGTGGACGGTCGACGATCTCAACAAATGGCTCGACAACCCCAGGTCCTTTGCCAGCGGCACGAAGATGACCTTTCCCGGCATGCACAGCGCCAAGGACCGCGCCGACGTCATCGCCTATCTCAACTCGCTCAGCGACCAGCCGAAACCGCTGGGGAAATAGCGCCGGTGGCGGGGACGGCATGACGGAGCCGGTCACCGCCGCTCACCTTGCGCTCGCCGAGAGCCTTGCCGATGCGGCCCGTGCGGTCATCCGCCGCTATTTCCGCCGCCCGCTCGCCGTCGAGGACAAGAGCGATTCGAGCCCAGTCACCATCGCCGACCGAGAAGCCGAGGCGGCGATGCGTCGTCTTATCGAGGAGCGCTTCCCCGAACACGGTATTCTCGGCGAGGAGCATGGCAGCGTCCGCGGCGAGGCCGAGCATCTTTGGGTCCTCGACCCGATCGACGGCACCAAATCCTTCATCAGCGGCATCCCGCTTTTCGGTACGCTGATCGCCCTTCTGCACCGCGGCCGTCCGGTGCTGGGGATCATCGACCAGGCGGTCCTGGCCGAGCGCTGGGTCGGCGCCGAAGGCCGGCCGCCGAGACGCGCCGCTGCCCCAAGCTGGCGAGCGCGACCCTCTTCTCGACCGCGCCCGAGAGCATGTTCGCCGGTGCCGACGCCGAGGGCTTCGCGCGGCTGCGCGGCGCGGTGAAGCTCATCCGCACCGGCGCCGATTGCTATGCCTATGCGCAGCTCGCCAGCGGCTTCATCGATCTCGTCGTCGAGGCGCAGATGAAGCCTTACGACTTCTGCGCCCTGGTGCCGGTGATCGCCGGCGCCGGCGGCGTCATCAGCGACTGGCGGGGCGACGCGCTCGGCGTGCACTCGGATGGCCGCGTCTTCGCCTGCGGCGACAAGGCGTGTGCCGCCGAGGCGCTGGCGCTGCTTGCCGGCGGTTGAGTAGAGGCCGCTCTGGATCGTGCTGTTTCGCGACACCGTTTCCACTAGACTGCCGGGAACAAACAACCCCAGGGAAGCACCCATGCGCCTTGCCTTAGCTGCGCTCACGGCAGCGCTCGTCGTCGCCTTGCCGAGCGCCCCGACGCTCGCCCAGGAAACGATCGCCAAGAGCAACGGCGTGTCGACCTTCGGGGACCTCAAATACGGCGCCGACTTCGCGCATTTCGATTACGTCAATCCCGACGCCCCCAAGGGCGGCACCGCGCGCTATGCGACCGTCGGTACCTTTGACACCCTCAATCCCTTCCAGCTCAAGGGCAACAAGGCCATCGGCATGGGCCTGACCTTCGACACGCTGCTGGCATCGTCGGGGGACGAGCCCGACAGCGCTTACGGTCTTCTCGCCGAGAGCGTCGAGATCCCCAAGGATCGCACCTGGGTGCAATTCGATCTGCGCAAGGACGCGCGTTTTCACGACGGCACGCCGGTCACGCCCGAGGACGTCATCTGGACCTTCGAGACGCTGAAGGAGCACGGCGACCCGGCGTACCGCATCTACTACCGCGACGTGATGAAGGCGGAGAAGGTCGGCGAGAACGGCGTCCGCTTTACTTTCCGGAACGGCGACAACCGCGAGCTGCCGCTGATCTGCGGCCAACTCCCGGTGCTCTCGAAGAAATATTGGGAAGGACGCGACTTCGAGAAGACCACGCTCGAGGCGCCGCTCGGCAGCGGCCCATACCAGGTCGATACGGTCGATACCGGTCGCGACATCAGTTATCGTCGCGTTCCCGACTATTGGGGCAAGGATCTGCCGGTCAATCGCGGGCGCCACAATTTCGACAGCATCCGCTACGACTACTATCGAGACCGCCAGATCGCGCTTGAGGCGTTCAAGGCCGGGCAATACGACATTCGCGAGGAATTCACCGCCAAGAATTGGAAGACGGGCTATGACAGCCCGGCGCTTCGCGACGGTCTCTTCAAGATGGAGGAGATCCCGAACAAGATGCCGCAAGGCATGCAAGGCTTCGTCTTCAATCTGCGCGATCCCAAGTTTCAGGACCTGCGCGTGCGCGAGGCCTTTGACTATCTCTTCGATTTCGAATGGACCAACAAGAACCTCTTCTATGGCGAATACAAGCGCACCGCGAGCTACTTTCCCAATACCGATCTCGCCGCCACCGGCTTGCCGACGCCGGAAGAGACGAAGATCCTCGAGAAATACAAGGGAGAGATCCCCGACGACGTTTTCACCGCCGCCTACGAGCCGCCCAAGACCGATGGCACCGGCAATATCCGCGACAATCTGCGTCAGGCGCTGCGCCTCCTCAAGGAAGCGGGGTGGTCGGTGAAAGGCGAACGGCTGGTCAATGGCCAGACCGGCCAGCCCTTCGAGTTCGATTTCCTCGTGGATGAAGCCGATTTCGAGCGCATCCTGTTGCCCTTCAAACAAAACCTGGCGCGCGCCGGCATCACGATGAATTTGCGCTCGATCGATCCCGCGCAGTACCAGAATCGCCTCAACAAGTTCGATTTCGAGATGACCATGGTGCGCTTCCCCTCGACGCTCTCGCCCGGCAACGAGGAGCGCGAGCTCTGGGGGTCGGCGGCCGCGGATCAGGAAGGCAGCAACAACATCATCGGCATCAAGAGCAAGGCGGTCGACGGCATCATCGATCTGATCATTGGTGCCCAGAGTCGGGCCGAGCAGGTCACCGCCACGCACGCGCTCGACCGCGTGCTCCTAGAGAGCCACTATCTCATTCCCGGCTGGTACCAATCGTCCTTCCATGTCGCTTACTGGGACAAATTCGGCATGCCCAAGGTCTCGCCTCCTTACGAACTCGCCACCGACACCTGGTGGATCGACCCTGCGCGCGCGCAGACGGTCGAGGCCAAGAAGGCCCAGGAACCAACGAAGTGAGCGGCTGACCGCAGATGCTGGCCTATTCGGTTCGCCGCATCCTGCTGATGATCCCGACGCTGTTCGCGATCATCCTCGTCAACTTCATCATCGTCCAGGCGGCGCCTGGAGGGCCGGTCGATCAGCTCATCGCGCGCCTCAAGGGCGCCAACACCGAGGCCCTTGGCCGGATCAGCGGCGGCGCCGCCGAGGTGTCGACCGCCACGGGTCCCGACCAGTCCCGCGGCGCGCGCGGCCTCGATCCCGAATTCATCAAGCAGCTCAACAAGCTCTACGGCTTCGATAAGCCGCCGACCGAGCGCTTTCTGACGATGATGCGCAACTACCTGATGTTCGATTTCGGCACCAGTTTCTTTCAGGACCGCCCGGTCGTGCAGCTCATCGCCGACAAATTTCCCGTCTCGATCTCGCTCGGACTCTGGGCGACGCTCATCAGCTATCTCGTCTCGATCCCGCTCGGCATCCGCAAGGCGGTGCGCGACGGCAGCCGCTTCGACATCTGGACGAGCGCCGTCATCGTCATCGGCAACGCCGTCCCGAGCTTTCTCTTCGCCATTCTCCTCATCGTGCTCTTCGCCGGCGGCAGCTATCTCTCATGGTTCCCGCTGCGCGGCATCGTTTCGGACGACTGGGCAACCTTCTCTTTGGCGCACAAGATGATCGATTATTTCTGGCACATCGCCTTGCCGGTTCTCTCGCTCATCATCGGCAGCTTCGCCACGCTGACGATCCTGACCAAGAACTCGTTCATCGAGGAGATCAACAAGCAGTACGTCACCACCGCGCGCGCCAAAGGCCTCACCGAGCGTCGCGTGCTCTACGGCCACGTTTTCCGCAATGCCATGCTTCTGGTGATCGCCGGCTTCCCGGCCGCTTTCGTCAGCATTCTTTTCACCAGTGCGCTTCTGGTCGAGGTCATCTTCTCGCTGGACGGCCTCGGCTATCTCGGCTTCCAGGCGGCCATCGGTCGCGACTATCCCGTGATGTTCGGCACGCTCTACATCTACACGCTGATCGGCCTCGTAATGACGCTGTTGCGCGATCTCACCTACATGCTGGTCGATCCGCGCATCGATTTCGCGAGACGTTGAGCGTGAGCACCCCCGCGACCGCGCTCACCCGCGCGCCCGAAGGGCGCTGGTCGTGGTCGCGCCTGACGCCGCTCACGCGGCGGCGCCTGGCGAACTTCTGCGCCAACCGCCGCGGCTTCTGGTCGCTCTGGATATTCCTCGCGCTCTTCTTCATCAGCCTCTTCGCGGAATTCATTGCCAATGACCGGCCACTGCTGGTCTCTTATGAGCGCCGTTTCTATGCCCCCGTATTCTTCGACTATCCCGAGACGACCTTCGGCGGCGAGTTTCCGACCGAGGCCGATTACCGCGACCCTTATGTGCAGAAGCACATCAAAGAGCATGGCTGGATGGTCTGGCCCCTCATTCCGTTCAGCTACAAGACGATCAACTACGCTCTCGCGTCTCCGGCGCCCTCGCCGCCCGATCGCGTCAATTGGCTCGGTACCGACGACCAAGGCCGCGACGTGCTGGCACGCCTCATCTACGGCTTCCGCATCTCGGTGCTGTTCGGTCTCGTGCTCACCATCCTGAGCTCGATCGTCGGCGTCGCCGCGGGCGCCATCCAAGGCTACTATGGTGGCGTCACGGACCTGCTCTTCCAACGTTTCATCGAGGTCTGGTCAGGACTTCCCGTCCTCTACCTGCTGATCATCCTGTCGGCCATCGTGCAGCCCAATTTCTGGTGGCTGCTCGGTATCATGCTGCTCTTCTCCTGGATGTCGCTGGTCGACCTCGTCCGCGCCGAGTTCCTGCGCGCGCGCAATTTCGACTACGTCCGCGCGGCACGCGCCTTGGGCGTGAGCAACCCCGTGATCATCTGGCGCCACGTGCTGCCCAACGCCATGGTGGCGACGATCACCTTCATGCCGTTCATTCTCAACGGCTCGATCACGACCTTGACCTCGCTCGATTTTCTTGGGTTCGGCCTCCCCCCGGGATCGCCGTCGCTCGGTGAGTTGCTGGCGCAAGGCAAGAACAACCTGCAGGCGCCGTGGCTCGGTTTCACCTCGTTCTTCGTCATCGCCATCATGCTGAGCCTTCTCGTCTTCATCGGCGAAGCGGTACGCGATGCGTTTGATCCGCGGAAGGTGCTGCGATGAAGGAAAGCTGTCAGCCCTCGGCCGTCAGCTATCAGCGATTGGAGGCTGACGGCTGAAAGCCATGCCCTCCCTCCTCTCCGTCCGCGACCTCCATGTCACCTTCGCCGTGCCCGGTGGCACGGTCGAAGCTGTGAAGGGCGTCTCCTTCGAGCTCGAGAAAGGCGAGACCCTCGCTCTCGTCGGCGAGTCGGGCTCCGGAAAATCCGTGACGGCGCTCTCGATCCTCCAGCTCCTCCCCTACCCCATGGCGTCGCATTCCGCGACCAGCAGCATCCGCTTCGAAGGGACAGAACTCGTCGGCGCGCCAGAGCGCGCCATGCAGGACATTCGCGGCAACCGCATCGCCATGGTGTTCCAGGAGCCGATGACCTCGCTCAATCCGCTCCACACCATCGAGAAGCAGATTACCGAGACGCTCCATCTCCATAAGCGCTTGACACCCGCGGCGGCCCGCGCGCGCGTCATCGAGCTTTTGCGCCTCGTCGGCCTCGCCGAGGCGGAGAGCCGGCTCGATGCCTATCCCCACCAGCTCTCGGGCGGCCAGCGCCAGCGCGTCATGATCGCCATGGCGCTCGCCAACGAGCCCGACATCCTCATCGCCGACGAGCCCACCACAGCGCTCGACGTCACCATCCAGGCTCAGATCCTTCAGCTCTTGAAGGATCTGCGCGCACGCTTCGGCATGGCGTTGCTGCTCATCACCCATGACCTCGGCATCGTGCGCAAGATGGCCGACAAGCTCTGCGTCATGACCAAGGGCGAGGTGGTCGAGGCGGGTCCGGCCGAGACGGTGTTCACTGCGCCGCAACACGTCTATACGCGCCATTTGCTCGCCGCCGAGCCCAAGGGGAAGCCCCTCCCCAGCGACCCCGCGGCACCGATCCTCGTCGCCACCGAAGCGCTCAAGGTCTGGTTCCCCATCAAGAG
>Ga0335081_10011644_pt1 | contig 14241 bp, 10 predicted proteins | sample Lox_Sample_35_FD_206713 | JGI IMG/M metagenome (GOLD analysis project Ga0335081, IMG submission 206713) | Soil microbial communities from Loxahatchee National Wildlife Refuge, Florida, United States - Lox_Sample_3.5 | ecosystem: Environmental > Terrestrial > Soil > Wetlands | place: USA... | reverse complement strand
GATGAGCTGCCTCGCGGCGAGCAGGACGCGCTGCACGACCAGTGCACGGTCTTCCTCGCCTGGCACGGCCGGGTGACAGCGGCCGACCTGCTGGCAGGCATCCCCGGCGACACGGTCACCGACCACTACGGCGACGGCGGCGTCGTCACCGAGCTGGAGACGGAGATCGCGGGGATGCTCGGCAAGCCAGCGGCGGCGTTCCTGCCCAGCGGGACCATGGCCCAGCAGTCCGTGCTGCGGGTGCACGCCGACCGGCGCCAGCGCCGGACGGTCGTCTTCCATCCCATGTGCCACCTGCGCTGGCACGAAGGAGAGGCCTACCAGCGGCTGCACGGCCTGACCGGGCGGCCAGCCGGTGAGCCGGACCGGCTGCTGGCCATCGGCGACCTGACCGAGATCGGCGAGCCGCCCGCCGCGCTGCTGATCGAGCTGCCCCAGCGGGATCTCGGCGGCCAGCAGCCCGGCTGGGATGACCTGCAGGCCCAGCTCGCGTGGGCACGGGACCGTGGTGCCGCCGTGCACCTGGACGGCGCCCGGCTGTGGGAGTCGGCCGCCGGGTACGGCAGGCCGCCGGCCGAGGTCGCGGCCCTTTTCGACACCGTGTACGTGTCGTTCTACAAGGGCATCGGCGCGCTGCCGGGCTGCTGCGTGGCCGGGCCCCCGGACATCCTCGCCGAGGTGCGGGAGTGGCGGCAGCGGATGGGCGGCACCCTGTTCGGCCTGTGGCCGAACGCCGCGTCGGCACTGAGCTGCCTGCGGCGCCGGCTGCCGCTGATGCCCAGCTACCTCAGCCACGCCCGCGCGATCGCGGCCGCGCTCGGCGATCTGGAGGGCGTGCGGGTGGTGCCCGATCCGCCCCAGGTCCCGATGATGCACCTGCTGCTGGACACCTCGCCGGACGGCTTCGCCGAGGCCGCTTACCAGCTGGCCACCGGGCAGGGGATCTGGACCTGGCCGGGTGCCATGGCCACCGCCGACCCCGGCGTGCAGCGGGTGGAGCTGACCGTCGGCGACGCCACCTGCGCGCTGGAGCCAGATCAGGTCCGCGGCATCGTCGCGGCGCTGATCGGGAGGTAGCGCCGCCAACCCACGGGTCTGCTGAACGGCGGTGCGGCCAGCAACCCTCGCCCGGGGCGGTCATCGCGGCTGATCTGTGATCCGCTGCCCCTTGCGCTCATGCGGGCCTTGCCGTGCACGATGCTGCAGTGGCGAGCCGGATCCTGATCGACCTCGGCCCCCTGCGGGGAAACCGCGGCTTCCGCCTCCTGTTCGCCGGCCAGCTGGTCGAGGTGTTCGGCAGCCAGCTCACGACGGTGGCGATCCCGTTCCAGGTGTACGCGCTGACCAGGTCATCCCTGCAGGTCGGGGCGGTGAGCCTGGCGCAGCTGGGCCCGCTGGTCCTCGGGGCGCTCGTCGGCGGCACCGTCGGCGACGCCATCGACCGCCGGCGCATCCTGGTGGTGACGGCGCTGATGATGGCGCTGACCAGCGGGGCGCTGGCCGTCAACGCGGCGTCCGCCCACCCGTCCCTGGTGGCGATCTACCTCGTGAGCGCCGCCGCGGCCGGCGTCGGCGGCATGGCCTCCACCGCGTCCACCGCGGCGGTCCCATCCCTGGTCGGGCCCGAGAACCTGGTGGCCGCCTACGCCTCCATGCAGGTCACCGACCAGGTGGGGCTGGTGGTGGGGCCGGCGATGGCCGGGCTGCTGATCGAGGCGGTCCACCTGCCGTGGGTCTATACGATCGCCGCCGTCATCTACCTGCTCACCGCCGTGACCGTGGCACGCATTCCGGCGATCCCGCCTGCCCCGGGGGCCAGGCGCCCCGGGCTGGGCTCCATCGCGGAGGGGCTGCGGTACCTGCGCGGGCGCCAGGCCCTGCAGGGCGCGTACCTCATCGACATCAACGCGATGGTGTTCGGCATGCCACGGGCGCTGTTCCCGGCGCTGGCCGCGTCCGTGTTCCACGGCGGCCCCAGCACGCTGGGCTACCTGTACGCGGCCCCGGCAGCGGGCGCGCTCATCGGCGCGCTCACCACGGGGTGGCTGGCGCGGATCCACCGGCAGGGCTGGGCGGTCATCGTGGCCGTGTGCGTGTGGGGGGCCGCCATCGTGGCCTTCGGGCTGGTCACCGTGCTGTGGATCGCGCTTGCCCTGCTCGCGGTGGCCGGCTGGGCGGACGTGATCTCGGCCGTGCTCCGCTCCACGATCCTCCAGTCGTCGGTACCCGAGGAGTTCCGCAGCCGCATCTCGTCGGTGCAGATCGCCGTGGTGGAAGGCGGCCCGCGGCTCGGTGACATGGAGTCCGGTGCCGTGGCGAGCCTGGTGTCGACCGAGTTCGCCATCGTCTCGGGCGGCCTGGCCTGCATCGCCGGGGCGGCCCTGCTGGCGGGCCTGCTGCCGGGCTTCCGCCATTACCGCGCCCGCCGCGGGCCCGGTCTTTGACGGCGATCCCGTACCTGGCACACGATGACGGTGCGGCATCCAGGTCGGCCGCCCCGCGCCGGCCGGTATCCACCGGCCGCAGCGATGGGGAGGACAGTGAGCATGGCGGACATCCATGGCAGGTGTGACGGGCGGTTCGAGGCGGTGCGCAGCGCGCTGGCGCAGAACCTTGACTCGGGTGAGGAACTGGGTGCATCGCTTGTCCTGGACATCGACGGTGACATCGTCATCGACATGTGGGGCGGCTTCTGCGACGAGGCCCGGACGGTCCCGTGGGGCGAGCACACCATCACCAACGTCTGGTCCTCGACCAAGACCGTGACCAGCCTGGCCGCGCTGATGCTGGCCGACCGTGGCGAGCTCGACGTCGACGCCCCGGTCGCGAGGTACTGGCCGGAGTTCGCCGCGGCGGGCAAACAGGACGTCAGGGTCCGGCACCTGATGTCGCACTCCTCCGGGGTGTCCGCGCTGGACCAGCCCGCCGTGGTCGAGGATCTCTACGACTGGCAGAAGGCCACCTCGCGGATGGCGGCCCAGGCTCCGTGGTGGGAGCCGGGAACCGCGTCGGGCTACCACGCGCTCAACTACGGGCACCTGGTCGGCGAGCTGGTGCGGCGGATCAGCGGCAAGACCCTCAAGCAGTTCGTCGCCGAGGAGATCACCGGGCCGCTGGGCGCCGACTTCCAGATCGGCGCCGCGGAGAGCGACTGGGGACGGATCGCGAACGTGGTCCCGCCACCGCCGCTGCCCTTCGATTTCGAGGCGCTCGGCCCGGACCACCCGGCCGTCAAGACGCTCACCGGGCCGATCGTCGAAGCCGGGGAGGCCAACACGCCCGGCTGGCGGAACGCGGACATCGGTGCCGCGAACGGGCACGGGAACGCGCGCTCGCTGGCCCGGGTCATGTCGGTGGTCGCCCGCGGCGGCGAGGTCGACGGGATCCGCCTGCTCGGCCCGGGCACCATCGACCTGATCTTCCGCGAGCAGCTCAACGGGATCGACCTGGTGCTCGGCGTCCCGCTGCGCTGGGGCATCGGCTACGGCCTGCCCCAGCGGGACGTCCTGCCCTGGATCCCCGACGAGCAGATCTGCTTCTGGGGCGGCTGGGGTGGCTCCATGATCATCATGGATGCTGGCCGCCGCATGACGATCTCCTACATGATGAACAAGATGGCGCCGGGAATCATCGGCTCCGACCGCAGCGCCGCGTACGGGCAGGCGATCTACGACGCGGTGTGAGGGTCTTAGCGTCGCTGGGCGGAAGATCGCCCGAATTAGGGCGTCTGCCCAATGCGGAGTGGGGTGCCTTAGCGCGAGCCTGAATGGTGTCCACTTCTGACCAGCGATAGCCAACAGCCGAAATGTGGTGATCTCGATGACGGCCAGCCAGCCCGCACGTCGCCCCCGGGGCCTGCAGGCAGTGCGGCGCGCCGCGCGCGCACTCAAGGCCTCCAACGACGAGCAGGTCCTGATGTGGGAGGCCTTCTGGCGGACCAACCGGTTCCCGGCGGACTAGGACACGCCTTAGCCAGGCCGGCGGTGGCCGGGGCGCCGTACAAGGGGCGAACACGGCAAGCGTGAGCGTGAAGCCACCCCGGCAGCCGTCACTAGGCGCTCCGCGCCGCCCGGCAGCCGTCCCGTCCGGCGCCTGTGGCGCGCCCGGCCCGCCTCGTGGACCCTGACCGCAGGGGGGCGATAGCCTCCTGGGCGTGACCATTCCGGCACCAGCCGTGGCGGACGGCATCAACTGGGGTGACGTGCCCAGCTGGTTCTCGGCGTTGGTGACCCTGGCGGCGCTGGTGTTTGCCGTTGTCGCGGTCGTGGTCTCGCGCCGCACATTCCGGCTCGAGTCGGAACGCGACCGCAGAAACGCCGAGGCAAGGACGAGGAGGCAGGCCGCATCCGTCTCGGCGTGGTGGGCCAGGGACGGGGACCGGCACAGCGGCCATTCCTGGGCCGTGCACCTGCGCAATGCGTCCGACACCCCGGTCTACAAGGCCGCCCTGACCATCCTGGGGCTGGGCCAGCACGCAAAGCTCCAAGCGACAGTGATAGAGCTGTCCGTGGTGCCTCCCACCCAGGCGCCCACGATCCATCCCATCGGAATAACGGGCGCCAGGGCGGATGATGATCACGATGCCGATGGCCATCCGCTGTCCGAATACCGGGTGAGCCTCAGGTTCACCGATGCCACCGGTGTCCGGTGGATGCGGGACCAGTACGGGGTGCTCAGCGAGCTGGAGCCGAACCTGCTCATCTGGACCAGCCCGGAGGGGGCAGCGGTGGTGAAGCCCTTCACCGCCGAATTCCTGGCAACCTACGGCGTGACAGCCAAATTTGACCCGGCACGGATCGAGGGGGAGCTGCGGAGTCATTTCATGGACGCGGAGTCCGCGCCGGATATCCTCATCGGCCCGCATGACTGGGTGGGCACTCTCGCCAGCCGCCAGCTCGTCGAGCCGATGACGCTTTCCGGCGAACGGGCCAGCGCATTTGCCCAGGAGCACCTGAATGCGTGCTCATTCGAGGGCGCGCTGTATGCCGTGCCGTCCTCGCTGGACACGGTGGCGCTCATCCGCAATGCCGACCTTGCCCCGGATCCGCCGGAGTCGATCGAGCAACTGCTCGCGGTGGCACAGGAGCTCCGGCGCCAGAACGAGGTCACCGAGCTCATGACTGTCCCGGTCGGCCTGCTGGGCAACGCCTTCCACATGTGGCCGCTCTTCACCAGCGCCGGCGGCTGGCTGTTCGAGCGGAAGCCGGACGGCAGCTGGGATCCGGCGCGGCAGGGAATCAGCTCTCCCGAGAGCATCGCGGCCTTCGACAAGGTCCGGATGCTCGGCCAGCTGGGGGTGATGCGGCCGGAGATCAACCGGGTGCGGTCCATCGAGATGTTCTGCAAGAGGCAGACCCCCTTCATCCTGGCCGCGTCGGGAGCGGTCGTCCCGGCCCGCGCCTCGGGGCTCAACTTCGCGGTGAGCCGCGTGCCGCCGTTCCAGGACGGCTCGCCGGCCATCCCGTTCCTTGCCGTCAACGGCTTCTACGTGGCGAGCCGCGGGCGGAACAAGGCGGTAGCCAGTGATCTTGTTCCCGACTACCTGACCCGGTCGGATGTGACCGAGTACTTCGGCAGGCTGGCGCATGTCGTGCCGCTCCGGGTGCCGGGAGAGTGCGATCCGGCCATCGCGGACTTCCACGCGCTCTGCATGGACGCCGTGCCGATGCCCTCGTTCCCGCAGATAGGCGACGTGCTGGGCCTGATCGGATCAGCGCAGGTGGCGCTGGTCACAGGGGGCGACACGGCTACCGTTGTGCGCGATCTCGGGGACCGGGTGCGGGCGCTCTTCTGAGCGCCTCAGGACGGAGAGCCGATGCTGCCCAGCACGCGCAGCTCGAACTCCCGCCTGGCCGGGTCGGCTGCGGCCACCGGCAGCGAGAGTCCCGGCCGGAGCGGGCGGTTTCCCCGCTTGATGGTCCTGACGGCTTCCACGGTCCAGGCCTGTATCTCCTGCGCTGGCTTTTCGATTCGGTAACAGTCGCTGTAATGCTCGCGCTCGCCGTCGTAGACGTCGACGACGGTGGTGACCGTGAGGTCTGACGCCGAGACGGGGTCGTTCCCCGGCACGAACTCGGCGAAGAACCCCAGCGTGTCGGCTATCCGCCAGATGCGCCGTTCCAGGTCGCGGGCGAGCGCGGGGTAGCCCGCTTTCCGCAGCTCCTGGGCGATGACCTGGTTGTCCCACGGCCAGACGCTCCCGCAGTGGTAGGAGAACGGCACGAACCTGACCTCGGGGCTGGCCAGGGTGCGGACGCCGTTGCGGTCGAGCAGCCCGCCGGAGAACAGCGTCTCGATGAGCGCGTGCCGCCGCCGGGTGATCTCCGGGTCGTCGCCGTCCAGCAGATGCAGCGCGTGGCCCATGTTGGAGGTCCGCACGGCCAGCGGCCTGGGTCTGCCCTGCTGATCCCGGTCGGTTGCCAGGGCGAAGTATCCTCCCCTGTCGTCTTCCAGCCAGAACATCGCACGCACCCGGTCCTTCAGCTCGCGCGCCCGGGCGGTGGCGGTTTCCTGCCGGGCGCGCAGCTCCGCCTCCCCGGCCAGGCCCCTGCCGCGCGCCGCCTCCCCGGCGTAGTAGCGGGCGAGATCGGCCAGCGTGTCGTGAGCCAGCGCCTGGATCTCGATCGAGGCGATGCCCTGGGCGTGGTTCGCGTAGGCGCCATCGGCGTGCATGTAGCTCTCGGGGGTGTCCTTCCAGGCCTGATTCCAGATCCCGCGCGGCTGGGACATGCGGAATTCCAGCAGGCCTTCGGGATTACCCTGCAGCCGCCTTTCCAGCCAGTCCGCGGCGGCCTGGAGCGCATGGCGCATCACATGCTCCCGGCCGTCGGCCCCGGTATAGCTGGTGGCCAGGAAGGCAGGGTCGTCGCCGGCAACACGGAGGACGCCGCGGATGAACAGCGGCGTGGAGTCGATCGCGCCGTAATGCGGCCACTCCCAGCCGTTGAGCGCGCTGATCTCCTGAGCCACAGAACTGCCCGGGTCAGGCGCCCAGTGGATGATGCGGCCGGGCTCTTCCTCGCTCGCTGAGTTGTACGTGACGCCCTGCGACTCGGCCAGCTGGCGGAGCGTCGTCCTGAGCAGCTGCGGAAAACACTCGTACAGGTTCAGGCCCATATAGAGCGCATCGCGGCCCACCAGGGCATCCAGCAGGGTGAACTCGGGCAGGTCGCGGTGCTCGGGCAGGGGGAGCGCGGCGTTACCGGGCCCGCGCGTGCCGATGTCGCCGAGATGGGCGGCGTGCATGAGGCGCATCAGCGCCCGCGATGACGACGGATGCGCCCGCTGGACGGGGGGCCCCAGCAGCGGGCGCAGATCGTGGACATAGATGACGCGCTGGAAGGGCAGCAGGTAGGGATCGAGCCGGGGCGTCAGGTGCCTGAGATCGGGGAGCTCACGGAGCGGGGTGCCGTCGGGGGTGAGCTTTCCTTCGAACCCGAAGAGGCCACTGTCGGTGGTGGCGCTGCCGTGGTGAGACTCGGCGCGGGGATCTGTCATCTCCCGGCCATGATAGTGACCCTGGCAGGCGGGCCGGGGTGAGGACGACCCAGGCCGGCCACCCGCGGCCCCAGGGCGCGGTAGCGGCCGGGACGCGCAGCCCGTTAGGCTTCCGGCCGGACGGCCGGCCCGGCCGGCCATGCGAGAAAGGCTCCGGATGCCGGGTGAGGGCCAGGAGGTCGTCGTCGGCCTCGACAATGGCGGGACGGCCATCAACGCGACCGTGCTCGACACCGGCGGCCGGTTCCTGGTGGACCAGCTCGTCGAGGTGCCGAGCCGGGTCGCCGAAGGCCCCGGGGTGGCCATCGAGGCGCTCGCCGAGTCGTTCACGCGCGTGCTCGGCTTGACGGGGACCTCGCCGCAGGCGGTGCGGGCGGTGGGCCTGGACACGCCGGGGCCCGCCAGCGCGGACGGGGTCATCTCGCTGCGGGGCGCGGTGAACTTCGTCGATCCGGCCTGGCGCGGCTTTGACGTGCGCAGCGCCCTGGAGACCCGGCTCGGCCTGCCGGTGATCTACAACAATGACGCCAATGCGGCGTCCCTGTACGCCCATCACGTCCACTTCGGGCCCGTCGCCGCCCAGCGCTCGTCGGTCTCCCTGATCGTGGGGACCGGGCTCGGCGGCGGCGTGATCGAGCGCGGCATGGTGGTGCGCGGCGCCGCCGGGATGGCCGGCGAGTTCGGGCACATCCGGATCCCGCTGGACGGCCTGCTGGCCGAGGGGCAGCCGGTGCCCCGCTGCAACTGCGGGCAGCCCGGGGATGGCGAGAGCATCGCGTCGCTGACGGGCATCGAGAAGAACCTGCTGCCCTACTGGCTGACCCGCTTCCCCGGCCACGAGCTCCACGCGGCCGGGCCGCCGCGCCAGGCAGCGGCGCTGGTGCGGGGCTATGCCAGCGCCGGGGACCCGATGGCCCTGGAGATCTTCCGGCAGCAGGCGATCGCGCTCGGCAGGCTCTTCACCATCGCGGCGAACTTCACCGACCCGGACGCCTACTTCCTCGGCGGCGGGGTGGTCGAGGCGGTGCCGAGCTTCCGCGACTGGTTTCTCACCACGGTCCGTGAGCACACCGACCTGCGGGCCGAGCAGCTTCCGCGGGTGACCTTCGCGCTGGTGCCCGAGCTGGACATGGCGGGTGCCCGCGGCGCGGCCATCGCGGCCGCCGGCTCGCTGGGATGGGCGCCCCCGGTGCCTCCCGGCCGCTGATCCGGCGCGGCTGGCCGCGGCCCGGTGGCCCGGCCGCGCGCTGGCGTCAGCGCTGCGGCGGCCGCGGCTGGCTGGGCCGGGTGAGCCGGCCGGGCGCCAGCTCATCGACCAGCGCGTCCATCCGCGCGGCTTCGCCGGCCACCCGCTCCATCTGGCGGTCAAGCTCGGCGGCCGTGGGCCGGCCGCGGCGCCGGTAGGACCCCGCCAGGCCGTGGATGACGCTGAGCGGCCTGCGCAGCTCGTGGCCGGTGCCGGCGAAGATCAGGCTCATCCGCTCGCCCGACCTGCGGGCGGCCGCCTCCGACTCGGCACGGGCGGCGAGCGCATGCTCGAGCTGGCCGAGCATCGTGTTGAGAGACCGGGTGAGCCGGCCGGCGTCGCCGCCGGTGCGGCCCGCGGGCACCCGGTGTGACAGCCCGCCCGCGGCGGCCACGGCCAGCGCCGCTTCCGCCCGGTCTATCGGCCGCAGGATGGCGCGGATCACCGCCCCACCCAGGCAGGCGACGGCCACCGCCAGCACACCGCTGAGCGCGAGGCCGGTGACGGCGAGCCTGCCGACGGCGTGGCCGATGCCGCCCACCTCCAGCCCGACCACCAGGGTGCCCGCCAGGCCCGGCCGGGCCCGGCCGGTGATGAGCACGGAGAAGCCTTCCGCGCTGTAGGAAAAGGGGATGCGCCGGGCGCGGTAGTGGATCGGCTCGGTGATCACCCGCCAGCTGCCAGCGCCCCCGGCCGCGATGGTCACCGGCTGCCCTGCCCGCGCCGCGGCCGGCACAGGGACCGCCGGGAGGAGCGGCCCGGGCCGGGTGCCCGGCCCCGCCCTCATCACCAGCTGGCCCGCTGGGCCCCGGACCTCGATACCCAGCACGCCGCCGCCGGGGTAACCGGCGCTGGGGGTGCCGGGCGCGATCCCGTAGATGGGCGATGCCGTGAACGGGCGGCTGATGAGCTGGCCGGCGGCGGCGCGGAGCTGCCGATCCGCCTGGCCCGCAAGGTAGCCCCGGGCCAGCAGGGCGCAGGCCCCGGTGATGGCCATGGCCCCGGCGGCCAGCAGGCACAGCGCCGCGGCCACCAGCCTCACCCGCAGCGAAGCCCGGCCCGGCCGCCGCCCGGCGGCCGCCGCATCCCCTTTTCCCGCAGGGCGGAAGCTGTCCTGCCCCATGGCATCCAGTCTGCCTGCCCGCCACCGGCTGGGCCGGACGGTGGGTCAGATCGTGCCCGCGTCGACGGCCTGGGAGATCCACGGGATGACCTCGTCCAGCATCTGATCCAGCGTGGTGGTCGCCTCGAAGCCGAGCACGCGCTTGGCCTTGTCCGTCGACGGCACGCGCCGCTGCACGTCGTGAGCGAACGGCTCGTCGTGGGCGATCCGCAGCGGCACATCCTCACCCTTGATCTTCCGCCAGATCATGGCGGCCAGCTCGCTCACGGTCGTGGCCTCCGCGGTGGAGAGGTTGAAGTCCCCGTTGCGGGCCTGCGGGTGGGCCATCGCGGTGGCGATCCCGGCGGCGAGATCACCGCCGTAGGTGTAGTGGCGGATCTGCTCGCCCGAGCCGAGGATGCGCAGCGGGTCCTGGCCCTTGAGGACCTTCTGCACCAGGTCGGGCACCACGTGGCTCATGGCGAGCCGCACGTTCCCGGACAGGACTTCCGCCTCGCCCACCGCCCGGCTCTCGCCGGTGCCCACGCAGTTGAAGGGCCGGACGATGGTGTAGGGCAGCTGGTACTGATCCCAGGCGGCGCGGGCGAAGTACTCGACCGCCAGCTTCTGGAACCCGTACGACGACAGCGGCGGCGGGATCTCCCGCTCCTGGCCCTCGTGCGAGGGCCAGTGGCTCGCGTTTTCGAAGACCATCGACGAGGACACGTAGGTGACCTTGCGCAGCCGGCCGGCCCGGTGGGCGCTGATCGCGGCGTCGCAGCTGGCTGCGATGATCCGCTCGTTGGTGGCCAGCAGGTCGTAGGCGTAGGTGTGGAAGTAGGTGATGCCGCCGATCATGGCGGCGCCGGCGATGAAATGGTCGCAGTCTTCGAGCAGCCTGGTCATCAGCTGGGTGTCGCGGGCGTCGCCCTCGACCAGCGTGTAGTCCGGGTTGCCGTCGTAGGACTTCCTGATCCGCCCGTATTTGGAGAAGTTGTCCACTCCGGTGACCGCGTAGCCGCGGGCGAGCAGTTCCTCGACGAGGTACCCGCCGATGAAGCCCGCGGAGCCGCTGACCAGGACCTTTTCCATGGATTACTGTTCCTTCGCCGGTCTCGCGGGTGCGGCACCGCCCTGGTCCCGTGACGCCTGGGCGCGGACCTGCGCCGGGGTCAGGCGCGGGCCGAACGCGAAACGGTACCAGCGCAGGTACTTCGGGATCCACTGCGCGACCTTGAAGTTCGACACCCCCGCCTGCCGGTCCAGCCAGATGGTCGGTATCTCGGCCACCGGCAGGCGCATCCGCTTGGCCTTGGCGGTGAGCTCGATACCTATCTCGAAGCCGTCCCTGGAGTCGATGCCGACCTGCCGGATGAACTCGGTGGAGTAGGCCTTGAACGAGTTCGTGGCATCCCGGGTGCCGACGTGGGCGAGCAGCTGCAGCGACCGGCCCGCGCCCTTGGACAGCAGCCCTTTCAGGTACGGCCCGCCGACCTGCTGGCCGCCCGCCACGTACCGGGAGGCCGCTGCCACGGCCACGCCGCGTTCCACCAGGCGGACCAGGTCGTCGATCTGCCGGGCGTCGTCGCAGCCGTCGGCCATGGTCACCACCGCCACCGGCGCGGCCGACGCCTCGATGCCGTAGCGGATCGCGTTCGCCGGCCCGCGGCCATAGGTATTCAGCAGGTGGCGGACCCGCGGTTCTTTCAGCGTGTACTCGCTGACCACCGGGATGGTGGTGTCATCGTCGGTGTCCACCACCACCAGCACCTCGCACGGCAGCCGCACCGACTCAAAGATGCGGTCGAGCACGGTGCGGATCTGCTCGCCCTCGTTATAGGCGGGGATGACGATGGACACCCGCGTCTCGCCCACCGTCACACCCGCACCCCCTTGCCGAGCAGGTTCCAGATGTCGGCCACCGGCTTGTCCGTCACGAGGTCGGCGTACTCCGGGTGGGGTGCGCCGATGATGAGCAGGTCGGCGGCGACGAGCACGTCGCCGAGCGGCCGCAGCGCAGGGTCGACCGTCACATAGGGGTCCGTGCACAGGACCGCCCCGGCCTTGAAGGCGAGGATGTGCTTGAGCTTGTAGCTCAGGCTCGACCGGATGTCGTCCGAGCCCCCCTTGAAGGCCATGCCGAGGATGCCGACCGTCATCGCGGGCAGGTCGAAGCGCTGCTCCAGCCGGTGCACCAGATACAGCGGCAGCCCTTCGTTGATGGTCATCGCGGTGTGGCCGAGGACGAAGTTGTTGTTGTTGTAGGCGGCGAGCTGCAGCGTGTCCTTGAACAGGCACGGCCCCGCGGCGAACCCCGCCCCCGGCATATCCGCCGCCCGGGGATAGTCGAGGATGAGGCCCTGCCGGATCCGCTCGAAGTCGAGGCCCCGGTCGTTGGCCATCATGTAGAGCTGGTTGGCGGTGGCGAACTTGATGTAGCGCCACACGTTGGTGAACAGCTTGGCCAGCTCCGCCTCCTCCGGTGTCATGGGTACCAGCGTCGGCGTCAGCCGGCCGAACAGGGCGCTCACCCGGTCCATCCCGCGCGCGGTGCGGCTCGACACGATCTGCGGCAGCTCGAACAGCTCGGTCATCGCCTTGCCCTCGGCGATGCGCTCCGGGCAGAACGCCACGTCGATCTGCACGCCAAGGCCGGCGACCATCCTCTCCACCAGCGCCGTCACCCCCGGGTACACCGTGCTGCGCAGCACCAGCATCTGCCCGCTGCGCAGGTAGGGCGCGCAGCCCGCCAGCGCCTTGGGGATGGCCGACTGATCCGGGTTCAGGTGCTCATCCACCGGCGTGCCGATCACCACCACCACATGCTCGGCGGTCGCCACCACGGCCGGGGAGGTCGACGCGGTGAGGCGCCCCTCGGCCACCACGCGCTTGAGCACATCGGCGGCGCCCGGCTCGGCGAAGAGCATCCTGCCCTCGTTGACCGAGGCGACCGAGGCATCGCTCACGTCGTAGATGCCGACCTGTGCGCCCCGGTCCGCCAGCGCGATCGCCAGCGGCAGGCCCACGTGACCGCAGCCGCCCACCACGACCACATCGCGCTCGAACGTGCTGTCAGGCGACCAGTCAGTCACGGGATTACCTTCCGACCACTTGCGCTGCGGGCCTGTAAACGGCGACGCCACCGGCCGTGTAGTCCAGCCGGAAGCCGGTCCTGGCCAGATAGCTGCGGATACCGGGGGTCTGGCGCCAGACGATTACCCAGCCTATGTGCAGGCTGCGGGCGTTGCGGCGGGCGGCGGTGAGCAGAGCCGGGCTGTTGTCACCATCGGTGTCCTGGATCCTCAGCAGGCCCACGTAGAAGGCATTCTCCCTGATCGCCGCCAGCGACGGGCCCGGTATGCGCGACAGATAGGCGATCGCCCGCGGATGGCCGTCGGCGGTCGCCAGCACCTGGGCCTCCGGATCGAAGGGCGCTCCCTCTCCCGGCAGCGGGATCCCGCCCCGGATGCCGAACGGCACGTCCACCACCAGCGATGCCGAGTGATCGGCGGCGATCGGCCGGTCGAGCCGGGGCAGCGCGGTCCGCATCACCCCCGGGGGCGGGGTGCCGGCCCACAGCCCCACCGAGCCGTCGCCCGCCCAGCCTGCCTCCAGCACCGCCAGCAGCAGCACCGGGACCACGAGCACCGGGACCATGAGCACCGCGGCCCGGGTGCGCAGCCACTCGACCGCGGCCCCGGCGAGCAGCGCCGCGGGCACGAGCCCGAGCATCACGAACCGCGTCGCCTCACGGAAGCCCGCCATGCCGGGCAGCTGCACGAACCATGTGAAGGGCATGACGGCCGATACCCGCACCCCCTGCCACACCTCGGCGGCGGGTACGTAGACGTGTGTCCCGATCCTCAGCGTCGACCCCAGCGCCAGCACCGCGCTCCCCAGCCACAGCAGCCCGAGCAGCCGGGCGCTGCGCCGCCGCCACGATACGGCCAGGCCAAGCAGGGCCACCACGGTCAGCACCACGCCGAACGTGGGGATCCCGTCGCCGATCGGCCCCTGGTAGGTCAGCGGCTTCAGCGCGGTCAGGCCGAGGGCGACCACCCGCGGCGAGAGCGAGAACAGCCCGGGGAGGTAGGAGCTGGAGGTGGTGTAGTACTTGGCCACGGACTGCAGCGAGATCGAAGCGCCGCCAGCACGTGTCTGTGCCACCATGGCCACGATCTGCGGGCTGGCCACCACCAGCGCGACCCCGAGCGCCGCAGCCGTCGCCGTCACCTTCGTTAGCCAGGGCGGCGTGCCCGCGGCGCCGTTCCCGCCGCCGCCGTTCCCGCTGCCGGCGCCGCCCGGCCTGCCACGGGTGAGCAGCCAGGGCAGGAGCACCGCCGCCACCAGGATGGCCACCAGCACGGCCGACTGCTGGTCGGTGAGCAGGCTCGCC
>Ga0335081_10011642_pt1 | contig 14242 bp, 12 predicted proteins | sample Lox_Sample_35_FD_206713 | JGI IMG/M metagenome (GOLD analysis project Ga0335081, IMG submission 206713) | Soil microbial communities from Loxahatchee National Wildlife Refuge, Florida, United States - Lox_Sample_3.5 | ecosystem: Environmental > Terrestrial > Soil > Wetlands | place: USA... | reverse complement strand
TTCGCCGTGCATGATCCGGAAAAGTGGATGCCGGTTTTCCGGCAAGATCATGCACCACTCGCAGGCGTTACCCGCGCCGGAAAAACGAACGAAAGTCCTGTCTCCGTACCGCGAGCACCTCGCATGCCGGTCATTGTGCCGGCAGGATGATGCCCGATGCCGCCCGGGAGCGGGTTACAAATCCGCCCGCAGGCACCGCACTCGCCCCGTCCCAAGGAGTGTCCTCGCGAAGAACGTCCCTTCGAAAGGCGAGATGATTTCTTTTAGTTCGGCGGGCGGGGTGGATTCAAGAAATTCCGCGAGCGTGAGCCAACTCTTTGATCTGACAAAGAATCATTTCGCGCTGTTTGTTTGATTCGTGGGTTGGAGATTGTGGCATTGTTGCCATGATTCTCTCATTTCGCGCTAACTCACGGAGGCGCTTTCGTTTTCTCGATTCGCGATTTGCAATCTTCGCGCGGGGCTAGGCGCCTGATGAGGACCCTCATAGACAGACTGCTGCAGCCATAGAGTCGAATTCTGCATAGTGATCAGGCGTTATCAGGGTTTTTCCGAGTTACAGCACTGCGCGCGTGATCAGATCGGCGCTCGCTGCGAGAATCGATTTGTGCAGACCGGCATGACTGATTTCCGCAACCCGTTTTGCGGGAAGAAAACGCGTCATTTCAGCCAGGAAAGCCTTCTCGGTGGCAGTCTTCGTCAGTTCCTCTTGCCGTTGCTTCGCCTTGGTAGCAACGTTCGATGTGCCGTAATCAGCAAACTTATTGGCGACCATGTTTCTGTCGATCTGGGTGTTTAGCTTGTTGGTGAGATACCAAACATCCCAGACATCGCGGTAAGAGCTTGTCTGGCGGTCAGCGCGACAGCCTTGTCGGCTAGAATTTCGTTGGCGCTTTCTACTGTAAGGATAACATCCTCCATCTGGACAAGCCCCGGGACGGCCTTCGCCACGTTCGGCGCGCTATCGTAGGATGGCACATTGGCGAATTCGATTTTGACGCGCGACTTCGGCAAATGTTTTAATGGCGCGATCGGCACGCTGATTTGCCATGCAGCGACCTTTGCCGTCTCGCCTTTTATGGCCAAGGGGAATACCGGCTGTTTGAGCAGGATTTGATCGGGATTGATGTCGAACGCACGATGCAATGTCTTTTTGGTCGTTTCGAGCGCGCTGCCGACCAGTTTTTCAAGTTCGATGTTGTCGACATAAGACGCAGCTTTGCCACAGACAAAGTCGAGGTCTTCGCTGTATCGCTCGCCCCCATAGCAAAGACGCAGTGCCGTGCCGCCTTGAAACACGACATGGCGAAGCACCCCGGCCTCGGAGAGCGCGGACAGCAAATGCAGATGGATCGTTTCCTTGATCAGGTTTTGCTCCATCTCGCCGGAAATGCCGCGCTTGACCATAAAGTCCGCGATGGCGCTTTTGATGCTGTTGGCTTTGCCGTTCATGATCTCTCTTCGGCAATCGCTTCGGCCAAGGTCTCGGAGTCGATCAGACCCACATTCCTGCCGACGCGGCGAAGGTCGCGCGCCGATCTTTCCACTGTTGCCTCGATTAATCCGTCATCCCGCGAGTGCACTTCCGTCCCGAACGCGATATCCCGGTCCGTGTGGGTGAATTCAATGGCGCCCCACGGCGTATCGAACCGCCCCGGAGACCCGGTCGTCATGCAGGTCAGAACAGTGGGCGCCTGAGAGATCGCGCCAGCTTCCGATAGCTTGGATTCGAGACTGACGTAACTAATCTCGCGAGGGCGCAGGAAGCGGATCAGTCCTGCTCGGACATCGCTTGGCATCGAGCGCGCGCGTGCATTCACATAGACGCCACGCGCGGCCCTCGTGAGCACACCTTGATCGGCCAAGCGCTTCATCATGAGTTTGAGGTAGTTCGGCGCGGGATTGCCGAGAAGCGAGGCAAACGTCGCTGGGGTGAAGGCCCACACACCCCTTCGATCCGCTTCGTCGAGCTTGTCCATGAGATGGCGTCGTTTCATAGATCCCAAGGTAATTATCAAAATAGATAACTTCAATGTGAGATATATGATGAACCATATGGAAGTTATCAAATTTGATAACCTTATAGATACTTTGCTCTTATGTTGAAATTTACATCGAGAAATCAATATCTTAAGGCGCTTGCGCGCTTGCGCTCATCGGCGCAATGCAAGGTTGCTAAGCCGCATCCTATACCGGCCCCACCGTGCACCTTACCGGCCCATTGTGCAGCATCAGCTGGTTGCCGCCCATGTCGACGAAAATCTGGCCCGCGTAGGCGCCGGTGTTCTTGTCGCGCTGGGCGGAGATCATGATGCGGACGCGCGTCGGCTCTTCCTCGTCCATGGCGAGGAGGAAGAGATTGCCATCCCTGAAACTGAACTCTTTGGCTTTAACCCCGTAATCGAAATCGATCGCGGCAGGCAGGGCGCCGAGTTTGGCTGGGAGGTCGAAGGTCACGTGGCCGTTTTCCAGGAACGGGCAGGTGATGGCTTTTGGTTTCGGCGGGGCGGCGGTGGATGGCGCGGTGGCGAGGCCGCAGGCGATGGCGAGCGCGGCGGCGAGGGGGAGGAGGGTGCGGCTCATTGTTTTCTCCGGCTCGTTTCCCGGATGCGGCGCAACACCGTAAGCGCGTCCACGCGCGTCTTTGACGCGCTATGGTGGTGCGCCGCTGATCCGGGATCGTAGCGAGCGCAGTGTTTGTAACGATCCCGGGTCTGCAGCGCACCATTCCGCTTCGCTCCATGCTGCGCTGCGCCCGGGAAACGTAATCCGCCATTTTCGTTTGACCACGGCGGCGGAGTAAAGCGGCGGGTTACGCCTTCGGCTGACCCGCCCTCCGTGTTTGCTCTGTGCTGCGCCCGGGAAATACGCCCGCAGGGTGGGCTGAGCACGGCGAAGCCCACGCGGCGTGGTGGCGCGTGGGCACGGCAGGTTCGAGTTTTGTCGTTGGCGAGAGTTATGTAGGCTGGCGGCGCTTCGACAAGCTCATCAGGGGGGAGAAGCATGTCCAACAGCGAGGGTGCCGGTGCGGCGCCGCCGGCTGCTTCGGCCGCGCCGGCGAAGGCCGCACAGCGGAAAATTCCGCGATGGCTTTCCGCGATCATCGGCCTGGTGTTTCTCGTCATCGGCCTGAGCAGACTCTATAATGTGCTCTATCCTTCGCTGCCGGGCTGCGACGCGGACCCGACGACCGGGCTCATCCGCAAGATCTTCAAAGACAAGAACGTCGACCTCACGAGTCTTGGCAATTTCAAGACGATCACGGATACGTCGGCGCAAAAAACCTGTCAGGCAGACGTGGCGACAGCGAAAGAGACAGGCGTGATCTCGTATCAGATCAGCTGGCAAGGCAGTAACGTACAGGTTCTCATCACGCATGTTGATACGCGCGCGCGGTAGGGGCGCGTAGGGCGGATGAGCCAGCCGTAGGGTTAGCTGAGCGTAGCGAAGCCCACGCGGCGTGATTACGCGTGGGCACGGCGCGGAGCCTGTCATCGGGCCGCGCTTCGCGCGGACCCGTTGGCGCCTTTGCCTACCCTACGCTTGCTGCGCTTGCTGACTCAAAATCCGTCATCCTTCGAGGCTCGACGCTGCGCGTCGAGCACCTCAGGATGACGGGTCATATGTTTGCGTCATAATAACGCTGGGGCTTGCGGGGCTCTTTCGCGCGCTCGGGCGGCTGTGTAGCCTTGTTGCAAGACTGCCGGCGGGATGCGTTCCGTAACGGCGGCGATCGGGCTTCAGGCGGGCCAATCAGAAAAACAAACATCGTTCTCTCGGAAGCTTTGGTACTGGGAAAGCCAATTCTGGGAGGATGTTATGATTCTGCCGCGTCGCAGGTTTTTGCATCTGGCTGCGGGCGCCGCCGCGCTGCCGCCGTTCGCGCGCGGCGCTGCGGCGCAGAGCGCCTATCCGACGCGGCCGATCCATGTGGTGATCGGCTTCACGCCCGGCGCGGCCGCCGATGTGGTGGCGCGGGTGTACGCGCAGGCGGCGAGCCCGATCCTCGGCCAGCAGCTCGTGGTCGAGAACAAGCCCGGCGCCGGCTCCAGCATCGCCGCTGAATATGTCGCCCATGCCGCGAAGGACGGCTACACGGTGTTTCTGGGGACGGTGTCCATTATCACCAATCAGATCATCAATCCCAATGCGGCGCTCGATCTGACCAAAGATTTCGAACCCGTCGCGCTCATTCAGAACGCGCCGATCATTCTGGTGGTCAATCCGAAGAGCGGCCTCAAGAGCGTCAAAGAGGTTATTGCGCTGTGCAAGGCGAAACCGAACGAGGCGCTCGAATCGACTGTCATCGGCGCCATGCCGCATTTCGCCAGCGAGCTGTTCGCGCAAGCCGCCGGCGTGAAGCTGACGCACGTGCCGTATCAGGGCAGTCCGCAGGCGATCCAGGACGTGGTCGCCGGACGCACGCTGATGGCCTTCTCGCCGGCCTCGACCGTGGTCGGCCTGATCGCGGCCGGCAAGCTCAAGGCGCTGGCGACGACGACGCGCGAACGCGCCGGCGCGCTGCCGGACGTGCCGACCATGAAGGAAGCCGGGCTGCCCGGCGTCGAGGCGAGCCTGTGGTTCGGCCTCTACGTGCCGGCCGGCACGCCGCGTCCGATCGTCGACAAGCTCGCGGCGGAGTCAAAGAAGGCGATGCACACGCCGGCCGCGATGGCGGCGTTGCGCAAGTCGGGCGACGATCCGCTCGATGCCGGGCCGGACGAGTTCGCGAAGTTCATGACGAGCGAGATCGCGCGGTGGACCGAAGTGGCGCATGTCGCGGGGATTAAGAAGGGGTAGGGTGGCTTCCGGACTTGCCGCTGTGCGGCAATCCGGAATGACGAGTGGTGCTACCCCATTTCCTTGCCGACGTCGTAGTTGTAGAGCCAGCCGACCTGGAACGCGGTGTTGTCGCCGGCCTTGCCGGTGCCGCCGAAGCGTTCGCGTAGCGCGAATTTGACGTTGCGCTTGAGCTGCGCCCAGCGCGAGGCGAGGTGGTTCTCCTTGGCGCGGGCGCGCGAGCCGAGCACGGCGGCGCGCGTTCGCGGCGCGCGGGCCCGCTCATAAGATGAAAGCGCGGCGTCGATATCGCCGGAGTGTTTGTCGACCATCGCGGCGAGCACGACGCCGTCCTCGATCGCCATCGCGGCGCCCTGGCCGAGATAGGGCAGCATGGCGTGGGCGGAATCGCCGAGAAGCGTGGCGCGGCCGACGCTCCAGCGCTCCAGCGGATCGCGATCGTACAGCGCCCATTTGTACCAGCGCGTGCTGCACGGAAAGACGCGGGTGAGATCGGTGTGCCAGGCCGCATAGGTCGTCACCGGCTCCGACACGCCGCATTCGCGCGTCCAGGATTCCTCGGTCCAGCCGTCGCTGTCGTAATGCGCGACGATGTTGAGGAGTTCGCCGCGCCGTACCGGGTAGTGCACCACGTGGCCGTGCGGGCCCATCCACATCGTGCCGTCCTTGATATTGATGTCGCGCGGCACCGCGTCGGCCGCCGCCATGCCGCGCCAGCAGATGCAGCCGGTGAAGCGCGGCGCGTCGGCGCCGAACAGGCTGCGCCGCACCACCGAGTGGATGCCGTCGGCGCCGACGACGATGTCGGCCTCGATCTCGCTGCCGTCGGCAAAGCGCGCCACGGCGGCCTTGGCGCGGCCCTCGACCGCGACGGCGCGCATCCCGGTGCGGATGTCGGTGGTTTTCAGCCCGCCGGCGAGGATCGCCAGCAGATCGGCGCGGTGGACGCCGAGATTGGGCGCGCCGAATTTTTCGCGGAAGTCGCTGCGTCGGGTGCGCGAGATGTAGCGGCCGGAGTCCCAGGAGCGGATGTTGAGAAAGTTGGTGTCGCAGGCGACCGCGATGACCTTGTCCTCGACGCCGAGCGCACGCAGCGCCTTCACCGCGTTGGGCGTGGTGTTCAGCCCGGCGCCGATCTCGCTTAAGTTCGGCGCCTGCTCGCACACGATGGTCTCGGCGCCGCGTTGCTCGAGCGCCAGCGCCGCGGCGAGCCCGCCGATCCCGCCTCCCACGATGGCAACGCGCGGCGCGCGTGGCATTGCGGCCTCCTCCCTCGTCCGGTCGTCGGTAGAGGGTGGTCTGCGCCGAAGAAGCGGTCAAGCGCCGCGGCGTCGATGCCGTGGCCTACGCGGTCGCGCCACTTTGCACCGACTGGTAATGCTGGTCGATGCTGCGCCGGGCGACGAAGCCGTCGCGCTTGTGCGCCAGAACCGCGCGCAGATCGGCGATCTTGAGCGGTTTGGTGAGAAACTGCATTTGTAGTCCGAGCGACTGGGCGATCTTCAGGGTCGACAGCTGAATATGCGGTTCGGTGCCGCTGATCACGATGATCGGCGCCAGCTTGTTGGTCCCGGCAATCTTGCCGAGCAACAAGACGCCAGAGTCCTTGCCGAGCGAAAGATCGAGCGTCACGCAATCGAAACTCTGCTGCGCCAGAAGCTGCGCCGCCTCGGCGAACGAGGCCGCGCTCGCGGTCGCGTAGCCGCATTGCGTGCCGACCCTGGAGATGATGGTGCGCTGGATGACGTCGTCGTCGACGACCAGAAGCTGAGGCTGGGGCGATCCGTCTTCGCCGTTATTGGTGTCAACCGGCATGAGCTTGTTCTCCGTGTTCGGGATGATCGGGTGTTGCGGATGGAACGAGATGGGCCGCAGCCAAGGTTTTGACCGCGGCGAATTCCCGCGCAGCGGCCTCAAGCCGCGCCAGCAATTCCGGCCAGTTGAGACCGAAGGCATCCTGCTCCAGCGCCTGGGCCATCGCCGACAGGCGAAGGAAGCCAAAGTTGGCGGCCGAGCTTTTCAGGCTGTGGATTTCGCGCTTCACGCATTCGCTGTCGTCGTCCTTGGCGGCTTCACGCATGACGACGAAACGGCGCTCGGTATCGGACAGAAACAGCGCGAGCACATCGCCGATGCCGCCGGGACCGAGCGCTTCGGCGAGCTCGGCGTAGATCGCGGGATGGAATCGCTCGGCGTCGCCGGCGGCGTGCGTCGGCGCCAACGCCGGCGCCGTTATGGGCGCCGCAGGCGTTCCGGGCGGCGCGGCCACGAAGAACGCCTCGAGCTTTTCGGCGATCGCGGCCTTGGTCACCGGCTTTATCAGAAAATCGTTCATGCCGGCGTCGAGACAAAGATCCTTGTCCTCTTTTTGAACGATCGCGGTGAGCGCGATGATGTGCGGATCGCCATTCGGCGGCGGCAATTTGCGAATCGCCTTCGTGGCGGTAAGTCCGTCCATTTCGGGCATCATCACATCCATGAACACGATGTCGTATCGGGTCACGGTGCACGCGGCGACTGCCTCGAAGCCGTTGCCGGCAATGTCGACCGTGTAGCCGAGCCCCTCGAGCATCTTTCTGGCGACCAACTGGTTGGTGCTGTTGTCTTCGACCAGCAGCATGCGCAGCGGACGAACCGGTGCCGCGGCGGCCGGCGCGAGCGGCGGTGAATGCGGCACCTCGCCGGCGTCGGCCGGAGCCTCCGCCGGCAGGCAATCGACGGTGAAGCGAAACGTCGTGCCGGAGCCGACCTTGCTCTTGACGCTGATCGTTCCACCCATCAGATCGACCAGACGCTTGCAGATGGCGAGGCCGAGGCCGGTGCCGCCAAAGCGCCGGGCGATGGTGCTGTCAAGCTGCGAGAATTGGCGGAACAGGAGCGGAATGCCGTCCGGCGGAATGCCGATGCCGGTGTCGGCGACGGTGAATTCGAGCCGGACCTTGCCAGGCAACTGGTCGGGGGCAAGCGCAACCCCAACGGCGATTTGGCCGGCCTTGGTGAATTTCAATCCGTTGGAGATGAGATTGAGCAGCACCTGCCGCACCCGGGCCGGGTCGCCGACCGTGTAGCGCGGCACGCCGGGCGCGATGTCGACGACCAATTGCAGGTTCTTCTCCGTGGCGGGGGCGGCCATCAACGCGGCGGTGTCGCGCAGCAAGGCGTGCACGTCGAAGCGAATTTTCTCGATCTCGATGCGGCCGGCTTCGAGCTTGGAGAAATCGAGCACGTCGTTGATGACCTGCAGGAGATGCGAGGCCGATGCGCGCAGCGTGCGCGCGCACAATGCCTGTTCGTCGTCGAGCCTGGTATCGAGCAGAATATCCGCCATGCCGACGACGCCGTTCATCGGCGTACGCAGCTCATGGCTCATCATCGCCAGAAATTCGGACCGCGCCCGCGTGCCCGCCTCGGCGGCGTCGCGCGCGCCCGCCAGGCTCCGCTGGTAGCGGAAGATCAGGTACGTTACCGCGAGCAGCCACAGCGTCAGCAGGGCCGCAATTGCGATATTGGTGCCGCGGTTCTTGAAGTAGACCGCAAAGACTTCGTCGACCGCGAGTCCCACCGTGACGATGAGCGGGTAGCCCGGAACCCCGCGATAGGCGTAGATGCGTTCGATGCCGTCGAGCGGGCTCTTTCGCATATAGAAGCCGTCGCTGGAGTGAGCAAAGGCCTTGAGCAGGCTTCCCGTGGTGGCGACGGATGCACCGATCGCGGTTTGGCCTCTGGTGCCGCGTGCGCGAACGATGCCGTCGGTGCCGACCAGCGCGACGACGCCTTTTGTGCCGACATCGATCGATTGATAGAGCTGCGACAGATATTCGGGATCGACCGATACCACCGCGACGCCGCCGAAGCTGCCGTCCGGCATGGTGATGCGGCGGGTAAATTGTATCGACAGTCTGTGGCTGATCCGCCCGATCACCGGCTTGGAGATGAACAGCTCGTCGGCCTTGCGCTCGGCATGGATGCGGAAATGCTCACGGTCGCCGAGATCCACGTCCGGCGCAGAGCCCGGAATGTTGCTGGCGATCAGGATCCCGTCAGGGCCAATGATGGACACCTGGAAATTGAGCTCGCCCAGGAACTGGCTGTTGCGCGACCACAGCGACATGTCGAAGCGCTGCGGATCCCGGGCATAGGAATCGCGGACGTAAAGCAGCGTCTGGTCGACTGCGCGAGTCGTGCGGACGATGTCCTCGGCGAACGCGCGCGCAAGATTGGCGGCGTCTTCGCGCGCGGCGTGCTCGGTCTGCAGTCGCTCGGCGTGGATGAAATAGGCGGCGCCAAACCAGATCAGCAGCACGGCCGACAATCCGAGAAGAGCGCTGCCGTAAGGCCCGAAGCGCAACAGCCAATCGTGGATCTGGCGCGGCGCGCACTCCGGTGCGGCGGTGAAGAGCGGGGCTGACGACGGCATTGTGTCTTCGTTCGTTCGCTGCGCCAAACATGCCGCGCCGGTTCGCTGCCGCGGCCATTTCCGCTCGATTGAATTGCGCCCCGGAAGGCGCGGCCGAAAGTTTCCAGAAGCCGCAACCGGCTGCGAAACTCAATTCGGGGAACTACCTAAGGGCGCGGTTAACCCATTGAATGGCAAAGAAATTGTTTGCGCGGGCCGGGCATCGAGGCCTTCCGGTATCTTCCTTATGGAGAAGACCTGAATTTTAACGCGCGGGGCCGCGTGCAAACTCTCTCGCAACGCTGGCGCGGGCCGGCGGGAAGTGATGGGAGACGACGATGTCCAGCGCAGCTTCGACCACCGGGCAACAGGATCCGTTCCGCCTCGGCATGATGTACTCGACCGGCGCCTCGGTCCCTGCCGACATGGTTGCGGCGCACAAATGGTTCAACATCGCGGCGATGCGCGGCAACGCCAAAGCAGCGCGGCTGCGTCGCGAGATCGCCGAGGAGATGTCGCACGACGAAATCGCCGCCGCGCAGCGCGCCGCGCGGGATTGGATGACGAGGCACTGACGCGCACTCCCGCTTGTACGGGCGCCGCGCCTGACGCAAGCTTGCGGCGTGGTGAAGGAAACGCAAACGCAAGTCGCGATCGTGGGGGGCGGGCCGGTCGGGCTGGTGCTCGCCCTGTTTCTCGATTTTCACGGCGCCAAATGCACCATCTTCAACACCGAGCCGGAGAGCCGCTGGCATCCCAAGGGCAACGGCCAGAACGCCCGCACCATGGAGCTTTATCGCCGCCTCGGCTTTTCCGATGAGGTGCGCCGCCTTGGTTTGCCGGGCGATCATCCGTTCGACCAGGCCTATTTCACCCGGCTGTCGTCGCACGAAATCTATCGCTTCCCGATGCCGAGCCGGGACGAGCGCATCGCCATGCGCCGGCAGATGCCGGTCACCGATCAGCTCCCCGAGCCGATGTTTCACGTCAATCAGATGTATGTCGAGCGCTATCTGCTCGAGCGCGTGCGGCGGTCGCCGAACATCGACGTTCGCTTCGGCTGGCAAGTCGATTGGTTTACCCAAAGCGAGGGCGGCGTTCGGCTGCACGCGCGCCAGACCGGCGGCGCTGATGAAATCATCTGTAACGCGGATTATGCGGCGGCGTGCGACGGTGGCAACGGCTTCATCAGAAAGACCCTCGGCATCGCCTACGAAGGCGACGTGCAGAAGAAGGACGCCTATTGGGCCGGCCAGTTCTTCTCCATCTACATGCGCATCCCCGAGCTCTATGCGAAATTCGTCGGCCATCGCCGCGCCTGGATGTACTGGGCGATCAATCCCGACCCGCACACGCGCGGCGTCATCTTTGCGCTCAATGGCGCCGACGAATTCATGATGCTGATCAAGCCGGAGCGCGGCCACAGTAATGTCGACATCGCCAAGGTGATCGACTGGATCAAGCGCACGATCGGCGCCGACATTACGGTCGAGGTTCTGGCCTACCATCCGTGGCATGCCGGCCAGGCGCTGGTCGCCGAACGCTACCGCGCCGGCCGCATTTTCATCGCCGGCGATGCCGCGCATCTGTTCACGCCGACCGGCGGCTTCGGCATGAATACCGGAATCGACGACAGCTCGAACCTGGCGTGGAAACTGGCCGCGGTGCTGCAAGGCTGGGGCGGGCCGCGCCTGCTCGAATCCTACGAGGCTGAACGCAAGCCGATCGGCCTTCGCAACACCGGCGCGTCGCGCAAATACGCCTCGCGGATGCATGACGCCGAGGTGCCGGACAATATCGAGGCGGAAGATTCCGCGGGTGATGCCGCGCGCGCGGCGGCGGCGAAGATGACCTATGTGCGCTACAATCATTTCAACCGCGCCGAGGATGTCGACGCCGTCGGCGTGCAGATCGGCGGCCGCTACGATGCCTCGCCGGTTATCGTCGCCGATGGCGCACCGCCGCCGGATGTTTTCCCCGAGACCTATGACGAATATGTCCCGAGCGGCCTTCCCGGCGGACGCGCACCGCATCTGTGGCTCGACAACGCCCGCGTGATGGGCAGTTCGCTGTTTGACAGACTTGGGCGCGGGTTCACCCTGCTGCGTTTTGATCGTGACGCGGCGGACGCGACACCGCTCGAACATGCCGCCGCTTCGCGCCGCATTCCGCTAAAGGTCCTCGACGTTGCGCTGCCGCAAGCGCGTGAACTTTACGGCCGCGCGCTCGCGCTCGTCCGTCCCGACCAGTACATCGCCTGGCGCGGCGACCGCTTGCCAGAGGATGCCGATGCGTTGCTCGGCCGCGTCACCGGCTTTTGATCCTCGTCGGAAACCGCATTGAGGAATTGTCGCGCCAAGCCGCAAGCCGGCGATGGCGAGCCTGTCGCAGGAGCGAGTCGCGTTTCATTGTGATGCGCAGCACAGCTTCCACCGCGCGCATTTGATAACAGCGATCACGTCGAGCCGCCTAACACCCTAGGAGGTCTCCGTGCGCAACATCATTTTCGCCTCAGCAATTCTCGCCGGCGTGCTGCTAGCGCATTATGGATGGCCGCGACTTGTCGCCGGCGTTGGCCGAAAAAGCTCCCACGCGCATTCAAGATGCCCCATGCGGCTGGTTTACCAGCTTGTATCCCAACGCTTGGGGGACCGATCACAAAATCCTGATCAATCTGCGCATCGTCATTGAGAACGCTTCATTCGGCCGTGGGACTTATCGATTGGCCGATGGGACCGATGCATATGAATATCTGCAACGGAAGTGCGGCAAAGAGTGATCGCGCGTCGGCTTTGATTTTGGAGTGGCCGGCAATAGGCACCGTCTCCATGCTATTGCCTTCGGATTGGCCATAAGGTCATAGATAGACGCGGCGGCCGGATGGCGCTCCATGGCGGCACGGGCGCCAAGCATGGCATCGGAGACTTCGTAATGAAGTGGCTTGTGAGCCTGGCCGTACTCGGCGTTCTTTCCATTCATCCCGCGCACGCAACGGACCTGGACTGCGTCAGCACGACGTTCAATCTGCTGTCGCCCAACGACAAGGTGTGCGTCAGCGTCTTCGAGGATCCGAAAGTGCCCGGCGTCGCCTGCCATATTTCGCAGGCCAGAAAGGGCGGCTGGGGCCAGCCGTTCGGATTGAACGAGGATCCCTCCAATTTTTCAATCGCGTGCCGGCAGGTCGGACCGATCAGCGTCGACCTGTCCAAGCTGACCGACAAGGAAGAAGTGTTCAGTCAGAAGACGAGCATCTTCTTCAAGGCGACCCGGATTTATCGCGTGCTGGACAAGCCGCACAACACGCTGGTCTATCTGGCGATCAGCACCAAGATCATCAACGGTTCGCCGGCCAACGCAATCTCGACCGTGCCGATCATGCCGTGGCCGCACTGAGTGGTAGGGTTTGCGCGGATTATTTCGAGATGGCGTCCGCCGTCTTCGCGATCAGCGCCTTCGGGGTCGCATAAGCGGCCGCCAGCAGCTGATCGATGGCGTGAGCCGGGACAAAGTCCACATCGAGCTTGATCCGTTGCGCCTCGGTTTTGAGTTGCGGATCTTGGGTGGTTTTTTCGAACGCGGCGACCAGCGCCGCCTTGCGATCAGCGGGGACGTCCGGCGGCGCGGCAAAAGGCCGTGACATGGCAAGCGTCGTGACGATGAGCTTTATGATCTCCTGCTGATCTTTGTTCTGCGCAACGTCCGCCAGGGTCGGCACGTTGGGCAAATCCGGATGTTTGCGCAGACCGATCTGAACGATGACGTTGATTTTGCCGTCCCGGATGTAATCCGGATGAACGCTCGCGAGCGTCCCCCAAGAAACCCCGCACACGCCATCGAGTTCGCCGCGCTCGATGGCAAGGAATATGTCATTCGTTCCCCGATATCCGCTGACCAGCTTGATCTTCGCGCCGAAGATGTTCTTCACAAATCGGGCGTAGATATCCGGTTCGGCGCCGGCGCCTTCGCCGCCGAGCGATGACGGCTTGGCAAGGAGGTCCGCCCACGTCTTGATCGGCGACGACCGCGAGGTGAAACAGACAATCACATCCTGCGCGACGCTGCCGAGCCAGGTGAATTTTCGGCTGTCGAACTTCGCTCCGCTCAGGAGCGGCGCGAGCGGCAATGTCCGGGAAAATGTCCCGATGACCGAGCCGTCTTTCGGCGCTACCGAATAAAGATAATCGACGGCCCGCAAGCTGCCGGCGCCGGCCATGTTCTCCGGAACGATCGTCGGATTGCCCGGCAGATATCGTCCGATGTAGCGGCTGACCAGCCGGCCATAGAGGTCGTAACCGCCGCCGACGCCGAAACCGATGATCATCGAGATCGGATGGCTCTTGTAAAATTGTGCAACATCATCCGCGCGAGCCAGCGCGGCGGGGCTGCCGAGAAGCGCTATCCCGGCGATCAGCGATTTGATCTGAAGCCCGTTTTTGCAGCGCATCACAGGCTAATTGCTCTTGAGGCGTTGTGCGGTCTCGGCGGCCACGGCCGGACGGCCTGAGCGATGCGCGTCCTCGCGCAGCACGCGCACATAATCCGCGATCGTAGCATCCTCGTATTTTGGCGGATTTCCAGGCCCGTGGCAGGTCTCGATGCAGTGCATGACGGTGGTGGCGTCCGGATAGACAAAAAATGCCGCCGATATGCGCGGGTCGTTGCCGACGTGCAGCGCGCGATGCAGGGTCGAGCTGTAGAGGTCGTTGGTCCAGCGCTGCAGTACATTGCCGATGTTGACGACGAGGGTGCCTTGCTTCGGCGTGACGTCGATCCAGTCGCCGGCCGAATTGCGGGCCTGCAATCCGCCGCTCTGGTCCTGCAGCAGCACCGTGAAGGCCGAGTAGTCCGCGTGCGGTGAAAAACTCCACTGCGTGGCTTTGAGCTTGGCCGGATCGACCGGCGGATAAAAATTGATCGTGAGCGCCATATCGGGGCGCCCGTAAAGCGCGTCGAAATAGTCCTCAGGCAGATCGAGGCTCAGCGCAAACGCGTGATTGAGCGCCTCGGTCACGCGCTCAAGCCGCGCGACATAATCCTTCAACGTGG
>Ga0335081_10011641_pt1 | contig 14244 bp, 13 predicted proteins | sample Lox_Sample_35_FD_206713 | JGI IMG/M metagenome (GOLD analysis project Ga0335081, IMG submission 206713) | Soil microbial communities from Loxahatchee National Wildlife Refuge, Florida, United States - Lox_Sample_3.5 | ecosystem: Environmental > Terrestrial > Soil > Wetlands | place: USA... | reverse complement strand
GCCGAGACCGGCGCCCAGCCGGTGCTCATTCCCGAGCCGCACGGCGACCTGGCGTCGCTGCTGCGCGCCGCCGAGGCGGCCGCGCGGCGGGGCATCGCCGCCGTTCTGGATCCCGTGCTCGATCCGATCCATCTCGGCTTCATCGAGTCGCTCGGGCGCTACGCGGAGCTGCGGCGACGCCTGCCGGACGCCGAGATTCTGATGGGCACCGGCAACCTCACCGAGCTCACCGATGCCGACTCCGCGGGCACCACCGCGATGCTGCTCGGCGTCTGCTCGGAGCTTCATATCCGCAATCTGCTGGTCGTGCAGGTGAGTCCGCACACGCGCCGCACCATCCAGGAGCACGACGCGGCCCGCCGCATCGTGTTCGCGGCGCGCGAAGAGGGGAGCGTGCCAAAGGACTTCGGCACGGCGCTTTTGGCGCTGCATGAGCGCAAGCCGTTCCCCTACGCGCCGGCCGAGATCGCCGCGCTTTCGGCCCAGGTGAAGGACGACAATTTCCGCATCGAGATCGCCGAGGACGGCATCCACGTCTACAATCGCCACGGACACCACATCGCCCAGGACGCGTTCTCGCTGTTCGCCAAGCTCGACGTCGGCGCGGACGGCGCCCATGCCTTCTACCTCGGCGCCGAGCTCGCAAGAGCCGAGATCGCCTGGCGCCTCGGCAAGCGCTACGTGCAGGACGAGCCGCTCGACTGGGGTTGCGCGGTCGATCGCCTCGAGGAGGACCGTACGCGCCTGCGCGAGATCGGGCATACCCTGCGCGGCCCGTCGGAGTGACGCCATGCCGATGATCCGCGAGACGATCGTGACCACGATGAGCGCGTCCGGCGCGGTGCACATCGCGCCGTTCGGCATCATCGCCGAGGGCGACGGGTGGACCATCGCGCCGTTCCGCCCGTCGGCGACCATCGACAACCTGCACGCCGTGCCGTTCGCGGTCGCCAACTATACGGATGACGTGCGGGTCTTCGCCGGCTGCTTGACGGGACGCAGGGACTGGCCCGTCACCGCCGCGGACCGCGTGCCGGTGCCGCGGCTCGCCGGCGCGCTCGCGCATGCCGAGCTCGCGGTCGCCGACGTGGTCGAGGACGCGGAGCGCCCTCGCTTTCGCTGCCGCGTGGTGCATCGCGCCTCGCATGCCCCGTTCGAGGGGCTCAATCGCGCCAAGGCGGCGGTGGTCGAGGCCGCGATCCTGGTCAGTCGGCTCGACCGGCTGCCGCGCGAGCGAATCGAGGCCGAGATGGCTTCCTTGGCGACCGCCGTCGACAAGACCGCGGGCCCCGAAGAGCAGGAGGCGTGGGGCTGGCTGGTCGAAAAGGTGTGGCGCTACTACGCCGAGAGAGGTGATATTACTATAGTACCTGGAACAATAACCAGCCGTTAGCCGACTCGCGGCACAGTCTTTGCCTGTGCGTGGGCAGACAGCAGAGGACTGAAAATGCTGACGGCCCTGGTTTTGATTTGCTCGCTTGCAGCGACGCCGGACCTCGCGTCCTGCACCCGCGATAATGCGGTGGATGTCATGCGGGTCCCCGAGTCATTCGGCAACCCGGCGACGTGCTTCATGCACGGTCAAGCCTATTTGGCGGACACCTCGCTTGGCCGCGACCTGGCGGCGAACGAGCGCGTCAAGGTCGTCTGCGTGAAGGCGGCGGCCGCGCCCGTCACGGTTCCGACGACGATCGGCGCCGTGCACACGCCGCAGGCCGTTCCATAGCCGCCGAATATCGGCAGCGAAGCGCCCGTACCGCGTGTCGATCGACGGAACGGGCGCCCGAGCAAATGCCAGTGCGGTCAGATCTCGGCCGGCAGATAGCCGTTGATCTCCAAGCCGACGCAAATCTCGACGAGGGTAGGGGTGGTCCAGGCCATGGCTTCGTTCCTCCTGCGAGCGTGTTTGTGATGGTCCGGTCGAGCATGGCGTCGCTCGCCGCGCATCGCGAATAGTCTAATTCGACGGGCCGACTGCGTGCAAGCGCCGGGTGGCGCCGGCGATGTCGCAGAAGCCGGCCCACTGCTGCCCAACGGGATCGATGCCGCGCCGCCTCACGGGTTCGCGTGGGCACGGATATAGGCCCACAGGCTTTCGATCTGATCGCTGTCGAGCTTGCCGTCCCATGACGGCATCGCATTCTTGCCGTGCAGCACCGAATTGACGAAGCGCGCGTGCTCGTCGGCGTGCAGGCGCCGCAAGTCGAAGGCGATACCGGAATTGTTCTGCAGCTCGTCGCCGTGGCAGGTCGAGCAGTTGTTCTCGTAAACCTTGGCGCCTTTGCGCACCGCCGCGTCGTCCGCTGCCGCCGCGGCCGGCAACGCGCCGAGCGCAGCGGCAATGACCACGCAACCGATCCGCATGTCGGGTACCCGTCCCATTGCACCGTGAGGCCGCCCATCGGGGGCGGCCTCGTTCTCAGCGTGCCTTCACTGATCCATGAGACGGAAGGTCCACAGCGTGCCGCCCGGCGGCACGTGCACCAGATTGGGGTCCGCCGTCTTCAACACATAGACGCCGCCGGTTCCGCTGGTGACCGTGACGTATTGCTTGCCGTTGTGCTCCCAGGTGATCGGCTGGCCGATGATCCCCGACGGCGTCTGGAACTGCCACAGGATCTTGCCGGCGTCGCTGTCGACCGCGATGAACTCACCGGTCAGCTCGCCGGTGAACACGAGCCCGCCCGCCGTCACCAGCGTCCCGGACCAGTTCGGGCTCTTGAACGGGATCGACCATTTCGACTTGCCGGTCAGCGGATCGATCGCCCGCAGGTGCCCACGCATGCCGTCCGCATTGAAGATCGGCGTGATCTTCACGGCGCGATGCGAGTCGCCCGGCTTGAGATTCTTGATCTCATCGATCGGGTCCGGTTGATATTTCATGCCGTAGTCGGCGGTGTTGACGTAGGCCGTCGCAGTGCGCGGATCGAACGAGTTCGGGAACCAGTTGGTACCGCCCGTGATGTGCGGCCAGGTCTCGATTTCCTCCGTGTAGGCGATTGCCTTCTTGGTCGTCTCCGTCCAGTTCGGCCGGCCGGTTTCCTTGTCGATCCCGTTCGCCCACGTAACCTTGACGTAGGGGTTGGCGGCGATCAGCTGTCCGGTCTTGCGCTCGAGCACATAGTAGAACCCGTTCCGACCGGCCTGCAGCAGCGCCTTGACGGGCTTTCCGTCGATCGTGAGGTCGGCGAGGATGATCGACGTGATGTTGTCGTGGTCGAACGGATCGTTCGGCGACGTCTGATAGTACCAGACCATCTCGCCGGTCTTCGGCCGCAGCGCGACGACGCAGTCGGTGTAGAGGTCGTCGCCCTTGCGCAGCAACGCGTTCCACGGGGCCGGATTGCCGATGCCCCAGAAGACGAGATCGAGCTCGGGATCGTAGGCGCCGGTCGTCCAGGTGCTGCCGCCGCTCGCATTGGCGGCTTCATCCGGCCAGCTCTTCGCGCCCGGCTCGCCCGGCCGCGGCACCGTGTAGAAGCGCCACAGCCGCTTGCCGTCGTTCGGATCGTAGCCCTCGACATAGCCGCGGCTGCCGTATTCGGCGCCGGCCATCCCGGTGATCAGCACGCCGTTGGCGATGACCGGCGCTCCGGTCATGGCGACCCCGTCCTTGGCGTCGCCCGACTTGGTGCTCCAAATCTGCTTGCCGGTCTTCATGTCGAGCGCGATGACGCGCGCGTCGAGGGTGGTGCGAAAGAGTTTGCCCTCGTAGATCGCGGCGCCGCGATTGACGATGCCGCAGCAGACGACGCGGGTCGTGTCCGAGCCGTATTCGACCGGCGTGTTCCAGATTTCCTTGCCTGTCAGCGCGTCGACCGCCACCGTCTTGTTCTGGCTCGTGACATACATCACGCCGCCGTAGACCAGCGGCTGCGACTCCTCGCCGGTGTTGTTGTTCATGCTGTACGACCAGGCCGGCACCAGGCGCTTGACCGTGTCGCGGTTGATCTCCGTCAGCGGGCTGAACCGCTGCTGGCTGTAGCTCATGCCGTAGGTGAGCACGTTCTGCGGAGTCTTCTCGGCATTCTTGATCTCGTCGGCGGTTTGCGCCGACACCGTGACGGGCAATGCCGCGCAGAGCAGCGCCGCAACAAGCAGGGGTCTCATACGGTCCTCCCGGTTGACTATTGACTGTTGTTGGCCCGGATGGGCTGGTCCGGCATCGAGGGCCGGACTGCCGTGATGCTAGCGACTTGCCGCCGCCGGCAAAAGCGCAGACGATTCCCGCTCACGTCCAATTGACGGCGCAAACGCGCAACGGGCGCGCGGCCCGCGATCGCCACAGGTGCGAGCGCGACGCAGCCGCCCTGAAATGATGAGCCCGCCCCGGACCGCGCCGAGACGGGCTGTTGAGATGTGCGACCGCGTTGCGACGCGGCGTCCACGGTGGCGCTATTTCTTGATCGCCATCGGGTTGTTGCCGACGACCGGGCTCGGCGCCGGCGCTCCCGCGGCGCCCCCTGCGCTTGCCTTCGGATTCGCCATCGGATTGTTGCCGACGATCGCGGCCGAGGCCTGCGCGCCGGCGATCGGCGCGGCCGGTTTGGGATTCACGATCGGATTGTTGCCCGGCAGCGTCGGGGCTTGCGGCTGGGCCGCCGCCACGTGCATCGCGTGGTGGTGGTGCTTGGCCTTCGCCAAGGCCGGCGATCCGCACGCTCCGCAGACCAGCACACCCGTGGCTGCCGCAATGAATGCCTTCCTCGTCATGTCGCCCTCTTATGTTTCCTCGTCGCCCGGACTTCCGCCGGGTCGCGCGATGCTACAGGAGCGATTCGCACGCCGTCCATCGAAATAAACGGAGCATAAAAATCATGGGTTGTTTCATCGCTTCGACATAAACTTCCGGGTGGCAAACCGGTCTGCCCGCGAGGCAGCCCAGGTTCCGACGATAGTGGCGTCAACACAGCCACTTGTCGTTCCGTTCCGGATGTCGGTGTGTCATCCGCGATGGGTCGAACATTGTCCGCTGGGCGGCACCGATTCTGTGTTGATAAGTTGGGGCTCGCGCGGTCCGCGGTCGCCCGGCACCGCACAGCGGCCGCCGGCTACTGATTTGGCGCTGCCACACAACTGGCTGATTTGGCCTGCTCTTTTGGCTTTGTTTACCATGCCGCGCCGGTCCCGGTTCCCGCCGGGCCTGCGTGGGAGTATGGTGACAATCACGAGGGGATCACTGACGCCGGGGACAGTTGGCGTCAGCGACAGCGCACATCAGACGACCGTCCCGCCCGGGCTGTTCCGGGGCGGACGTTGTTGCGTGGACAGGGGACCGATGCGGCGAGTGCCATTCGCACGGGGACTGTGTGCCGGATTGGCGGGCGTGATCTGTTGCGTGCTGGCGGGCTGCGCGTCGTCGCCCACCTATCTCGGCAGTTTCGATCCGCGCCTGGGCGTGTCCTCGAGTCCGCGCCTGGTCGCACCCGGCGAGCCGGTTCCCAAAGGGGGCGGCGTCTATCGGATCGGCAATCCCTACGTGGTCGGCGGCGTGACCTATGTGCCGCAGGAGGATCCGAACTATCGCGCCGAGGGGCTCGCGTCCTGGTACGGTGACGACTTCCACGGCCGCGCGACCGCGAACGGCGAGATCTTCGACATGCACGGCATTTCGGCCGCGCATCCGACGCTGCCGCTGCCGTCCTATGTGCGGGTGACCAATCTCGGCAACGGCCGCTCGCTCATCGTGCGGGTGAACGACCGCGGTCCCTATCACAGCGACCGCATCATCGATCTCTCCGCCAAGGCGGCGCGGCTGCTCGACTTTCACGGTGACGGCATCGCCCGCGTGCGCGTCGAATACGTCTCGCGTGCGCCGCTCGACGGCTCGGACGACAGCATCCTGCTCGCGACCTTGCGGCAGGGCCAGCCGGCCCCGGCGCCGTCGCCGATCCTGCTCGCCTCATCGAGGCCGTTCCTGCCGCCGATCGGCGGCCACGCACCGCGCGGCGACGTACCGCTGCCGCCGGGCCGCCCGTACGGCCTCGGCGACGACCGGCAGTCCTCGCCGGACACGCCCGTGCCGACGGCCGCCCGATCGCCGCCGATCGAGACCGCGGCCTTCGACTCCCGGTTTGCCTCCGACCGCATGGCGCCGATGAGCGCGGATATGCCGCGCAGCCCGGCCCCCATCGCAGCCTTTGCGCCCGCGCCGTCGGTGATGACGGGCCGCGGGCTCTACTGACATTGCGCCCGCGACGCGGAGCGGCTTTTCGCGCCATTGTTCTCAAAGGCCGCGCTTGCTAAGCACGGGACCGTACCCCCATCGGAGAAGCGCCGGCCATGCCCCCGCACCAGGGCGCCGTGTCGAGATTCGGCGGCGTAGCGCCGCGCGCCGGCGCGCTCGGCGTCGCGCTGCTCGGTCTTCTCCTCCTGGCCCCTGCCTTCTCGGCGCCTAATCCTGCGCCGGGCGCGAAGAAGGACGAGTTTTCGACCGCGGCGCCTTCCGCGATGCTGATGGATGCGGCGACCGGCTCGATCCTGTTCGAGAAGAACGCCGATCAGCCGATGGCGCCCGGCAGTCTCGCCAAGCTGATGACCGCCGAGGTCGTCTTCAACGAGATCAAGCAGGGCCGGCTCACGCTCGACAAGGAGTTCCTGGTCAGCGAATACGCCTGGCGGCACGGCGGCGCGCCCTCGCACGGCGAGACCATGTTCGCGCCGATCCACAGCATGGTGACCGTCAAGGATCTGCTCTACGGCGTGATCGTGCAGTCCGCCAATGACGGTGCGATCGCGCTCGCCGAAGGCATCGCGGACTCGGAGCAGAAATTCGCCGAGATGATGACCCAGCGGGCACGCGAGCTCGGCCTGACGAAATCCTATTTCGCCAACGCGACCGGGCTGCCGGATCCGACCGAGCTGATGACGGTGCGCGAGATCGCCAAGCTCGCCCGTTACACCATCGTGACCTATCCGGATTTCTATCCGATCTACGGCGAGAAGGAGTTCACCTTCAACCGGATCCGTCAGCAGAACCGCAATCCGCTGCTCGCCACGGTCAACGGCACCGACGGCCTGAAGACCGGCTTCACCGAGGAGGGCGGCTACGGCCTCGCCGCCTCGGCGGTGCAGAACGGCCTGCGGCTGATCGTCGTCGTCAACGGGCTCAAGAGTGCGAACGAGCGCGCCAACGAGGGCAAGCGCCTGCTCGAATGGGGCTTCAGGGCGTTCGAGCAGCGCTCCTTGTTCGCGGAAGGCCAGACCATCGGCGACGCCAGGCTGTTTGGCGGCGCGCAAGGCAGCGTCCCGCTGCGCGCCGCCGGCGCCGTCAGCCTGCTGGTGCCGCGCGACTCGAGCGAGCGTCTGCTGGCGCGCATCGTCTATACGGGCCCGGTACGCGCGCCCGTGCAGGAGGGCCAGCCGATCGGCCAGTTGCGGGTCTGGCGCGGCGACAACATGGTGCTCGAAGTGCCGCTCCAGGCGAGCGTCAGCGTACCGGCCGGCGGTATGACGCGGCGGGCGCTCGATGCGGCGGCCGAGTTCGTCATCGGCTTGTTCGTGTCCGGCAACAAGCGGATATGAGCGCAGTCCAAGTGAGTGAACGGCGGGCGGATCGGCATCCAGCAGAGCTCAACTGGCGTGCGAGCAATCGCCGCTAAGTGCGATTTTTGCCTGATTGCAAAGAACAATGATCTGCAGGCGATCTGCAATGAATTTACAAGGAATCGTCATTTGCGCTTTTCGGTTTCAGCCACGCGCTGGCATCGGCGCCCGACACGGGTTTCTCGACGGGTGCGGCGGGCGATCGCGGCTCGCCGCTCATGAAAACGCCGATCGCGGGCAGGCCCGGATCGGCGCGCAATGGTGATTGTTCCATTTCTACGTACGCCGTAACGGCAACGCGGCGCAAGCGCGAATTCGGCTTTTCCTCACTATTCGACCGGCGCTCGCCGGATTTGCTATAACGAGGCCGATGCGCGGACGCTTGATCACCTTCGAGGGCGGGGAGGGCGCCGGCAAGTCGACCCAGGTGGGGCGGCTCGCCGATCGCCTGCACCAGCACGCGATCGGCGTCGTGGTGACGCGCGAGCCGGGCGGCTCGCCGGGTGCCGACATCATGCGGCACGTGCTGCTGTCGGGGGCCGCAAAGCCGTTCGGCCCGGTGGTCGAGACCATGCTGTTCGCGGCCGCGCGCGACGATCACGTGCGCGCGACCATCCGGCCGGCGCTCGACAGCGGCAGGTGGGTGATCTGCGACCGCTATATCGACTCGACGCGGGTCTATCAGGGCGTGATGGGCTCGGTCGATCCAAAGCTCATCCGTGCCCTCGAGCGGCTGACCGCGGCCGACGCCGTGCCGGATCTGACCTTCATCCTCGACCTCGCGCCGAAAGTCGGGCTGCGCCGCGCCGCCGAGCGACGCGGACGCGGGCAGGCGGACCGGTTCGAGACCGAGTCGATCGAATTCCACACCATCCTGCGCCAGGCGTTCCGCGAGGTTGCCGAGGCCGAGCCAAACCGCTGCGTCATCATCGACGCCGACCGGCCGGCCGACTGGATCGCCGACGAGATCTGGTCGATCGTCAACGAGCGGCTCGATCCCTCTTCGGTGCCGATGTCGCTCGAGGATATCGAGGCGTGAGCCCGGCGAAATCGGACGCGGCCGAGGTTCCGCATCCGCGCGCGACCGCGGCGCTCTACGGCCACGCCGAGGCCGAGCAGGCGCTGCTCATGGATTACCGCGGCGGCCGCATCGCCCATGCGTGGCTGATCGGCGGCCCGCCCGGCATCGGCAAGGCGACGCTCGCCTACCGCATGGCGCGCTTCGCGCTCGCCTATCCGGATCCGGCCGCGCCCGCCGTGCAGGCCGCGACCTCGCTCACGGTGCCGGCCGAGGCGCCCGCGGCGCGGCGCATCGCCGGCCAGGCGCATCCCGATCTCCTGGTGCTCGAGCGCACCGCCGGCGAGAGCGGTGCCTTGCGTACCGTCATCACGGTCGACCAGGTGCGGCGCACGGTCGGCTTCTTCGGCTCGACCGCGGGCGAGGGGGGCTGGCGCATCTGCATCGTCGATGCGGCCGACGAGCTCAAATATCCGGAGGGCTCGAATGCGCTGCTCAAGGTGCTCGAGGAGCCGCCGCCGCGCTCGCTGTTTCTCCTGGTGAGCCACGCGCCCGGCCGCCTGTTGCCGACCATCCGCTCGCGCTGCCGCCGCCTCACGCTGCGGCCGCTCGGCGAGGACGACGTCGTGCGCGCCGCCGCGGCCGCGCTCGGCGACGCCGCCGACAGGACCGCATTGCGCGCCGCTGCGGGCGCGGCCGACGGCAGCGTCGCGCGCGCGATCGCGCTCAGCGGCGGCCCGCAGCTCGCGCTGCGCGACAAGGTCATCGAGCTGCTCGCGCGTCTGCCGGCGACCGATCCACGCGCGCTGCACGCCCTCGGCGACAGCCTCGACCGCGGCGCCGACGACCTGTTCGACATTTTCATCGAGACGGCACGCGCCTGGCTCTCGGCGCGGCTCGACCGCATGGCCGAGCCGGCGCGGCTTGTCCGGGTGGCCGAGGCCTGGGACCGGCTCAACCGCGCGGCGCGCGACGCCGAGATCTACAATCTCGAGCGCAAGCCCCTGGTCTTCAACGTGTTCGGCTTGCTTGCCGAGGCCGCGCGCGGTTGATACCTAACGGTCCGAATCGCGGCCGGGCATAGCCGTTCGAACGTCACGTCGTTTCGCTCATGCCCGGCCATCACGTCTTTGACGATTGGTGGGCCGATGGCCGTCGCATCGAAACGCAAATCCAAGAGCCGCTCGAAGGGCCGCGCCGCCGCGGCCAAGCGCAAGGGCGCGAAGAAGCGCGCCGCCGCGAAGCGCCCGGCCGGGCGCAAAGCCGCCAAAAAGGCCGCCAAGAAGCAAGCCGCGGCCAAGCGCAAGCCGGTGCGCAAGCCGCGCTCTGCGTCGAAGCCCGCGGTCGCGAAACCCAAGACCGCCGCGCCCCCGCCGCCGCGTGCCGAGGCCCCCCCGAAAGCGCCGCCCAAGCCGGCGCCGGAGCCCAAGATCGTCCGCACGCCGACGCTCGTCCGCACGCTCGAAGCGCAGATCGCGCACAAACCTGCGCCGACCGGGTCGAAGCCGCGCTACTATCTCACCACCGCGATCGCCTATCCGAACGGGGTGCCGCACATCGGGCATGCCTACGAGGCGATCGCGACCGACACGATCGCGCGCTTCATGCGGCTCGACGGCTATGACGTCTTCTTCCTCACCGGCGCCGACGAGCACGGCATCAAGATGCTGCAGACGGCGGCCAAGGAGGGGGTCGAGCCGCGCGCGCTCGCCGACCGCAACGTCGCGCTGTTTCGCAAGATGGTCGAGCGGATGAACTGCTCGAACGACGAGTACATTCGCACCACCGAGCCGCGGCATTACGCGTCGTCGGCCGCGATCTGGCAGCGCATGGCCGACGCGGGCGACATCTACCTGTCGAAGTATTCCGGCTGGTACTCGGTGCGCGACGAGGCCTATTACGACGTGAGCGAGACCCGGGAGGAGAACGGGCAGCGCGTCGGACCGCAGGGCACGCCGGTCGAGTGGGTCGAGGAGGAGAGCTATTTCTTCAAGCTCTCCGCCTATCAGCAAAAGCTGCTCGATCTCTATGCGCGCGTCCCCGACTTCGTGCTGCCGCGCGAGCGGATGAACGAGGTCGCGAGCTTCGTGCGCGGCGGGCTCAAGGACCTGTCGATCTCGCGCACGACCTTCACGTGGGGCGTGCCGGTGCCGGGCGATCCCAAGCACGTGATGTACGTGTGGGTGGACGCGCTGACCAACTACATCACCGGCGTCGGCTTTCCCGACACCGACAGCGCAAAATTCCGCCGCTACTGGCCGGTCGACCTGCACGTCATCGGCAAGGACATCGTGCGCTTCCACGCCGTCTACTGGCCGGCCTTTTTGATGTCGGCCGGCATCGCGGTGCCGCGTCGGATCTTCTCGCACGGCTTCCTGTTCAACCGCGGCGAGAAGATGTCGAAGTCGGTCGGCAACGTGATCGATCCGTTTGCGCTCGCCGACGCCTACGGGGTCGACCAGCTGCGCTTCTTCTTCCTGCGCGAGGTGCCGTTCGGCCAGGACGGCAACTACAGCCATGAGGCGATCGTCGCCCGCATCAATGCCGATCTCGCCAACGATCTCGGCAACCTGGCGCAGCGCTCGCTCACCATGGTGGCGCGCAATTTCGCCGGCGTGCTGCCGGCGCCCGGCGCACTTACGGCCAATGACGAGGCGATCCTCGGCCAGGCCGACGCGATGGCCGGCAAGGCGCGCGAGGCGATGAAGACGCAGGCGCTGCACCAGGTGCTCAACACCGTGTGGGCGGTGGTCGCCGAGGCGAACCGCTACTTTGCGGGCGAGGCGCCCTGGGCGCTCGCCAAGACCGATCCGGTGCGCCAGGGCACCGTGCTCTACGTCACCGCCGAGGTGCTGCGCCAGGTCGCCGTCCTGGCCCAACCGTTCATGCCAGCGTCGGCCGCGAAGCTCCTCGATCTGCTCGCGATTCATCCCGGCGCGCGCGATTTCTCGACACTCGGGGCGGGGCAGCGCATACCGTTCGCGGCGCACCTCCCGTCGCCGGCGCCGGTGTTTCCGCGCTACGTCGAGCCGCCGGCCGACAAGCCGAGCTGATGCCCATGCTGGTCGACAGCCACTGTCATCTCGATTTTCCCGATTTCGCCGACACGCTCGAGGCCGTGATCGCGCGGGCGCGGGCGGCCGACATCGGCCGCATCGTCTCGATCTCAACGAAAGTCGCCAAGCACGATGCGCTCGTCTGTATCGCGGAGCGCTTCCCCGACGTCTTCTGCTCGGTCGGCACCCATCCGCACCATGCGCATGAGGAGCCCGACGTCACGACGGACGAGCTCGTCGCGCGCACGCGCCATCCCAAGGTGGTGGCGATCGGCGAGGCGGGGCTCGACTATCACTACGACTTCAGCCCGCGCGACGCGCAGGAGCGCGGCTTTCGCCGCCACATCGCGGCGGCGCGCGAGACCGGCTTGCCGCTGGTCATCCACGCACGCGAGGCCGACGATGACGTGGCGCGCATCCTCGAGGAGGAGAGCGGGCAGGGGCCCTTCCTGGCCGTACTGCACTGCTTCACGGGCGGACGCGATCTTGCCCGGCGTGCCATCGCGCTTGGCCTGTCGATCTCGTTCACCGGTATCCTGACCTTCAAGACTTCGACCGAACTGCGTGCCATCGCTGCCGAATTGCCGGCCGACCGCATCCTGGTCGAAACCGATGCGCCGTATCTGGCGCCGGGAAAATTCCGCGGCAAGCGCAACGAGCCGGCCTACGTGGTCGAGACCGCAAAAGTGCTGGCGGAAACGCGCGGCGTTTCCTTCGACGACATTGCGCGCCAGACCACCGATAATTTCTTCCGCCTTTTCTCCAAGGTCCCGCGCCCCGCGGCGGCGGCCGCATGACGCTGACGATCACCATCCTGGGCTGCGGCTCGTCAGGTGGCGTGCCGCGGCCGGGGCTCGGCTGGGGCGTGTGCGATCCCGACAACCCGAAAAACCGCCGCCGGCGCTGCTCGCTGCTGGTCGAGCGCGGCAGCAGCCCGCGCACCCGCGTGCTGGTCGACACTTCGCCGGACCTGCGCGAGCAGCTTCTCGACGCCGACGTCGATTGGCTCGACGGCATTTTCTACACCCACGAGCATGCCGACCACACCCACGGCATCGACGACCTGCGCGCCCTGTTCATCCACAAACGGCGCCGGCTCGACGCCTACATGGAGGAAGCGACCGCGCGCGTGCTGACGCATCGCTTCGACTATTGCTTCGTGACGCCGCCGGGCAGCGGCTATCCGGCGATCCTCAACGAGCACCGCATCGCGCCCGGCGTGCCGGTCGCGATCGTCGGGGAGGGGGGTGCGATCACGGTCCTGCCCTTTCGCCAGGACCACGGCGACATCGCCTCGCTCGGCTTTCGCTTCGGCCCGGTCGCCTATTCGAGCGACCTCGTCGACCTGCCGGCGGAGAGCATACCGCTGCTCGAAGGTCTCGAGTTGTGGATCATCGATGCGCTGCGCGACCGGCCGCATCCCACCCATTTGAGCGTCGAGCAGGCCCTCGCCTGGATCGATCGCCTCGAGCCCAAGCGCGCCATCCTCACCAACATGCATGCGGACCTCGACTATGCGGCGCTCAAGGCGCGGCTGCCGGCCCACGTCGAGCCGGCCTATGACGGGATGCGCGTCACGCTCGACGGCCCCTGAGCCGCGTCGCAGGGCCTTTCATCCGTCCGATCTTGCATTAAATTGTCCAGCATGGACCGCCTGACGCTTGCGGCCTACGACGCCGCTGCCGCGGATTTTGCGCGCGACTGGCACGAGCAGCCCGCGCCGGAGGATATCTACGGCCTGCTCAAGCGCTACTTCAGCCCCGGACCGACCGCCGACATCGGCTGCGGCAGCGGCCGCGAGGTGGCTTGGCTTGCGACTCAAGGGTTTGCGGCCTTCGGCTACGATCCGTCTTTCGGTCTGCTGGTCGAGGCGCGCCGGCGCTATCCGGGGCTCGCATTCCGCAGCGCGGCGCTGCCCGAGCTCGCCGGTATTCCGGACGGCGCCTTCGCCAACGTGCTGTGCGAGACCGTGCTCATGCATCTGCCGCCGGACGCTGTCGCGCCGGCGGCGGCCCGGCTCATGGCCATCCTGCGGCCCGGCGGCACGCTTTATCTGTCCTGGCGCGTGACCCGCGGTGCCGATCAGCGCGACCCGCAAGGCCGGCTCTACGCCGCCTTCGCGGCCGGCCGCGTCACCGCTGCGCTCGCCGGCGCCACGATCCTGCTCGACGAGGAAGCGATCAGCGTGTCGTCCGGCAGGGCCGTCCACCGCATCATCGCCCGCAAGCCGAACGACTGATAAACGGGCTTTGGGGCCGACAAAATCCCGCATTTTCTTCGGTGCTGCGGCGATATTCCATAATATGTCTTATGCGAATCGCTCATTGGGGCGGTCCGGAAAATTGCCGGGGAACGTTCGGCCGCGCTGCGTCGTTAACACTTGGCCCCCGCCACCGAACCCCCCTCTCAGGAGTACCCCCGCATGAGCAAGCTCAGAGCCGTCGAGCCGGGCAGCAAGGCCGCCCAGGCGCTCGACACCCCAACCGATCTGTCCGCCGAGGCCGTCCAGGAAATCTCCGGCGCGCTCAACGCCATCCTGGCGGACACCTTTGCGCTCTATCTCAAGACCAAGAATTTCCACTGGCACGTCAGCGGGCCGCATTTCCGCGACTACCATCTGCTGCT
>Ga0335081_10011640_pt1 | contig 14244 bp, 12 predicted proteins | sample Lox_Sample_35_FD_206713 | JGI IMG/M metagenome (GOLD analysis project Ga0335081, IMG submission 206713) | Soil microbial communities from Loxahatchee National Wildlife Refuge, Florida, United States - Lox_Sample_3.5 | ecosystem: Environmental > Terrestrial > Soil > Wetlands | place: USA... | reverse complement strand
TCGGCGGGGCCGCCTGGCGGGCATCTTCCTGGCTGGCCGCGAACCACTCATCCATCCCGGCCACGAACTCCGGGTCACGCAGCCGCAGGTTGTCGTAGGTGACCCGGCGGCTGCGGGTCATGATGTTGAAGGCGAACTGGTGCGGGTCCTGGTCCGCGTACTGGCCGAGGTTCTCGAACCACTCCAGGCTGGCCTGCGCCGCGCGCTGGGTCGAGGCGACCACCGGCCGGCGCTCGGCCTCGTAGGCGGCCAGGCCGCCCTCGACGCCGTCCTGTTCATGCAGGCACGCGGCCAGGGCCAGCGCGTCCTCCATGGCCAGCTTGGTGCCCGAGCCGATGGAGAAGTGCGCGGTGTGCGCGGCGTCGCCCAGCAGCACCACGTTCTCGTGCCGCCAGGTCTGGCACCGCACCGTGGTGAACGTGACCCACCGGGAGTTGTTGGCCACCAGGCTGTGCTGGCCACCACGGGGCCCGCCGAGCACGTCGGCGCACAGGTCCCGGATGCGCTCGATGGACCGCTCGTCGCTCTGGCCCGGCTCCAGCCCGGCGGCCTCGGTGAACCCGGCCCGCCGCCAGACGTCCTCGTGCATCTCCAGGATGAAGGTGCTGGCCGCAGCGCTGTACGGGTAGCCGTGCACCTGCATGATCCCGGCCGGGGTGTCCAGGATGTAGAACTTGAACGCGTCGAACACCAGGTCCGTGCCCAGCCAGATGTACTTGCACCGCCGCTTTTCAAGATCTGGGCCGAACGAACCGGCGTACGTGCCCCGGGTCGGCGAATTCGCTCCGTCGGCGGCGACCACCAGGTCGTAGTCCGCGGCCAGGTCGGTGACGTCCGGCGCCTCCGTGCGGAACAGGACCCGCACGCCAAGCTCCGCGCAGCGGGCCTGCAAGATGGCCAGCAGCCGCTTGCGGCTCATGGCCGCGAAGCCGTGCCCGCCCGAGGTGAACGTCGTACCGCGGAAGTGCACGTCGATGTCATCCCAGCGGGCGAACTCGCGGCGCATCCGGGAGAAGATCTCGATGTCGGCATGCTCGATGCCGCCCAGGGTCTCGTCGGAGAACACCACGCCGAAACCGAACGTGTCGTCGGCGGCGTTGCGCTCCCAGACGGTGATGTCATGCCCGGCGTCGAGCTGCTTGGCCAGGGCCGCGAAGTACAGGCCGCCGGGGCCGCCGCCCAGGACCGCGATACGCACCACCCGATGATATGACGGAACTTCTACGATCGTCAACAGAACGCAATATCCGGCCGGGCGCCAGCGGATCGCCGGGGCCGCCCTATCATCGGAGGAATCCTGGCCGACCCGCGGAGGAAGGTGCTCGATGTCCGACCAGCCGCCGGCGACTCCCGGACTGGACCCGGAAGACCCGATCGGTGTCCGCTATCCCAACACGGCCCGTGTCTGGAACTACCAGCTCGGCGGAAAGGACAACTTCGCGGTCGACCGGAAGGCCTCCGACGCGGCCAATCAGATGGTGCGGGGACTGGGGGTGCCGGCCGGGGCCGATACGGCCGTGGAGAGCCGCCACCTGCTGCAGCGGATGGTCGACTACATGCTCGGGCAGGGCGTCCGCCAGTTCCTCGACCTGGGCTCGGGCCTGCCGAACATGGCCAACACCCACCAGATCGCCCACCGGGCGGCGCCCGAGGCGCGCGTCGTCTACGTCGACGTCGATCCGCTGGTGTCGACCCACGCCGCCGCGCTGATGGCGGGCCCCCAGGTCGTCACGCTCCGGGCGGACCTGCGCGAACCAGAGCAGGTGCTCGGCAACCCGCAGGTACGCGGCCTGCTCGACTTCGGGCAGCCGATCGGGATCATGTTCATGTGCGTGCTGCACTGCCTGTGGGACAAAGAAGACCCGTGGCATGTGGTCCGGCAGTTCCGGGACGCCGTGGTCCCGGGCAGCTATCTGGCCTTGAGCCACATGACCGACGAAGCCCACCCGGAAGCGGCCGAGGGGCTGTTCCGCATGACCCAGGACCTGCACTGGAACACGCCGCTCATCTCGCGCGGCCGCGCCGGCATCGCCCGGTTCTTCGACGGGTTCACGCTGGTCGAGCCCGGCCTGGTGCGCCCCGCGCAGTGGCGGCCGGACCTGGCCGATCCGCTTCGCAAGCGCCGCGAAGACGACGGCGACGAAGAACCCGTGCTCAGGCTCATGGTCCCCGAGCCGCCCGAGGGCCAGGACGAAGCCGGAGCCGCCTGGCACCTGTGCGGGGTCGGCGTCAAGGACCAGGCCTAAGGGTTCAGCCATGGACGTGGAGCGGGTCAATCCAGGTGAACTCGCCCGGCCCTCGGGCTTCTCGCACGCGGTGTCCGTGCCCGCGGGCCGGATGGTGTTCCTGGCCGGGCAGGTCGGCATGGACCGGGACGGGAAGGTGGTCAGCGGCGGCGTCGTGGCCCAGTTCGAGCAGGCCCTCGGTAACCTGCTCACCGCGCTGGCCGCCGCCGGCGGGCAGCCGGGCGACCTGGTCAGCCTGACCATCTACATCGTCGACCTGGCCGACTACCAGGCACACGCCAGGCAGATCGGAGCGGTCTGGCGCCGGCTGGCTGGCACCGACTACCCGGCCATGGCGGGCGTGGGCGTGTCGCGGCTGTGGGACCCCGAGGCCCTGGTCGAGATCCAGGGCATCGCGGCGGTCGGCCCCTGATGTCCTTAGCTGGCCATGATGCTGGCCACGTAGGCCCGCGCCGGTTCCTCGAGCATCGACCGCAGGGCAAAGAACTCCTCGGCGGCCCGGATGCCGATCCAGCGGTCAGGCAGCAGTTCGGCCGGCAGGCCGGGGTCCAGGTAGGGCAGCTGCCGCCAGTCGGTGAGCACCCGCACGTACTGGGCGAACGCCTCCTGGCCGCCGCGCGGGCCGCCGTGCGGGCCGCCGTGCTCCAGCCGGGCCAGGACCGGCTCGTAGGCCCCGATGAACGCCTGGTACCGGCGCTCGAGCTCATCCAGGTTCCACCAGCGGCGGATCTTGTCGGCCGGGTCGTCGAAGGCCAGGTGATCCGCGTGGAACAGGTCCGCGTAGGAGTCCAGGCCCAGCCGCCGCAGCGTCTCGGCCGTCGCGTCGTCCGGGTGGGCGGGCACGATCCACACCCCGGGCGCGACCATCCCGAACCCCAGCCGGGTCAGCTCGGAGCGCAGCACGTGCCGCCGGTGGCGTTCGGCCTCCGGCACCGAGAACACCGCGAGCAGCCACCCGTCGGCGAGCGCCGCCCGCCGGCGCCGGAAGATCCGGGCGTCGCCCTCCCGCAAGATGGCCAGCGCCTCGGCGGACAGCTGGTAGCCCGCCGATCCTTCCTGCCGCCGCGCTTCCAGGATGCCCCGCCGCTTGAGCCGCGAGATCGCCGAACGTACCGCTGGCTCGTCCACCCCCAACTCGGCCAGCAGCCGGATCAGCGCGGCCACCGACAGCCAGCCGCCGCCGGCCCGGGCGTACAGCCCGTACACCGTGACGATCAGGTGCCGCGGCCGTGCCGACCGGGCGGTGGCCTCTCCGCCCGGTTCGTTCGCTTCCGCTACGGCCGTCACCGGCTCACGATACAACGACTCTTGCCCGGGCTCAGGCCCGCCACGATCATGGGTGGGTGACCGATCTGCCGGATTACGCTGACCTCCCGCCGGCCCCGCGCGGTGGCCGATCCGCTTGGGGCCTGTTCGGCGGCGGCGACAATCTGGGCCTGGTCAACCTGATGACCCCGGACCGGATCGCCGCCGCCGCCCGGCTGGTCCGGCGGGGGCAGGTCTTCTGCCTGGACATGCCGCTCGGCAGCATCTCCCCGGCCCTGGCCACGTTCCGCGGGCCGCCGCGACACCGGGTGCTGCACCAGCCCGGCAGCGCCGGCTTCGACGACGTCTACGACAACTTCTACCCGCAGGCCTCCAGCCAGTGGGACTCCCTGGCTCACGTCGGCTACGGGCCGGACCAGATGTACAACGGCGTCACCGAGGCCGAGGTGCTGGCCGGCGCCAGGAACACCATCGACCACTGGGCCCGGCACGGGCTGGCCGGCCGCGCGGTCCTGCTGGACGCCGAGCGGGCCATGCGAGCCGCCGGACGGCCCTACGATCCCGGCGACGGCGTCGCGTTTGGCGTCGACGACCTGGAACTGGCCCGGCGCCAGGCCGGCGTGCAGTTCGCGCCGGGCGACATCATCTTGCTGCACACCGGCTTCGCCGCCTGGTACGTGGCGCAGTCCAGCCAGGTGAAGCACCGGCTGCACGGTAACGTGGTCGCGCCCGGCGTCGCGCACACCGAGGCGGTCTGCGAGTACCTGTGGAACAGCCACGCCGCGGCCATCGCCGCGGACAACTTCGCCGTCGAGGTCTTCCCGGCCGACTACAGCCCGGCGGCGCACCCGTTCGGGTTCTTGCACCACGTGCTTATCGGCCAGTTCGGCATGGCCCTGGGCGAGCTGTGGTGGCTCGACGACCTGGCCCGTGACTGCGCGGCCGACGGCGTGTACGAGATGTTCCTGGTCAGCGCGCCGCTGAACGCGCCCGGCGGGATCGGCTCACCCGCCAACGCCGTTGCTATTAAATAACCCGATCGCCGTAACGATCCGGGAACGCTCGGCCCGTAACGTGGTCCCCGGGGCACACGAAGGCCTGGCAGGTGACCGATGACAGCGTTCTGGCGCGCGTGGTCGATCTGGGTCGTCTCGGTGGCGGCGACCGCGGCAACGGCCGTCTACATCGCCTTGTACCCGTTTGCCCCGTTGCTGGCCCCCCAGGAGGGGAACTCGGCAAACGTGGTGGTCGTCGTGGTACTGATTGGCTCCTTCGCCACCATAGGCGCGCTACTCGCGTGGAAACGGCCGGGGAACCGCATCGGCTGGCTGATGTCCGCGGTTGGCCTGGTCTATGCCATCGGCATCGTCGGCGGGCTGCTGTCGGATGTCCAGCGGTCGCTGACCCCGACCAACTGGGTGGGCTGGATCTGGCTGACCGGCGTCGGGCTGGCCGTCTACGTCGTGCTCCTGTTCCCGACCGGAACCCTGCCCTCCCCCCGCTGGCGGCCGGTGGCATGGACGGCGGGGCTGGGCCTGGCCGCGTGGATCCTGGGCAACGCCTTCGGCCCTACGATCTTTACCAATAGCCCGACGGCTCGGAACCCGATCGGCGTCACCGGACCGGCCGGGCACATCTTCACGATCCTGGCGGGCACTGGCGGGGTGCTGATCGCTGCGAGCGGGGGGGCCGCCATTGTGTCCGTGGCGGTCCGGTACCGGCGCGCCGGGACGATTGAACGTACGCAGCTGAAGTGGCTGGTCTACGCGGGCGGCCTGATCGTGCTGGCGCTGGCCAGCGAGGTAGTGGCCGAACGGATCATGGGCCCAGGCAACGCGACCAACAACCTGCAGAACGCGATAACCACCGGGGCCGTCGCGCTCGTGGCGCTGGCCATCGGCGTCGCCGTCCTGCGGTACCGGCTGTACGACATCGACCGGATCATCTCCCGGACGCTGGCGTACGCGATCATCACGGGCCTGCTGATCGGGATCTACGCCGGCCTGGTGCTGCTGGCCACGCAGGTGCTCGGGTATCACCACAGCGCGGTCGCCGTGGCGGCCGCCACCCTGATCGCGGCAGGTCTGTTCAACCCGGTGCGGCGGTGGGTGCAGCACCGGGTGGACCGGCGCTTCAGCCGGGCCCGTTACGACGCGGACCAGACGGTCGCCGCGTTCGCCACCCGGCTCAAGGACGCGGTCGACCTGGACGCCGTCCGCGCCGACCTGACCAGCGTCGTGCAGACCGCGCTGGAGCCCGCGCAGGTCTGGGTGTGGGTCAGGGAACGTCAGGCCCCGCCCAAGGCAGCCCGCACCGCGGCCCGGATCGCGTCCTCCAGCCCCTCCAGCGGCAGCTTGCCGTCGATGCGCTCGCCGTCGACGTAGAACTTGGGCGTGGCGTTCACGCCGTCCCTGACGCCCTCCTGCACGTCGCGCTCGATCTTGGCCGCGTACGCGCGGCCGGTGACCTCGTCGCGGAACCGGCTGACGTCCAGGCTCAGGTCCGCGGCGCAGTCCAGCAGGGAAGCCAGGTCCAGCCGGGACGAGGGCCGCAGCAACAGCTCGTACATCTCCCAGAACTTCCGCTGGGCCCCGGCGGCCTCGGCCGCCTCGGCGGCCTGCTCCGCGTGCGGGTGCAGTTGGGTGATAGGGAAGTTGCGGAACACGAACCGGACCGCATCCGGGTACCGGGCCAGCATCTCGCGCACGTCCCGGGCCGCGCCCCGGCAGTACGGGCACTCGTAGTCGCCGTACTCCAGCACCGTCACCGGCGCGTCGGGCCGGCCGCGCACGTGATCGTCGGCCCTCACCTCGGTTACCGCGAACTCCTCCATATCGCCTCCAGGGGACAGCATGGCACGAACGGGCCCAGGCATAGGATCAGACCCGGCCAACCGCAAAAGGAGCAGACATGACCGAAGCCCCAGGGGTCGGCGCGGGCCGCATCGTCGTCGGCGTGGACGGGTCACCGTCCTCCGGGCAGGCCCTGCGGTGGGGTGCCCGCGCCGCCGCGGCCTTCGGCGCAGGCCTGGACGCCGTGACCGCCTGGGAGTTCCCGGCCGGTTACGGCTTTGGTTCGGTGCCGTCCGGCTGGGACCCGGAACAGGACATGCGCACGGTTCTCGACCAGACCGTCCAGGAGGTCTTCGGCGATCAGCCCCCTGCCGGTCTGCGGCGGCTGACGCAGGAGGGCGGGGCGGCCAAGGTCCTGCTGGACGCGTCCCAGGGCGCGATCATGCTGGTCGTCGGCAGCCGCGGCCACGGCGGCTTCACCGGGCTCCTGCTCGGCTCGGTCAGCTCGAACGTCGCCGAGCACGCCTCCTGCCCGGTGCTGGTCATCCACGGCGACCAGGCGCCGCCGGTGTAGGGCCGCCCGCAAGAGCGTGGACAGTTACCGGTGTCATAGCACCGGTAACTGTCCACGATCATTGATGACACCCGTCAGGCAGCGGGCTGATTCCGCCGGAACCCGAACCTGTTGCGCTAGCTCAGTCCTTGATCTCCCGCAGGCGGCCGGCCTCGACCTCGTAGACGAAGCCGCGCACCGAGTCCCGGTTTGGGATGTACGGGCTGGCCTTGATCCGGGCGATGGACTGGCGCACGTCGGCGTCCAGGTCGGGGAAGGACTCCAAGGCGAACGGCGGGCGCAGGCCGGTGTCGGCCTCGATCTGGGCCTTGACGTCGTCGTCGTGGAAGGTCAGCATGCCGCAGTCGGTGTGGTGGATGAGGATGATCTCGTTGGTGCCGAGCAGGCGCTGGGAGATGGTGATGGACCGGATCACGTCGTCGGTCACCACCCCGCCCGCGTTGCGCACCACATGCGCGTCGCCCTCGGACAGGCCGAGCACCCCGTAAGGGTTCAGCCGGGCGTCCATGCAGGCCACCACCAGGACGTGGGAGGCAGGCGGCAGCGGCAGATCGCCCTTGTCGAAACTGGCGGCGTAGCGCTCAGCGTTGGCCACGAAGGTGTCGGTGCTGCTCACGGTTTCCTCCCGGGAGAACGGATCTGGCGTCGCGTGGAACATATCCCCCCAAACCCTAACCTAATCCCGAGTTCCCAGACCAGAATTACCGTCTACGCGACCACGGCACTCGGCCCTGCTCAAGGGTGATGAAACCCGGGTTTCACTACGCCCTAGCGAGGTGAAGTCCGGGTTTCACTCCCAAGCAGCGGATCCCGCTCAGCTCGAGCTGAGCCGGTCCACCAGGTCCTGATGCAGCTCCCACAGCCGCTGCGGCAGGTGCTCGCCGAACATCTGGAAGAACTCCGGCATCCGGTCCGCCTCCAGCTTCCAGTCCTGGGGGTCCACGGTGAGCAGCAGGTCCAGGTCGGCCTGCCTGAGCCGCAGGCCGTCCAGGTCCAGTGCGCCCGGCGCCGGGAGGTTCCCGACCGGTGTCTCCACCGCTTCCGCGTCGCCGGACAGCCGGCCGACGATCCACTTCAGCACCCGGCTGTTCTCGCCGAACCCGGGCCACACGAACCGCCCGGACTCGTCCTTGCGGAACCAGTTCACGTAGAACAGCCGCGGCAGCCTGGCCGGGTCCGGGGCGGCGGCGCCGAGCGCCAGCCAGTGACCGAAGTAATCGCCCATGTTGTAGCCGCAGAACGGCAGCATCGCGAACGGGTCCCGGCGCAGTTCGCCGACCGTGCCCTCGGCGGCGGCCGTCTTCTCCGAGGCCACGTTGGCCCCGAGGAACACCCCGTGATCCCAGTCGAAGGACTCGATGACCAGCGGCACCGTGCTCGCCCGCCGCCCGCCGAACAAGATGGCCGAGATCGGCACGCCGGCCGGGTCGTCCCACTCCGGCGCGATGATCGGGCACTGGCCGGCCGGGGTGGTGAACCGGGAGTTGGGATGGGCCGCGGGCTCGGGCGAGCTGGGCGTCCAGTCCCGGCCCTTCCAGTCGGTCAGGTGCGCGGGCGGTTCCTCGGTCAGGCCCTCCCACCACACGTCCCCGTCGTCGGTCAGCGCCACGTTGGTGAAGATGCTGTTGCCCCACATGGCCGCGACCGCGTTGGCGTTGGTCTTCAGGCCCGTGCCCGGCGCGACGCCGAAGAACCCGGCCTCGGGGTTGATCGCGTACAGCCGCCCGTCCTCACCGAACCGCATCCAGGCGATGTCATCGCCGATGGTCTCGGCCCTCCAGCCGGGGATGGTGGGGGCCAGCATGGCCAGGTTCGTCTTGCCGCACGCGGACGGGAACGCCGCCGCCACGTACCGCGGCTCCCCGGACGGGGGAGTGAGCTTGAGGATGAGCATGTGCTCGGCCAGCCAGCCCTCGTCCCGGGCCATGACCGAGGCGATGCGCAGCGCGTAGCACTTCTTGCCCAGCAGCGCGTTCCCGCCGTAGCCGGACCCGTAGGACCAGATCTCCCTGGTCTCGGGGAAGTGCGAGATGTACTTGACCGGGTTGCACGGCCACGGCACGTCGGCCTGGCCCGGCGACAGCGGCGCCCCCACCGAATGCACCGCCTTGACGAACGACCCGCTGTCCTCGATCAACCGAAGCGCCGGGCCGCCCATCCTGGTCATGATCCGCATCGACACGACGACGTATGGCGAGTCGGTGATCTGCACGCCGAGCTGGGAGATCCTGCCGCCCAGCGGCCCCATGCAGAACGGGATCACGTACATGACCCGGCCCCGCATGCAGCCGTCGAAGATCTCCGCGAACGTAGCCCGCATCTCCGCCGGCGGGATCCAGTTGTTGGTGGGTCCCGCGTCTTCCTCTCGCTCGGAGCAGATGAAGGTGCGGCTCTCCACCCGGGCCACGTCGCCCGGGTCGGACCGGCAGTAGAAGCTGTTCGGACGCAGCCCGGGGTTCAGCCGGATGAACGTCCCGCTGTCCACCAGCAGCGTGGTGAGCCGGTCCCATTCCTCTTGCGACCCGTCACACCAGACCACCGCATCCGGCTGGGTCAGGTCCGCGATTTCGCGGACCCACTTGGCCAGCTCCGGAAGGCTGGTCTCCGCCTCATCTTCGAAGAGATCCGAATCGAACATTGCTGCCACTTCCTGCCCAGGACTAACGTGTGCGCGGCACGCCGTCGCGCCCACGGTCAGACAGGTCCACGACCGCGACGGACGCTCTCCCGATCGAGCCTCGATACCTGCATGTGACCCTGACAGGGCCAAAGGTCCCGGTACGACCGGACCTGGGTCGTTATGTTTTCGTGATGTATCCGGCCTCTTCCGAGCCGCGACGTACGCGAACTCGGGCTGGCCGTAGCGCGGCGTGCTCGGCCAGCCTTGGTCAGCGGCCAGCCCTGCTCAGCGGGCAGATACCCGCCTCAGCACAGCGGGCCGCCCGCCACGTAGAGAACCTGGCCGGAGACGAAGCTCGCGCCCTCGCTGACCAGGAACGAGACCGCGTGGGCCACATCGGCGGGCATGCCGACCCGTCCCACTGGAATCTGCTTCTTGTAGGTCTCCACGAGATCCTCGAACGACATCTTCAGCTTGTCAGCCATGGCCGCGGTCATGTCGGTGGCGATGAAGTGCGGCCCGACCGCGTTCGCGGTGATCCCGAACTTGCCCAGTTCCTTGGCCAGCGTCTTGGTGAAGCCCTCCAGGCCGGCCTTGGTGGCTGAGTAGTTGGCCTGGCCGCGGTTGCCGAGCGCCGAGGACGACGAGATGTTGACGATCCGGCCCCACTTCGCCTCGGTCATGTACTTCTGCGTGGCCCTGGTCATCAGGAACGCGCCGCGCAGGTTGACGTTGATCACCGCATCCCAGTCCTCGTCGGTCATCTTGAACAGCAGGGCGTCGCGAGTGATGCCGGCGTTGTTCACCAGCACGGTCGGCCCGCCGAGCTCGGCGGCCACCCGCTCGACCGCGGCGTTGACCTGATCGGTCTTGCTGACGTCGGCCCCGACCGCCAGAGCACGCCCCCCGGCGCTCTCGATCTCCTGCACCGTTGCCTTGCAGTCGGCCTCGTTGAGGTCAAGGACCGCCACGGCCATGCCGTCGGCGGCCAGCCTGATGGCCGTCCCGGCACCGATGCCGCGGGCTGCGCCGGTCACGATGGCGATTCTCTGTACCACTGGATTTCTCCTTCGAACGGGCCGTGGCGCTCGAGTCGGGTAACGGCTTCCTGCGCTCACGGCCTTGAGTTAGTTCGTGAACCTTCCTATGAGCGCGGTTTCCGGGCGGCTAGTGACATTGGTCCCGCCGGGTCAGTCCCTGAGTCCCTGAGCTCGCCCACGCGGTGGATAAGGGGCAGTGTCAGCGCAGTCGGCGCAAGTAGGAGTCGGCGGGCTCCGCGGCCTGGATGCGGACCAGTCCGGTTATCGCCACGGCGCCGTCGGGACGAGCCACGACCGGGCTGAGCTCCAGTTCGGCGACCTGCGGAAGGTCCTCGGCCAGCTGAGATACCCGCAGCAGCATGTCCTTCAGTGAAGCCAGGTCAGCGGCGGGCGCCCCCGGGCGTCCGAGCAGCACCGGGGCTGATCGGATCATCTCGTCGGCGTCGGATTCGGTCATCGGAGCGAGCCGCGCGGCGCGGTCGGCCGGCAGGCCGGCGACGGCGTCGGCCAGCCCGAACAGCACCATAGGTCCGAACGTCTGCTCCTCCAGCACGTTGATCTTCACCTCTGCCCCGCCGGTGATCACCGGCTGGGTAGCCGTCATGGCATCGGCCAGCCGTACCCCGTAGCAGCTGAGCAGTTCCGCGGCCTGTTCCGGGGGCAGCCAGCCGCCTTTTGCGTTCTCGGCGAGAAAGCTGTCGACCAGTTCCCTGGCCCGGTCACGGTTCACGCCTTCCAATTCGGGGACGTTTCCGGGCGGAGTCGCCCGCCACGCGTGATAACGCGCGGCGTGGCCGAGCGCGCGGGCGGCGGACTCGGGATAGGCGTACGCGGGGACCGCTGGCGAGCCCTCTTCCCGGCCGGGCAGCAGCCGGACGGCCTCAACCTGATCCATCACCGCCACGGCGATCGGCACCGGCAGCCGTGGCGCGCACACCTCAGGAACCAGGTCGCTGGTCGCAGTGGTGGCCGTCAGCACCAGCACCGCGTCCACTCCGGGGTCGGCTCCGACCAGTTCCAGGCACCGGCGGAACACGCCCGGCGCAACCGCCGCCGTGGTATTGACCGGCCCGGCCACCGAGGCCACGTCGGGGAGCAGGTCCCGGAGCGCCTGCTGAGTGTCCTCGGCCAGGCTGGCGACCTGAAGGCCAGCGTCGCCGCACGCATCGGCGCCCAGCACCGCGCCGCCCCGGGTATTGGATACCACGCCGACGCTTCGTCCCGCCGGGGCCGGCTGGGAGGCCAGCAGTACGGTCGTGTCGAGGAGTTCGCCGAGGTTGGCCGTGGCGATCACGCCCGCCTGCTCGAACAGCGCTTGCCGGGTGAGGTGCGGGGCCGCCTCCGCCGCCGCACGGACCGCGGCCAGCCGCCGCCCCGCGGGAGACCGGCCCGCATTCACGGTCAGCACCGGGATGGCCCGGCCCATGGCGCGGGCCGTCCGGGCGAACTTGCGCGGGTTCCCGAACGAGTCCAGGTAGAGCAGGGCGAGCTTGGTGGCCGCGTCAGACTGCCACCACAGCAGCATGTCGTTACCAGACACGTCATCCTTGTCGCCGAGGGAGACGAAGGACGAGATTCCGATGCCCAGCCGCGACAGATGCTCGAGCAGGACGATGCCGACACCGCCGGATTGCAGCGCCAGGCCGACCCGGCCCGGCCCGGGATGGTGTGCCGAAAACGTCGCGTCCAGGGCAGCGGCCGGGTTGGCTACACCGAAGGAAGTCGGTCCGACCAGCCGCATGCCGTGGCGACGGCAGATGGCCAGTAGCTCGGCCCGGGCCGCGGCGTCCAGGCCGGACGCGGTCACGACCAGCGCCTTGACCCCCCGCCGCCCGCAGTCGTCGGCGATGCCCGCCACGGCCGCGGCGGGCGCGGCGATGACGGCCAGATCGACCGGCTCGGGCAGTGCGGCCGCGGACGGCACCCAGGGCACGCCGCCGGCCTCCCGTTCGCCCGCGCTGGGGTTGACCGCATAGATCCGTCCGGGGAAGCCGGCGTCGATGATGTTCTCCAGGATGGCCCGACCGACCGATCTGGCGCGCCGGCTCACGCCGATCACCGCGACCGACGCCGGAGTCAGCACGTGGCGCAGGCTGGCCACGTCGGCCGACCGTTCCCGCTCGGCTACCGCGTCCCGGTAAGCGCCGGACCCGGCGTCGTCCTCCCCGCCCGGCAGCGGGAACGACAACTCGTAGACCCCGTCGGCCAGGGTGCGGTGCGGCCGCAGCCCGGCGTGAGCGAAGACGTCCAGCATCGGCGCGTTCTCGGCCAGAGTCTCCGCGACGAAGGTGCGGAGACTCTGGCCGCGGGCCAGCGAGATCAGGTGTTCCAGCAGCAGCGTGCCGATGCCGCGGCTGTGCATGTCGTCGGCGACCGCCATGGCGACCTCGGCCGACTCGTCGCCGGTCCGCTGATAGCTGATGCAGCCGACCACCCGGCCGTCCAGGGTCGCCAGCAGCGCGGCCCGGTCCGCCGCGGGTTCTCGGCAGACCCGCCGCGCCTCCTGCTCGGCCGCCACGCGGCTGATGCCGAAGAAGCGCATGTACAGGTTCTCGGGGGACATCTTGGCGTGCATGTCCCGCACGGCGTCGAAGTCATCCGGCCGGGAGGGCCGGATCTCGACTGTCGTCCCGTCGGTCAGCAGCGCGTAGGTAACCGGCTCGGTCGGGGCGTTCATGCCAGGAGCCTCCCGCGCAGACCCGGATGCCGTTACCTGCCGCGGACCACCGCATCCTAGGCTCCGTCACCCCGGAGGAAGCCTGTGATCACCGGTCCGACCTGCTCAGCGCTGTCCAGCAGGACCAGGTGCCCGCCGCCCTTCATGACGCGCAGCGTCGCCCGCGGCATCATCATAGCGATGACCCGGTGATTGACCAGCGGGGTGATCGGGTCGTCGTCGCCGGCGATGATCAGGGTGGGCTGCCTGATGGCCCACAGCCACGGCAGGCTCGTCCAGCCGAACAGCGGGGCCATCCGGTACAGCGCGGCCACGGTATTCGTCGGCCGCCTGATGTGCATGGAGCGGACCAGTTCCGGCTCGGTGCGCAGCCGGCCGCCGAACATGTCGCCGGCCACTCGTTCCAGCCGTTCCGGATGGTAGGCGCGCGGGTGGATGAAGTGCCAGAGCGCCTCCAGGTTGCCGGGCATCGCGAAGCCGCCGAAGGACGTCGTGGCCAGCACGAGACGGCGCACCCGCCGGGGATGCGAGAACGCCATCTGCTGCGCGACCGCGCCGCCGAACGACGCGCCGAGCACGTGCGCGGACTCCAGGCCTAGCTCGTCCAGCACCGCGTTGCCGAAGTCGGCCAGGGCCCACATGGTCTGCGGGTACCGGGGCATCTCCGAGCGGCCGATGCCTGGCGGGTCGAAGGCGATGGTCTGGAACCCGGGCAGGTGCGGGAGGAGTCGCTCCCACAGGCCTACCTCGGCCCAGATGCCGGAGTAGAGCAGCAGCGGCTCGCCCTCGCCGCAGATCTGAGCGTGGATGCGCAGTCCCCGGATGCGGAACTGCTCGTGGCGGACGGGCATGACGGTCGTGGCCTCAGCCATCGGTAACCCTCCCTGGGGTCAAGTCCGGGGCTGGAAACATCAGCCCCTCTGCTGCGGCGCAGGCACGCTAAGTATAGTACGCAAACCTCGTAATAGGGAAATAGAGGGACCTTTGACCTGGTGATCCGCGGACCTCGGGCCATTACCGTCCGACCGA
>Ga0335081_10011636_pt1 | contig 14246 bp, 14 predicted proteins | sample Lox_Sample_35_FD_206713 | JGI IMG/M metagenome (GOLD analysis project Ga0335081, IMG submission 206713) | Soil microbial communities from Loxahatchee National Wildlife Refuge, Florida, United States - Lox_Sample_3.5 | ecosystem: Environmental > Terrestrial > Soil > Wetlands | place: USA... | reverse complement strand
GTGCGCCCGCGCGTGATAGCAGCGCGCCGAGAGCGCGAGCGGCGCGCGCCCGAAGGCGAGCACCTCGGTCGCGGCGTTGCCGGCCGCCAAGATCGCGATCGCGGGGAGCGGAAGCTCGGGCGGCAGGCAGACGCGGGTTGCGCCGCGCGCCAGATGCTGCGCAAGCGCCGCCTCATTGTAGATGTTGAGGAACGGACCGACCACGTGCGGCCGGCCGCCGAGCAGGCGCACGGTCGCGATGTCATTCGCCTCGATGAGGGCGCCGGACTCCACGAGCTCCCGGATCGAGCGCATCTCGCGCGCGGTCGTCGGCAGCGCGAGCGTCGCATGCACGACCTCCTTGTCGGCGCGCGCGAGTCGCTCGATCACTTTGCCGATGGCGTCGTCGCGGAACGGCGTGCGCTTCGAGCACACGACCTCACCGACGCACACCCGATCGACCGGCGCCTCGTCGGCGATGCTGGCGTAGAAGTCGCGCCAGCGGTCGGCCGGCCAGTTGAACAGGACCGGGCCCAGTGTGAGCGCAAGGCGGGCGCGTTGCGTCATCGCCACGCCTTCCGGTAAGCCCCGGTCGTGTCGCGCTGGCCCTCGGTCAAGGCGCGCAGCGCGCCGACGTCCATCTCGGTCCCGGCCGCGAGCGAATCCACCGCGCTGCGGAAGGCGCGCACCACCGCCGCCGCGTAGGCGCGGCCGCGCTGGCGTCCCTCGATCTTGAGGGCGGCGACGCCGATGCGGGCGAGCTGCGGCACCAACGTGACGGCGTTGAGGCTGACCGGATCCTCGAACAGGTGCAACGTTGCGCCGTTGGCGCGGAACTGGCCCTTGCACAGGGTCGGATAGCCGGCCGGCGCGTTCTTCGCGAAGCGATCGATAGTGAAGCCGCCGAGCGCCGCGACGAGCGCGCCATCCTCGTCGCGATAGGTCACGTGGCTCGGCGGCGAGCAGACGCCGTCCATGTTGGGGGACTTTCCGGTCGCGTAGGACGAGAGCAGGCAGCGTCCTTCCGCCATCACGCACATGCCGCCGAACACGAACACCTCGGTCTCGCACGGCGCCGCGGCCTCGGTCAGCCGGGCGATCTCCTCGACCGTGAGGACGCGCGGCAGCACCACACGGGCAATCCCGAAAGCCTCGCGATAGAACGCGATGGCGTCGGGCGTCGCGGCGGCGGCCTGGACCGAGAGATGCAGACGCTGGGCCGGATGCGCCTCGCGCGCATAGGCGATGAGGCCGATATCGGCGAGGATCAGCACATCGGCGCCGGCCGCGACTGCATCATCGACGCCGAGCTTCCAGGTGTCCATCGCGCCGGCACGCATGAAGGTGTTGAGCGCGACCAAAACCTTGGCGCCGTGGCGATGCGCATAGGCGATGCCCTCGCCCATCTCGGCACGGTCGAAATTTAGGCCCGGGAAATTGCGCGCATTGGTCTCGTCGCGAAAGCCGCAATAGACCGCGTGCGCGCCGGCATCGACCGCGGCGCGCAGCCCCGCCGGCGTGCCGGCCGGGCACACCAGCTCGAGCGGGCGCGCGGCGTTGGGTCCCGTCACGGCTGCACCGGTCCGGCGCCGCTCGGCTCCGGGGCATCGAGCGCGCGCCGCAGGCGGTCGAGCGCGAGCCCGGCCAGTCGATTGAACGGACCGCGCAGCGGCTCCGGCAGGCCGAGCACGCTTGCCGGATCGAGCTCGGCGTTCTCGATGGCGTTGCGCAGGGCGAGCACCGCCGCGGTGTCGCCCTCGATCACGAGATCGCGGGAGAAGAACAGCGCATCGCCGTCATAGGTGCCGTCGATCAGGCCGAGAAGGATGACGAGCGGCGCCGCAATGCGGGCGTCGTGGTCGGCGGTGACGATGTCTGGCACGACCCGCACCGACGGATGCCCGCGATGCGGCCTGACGAGGAAGACAAACGGACAGTCGGTCGGGTCGATCGCGAAAGTGCGGTCCGCATAGTCCGCCAGCCGCCCCGCGAAGGACGGCCGCGCCGAGAGCGCGTTGTCGATCAGGCGGCGCGCTACCAGCTCGAGCGGAAACAGCGGCAACGCGCCGGCGAGCCGGCCGAGAACGGGCGGAAACTGACCATGCATGCGGGACGCCACGGAGATGGGTGTCCGGCCCTGATAGCAGGTCCGGCGCCGTTCTCGATTTGACCAAGATCAAACCGGCCGGCCATCCGCACAGAGGCGCCGCCCGCGCGTCCGCGCGGCTCACTCCGCCGCGGCGGCCCCGCGACCTGCGGCGAAGAGGTGGCCGAACCGGCGCTCGACCCGCTCGATCACCTCCGCCGACATGGCGAGCGGTCGGCCCCACTCCCGCGCGGTCTCCGGGCCGATCTTGACGGTGGCGTCGATTCCGAGCTTGCCGGCAAGCCCCGCTGCCGGCGAGGCGAAGTCGAGCGGATCCATGGGCGTGTCGGCGATGACGGTGAGGTCACGGGCCGGATCCATCCGGGTCGACAATGCCCAGATGACATCCGACCAGTTGCGCGTATCGACGTCGTCGTCAACCACGATCACCATTTTGGTCATGAGGAATTGCGGCAGCAGCGACCACAGGCCCATCATGATGCGGCGTGCCTGGCCCGGGTAGGTCTTGCGGATCGAGATCACGGCGACCCGATAGGAGCAGGCCGCCGGCGGCAGCCAGCAATCGACCACCTCGGGAAGCGTCTGCCGCACGAACGGGAGGAAGACGTCCGTCATGGCGGCGGCCATGACGGAGGGCTCGTCGGGCGCGCGGCCCGTGAAGGTCGAGATGTAGAGTGGAGCCTCGCGATGGGTCAGCGCCGTGATGCGCATGACCGGATATCGCTCGACCGCGTTGTAGTAGCCGGTATGGTCGCCGTACGGACCCTCGGGCGCGACCTCGCCGGGCGCGACCCAGCCTTCGAGCACGATCTCGGCATCGGCCGGCACCAGCAGCGGTACCGTCCTGGCCGGCGCGAGCCGGGTGCGCGCGCCGCGCAGTGCGCCGGCCAGCAGATATTCCGAGACGCCTTCGGCGGCCGGCACCACAGCGGCGAGCAGCATCGCGGGATCGACGCCGATCGCGACCGCGATCGGCATGGGCTCGCCACGCGCCGCCCAGGCGCCGTAGTGCTGCGCGCCGCCGCGGCGTGGCAGCCAGCGCACGATGGCGCGGTCGCGGCCGAGCATCTGCATGCGATAGATGCCGAGATTGTAGTCATGCGGCTCGTTCGCGTCGGGCGGTCGGGTGACGACGACCGGCCAGGTGATCAGCGGCGCCGGCTCGTCGGGCCAGCAGGTCTGCACCGGAAGCAGACCGAGATCGACGTCCGCGCCCTCGCGCACATGCGCCTGCGCGGACGGCGTGCGCACGATGACCGGACGGGCATTGAACGCGGCGCGCAGCATGGGCCAGCGTCCCAACGCGTCGCGGATGCCACGCACGGGCGCCGGCTGCCGCAGGCCGGCGAGGAATACGCCGAGCGCCGGCAGCTGCTCCGGCCCGGTCCCGAAGCCGGCGGCGACGCGCGCCGCCGTTCCGAACAGGTTGACGACGAGCGGGATATCGCTCGTCCGGCCGTCGGCCTTGATCGGACGGCTGAAGCGCAGCACCGGGCCTCCGGTCGCAATGACGCGGCGATGGATCTCGGTCGCTTCCAGAACCGTGGAGACCGGCTCTTCAATTGCAAGGACTTGGCCGCGCGTCTGCAGATGCGCGAGAAACCCGCCGAGGTCGTCGGGAGGCAAAAACGTCCGTCGAAAGATGGGATCCATGGCCAACAGCTAGCCGGGACCGCCGCGCACTGACCTTGACCGGCGTCAAAGTCTCGAACGGTTTAGATTGGTTAAATAATCTCGGCCGGGAACTCGCCGCCTTGAGCAAACCTCCCTATGGGGCGCTTTTCAAAGCTGCAATGATATCCGCCCGCTGTTTGCCGTCCGGATAACCCAGGATCGTCTTGGTCGTGCCGGGCAGGAACTTGCTTGGCGAGGTCAAGAATTTGTCGAGATCGGCTTCGGTCCACGTGCCGCCGGCTTTCCGCAGCGCGTCCGAATAGGCGAACCATTCATAGCGCGCCTTGCGCGCGCCCACGATGCCGTGCAGCGGCGGCGCCGCGCGCATCTGCCCGCCGGACTCGATGCTGTGGCAGACGACGCAGTCTTTCAGCGGCCCGTCGGCGCCGACTGGAACCGCCTTGTAGTCATAGAGGCCGACCTTCTGCAGGCCGGGAAATGCGGCCGGCCGCGAGCTGACCACCAAGGCGACGCATGCGACGACGGCCACGATGACGACACCAGCCAAAATGTACGAGCGGTACTGCTGCATGGCTTGCACCCGAAAGAAAGAGTGACGTTGCGCGGCTTTCGGCCAAACCTGCGGCCTCCTACGCCATTAGCCAGGAGCCCGTCGAAGGTCGTTGATGATCGTCAAATTTTCTTGAGATCTATCGCGGTGCAACAAACTGGGCGCCGTCCAATCGCGCCCTCCAACTTTGGGCTGAGACGACCGTCGCGCTTGCCTTAAGTCAAAACGAAAAAGGCCGGGTCCCTTTATGTCATGGCCTGTCGGGTGCCCCGGAGCATGATCGCCAGGATGCGCGGGCGCTGAAAAAAATGGCGCAGATTTGTACGAAGGCTGCCGGCCATGCTTGCGCCGTCTGTCATGTCGGGCGGCGAAGTGATTGGCACGACCTCGACGAAGCCTCGCTCGCCTTGCTCGAACGCGGGCGAAGACGGCGCGACTACGGCTCGGGCGAGGTCGTGTTCGCGCAGGGAGCGCGCAATGCCGGGGTCTATTGCGTTTCCGGCGGAACAGTCGGGATTCGCAGACTCGACAGCAATGGCAACTCGGTCTTGCTCGAGCTCGCCTATCCGGGCGACACGATCGGATATCGCTCCTTCCTCACCGACAGCGTGCACAAGACGAGCGCGGAGGCGCTTGGCCCGAGCGTTGTCTGCCACCTCGATCGCGCGACCTTGACGGCGCTGTTGGCCGCCAATCCGGCGGTCGGTCTGCGCTTCCTCAAACGCTCGATCAATGCGGTGGAGACCGCGCACGACACGATGTTTCGCCAGGCGACGCTGTCCAACCGACATAAGCTCGTCCACCTCCTGCTCGTCCTCGTCGGACGCCACGGCCATCGACTTGCCAATGGTTCGCAATCGATCGACTTGCCGGTGTCGCGCCGCGACTTGGCATCGATGGTCGGCACGCGCCACGAAACCATCTCGCGGATCATCGGCCGCCTGGAAACCGACGGGATTGCCCACTTTTCCGGCCGCCAAGTCACGATTCCCAGCATCGACGCGCTTGCGGCCGAGCTCGATTGCTTGGCTTCAGCCTAGGCCGGCCGTCGTCGGCCATCTGCGGAAAATTTGACGATCGTCATCGCGACCGGCCGGCCCCCTTGATACCGACCAACGAGAAGAAACTCGCAGGGGTCGGCCCATGGACGCCATTCGCACTCCCGACATCGATTTTGACACCTGCCTCGGGCCCAATCCGGATGCACCGGCCTATGGCAAGCTGAGCCGCCGCGACCTGCTGAAGTTCTGCGCCGGCATTGCCGCCACCATGGGGCTTTCCTCGGCGGCCGGCGTGCGCATGGCCGAGGCGGCGGTCTCGCCCGTTCGCCCGCCGGTGATCTGGCTGCACGGCCAGGAATGCACCGGCTGCACCGAATCGCTGCTGCGCTCCTATCACCCGACCGTGGAAGCGCTCCTGCTCGACGTCCTCTCGCTCGACTATCACGACACGCTGTGCGTCGGCGCCGGAAAGCAGGCGCTCGACTACAAGCACGCGATGATGGAGAAGCACAAAGGCAAATATGTCCTGGTCACCGAAGGCGGCACGCCGACCAAGGACGGCGGCATCTACTGCAAGGTCGGCGGCAAGACCCAGGCCGAGCTCGTCCGCGAGGCCGCCGAAGGTGCAGCCGCCGTCATCGCCATCGGCTCCTGCGCATCCTGGGGCGGAATTCAGTCGGCCGACCCGAATCCGACCGGCGCGGTCGGCACGCACGAGGTGATTCCGGGCAAGCTGGTCATCAATGTTCCGGGCTGTCCGCCGAGCCCGTACAACTTCATATCGACCGTGCTCTATCTGCTGACGTTCAATCGTCCGCCGGTTCTCGACGAGCTCGGGCGGCCGAAATTTGCCTACGGGCGTCTGATTCACGAGAATTGCGAACGGCGGCCGCATTTCGACGCCGGGCGCTTCGCGCTCGAATTCGGCGACGAAGGGCACCGACAGGGCTTCTGCCTGTACAAGATCGGCTGCAAAGGCCCGGAGACGTATGCCAATTGCCCGGCGATCGGTTTCGGCGACGTCGGTTTCGGCTCATGGCCGGTCGGCACCGGGCATCCATGTTTTGGTTGCACCGAAAAGGCCACCGGATTCCGCAAGCCATTGCACGCGCTGGCCACCGTCAAGACGCTGACGCCGCCGACCGCCTATCCGGAGGTCGGCGCCGCGGAGGGCCGGGGCGTCAGCACGGGCGCCGCGGTGACGGTCGGCGTGGTGGGCGGCCTCGTTGTCGGGGGCGGCGCCATGCTGCTGAAGCAGATGAACGACAAGGGCGACGCTGCGGACGCACCGGACAAGGGGGCCTAGCCATGAGCGAGGTCGACCGCCGGGATTTCCTGACAGGCGCCGCTCTCGCCGGCGCGACGGCGGTCGCGCCGAGCGAGGCGTCCGCCATTGCGCGCCCGCCGCGTGAGCGGCTGCCGCAGGCTGTCGGAATGCTCTACGACTCGGCGCTGTGCATCGGCTGCAAGGCGTGCGTGTCGGCCTGCAAGGCCGCCAACGACATGCCGCCCGAGGTGCCGGCAAACCTGACCGGTTGGAACGAAAATACCTGGGACACCGCGGAAGATCTGTCCGGCCGCACGCTCAACGTCATCAAGGTCTATCGCAACGGCGCCGCACAGCAGAAGGATCACGAGATCGACGGCTTCGCCTTCGTCAAGCGGCATTGCCTGCACTGCGTCGATCCCTCCTGCGTCTCGGTGTGCCCGGTCGCCGCCATGCGCAAGGATCCGGTCACCGGCGTCGTCAGCTACGATCCGGATGCCTGCATCGGCTGCCGCTACTGCGTCTACGCTTGTCCTTTCGGCGTGCCGCAGTACGATTTCAACAACCCGTTCGGCAAGATCGCCAAATGCCAGTTCTGCAATCACCTGCAGAAGCAGGGCAAGATTCCGGCCTGCTGCGACGTCTGCCCGACCGGCGCGTCGCTGTTCGGCAAGGTCGCCGATCTCAGCCAGGAGATCGAGCGGCGCCTCACGGCCGCGCCGGGCAGCGCCTACGCGTTCCCGCGCGGCCGGCTCGGCGACGACCGTCCGCCCAACCAGGCGACCGTTCCGACCTACGTGAAGGCGGTCTACGGCGAGCATGAGGTCGGCGGCACGCAAGTGCGCTACCTTGCCGGCATCCCGTTCGCCAAGCTCGGCCTGCCCACCCTGCCGTCGCAATCGCCCGCCTCTCTCTCCGAGGGCGTGCAGCACGCGGTCTATCAATGGCTGATCGCGCCGCTCGTCGCCTTCGCGGGCCTCGTCTGGCTGGTCCACCGCCGCACCGCGCGCAATCACCACGACGACGCGCCGAACACCGAAAGAGGCCGACCGTGAGCAATGCCGCACCGCTGCGCCGCAACCTCGTCACCCCGCTGACCGTGGTGCTCGCCGCCTTGACGCTCATCGCGTTCTATTTCGTCGCGCTGCGCTTCATCTATGGGCTGGGCGCCGTCACCAACCTCAACCAGGGCTATCCCTGGGGAATCTGGGTGGTCATCGACATCTTCATCGGCACGGCGTTGGGCTGCGGCGGGTTCGCCATGGCGATCCTGGTCTACGTCTTCAACGGCACCGTCTATCATCCGCTGATGCGGCCGGCCCTGCTCGGCGGCGTGTTCGGCTACACCCTCGGCGGCCTCGCCCTCATCGTTGACCTCGGCCGCTACTGGCAGGTCTACAACTTCCTGCTGCCGTGGCATTGGCAGCCGAACTCGATCATGTTCGAGGTCGGCCTGTGCATGCTCGCCTACACGGCGGTGGTGTGGATCGAGTTCGCGCCCGCCATCCTGGAGCGCCTCGGGTGGATCCGGCTCAAGCGTCTGATCGAGCGCTGGATGTTCGTGTTCATCGCGCTCGGCATCCTGCTGCCGCTGATGCACCAGTCCTCGTTCGGCACCGTGCTGCTGGCAATGAGCACCAAGCTCTCGCCGCTGTGGCTGACGGTCTGGCTCCCGCTGCTGTTCGTCGTGAGCGCGATCCTGATGGGCTATTCGGTCGTCATGCTCGAAGCCGCCGTGGTGACGCAGTCGTTCGATCTTCCCTCCGAGCACCAGCTCCTGTCCCGTCTGTCGCGCGTCGTCGGCTGGCTGACCGTGGCCTGGCTGGTCGTCCGCTGGGCCGACCTGATCGGCCGCGGCGCCGCCGATCTCGCCTTCGCGGGCGACCTCAAAGCCACGATGTTCTGGATCGAGAACGTCCTGTTCGCCGGCGGCGCGCTCGTGTTCCTGACGCCGTCCGGCCGGGCAAGCCGGCGCGCCTCGTTCCTGGCCGCCGCCGCACTGCTCGCCGCCGGCGCCCTCTACCGCATCGACGCGTTTCTGGTCGGCGTCACTCCGGTCGGCAACTGGGGCTACTTCCCGTCGGTTGCCGAGATCATGGTCACCGTCGGCATCATCTCGTTCGAGATCCTGCTCTATCTCGTCGTCATCAAGACGTTTCCGGTGCTGGAGAGCGCCAGCCGCTCCGGCACGGCACACGCCTGACAGGAGGTCTCCGTGACCCGCATCACCATCGACCCGATCACCCGCATCGAGGGACATTTGCGCATCGACTGCGAGGTCGACGGCGGCAAGGTGACCAAGGCCTGGTCGTCCGGCACGATGTGGCGCGGCATCGAGATCATCCTCAAGGACCGCGACCCGCGCGACGCCTGGATCTTCACCCAACGCATCTGCGGCGTCTGCACCACCGTGCATGCGATCACGTCGGTGCGAGCGGTGGAAAACGCGCTCAATCTCGAGGTTCCGCTCAACGCCCAATATATCCGCAACATGATCGTCGCGGCGCACGGCGTCCACGATCACATCGTTCACTTCTACCAACTTGCTGCGCTCGATTGGGTCGACATCGTCGCGGCGCTCAAAGGGGATCCCGAAGGTGCCGCCAAGCTCGGTGCGACCCTGTCCGATTACAAGGCCAACAGCGTTCCCCATATCCGCGCCGTGCGCGACAAGCTGCAGACATTCGTCGACAGCGGCAATCTCGGCGTCTTCGCCTCCGGCTATTGGGGCCATCCAGCCATGAAGCTGCCGCCGGACGTCAACCTCCTGGCGGCGACGCATTACCTGCAGGCGCTCGAGGTCCAGCGCAGTGCCAACAAGATCGTCGCCATCCTGGGCGCCAAGACGCCGCACATCCAGAACCTCGCGGTCGGCGGCGTCGCAAACGCCATCAATCCCGACAGCCAGTCGACCCTGACGCTCGAGCGGCTCTATGCCATCAAGGCGTTGATCGACGAGCTCGGCGATTTCGTGCACAACGCCATGATGAACGACGTCGCGGCGGTCGGTGCGCTCTATGCGGATTGGACCAAATACGGCGCCGGCGTCACCAACTATCTGTCGGTGCCCGACCTCCCGCTCGACACCAAGGGAACCCAATTCGAGCTGCCCGGCGGCTATATCCCGGGAGGCGATCTCGCCAAGTTCCAGGCGATCACCAGCTACCAGGACGCCTTCTTCCGCGACGGGGTCAAGGAGGCGGTCAAGCATTCCTGGTACGAGTACGCAGGCGGGAAATCGGCGCTGCATCCCTTCGAGGGGGAGACCTCGCCGAAATACGATGACTTCCACGACGACGGAAAGTATTCGTGGATCAAGGCGCCGACTTTCCTCGACAAGCGCGCGCAAGTCGGCCCGCTCGCCAATGTGCTCGGCATGTACGCCGCCGGCCACGAGCCGACCAAGCGGCACCTGACCAAGCTGGTCGACGTCGCGAGCAAGGTTGCCGGCACGCAGATCCCGCTCAGCGCCCTGCACTCGACGATCGGGCGAATCGCCGCGCGCGCCGTCCGCTGCGCGGTGCTGCACGAGGCGCTGCAGAACCAATGGCAGCTCCTCGTCGACAACATCGCCAAGGGCGACATACGCACCTTCAACCGGCCGGTCTTCCCGAAAGGCGAGGTGCGCGGCTTCGGCTACCACGAGGCGCCGCGCGGCGTGCTTTCACACTGGGTCGTCATCAAGGACGGCAAGATCGACAACTATCAGGCCGTCGTGCCGTCGACCTGGAATGCCGGGCCGCGCGACGACCACGACGAGCCGGGCCCATACGAGGCCTCGCTCATCGACAATCCGGTCGCCGATGCCAACCTGCCGCTCGAGGTGCTGCGGACCGTACATTCGTTCGACCCGTGCATCGCCTGCGCGGTGCACATGGTGGACGCCGAGAGGCGGCCGATCGTGCAGGTCAAGGCGATGTGAGGCGCAATCGTGAGCATCCTCGTCCTCGGCCTCGGCAATATCCTCCTGTCGGACGAAGGCGTCGGCGTGCGCGTGGTTGAAGCGCTCGCCGCGTCGCACGACCTGCCGGACGATGTGGAGGTGCTCGACGGCGGCACCTCCGGCATGGATCTGCTGGACATGGTCGCGGATCGCGATTGCCTGATCGTCGCGGATGCCGTGAATGCCGACGGGCCGGCCGGCCGGCTGATCCGGCTGGAAAACGACGACATCAGAATGCTGTTCGAGACCCGCTTCTCGCCGCACCAGCTCGGCCTTTCGGATCTGCTGGCAAATTTGCGCCTGATCGGCAGGGCGCCGCGGCGAATCGTCGTCGTCGGCGTCGTGCCGCAGGAGCTGGGCCTCGGGCTCGACCTGTCTCCGGCCGCCGCCGTGGGACGCGATGCCGCCGTCGGCATGATCGTCGATGAGCTCGCCCGGCTCGGCGCGGGGCCGAGACCGCGGCCGCATTAGGGGACCCCAGATGTGCATCGCCGTCCCGGCCGAAGTGGTGTCGATCGACGGACCGAGCGCCCTGGTCGATGTCTATGGCGAGCGTTTCGTCGTCAGCCTGATGATGATGTCGGAGCCGGTGCAGCCGGGCGATTTCGTCGCGCTGCAGGCGCAGCGCTATGCGGTGAGCAAGATCGCGCGCGAAGACGCCATCGCGGCACGGTGTTTTTTCGAGGAAGCATTCCCGGAACTCGCAGCGCGGGCGCCCGTCCCGCGCGTCGCCTGAGCACAACGCCATGACCCCTGACACTATGATCCCCCTTGGCGATGCCGACCGTCATCCGCGCGTGCTGGCGCTTGTGGACTGCTTTCGCGGCATCGACGCCACAATGCGGGATCTGCCGGTCTACAATGCAAAGGTTGCCATCGCGACAATCGGGTTCCGCTCCTTCGGAAGCGACGCACTGCTCGGTATCGCGTTGACGCCCTGGTTCATGAACCTAGTCGTGCTGCCGGTCGAGCCGGTCCCGATGGATATGGCTGCGATCGGCAAGAGCAGCATCATCGCGCTTCCTGCGGGCAAGCGTCCATTCGTCACCGGCGGCGACGAGGTGATCGGCCTCTACAGGGCCCACTCGCTGCATTCGCCGGTGCTGAGCTTCACCCTGCCCGGCCAGGCCCAGGCCGAGGCCCGCCGCATGCTCGCCGTGCTGATGACGCCGCCGGCGGAAGAACCGGCCGCCGGCAACAACGGAGCGAGCGGCCTCGATCGCCGCGCCCTCCTGCTCGGCCGCAGGACGGCCTGAGATCCCCGACGGGCAAGTGTTGACTTAGATCAATCCCGCCCGCACGTTTGTTCCCGATAATTTCACGGCTTGGCCGCCCGGGCCCGTTGAGACCGGGCCCAAGGCCATGTTTTGCGCTTGTGCCTCGGGGAGACATCCGTGGCGATGGTGACTTGGCCGACGCTCGACCAGGAAATTCGCCTTGATGCTGCCCTGATCGACGGCCGCCTCGAGGCAAGACGCTTGGTCACGACCCGCGCGAGTGGCGTCGCCGGCGCGCTGGTGGGATATCCCGTCGATCAGATTCCGCACCGACTGTCGCAACTTTTCCCGCTGTGCGGCACCGCGCATGCGATCGCAGCACTTTTGGCGTTGGAGGCGGCTCTCGGCGTCGAGGTTTCCTCGGCGCAGCAGGGCTTCCGCAAATTGTTGCTGCTCGCCGAGCATGGTGCCGCACTGGGATGGCGACTCGCGATGGATTGGCCGCCGTTCCTCGGCGCGGCGCCGCAGATGCGCGCCTGCGCCGACATCCGTCACGCCGCCGCCGCCGTCGCGGGCTTCGTGGCCTCCCCGCCGTGGGTACGGATCGGCGGCGGCAAGCTGCGGGTCGACCGCGATGGGCTCCGCGGGGCCGTGGCGACACTCGCGCGGATGCTCGCCGGCCTGTTTCCGGAGGCGACCGACCCGGCATTATCGTGGAGCGCGTTCGAGCTTGCGCTCGAGGGTGGCACGAGCGCGCCGGCCCGCCTGATCAGGACTGTTCGCGCCGGCGCGATGGCGGCCTACGGTGCCCACGATCGGCCGCAGCTGCCACCCGTGGATGCCGCGTGGTTCGCGCGCCGGCTGGCAACCGACCCGGGATTTTCCGATGCACCGACGCTCGACGGCGCGCCGGCCGAAGTGGGCGCGTTCGCGGCCCGCCGGCATCGGCTGGTCGACGAAGCCGAAAAGCACTGGGGGCCGACGCTGGCGACCCGGCTGCTGGCTGCGGCGCTCGACACCGCGGTCGTGGCCGGGCAGCTGTCGCACGTGGTCGATGTGCCGGCTGATGATGATCCGGTCGCAGTCGACATCACGCGCGCGGGTCAGGGCGCCGGCGTCGTCGAGACGGCGCGCGGACCGCTCAGCTATTTCGTCGATGTCGCCGACGCGCGCGCGCGGGTCTTGCGCGCCGTTGCACCGACTGAATGGAATTTTCATCCCAAGGGGCCGTTCATGGCGGCGCTCGACGCCGCGGCCGCCGTGCCGGCCCCGGACCATGCGGCGCGGCTGCTCGCGGCGAGCTTCGATCCCTGCGTGCCGTTCAGGATCGAGAGCTTGCCGGGCCTTCGACCGCCGGCCAATGCGGAACGCGCGCGCCATGCATGAAGTCTCACTCGCCAGCGCCTTGCTGGAGCTCGTGTGCGAGCAGGCTGCGATCGCGCGGGCGAGCCGCGTTACCCGGCTCGTGCTGGAAATCGGGCCTTTTTCCCATGTCGACGCCCACGCGCTGCGTTTTGCGGTCGATGTCGCCGCGCGGGGCGGCCCGGCCGAGGGCGCCACGTTGGACATTCTCGAGCCCGAGGGCACGGCCTATTGCATTGATTGCGAAACGTCGGTGGCGATTTCCGCGCGCGGCGTGCCTTGCCCGCAGTGCGGCGGGGCCAAGCTTTTCGTTCAAGCCGGAGACGAAATGCGGCTCAAGGAGATGGAGGTGGTGTGATGTGCGGGACCTGCGGCTGCGGCCAGGGCGAAGCGCGGGTCGAAGACCCACATGACCCTCACGGGCATCATCATGCGCACGACCACGATCACGCGCATGACCATCCCGATCACGACCACGGTCGAGAGGGCGAGCACACGCATTGGCACGCGCATACGCATACGCATGCGGACGGCACCACCCATTCGCATGCGCACAGCCACGACCATGCGCATCCCGACCTTCACGACCATGCGCACCCGACCGGCACGGCGCGGCTGGTCAGCGTCGAACGCGATCTTCTCGCCAAGAACGATGCGATCGCGGCGGAGAACCGGCGGGCGTTGCAGGCCGCGAAGACCCTCGCACTCAACCTCGTTTCGAGCCCCGGCTCCGGCAAGACCACGTTGCTGGTGGAAACCCTCAAGCGGCTCGGCAACAGATACCCGGTCGCGGTGATCGAAGGGGATCAGGAGACGGCGGTCGATGCCGACCGCATCCGGGCGACCAGTACGCCGGCGATCCAGATCAATACCGGCAAGGGATGCCATCTCGACGCCGATCTCGTGCGGACCGCGATGACCCGGCTCGGCCCGCCGGCGAACGGCATCCTGTTCATCGAAAATGTCGGCAATCTGGTGTGTCCGGCCGGCTTCGATCTCGGCGAGGCGCACAAGGTCGTCATCGTGTCGGTGACCGAGGGCGAGGACAAGCCGTTGAAATACTCCGGCATGTTCGCCGCTTCCGCGCTGATGGTCGTCACCAAGGTCGACCTGCTGCCGCACCTCGAATTCGACCTCGACCGGCTGATCGACAACGCGCGGCGGATCAATCCGTCGATCGCCGTG
>Ga0335081_10011635_pt1 | contig 14247 bp, 17 predicted proteins | sample Lox_Sample_35_FD_206713 | JGI IMG/M metagenome (GOLD analysis project Ga0335081, IMG submission 206713) | Soil microbial communities from Loxahatchee National Wildlife Refuge, Florida, United States - Lox_Sample_3.5 | ecosystem: Environmental > Terrestrial > Soil > Wetlands | place: USA... | reverse complement strand
TCGTCATCTTCGGCAAGAGCCCCTACCTGGTCGATCTCGTGGGCCATTGGCTCGGCGGTCATGAGCCCGGGAATTTCGGGTTGTTCCACATCGCGATGGAGCGCGGCAAGCTCGACGTGATGAATCCCATGCATATTCCTGTATACGAGTGGCAGGATGGTGTCGCCGTCCGGCGTCCGCTGACGAGTTTCACCCGCACGCCGTTGCGGTCATTCTACCTGCAGCAGCGTCAGAACAGTGAGCCGCTGTGGCATCTCTGCAACCAGCCATTCGACTACACCAAGGTGAGCGAGACGAAACTCAGCATTGCCGCAAAGCCGACGATGCAGGTGCTCAACCAGCACTATCCCAACGCGAACAATCCGCAATTGGCTATCGAGTTCAGCGTCCCAGAAACCGGATGGGTACTGGTAGAGATCCTTGACCACGACGGCAGAAACCTGGAAGTGATCTCAAACGCGGTCTGTGATCCCGGTTATCACATGGCGGCATGGAACACCGCGAAATACGCTTCAGGCAACTATAAGTACCGGCTGCGCTACAAGGGCTACAACGAAGTGCACGAGCTTGTGCTGAACAAAGCCTAGCGTGGTTGCATGGCGCGACACGGGACTACGGGTTGAAGCCGGTTAGGCCGTGAAGCCAGGCGGCGAGGGAAACGGCCCGCGCGCTTGCTCGAGGCGCACGGACACTTCGAGGATCAGTTCTTCTTCATAGGGTCTGCCGATCAGTTGCACTCCGATGGGCAGTCCGTCGGATGACGTCCCGAACGGAACCGTGGCCGCGGGCATTCCGAGCAGGTTCCACGGCGTTGCCGGCATCATAGCCTCAAACAATCCAATCGGCTTGCTGCCGGTTTTCCATCTCCGCTCCCGATGGCGAAATGCAGGAACGCCGCAGACGGGCGATAGGATAAGCGGCACACCTTCCATCTCTCGCAACAAGGCGGCGCGCATGCGATCGCGCGCGGCGAGATTGGTTAGCACGTCCTCAGCGGATGGCGTTGGCTCTTTGAGGGCAGCTTCAAGGAGTTCGGTTCCAGTCCAGTGGGCATCCTGCTCGCGGCCCTGGAAGAACTGTTTCGTGAGCGGCGCGGGAAGCCGACCGAAGAAGAACCACCAGATATTCGGAGCGCGCTCGATTCCGCATGGTTTGAAAGGCCCGACTTTGAACCCGATCTCTTCGAGCAGGAGCGCCGCCTTGCTAACCACTTCCCGTGTTTCCGGCTCGACGGGCACGTTGTAGAACTGCTCCATGAGTCCGATCCGCAGGCCATCGATTTTCGGCTCCTGGACCGGGACTGGTGCCGAGAACGGATCCTGCGAATCATAGCCAGCGAGCACGGAAAGCAACAGGCGGACATCGGCCGCTGTTCGGGCCATAGGACCGGCGACGCCCAGCAGACCGCCCGGATGGCCAATGACGGGAAAGTGGCCGGCGGCGGAGACGCGGCCGGGCGTGGGCTTCAGGCCGGCGATGCCGCAGAAGTGTGCCGGAATGCGGACCGAGCCACCGCCGTCGCTGCCGATGCCTCCGGCGGAAAAAAATGCCGAAATCGCGGCCGATTCGCCTCCGCTCGATCCGCCGGCCGTGCGCTCAAGGTTCCAGGGATTGTTCGTCCGCCCGGTGATGTAGTTGTCCGATTCGTAGTTGGAAAGAAACTCCGGGCAGTTGGTTTTGCCCAGCACGATGGCGCCTGCGGCTCGCATGCGTGCCACGGCGGTTGCATCTTCGGCCGCGCGATGGCCGAGACGAAATTTGCTGCCGCATAACGTGGGGAGCCCTGCCATATCGAAGCTATCCTTCACCGTGACCGGCACGCCGTGCAGCGGCCCCAGCGATTCACCTCGCATGATGGCGGTCTCCGCTTTTTTAGCGGCGGCGCGCGCTTCTTCTTCGAGCAGCACGACAAACGCGTTGACGTTCGGATTGTGCTTCGCGACCTGGCGGAAATGCGCGTCCACCAGTTCCGTGGGAGAGATGCGGCGTTCGCGAACCATGGCGGCCATCAGGCCAAGCGAAGAGCGATGGGGCATTCACTCAAACTAACATGGAGGGGTGCGCTCCCCCTTTTCCTCGCGTCTTCACTGGGACCTTCGGCCCAATCGCCTCGCGCGGGCGCTGGAGGCGAAACGGCGTACTGGCGGGCGGGTGCTGGATCTTACGGAGTCCAATCCGACGCGAGCGGGCCTGGTGTATCCATCTGGCGAAATCCTTGGCGCTCTCGGCGATGAGCGAGCGCTCGTCTATGAGCCCATGCCCGCGGGCTTGCGCGCCGCGCGGGAGGCCGTGGCTGACTACTATACCGCGCGAGCCGCGGCCGTCGAGCCTTTCCGCATCTTCCTGACGAGCAGCACCAGCGAATCGTATGGGTGGCTGTTCAAGTTGCTGGCTGATCCGGGGGATGAAGTGCTGGTCCCGCGGCCTTCCTATCCGCTGTTTGAGTTCCTGGCTCAAATGGAATCGGTGCGCGTGGTGCAGTATCCGCTGATCTACGACGACGGATGGTCGATCGACACCGAATCGGTCACCTCCGCGGTGACTGACCGCACGCGAGCCATCGTGCTGGTGAATCCCAACAATCCCACCGGTTCGTTCGTGAAGCGATGTGAACTCGAATTCCTGGTGGCCTTGTGCGCCGACCGAGACATCGCACTGATTTCCGACGAGGTCTTTGCCGACTACTCGTTCGGGTCCGACGCCGAGCGGATTTCGACACTCACGGGCGTGGACGGCGCGCTAACCTTTTGCCTGAGCGGCCTGTCGAAGATTGCCGGTCTGCCGCAAATGAAGCTGGGATGGATTGTGATCGGCGGCCCGTCCGCTCGCTGCGCAGAGGGCACAGAACGGCTCGAACTGATCGCCGATACTTACCTTCCGGTGGGAACTCCGGTACAGCATGCGCTTCGGAGGCTGCTGAGGGCCGGTGAAACCGTACGGCAGCAAATTAGCGCTCGCGTTGTTGGAAACTTACAGTGTTTGCAGGCAACGGTTGGAGATCACTCGCCGGCGCAAGTGCTGAAAGTTGAAGGCGGCTGGTACGCGACGCTGCGTGTTCCGCGCACCAAGAGCGAAGAGGAATGGTGCCTGGACCTGCTGGAGCACCAAGACGTACTCGTTCAGCCGGGCTTCTTTTACGATTTCGAATCCGAAGCGTTCCTGGTGCTCAGCCTGCTGACCGAAAGCGAAACGTTTCGCGAAGGCGTGCGGCGACTCGCCGGCAGCCTATAAGCCGGCCTTGGTGGATTCGCCCTTCTTCTCGCGGAACACGTCCACCGGATCCTTGTCCGCATCCACGGCCACGTCGAACCAGCCGATCATCATCTCTTCCCAGGTCTGATCGCCCCAGCGCACTTCGGCCTTCGGGTCGGGATTGTAACGGTTGTTCGGCGAGTTGTCGAAATGGGCTGTGCAATCGATGCGCGTTCCCTTGGGAAGCGTGATCGGATCCGACAGGTAGTAGAAGAGCTGCCAGTTGAAGTCGTAGTGAGGTACGCTCAGCAGCACTTGCGTCTCGCCGGTCGGATAGACGGCGCGGTATTCGAAATCCTTACCGCGATAGTGCATGTGCGGCATCAAGTCCACTAAGCGCGCCGGCTGCTGCAAGGTGATGCTGGAGACGACTTTAAATGCCGGGTCGCCGGGCGGGATGACGAATTTCGAGTTGGTCGCGTTTGAGGTAAAGACGCGCTCTTTGGGCGGCTCTTTGGCGTAAATCAGCCCGATGCGGCTGCGGTCCGTGCCCGCTGAGCCGGTCGCCGTGTAGTGCATCTGGAAGACGAAATCAGAGCCGGCTTTGACGAGCTTGGCCTGAGTAGGGGGAAGCGTCATGGGCACAAGGCCCGGTGCGAAGCCGATCAGCAACTCCGGAGTTGCGGCACTTTCCTCTCCCTCTTCGTCACGCTTCCTCTTTTGCCTTTCGTCGTCCTTTTTCGCCGGAGGGACGAACGGCACCCCAGGCTTCGCTTCGCTTAGCCACTTAGATCCGGGCGGGCGAACGAACGCGATGATGTGATGCACCAGCTTCCGGTTCCCGGGCCGTGCTTCCGCCGCCTGCACCCACATGTCCTTGGTGAAGCCTGAGGGGATCACAATGTACTGATATTCGACGGTTCCGGCTGCAGGCACGTCGAAATCGTGCGGCATCTCGAAAACCTGGTCGGGCTTGCCGATGCTCCAGCCATCCACCCATTCCACCGGCTTGGGAGCGTCCTTCGGATCGCCTTCGCGGGCGCCGGTGTCCACCCAGGAAACCAGCGTGTCGATCTCTTCCTTCGCCAGGGAGCGGTCATTTTCGAATTTGCCGTAATGCGGATCGGCGAACCACGGCGGCATCTTCTTAGTGAGCACGGCTTCGCGAATGGCCTTGGCCCACGGCCTCACATCACTGTAGGTGAGGAACGACATGGGCGCCACTTCGCCCGGACGGTGGCAGGTTTGACACCGCTTCTGCATGATAGGCAGCACGTCTTTGGAAAAAGTGATCTGGGAAGGAGCACTGGCGGCGTAGGAGAGCACCGCGGCGCATGCCCCGACAAGCACCGGACGCAGGAACATCAAAACACCTCCGACTCTGGTTAAGTATATACGGTCAGGTGCCGGGTAAACCAGTCCCGCGCCAGCCGGGCGACCTCTTCCAGGGTTCCCGGCTCCTCAAACAGGTGGGTAGCGCCGTCGACGATTTCGAGGCGTTTTTCGATCTGCAAATGATCCAGCGCCTCGCGGTTCATGCCGATCACGGGGTAGTCGAGACCTCCGACGATGAGCAAGGTTGGGGCTTTGACGCGGTTCAGAATGGGCATCGCCAAGTCCGGCCGGCCTCCACGCGAGACCACGGCGGCCACTGCCTCGGGACGTTCCGCCGCGGCCACCAGGGCTGCGCCAGCCCCGGTACTGGCGCCGAACAGGCCGATGCGCAAGCGCGTTGTGACCGGATTTTGCACCAGCCAGTCCATCGCGCTGACCAGGCGCCCCGCCAAAAGGGTGATGTCGAACCGCAACCGTGCCGTGTGCGAGTCCTCGCGTTCCTCGGCGACGGTCAACAGATCCATCAGGAGGGTGGCCAGACCGCCCTCGCGGAGCGCCTGAGCGACATACCGGTTCCGCGGGCTATGCCTGCTGCTGCCGCTGCCGTGGGCGAAAAGGACGATGCCCGCCGCGGTTTCCGGCACACACAGGCTGCCCTCCAGCTCCGCGGAGCCGGCCACCAAGCGAACCAGGCGCTCTTCGGCAGCGGTTTTCATGGCACACGCTCTGCTAGGTCGCCGAGGCGGGATCCCTGGCGGCGTGATCCAGCAATTCGCGAATCTCGTGGTCCGAAGCTTGCGAGAAATCTTCGTACCAGAATCCCACAGAGAAGAAAGGCTCCGGCGTGTAACAACAAACCAGTTCATCCACTTCGCCGGAGAACTCGCGTACAGTCTGCGCGGCGGCAACCGGGACGGCGACCACAATGCGTTTGGGCGCTTGCTCGCGCAAGGCCGCGACGGCTGCCCGCATGCTGGAACCGGTCGCCAGGCCGTCGTCCACCAGGATGACGGTGTTGCCCTTCACATCCGGCGGAGGGCGCGTCCCCCGGTACAGCCGGTCGCGACGCGCGAGTTCCTGCGCTTCCTTCGCGGCAACGGAATCGATGACCCGCTGCGGGATATGCAGCAGGCGTACGACTTCGTCGTTGAGTACCCGGATTCCGCCTGCGGCAATCGCGCCCATCGCCAGCTCTTCCTGGCCGGGCGCGCCCAGTTTGCGGACGAGGAAAGCATCGAGTGGGACACGCAGGGCTTTGGCGACTTCGTAGCCTACCGGCACGCCCCCGCGGGGAAGGGCGAGAACGATCACATCGTTTCGATCGGCGTACGCTACCAGCTTTTTGGAAAGGCACCGACCGGCTTCGGTACGGTCTCGGAATGGGAGGTCTTCCATGCCTGGATCCGGCAGGACCAGACCTGCCGTCCTCCTCTGCCCTTCATTGTGCGGCGGTCCGGCGCCGCTTGCAAGGGTGCCCTCGGGGCGAATCCCGGCCGGCTCCATCCCTGTCGATTGCCGGGCAGGGCCATGCTATAATCACCTTTTCCGCAGTTCCCCCGAGGAACATTTTTTATGCCGAAGCTGAAGACCCATAAGGGTGCGTCCAAACGGTTCAAGAAGACCGGGACGGGCAAAGTCGTGCGTGGCCATGCCTTCGCCCGCCACATCTTGACCTCGAAGAGGCGAAAGAGAAAGAAAAAGCTGCACGAGCAAGTGGTGGCCGACAAGTCCGACCAGGCGAAGCTGCAGCGCATGATCCCTTACTAGGAACCGAGCGTGCGGACGGAGCGCGTGGCACGTGCCCGAGCCGCCGCAACAAATCCAATCAGGAGTTGAAACGTGCCCAGAGTCAAACGAGGAACCAAACGCAGAGCCTCCCGCGCGAAAACACTCGAGCGGGCATCCGGCTATTTCTTAACCAAGAGCAAACTGCACCGCGCGGCTCAGGAGGCCGTGGAGAGGGGCCTGAAGTTCGCGTACGTCGGCCGGCGCCAGAAGAAGCGCGATTTCCGGGCGCTGTGGATTGTGCGCATCGGCGCGGGGTGCCGCGCGGCCGGGATCTCCTACAGCAAGTTCATGAACGGCCTCAAGAAGGCCGGAATTGTGCTTGACCGCAAGGTGCTGGCGGAAGTTGCCGCGAACGATGAATCCGGGTTCCGGCAGCTCGTCGAGCGCGCCAAGGCCGCGCTGGAGGCAGCACGATAATGGCCGCGCCACATCAGGAAATCGACGCACTCGCTGCGCTTGAAGACCGCATCCTCAAGGCGGTTGAGCTGGTGGCCCAGCTGCGCGCCGAAAAGGAATCGCTGCGCGAGGAGAATGAAAACCTTCGCGGCGAAAACAAGGCCCTGCACACCTCGAACGAAGCCGCTCTTCAAGAGGCCGCCGAAGCCCGCGCCCAAGCGGAGCAGCTTTTGGCAGAGCGCGACGGGCTACGCACGGAGCGCAAGCAGGTGCGTGGCCGCATCGAAAAAATTCTCGGCCAGCTCGACCAGCTCAGCGCCGGCTGAGACCGCTGCTCCATGGAGAAACGCCCCGTTCGTGTGACCATTCTGAACCAGCAGTACACGCTGGTGGCGGGCGACGATCCTCACGAAGTGGAGGAGCTGGCGCGCAGCCTCGACGAACTCCTCCATTCCATCTCCGAGAAGGCGCCCAGCGCCGATTCCACGCGCGTCGCGGTGCTTGGCTGCCTGCACCTGGCGGATCGGCTGCGCGAACTTGAGCGCGACCTCGCGCACCTCAAGCAACGCGTAGGCAGCAAGAGCAAGGAATTCGCCGGGTTGCTCGAGCGCGCGCTCGAAGGCTGAGGGGCGGCGTGACGGACCCGGAGCGGGTCGCCGAGCACTACAGCCAAGCGGCATTCGAGTTCGAAACCAGGCGACTGCCTGAGTTCTGCCCGGTCGAATTCGCGATGACCAAGCGGATGCTCGACCGCTGGATTCCCAACGGCACGCACGTGGCTGAGATCGGAGTGGGAGCGGCCATTACTCCGAACACCTGGCGGCACGCGGCTGCCGGATTCACCTGATCGATATTGCCCAGCGGCTGCTGGATGCGGCTACTGAACGTTTGCGGCAAGCCGGACTGAGCCCGCAAATAGCGGGCGTCAATCGACTCTCCGCAACCGACCTTCGCGGGATGGATGCCGGCTTGTTCGATGCGGTTTTGTTGCTCGGACCGTTGTACCATCTGCATGAGCTTCAAGAACGGCGCTGCGCCGTCGATGAATCCGCACGATTGCTGAAGCCCGCAGGTTTACTGTACGCGGCGGGGATCAGCCGCCTGTCTTACCTCCGCGATCTCTTCCGCGAGTCATCGGACCAAGCAGCCGAGCGGCGGGGATTTCACCGCCAGTTTCTGGAAGACGGCAATGTGGATCCCGACCACGCGCCTCCGCTCGGATTCGGTCACTTGACCACAACCCAGGAGTTCCGCGAGCTGTTTGCCGCCGAGTTTGAGCCGCTGATCCTGCTGGGTGTGGAGTCGTTCACCGCCGCGTGGCAGCCCGCGCTGCATGCGCTCAATGCAGATCAACGCGAAGCCTGGCTCGATTTGGTCGAGCAAACCGGAGTGACGCCCGAGGGCCTCGGACAATCCGATCACTTCCTGTTCGTGGGACGAAAATCTTAGGTCTTCTCGAATACCGCGACTCCGGTTGCCACCACACGATCTCCGCTGTGGATCGAGTAGCTCAACGTGAGAATGCCGTTCTCAACCGTCGCCGTCTCCTTAAGAGCAATCGCCCCGTTCCTCTTCCCTTCCCCGGAGATGCTGTGGCTGTTGACACGCGTATAAGCAATGGAGTCCACCAGGGGCGAGCCCATCACCGGGTAATCCTGCCGTCAAACCTCGCCCGTACTGACCGCACCGTCTCCGAGCCATCCAGCCTGACGATGTTCTCGCGTACTTCAACCTCATCGCCGCTGACCCGGATCTCTTGAACCCAGCTTTGTGGCGCAGGAGTGCTCAGCTTTGACCGCTGAGCATTGAATCTCCAGCTTCCGGTATATGGATCATCCTCATCGAGCATGAAATTGCAGCACCTAAATTAACACGGACCCTTGCATCACATTTGCCGCCTGCGGTGTCATATTGCCATGAAGATCTTCATCACCGGAGCCACCGGTTACATCGGCCATGCCGTGGCGTCGACCTTGGCGCGCGCAGGTCACCAGTTGTTCGGCCTCGCGCGCAGCACCGAAAAGGCACAACGGCTCGCTGCGGCGGAAGTTACGCCCGTCATAGGCGAAATGGGCAAACCGGAAACCTATCTGCCCGCCGCCCACCCGTGCCAGGTTCTGATTCACTGCGCCGCCGAATACTCGGCCCATTACATGGAGTTCGACCGGCGCACCGTGGATGCTCTTCTGAAGTCCGCACGCGACAGCGCCTTGCCCCGTTTGTTCGTTTACACCAGCGGATGCTGGGTCTACGGCAACACCGGACTCGCCGCAGCCGACGAGTCCACGCCCTTGAATCCGCCCGCCATGGTCGCGCGGCGCGTCGAAACCGAGAATCTGGTAATGGCCGCCAACACCGGCCGTGTCCGCACTGTGGTGATCCGGCCTGGCTGCGTCTACGGCGGCCCCGGCGGCCTCACGGCGTCCTGGTTCGAGAGTGCGGAAAAAGAAGGCGCAGCCCGCATCGTCGGTGACGGCAACTTCCGCTGGACCATGATCCACCTCGCCGATCTCGCCGAAGGTTACCGCCTGATCGCCGAATCACACTTCGGCGGTGAGGTGTTCAACTTCACCGATCGCAGCCGCTTCACGGTTCTGGATTGCGCCAACGCAGCAAGTATTGCAGCGACGGGCGCGGATCGAGTGACAACCACGCCCGTTCCAGAAGCCGCCAAAACCCTGGGCCCGATGGCCGAGTGCCTGGCGCTCGATCAGCACGTCGATTCGTCGAAAGCCGCGCGCCTCCTCAGATGGCAGCCCCGACATGGCGGCTTCGCAGATGGCGCGGCGCGTTACTACGCCGCGTGGAAGGCGTCGCGCCGGGCGTAAGTGCACGGCTGGCGACAGCCGCTTTTACATCTTCGGCTCGCAGCAAGGCACGCCGCTGCTCTTTCCCGAAACCGTACAACCGATCTCCATTACCTCTTGCAGCCGCCGGCGAGCGCGATGGAGCCGGATCTTGACCGTGCCCACACTCACACCCAACAATTCCGCGATCTCAGGTGCGGTGAGGCCGTGCGCCTCGAAGAGCAGAATGACCGCGCGGTAGCTGTCCGGCAGGTAATCCAGGCATCGCTGCACACACGCACTTGTTTCCGCCCGTTCCAGCCTCTCGTGCGCCGGCGGTGTTTCCAGCGCCATCGCTCGCCCGTGCTCCGGCTCTTGAGCGCTGTCGAGGGATGGCTGCCGCACACGCGTTCGCAAGCGATCCAGACAAACATGTGTGGCGATACGATACAGCCAGCCGCGCGCCGCGTTGGGATCGCGAAGCGTTTCCTGCCGGCAGTGCGCGCGCAGAAAAGTCTCCTGCGTGAGATCCTCCGCCTCCGCCGGGTCGCGAACCATGCCGGAAATGTAGCGGCGAATCCTGTCGTGATACGCGGTGAAGAGTTCGCCCGTCTCGTTGGGTGCGCTAACCGGTGTCATGGCTGCGCCTCCATTCCGATTCTAGTCCTCGAAAGGCCCCGCGAAACCTACTTCCCGGCGCGATCGATCGCCTGCTGCAGGATCTTTCTTGCCGCCACCAGCGGCTTATCCAGTCGAGCCGCAGCGTCCGGACCGAACTGCCGGTTAAAACAGTCCAGCTTCTGCATCGCTGCGACGGTCCGGAGCACGCGTTCGACGTCCTCTGTCGAACTGCCCTGCTGCAACGCCCAGGTGACGGCCTCACCCGCGCACGTCTCGCAGCCCAGCGCGGCGAGCACGCCGATTGGCATGAGGTTTTCGATGCGACCTACCAACATAGCCTCGTTCGAGCCCGGAACGAGGCGTGTCGAGACTGGTTCTGCCGGCACTTTCTGCGCGCAATCGGCGCAAGTCTTGGTTGTGTTCTTCGCTTCCGCTGCCGCGGCGTCGCTGGTGGCCCCGCGAGTTTGCGCCACGATGGTGTGCACAAAAGCGAGCGACCCGGCCGCGTATAGGATTACGAAAAGCGTTTTCATCTCAGTACCTCCTCCGGCCGCCTGTGACAGCCGGTTTCGTACCCAGGACGAAAACGGCAGGGAAAAGGATACGCCGCCGTTTATTCCGCGCGCAGCGCTGGGAGCAGGGGGAGCCGCATCGTGATCAGGCTCGCCGCCACAACGGCCGTCAACCCGCTGAGGAGGATCACAGCCAGCCACACCGCCATCGAAAGCGCCGCGACGTGTCCGCCTCGCGACATGATGGCGGGCGCAATCGCTACCAGCGCGCACAGAGTGCCGACCGCGAGCCCGCCAATCAGCAGTAACGCATTCTCAGCCACGATCATTACCGCGAGGTTCATCCGGCGGTAGCCCACCGCGGTCAGCAATGCCAGCTCGCGGCGGCGCTCCAGAACATTTCGAGCGAGAACCGCCGCCAGGCCTACGGTACCGAGTAACAGCCCCAATGCCCCGAGCGTTTGAAAAGTCGAGATGTAAGTGTTCTCAACGCGATGGTAAGCGGCCAAGCGCGCAGTGGTTGAGGTGACATCAAAACCGTAATCGGTGAGCGCGCTCTCAAGCGCCGCAGCGACATCGGCGGCTTTCGCGGGCGAAGACTCGATCAGGAAGAACCGGTAGCCGGGCTCGCCCGGAAACAGGCGCAGGAAATTGCTCTCGGAAATCAGCAGCTCTCCCTGGAAAATGCTGTCGGCGAGGGCGGCCACCATGCGCAGATGGATGGGGTGATCGCCTGTGGGATCGATGATGACGTCCTCGCCCAGCTTGCGGTGAAGGATGTAGGTCATCGAGTTGGCGTCGGCGATCGCCGGGATGGCACCGTCGTTAAGCCGCGATTCCAAGACCAGCCACGGATTCTCCTTCTGTTCGGCGGTCTGAGCCAGCGCTTCCTGAAAAGCGAAGCGGCCGCGAGAAAGGAACTCGCCCGCGGGGGCCAGAATGCGTGGAGTACGCGGTTGGTAGAGATTGAGGCAACTGGCGTCGTCACCCGGCCGCAATCGAAACGGCGTCAAGCGTACATCGCGCAGAATGGGAGCCGTGAGGTTGAGAGCTTCCCTGCCCTGCCCCGCATTGGGATCGTGAATCAGTGGCAGCAGAGATTCAGCCATCAGCGCAAATCCGCCGGTGCCGGATTTGGGATCGAGCGGGGGCCGTTCGTCCAGGCGAAACGCGTCCACCGCGATGATGAGAAACGTAGCTGCGGCAATCAGCGCGGTACAGAGAATGCTGCGTCCCGGCCGCCACGCCGTGTTGCGGAAGCCCAAAGCGGGGATGCCGCGGAGCGAGGCACCGCCGCGCCGGGAGAGCCAGGCACGCCCTTCAGATAGCGCCGCTGCAAGCAACAGAGTTCCGCCGCCAAAGAAACTGCCGTCGACTCCGATCCAGCGCGCCGAAGCGATCAGCGCCAGGCCGGCCGCAGCACACGCCAGCCCCAGCCACGCGGGCGCTCTTGATTCCATCCGGCGCGCAGACAATAGCCCGCGTGGCGCCATCTTTCGCAGCCCGCGCAGCGTCCACCAAACACAAACGAGCGCCGCCGCAAGCCCAGAAGCGTCCCCAATTGCCAGCGCGGAGGGCGCCACGTGCAGCGAAAGCAGCTTGGTCCCCACCGCACCGGACCATTGCGTGCGCAATCCGAGGACCATCAGCGCGCCGTAGGCAGCGGCGCCCGCAGCACCCAAAACGCAACCGGCCAGTGCCAGCGCCCCTCCTTCCATGAGGAAAATATTGCGGATGGTCGCGTTCGCAAAACCCATGGCCCGGAATGTGCCGATCTCGCGCAACCGTTGCTCGATGCCCAGCCGGAAAAACAGCGCGGCAAGCAGGAGCGCAGCCGCCATCAGGAAGAAGCTGAAATAGATGAAGTACTCGCCGAAGTCCGTAGCGCCTTCGGAAGCCGCCAGTGCTTGCGCCCGTGCGGGGTATACCGCGATACCCATGGCTGCAGGATCGAGCATCGCTCGCAACTGCGCCGCAAAAGCATCAGCCGAGCCATGCACGCGGATTGAGGTCAACCTCCCAAACCGTGAGGCCCATAATTTCTGACCGGCCGCCAGTGGCACGAAGGCTTTGGGAGTAGCCCGGTATTTTTTCCAATATTCGTCATCGCGAGGCCGCACGCGGCTCAGATCAATCGGGAACGGCGGATTCCAATCCCGCAGGCTATTGGTATTGCTGATGCCTGGATAATCGGGAGCGAGGTCGCGGTCGGCCGCAGGTCCAGAGAGCGGCAGAATTCCCTCCAGCCGGAACTGGGCGGACTCCGTCCGCAGCCGCCCGTCGTTCCTCCAAACGTAGTAATCGAGCGCGATGGCATCGCCAAGGCGAGCGCCGAGTTCCCGGGCGGCCCAATCATTCAGCAGAATGCCGGAGCCATCGCCCTTCGGAAAGAATGCATCGTCCGCCGTAACCAGCGAATAGGGAATCTCGTGTGAGCCCACGCGAATGGTGTTGGCAAGGTAGGTGTAGATGGGCTCGGCGCGCAGGTTGAGTTTCTGGGCTGTCGCCAGCGCCGCGGCAGCGAGCGAATCGCTCAAAACACCACCCGCCGATTCCAGCGAAACGCCGCGCCGCTCGTCGAGTGAGCGCAGCTTCACACCAAAATCTTCAAGCGTCGCGCTCTGGCGCAGCCGAGCTTCCACGGGTGCGGCCGCTCCTTCGCCCGCCACTAGAATGGTATTCAATTTGCCCGGTTGTGCGAGATCGCGGGCCAGCCGGTTCAACGGCACGAAGATCGCCAGCACCGGTCCTTGCTGCGGGCGGAGCGAAAACTCGCCGAGCGCGGAAACTGCGAGCGGCTCACGAGCGTTAAAACGCAGTGTGCGGCCCATGTCTTCCTTCCGGCCAAATAACGACTCGACGGGAATGGCGGAAGGCTTTTGGACGCGCAGCAGCACCGTGTCGCCCGGACGGCTACGGAGCTCTTCCGCAAGCGCTGCGCTCATGGCCGGCAATTCGGGAGGGGGAATCCCGTGAAATCGCCAGAACCGTTCGTCCACGCCATAGACCTGCACCCCGGATGCACGCCGGCCGCTCGATTCATGGGTGACGAGCCCTTGGAAAGCGATCAGCGGGCAGGCAGACCAGCGCTGGCCTTGGGCAAGTTCGCCGGGCAGACCTTCGCGAAAGAAGTTGGCGGCCGAAACCACCACATCGGTTTTCCCCAGCCGGTTGAGCACCAGATCGCGCAGGCTCGCGCGCACCGAATCACCCACCACCAGCGCCCCGGCAAGCACTGCGACCGCCGTCGCGACACCCAGCACGACGGCGATGTTCGTTCGCCAATAGTGGGCCAGATTGCGACGAACCAAAGTAGTGATGCGCATCTACGGTCCTGTCTCTGAAGTCTGCAGCATTAGTGGGGCCAGCCATTTCTGGCTGCCGCCGGGCTTCGGCCCGGCGTGTCCGTGCCCGCACTTTGTTACGCATCGCGGTACGCCGCCCAGAAGGGCGGCAGCAGGCCATAAGGCCTGCCCCACAGTTATGTCAGGAACCATTGGGACACCATGTCTAGTAAATGGACCAGCAACCCGGAGTCACCAGCTCCGCCAGGTGGCCATCGGGATCTCGAAAATAAATGCTGTGCCCGCCGCGCGGCCAGGCGACTCGGCTTTCGA
>Ga0335081_10011634_pt1 | contig 14248 bp, 8 predicted proteins | sample Lox_Sample_35_FD_206713 | JGI IMG/M metagenome (GOLD analysis project Ga0335081, IMG submission 206713) | Soil microbial communities from Loxahatchee National Wildlife Refuge, Florida, United States - Lox_Sample_3.5 | ecosystem: Environmental > Terrestrial > Soil > Wetlands | place: USA: Florida... | reverse complement strand
CGCCCACCGGGTTCGGCGAATACTGCTGGAGAGAAACCATTGGCGTGGAAACCAGCGGCACGAACGGAGCGCAGCCGTAGAGACAAGCTCCGTAAGACGGAAGCGGCTGTTGTCCGAAGGCCAGGGCCGAGATCAGAATCACCGCAAACAGAACCAAATAGGGTCGCATAGGACCTCCCACAGAGAAAAACAATACCTATCCAGTTTGATGCAGGTGGCGTGCCAGTTGCGGGTTCGGCGCGGTTGCGGACGAAGCCGGGCGAAACAAGGTCATAATCGGCAAAACAGCGAATTGCGCTGTGGTCCGGAATGCAAGCCTCTGCGCATAATCCGCAATAGTCTGCGAGTAGCGAGCAGCGTGTTATTCAACCACGGAGCGGGCGGCGGGCCAAGTCAACTCGCCTCTTGCGACTCGCTACTCGCAACTCGCACCTCAACTGCCGATGTAGCGCGCATAGAAGCTGCGCGCCAGGGCTGGGTCACTGGTCCCTTTGATGATGGCGCGTCCGTCCGCAAAAAGGGTCATTTCGTACGGCTCGCGGCAAAATTTCAGGACGTATTGGTTGTGGCGCACCGCGCCGTGGGGCTGAAGTCGAGCGGCCAATGCCGCAAAATTTACCGGTTCGTGGCGTTCGTGGATTTGGACAGCATTCCTGCCGCAGAGTGTCATCCGAGGTCGGCCTTCGCCCTTCAGATGGAGGAAATTCTTCTCGCCGCAGACGCGACAATCAGGGCGGGGATGGTCGGCGACAACTTCCGCGCGGTGGTTGGTCCAGACATCGCACGATAGCAGCGTGCGCCGCAGTTCTCCGCGTGCCCCTACGAGAAATTTGAGTGTCTCGGTGGCGGCAATGGAAGCCGCCAAGCTAACGGCAGAGTTCAGGATGCCGGATGTATCGCAGGTCTCGACGACTCCGCTGGGCGGATCAGGGAAGATGCAGGCCAGACAGGCGGTTTCGCCGGGAACGATATTCAAGGTTGCCGCATAACTGCCGACCGCGGCGGCGTAAATCCACGGAACCGATTTCTCGATCGCGAAATCGTTGATCAGATAGCGGGTTTCGAAATTGTCGGTGCCATCGAGAATCAAATCCACGTTCGTCAGGAGATCGTTGACATTTTCCGGTGTGAGATCTGCAACGTGGGGCTCGACTGAAATCTGCGAATTGATCAGCGGAATCTGGCGGGCGGCGGCGATAGCTTTCGGAAGAGATTCGCGAGCATCGTTCTCATCGAAGAGAGACTGGCGTTGCAGGTTGCTGGGCTCGACGTAATCGCGATCGATGATCCGCAACCCTCCGACTCCCGCGCGCGCCAGCAGCGAGGCGAGGACCGATCCCGTAGCTCCGCAGCCGACAATCGCGACGCGAGATCGTGCGAGGCGGATTTGACCTTCAGCGCCGATTCCGGGGAACAGGATCTGGCGCGAATAACGATCTTCGAAGTCGGACATTGGTTTGGAAATCTCTTGTGCAATCTTGCGGTGCCGCGTCAAATTCCAGCGCAGACCCAAGATCCAGCGGACGGCAATCGGTACCCACCCACGGCAGGAAGGCGACGCGGACCTTTTCCGCAAACGGTTACGGGCGCGGCACCCTTTATTATAGGGGCCGAGCCTCTGCGCAAATTTCGAGTGACTTTTGGCGTTCGTGTATCCAATCCCGGCTGATGGCAAGAATTTACGCTGTAGCACTTTGAGAGGAATCCTGCGTCCGGTTTGCTGGACGCTCGTTTATTGTGTGGTCATCTGGGTGGCTGGGATTCGAGCGACCGCCGTCGATAGCGGACAGGGCGCGGCGCCGGCTGCGAGCCCTTCCCAATCCGCCGACCAGCAGCAATCTTCAGCCCGTGCGGAACCTGCCGCCGCGGTATCCGCCATATCAGCCTATGTTGGCTTGCCCATCCGCGAAATTGAAATATCCGGAGTGCCGATCGAAGAGGCGGGCCAGATGATCGCGGCGACTCCGCTGAAGCCGGCAGAACCATTGACGGCGCAGGCTCTGCACGATGCCATCCAGATCTTGTTTGCCACCGGACGGTTCTCCGACATCCAGGCCGAAGCCGAGCGATTCGACTCTGGAGTCCGACTGCGCTTCCTCACGGTGGCGAATTACTTCGTGGGCCAGGTGACGGTGGAAGGAGTCACAAGCAATCCGACGCCAAACCAGCTGATCACGGCCACCCGGCTGCAACTCGGTGAGCTGTACACTCCGGAAAAACTGGAGAGAGCCGTCGCCAACATGCAGCGCGTGCTGCAGGACAACGGTTTTCATCATGCCCGTATCACCCGCTCCGAGCAGAGCGTCGAGCAGCAGCAGCAGAAGAACATCTTGTTCCAGGTGACCGCGGGAGTGCGAGCCAAGGTGGGTGAAATCAAGGTGGAGGGAGATGCGGGCTACACCTTGAGCGAACTCGAGGACATGGGAAAGATTCACACGGGTGATCCGGTGATTTCCACACGCTTGACGCGCGCCTTGCAGAAAATCCGCGAAAAATATCAGAAACAGTCGCGTCTGCTGGCGCAGGTATCGGTGGTAAGCCGCACCTATCGTCCCGAGAAGAACGTCGTGGATTACACACTTCGCGTAGATCGCGGGGCAGTGGTGCGGATTCTGACCGAGGGCTTCAGGGTGCGCCAGGGCGTTCTAAAGAAACTGGTCCCCATCTACGAAGAAGGGGCGGTCGACGAGGACCTGCTCAACGAAGGCCGGAAAAATCTGCAGAACTATCTTCAGAGCATCGGCTTTTTTGACGCCAAGGTCAGCGTCAGCCAGAAAACTGTCGCTGACGGGGCGCAACTGCAGGTCATTTTTTCCATCGAGGCGGGCGCCCGCCACAAGCTGGCGGCCATCTGGATTTCCGGCAACAAGCTGTTTGACGCGGATCTGATCCGCTCGCGTATGCAGGAGCAGCCCGCTGGCCGGTTTCTCACCCATGGAAAGTACAGCGAGGCGCTGCTGGCGCAGGACGTTAGCAGCCTTGAGGACTTATACCGGAACAACGGCTATCTGCAGGTGAAGGTCAATGTCCAGGTGGCGGACAAATATCATGGCGACCCGGATGTGCTGGCGCTCCTCGTTAACATCGTGGAAGGGCCGCAGACCCGGGTGGACTGGGTGCGCATCGAAGGCAATTACTCAATTCCCACTGAACAGATCGTACCCTCGCTTTCGACGGAAGAGGGCCAGGCATTTACCGAAACCAGCCTTTCGGATGACCGCGACGCGATCCTGGAAAAATATTTCAACAACGGATTTCCCAACGCCACCGTCGATGTCAGCTACGTTCCCGTGGTGCCGTCCCCGGACCAGTTTCCGCGGGTGGGCGTCACGTTCACGGTGGTGGAAGGCGAACAGTTTTTCGTGAACCGGATCTACACGACTGGTCTGCACTACACGCGAGCCGGGGTGGCGCGGCGACAGTGGAGGATGCATCCGGGCGATCCGATGAGCCAGCAGGAGACGTTACAGACGCAGCGTGGGCTCTACGCTTTGGGGCTATTCAACGAGGTCGATACCGCGGTCCAGAATCCCGAGGGTACGGAGTCGCGGAAAAATGTGCTGCTGGCGATGCGTGAGGCGAAGCGCTACACCTTCGACTACGGCGTCGGATTCGAGTTTCAGACTGGACAACCGGCCGTCGGCACCAACCAGCCCCTTGGGCAGACGGGCGTGAGTCCGAAAGTTCTGCTGGGAGTCACGCGCATCAACCTGGGCGGACGGCAACAGACGGTGAGCGCGAAGGCCGGCGTGAGCCGGTTGCAGCAGTTGGGCCTGATCAGCTTCGACGCTCCCAAGTTGATGAACCGTGATCTGAACTTCACCGCGACCGGCCTCTATAACAATTCGGTGGACGTTTCCACATTCACTTCCGAACGATTGCAGGGCACGCTGCAAATCCTCGAAGTGCTGAAGCGTGCCGCGGATCAGGAGCGCGTTCTGACCAGCCTTTCGTATTTGTTCAGCTACCGCCGCGTTAAAGCCAGCAACATTGAAGTCACCCAGAATCTCATTCCTTTGCTGTCAAATCCTACACGGGTCGGAATGCCGAGTTTCCTCTACATTCGCAACCGGCGCGACAACGACCTGGAATCGACCAAAGGCAACTACACCACCATCGAGGGAGGCGCGGCGGCCAGCTTTTTCGGCTCGGAGGCGGATTTCAGCCGTTTCCTGATCAAGAACGCCAGCTACTATTCGTTCCTGAAGAATCCGATCACGGGGAGGGGACTGGTATTCGCCAGGGCGATTACGATCGGACTGGAAAACCCCTTCGGCAATACGGTTCTGGTCGGCCCAGCCCAACCGGTTCCATTAGGCCATAGCCTGATCCCGCTGCCGGAACGTTTCTTCAGCGGCGGCGGCAACTCGGATCGTGGTTTCGGGTTAAATCAGGCGGGCCCGCGTGACCCCTTTACCGGATTTCCGGTGGGCGGGAGTGCATTGTTCCTGAGTAACCTGGAACTGCGCTTTCCCAATGTTGCCATGCCTTATCTTCACGATAGTGTGGGATTCACGATCTTTCACGATATGGGAAATGTCTTCGACACTCCGCAGCACATGGTGGACAGCTTATTGCGCTGGCACCAGTCGAATCCGAAACTCTGTTTCCAGGAGAGCACACACTTACAGTGCAACTACAACTATTTGTCCCATGCGGTCGGTCTGGGCGTGCGATACCAGACGCCGATCGGTCCCCTGCGCTTCGATTTCGGGTACAATTTGAATCCACCGGCGTTTCCGAGCTACACCAACATCACGACCAACAAGATCACTGGCATAACTACCGGGCAGTTTGGCGCACAACGCGCCGGCCATTTTAACTTTTCATTTAGCGTCGGACAGTCCTTCTGATGAGAACTTTGATTCGCGGACTCATGATCGCTATCTTGCTCGGGGCCGCCCTTGGTGCTCAGGCCGGCGAGATCGTGGATCGGATCGTCGCCAACGTGAACGGCCATGCCATCCTGCAAAGCGACTGGGACGAAGAGGTAGCCTTCGAAACATTCCTGAATGGCCGGCCGCTAGGCTCGTTCAGCACGGCGGAGCGTAAGGCTGCGCTGGACCGCTTGATTGACCAGGAATTGCTGCGTGAGCAGGTCCGGCCAACGGAAGCGGCGCCCGGCGATGTGGTAGCGAGCCGGATTGCCGAGCTGCGTAAGCTCTATCCCGAAGCGAGCCGCGAAGATGCGTGGCGCGCAGTCATGGCGCGCTACGGAATAGCTGAAGGGACTCTCGCCAAGCGTCTGGGCGAAGACATCCAGTTGATGCGCCTGGTCGAGGCGCGTCTTCGGCCGTCGATCCAAATCGACGCCCGCGCCGTGGAAAGCTACTACCAGGAGCAACTGCTTCCGGAGTTGCGCCGCAAGGGAGGCCGGGAAGTGCCGTTTCCCGAGGTATCGGCTCATATCAAAGATCTCCTCGCCGAGCAAAAGATGAATGAACTGATTACGGGCTGGATTGAGAGCTTGCGGTCGGAAAGTCGTATTTCAACCACGGGTAACGGAGAGCAGAACCGTTGAATGGGCTGTCCAGTGCACGGCGCGCATGGTTGAAGCTCTTCCTGAGGTTTGTCGTCTTTTGTGTGCTGGCTTTGTCGTTGTTGGGCTGGTACATCACCACCGATTCCTTCCAGCAGCGCATTCGCAGAAAGGTTATTGCCACTCTCGAAGACGCCACCGGGGGAAGGGTTGAGATCGGCCAGATCCACACCGTTCCCCTTCAATTCCGAATCGATATCCGCAACCTCACTATTCATGGCCGTGAAGCTCCCGATCAGTTGCCCTATTTGCACGTCGACCGGGCGCAGGTGGAGGCGAAGATCATCTCCGTTTTCAGCAGGGAAGTGGGCCTGCACTCGCTCATGCTCGACAGGCCTGTGGCCCATATCGTCGTGAACCCCGATGGCTCAACCAACCAGCCCACCCCTGTCGTCCAAAATGCCTCTTCTCAAACTCCGATTGCTCGCCTGTTTTCACTTTCGGTTTCGAAACTCGGAGTTCGTAGCGGAGAGCTGGTGTGGGCATCGCAGAAGGTCCCGCTCGAATTTGACGCCCGCGATGTCTCATTGAGCCTGAACTACTCTTTCTTTCGGCGGCAATACCAAGCCGCAATATCGGTGGGGAGCGCGCCGACGCGCTATCAAGATTACCCGCCGTTTACCTGGCATGCGAAAGCATCATTGGCGCTGGCGCGCGATCATGCGGATATCGAGAAACTGGATGCCGGGCTGGAAAAATCTGAGATTCACTTTTCCGGACAGGTGCTGAGCTTTCAGCATCCGGAGCTTTCCGGCGCATACTCCGGCTCCATGGATTTACCGGAGCTTGCGGCATTAACAGAAGCTTCCTTGCGAAAGGGCAAGCCTGCGCGCGGGCGGTTCGTTGTCCGCAGCGGGTCGGCGACTCTTGCGGGTAAAGGCACTTGGAGCTTGCAGGACTTTTCCACCGAGGGCGCGGTCGAAATCAAGGACCTCGACGTTTCCGATAAGACCCTGGATGTGCGGAGCGCTCGCGCCTCCAGCGATTTCACAATTACTCCCCTGCGGCTACGGCTCTCTTCCTTGAAGGCGGCGGTTCTTGGCGGCGAACTGCAGGGCGATGTGGATGTAACCAATTGGCAAACCTCGCTGGAACCGAGTCTCTCCGCGCGAAAGCGTCCGCTGATCGGGCGAATTTCGCCGGGAAGCTTGCAGCGGGGCGCCATCCACGTACGCGTGAGCAATTTCCCGATAGGCCCGGCATTACAGGAAGTGAGTTCGAAGCGCCTTCGTATCGATGGTGTGAGGCTGGCGGCCAATGCCATTGGAGCCGTCGAGATGCTTTGGGTAGGTTCGATCGGTGATGCCGAGACGAAATTGGACTTGGTTTTCAAAGCGCGGGGGCGGAGTTTGCCGGGCGAACTCGCCAGCAGCGGAGAAATGCGTGGAATCTACCGCGGCTCGCGTGACGAGCTGGCGCTCGACAGATTTCACCTGATCACGCCCGCTTCGGAAGTGACTGCCCAGGGCGAATTGTCGTCCACCAGTCTGCTTCGCATTTCATTTTCGAGCCGCAATTTGAACGAGTGGCAAGCCTTGCTGCACACCGCCTGGGGACCTGAGCCGTTGCCATTTGCGGTCAATGGGCCCGTCAATTTCAACGGAGCAGCCAGTGGGCGACTCTCGGATTTCGCGCTGAGCGGTAGCCTGCGGGTCGAGGATTTCCAAACTACGCTCGCGATGGGCGCGCAACATACGCAGCAGACAATCGCCTGGGACTCTCTGAGTGCTACCCTGCAATACTCACCTGCCGCACTTTCCCTACGCAACGCGACCCTTATTCACGGTGCGGGCGTCATGCATTTCGAAGGCAGCACCTCGCTCGTGGGCGGAGTGGTTACGCGAAATTCTCCGTTTAACCTGCGCTTCGACATTCGCAATGGCGATCTTGCTGAACTGGTTCGGCTGGCCGGGTACAGCTATCCGGTGAGCGGAACATTCCATGTCTCGGCGCATGCCTCGGGGACGGCGGAGGAGCCCCACGGAGAAGGACACGTAGAAATCAGCAATGCCGTCGTTTACGGGGACCATGCCGGGTTGGTGCGCAGCGACTTGCGGCTGTCGCAGCGTGAATTGCAGTTCAACAACGTCGAGGCGAGTTTTAGCGGAGCGCCGGTCACTGGCAGTGCGGTGCTGAGCACGGTCGATAATACGTTTCGCCTGAATCTATCGGCGAGCAACCTGGACTTGGCGGGTTTTCCGCCACTGCATACACCCCGATTTACGGTGGATGGACGAGCTGACACGGTGGTCCATGTAGCGGGGACCGTCGATCAGCCATTGTTGGAGGCGCACATTCACTTCCGTGATCTCGCTTTCGACAAAGAGCGGGTGGGAGACTTCTTCCTGGATATCGTTCCTCAGGGCGTGGAATTGGAGATTCAGGGACACTCAGCATTCGACACAGCAACAGGCAAAAATTCAACCATCGCGGCGGAGGCGCCCAGCCTGGACATCAAGGGAACCGTTCATCGGACACCGGGCTGGCTGGCGGATTTAGACATTTCCTTCCGCCATTTGGATGTGGATTCGCTGCTCAGAATCTACCTGCATGAGCACATCACGAACCATGCGACTGTCGGGGGAACTCTGCGTTTGAGCGGGCCGCTGCGCTCGCCGCGCGAACTCAAGCTCGCTGCCCGGCTGGATTCCCTGGACGCGGAACTCGAGCGGGTGCCGGTTCGTGCCGCCGAGCCAATTCAGTTCGAGATTCTCAACCAGCAGCTCCGGGTTGAGAACTTTCACTTGACCGGCACTGAAACTGATTTTTCCGCCCACGGTACAGCGATGCTGACCCAGGCTGGACAAGTGGACCTGCAGGGCCAGGGCACTGTCAACATGGCCTTGTTGCAGACCCTCAATCCCAACCTGACGGCCCACGGCATGGTGATGGTGAACCTGACGGCGGGAGGTACTCTGACCGAGCCTTTGCTGCAGGGGAAGCTGGAACTGAAAGACGCCTCGCTGAGCCACAACGATTTTCCGAGCGGTCTGAGCGAATTGAATGGAGTGGTGGTCTTCGACCAGAACCGGTTCTCGATTGAGAGCATGAGCGGCAAGAGCGGCGGAGGAGTAGTCACGCTGAGCGGTTCGGCGATCTACAGCAAAGGCACCTTCAACATGGACTTCAGTGCCCAGGGTCGGGAGGTTCGCTTGCGTTATCCGCCGGGCGTGAGTTCAACCGCCAATGCCAACCTGCGGCTGACCGGCAGCACGAATTCCGCGTTGGTGAGCGGCAACATTCTCATTACGAAGCTGGCGGTGACTCCGGGATTTGATTTCGCAGCGTACCTGGAAAAGGCGAAGCTGTCCGGCAGTGTGGTGCACACCGAGACGATTGCCAGTCACGTGCGTCTGGATGTCCACGTCACCACGACTCCTGAGCTGCAAATGCAGACCGCGGTGGCGAAGCTCTCCGGCACCGCCGACTTGCAACTTCGCGGAACCGTCGATCGCCCAGCCGTGCTGGGAAGAGCGGAGGTTTTGGAAGGAGAGATCGTTTTCAATGGCACCCGCTACCGCGTCGAGCGTGGTGAAGTGACCTTCGCGAATCCCGCGAAAACTGAGCCATCGGTGGACCTGCGCCTGACTACCCGGGTGCGGGATTACGACATCACGGTCGGGATCAATGGAGACGCGAGCAAGCCCAACGGCCTGACCGCGAAATGGCAATCGGAGCCGCCGCTGCCCGAAGCCGACGTCATCGCCCTGCTCGCCCTGGGACGGACCACCGAGGAGTCAGCTGCTCTGCAGTCTGGTGGCAATTCGAGTTTTGGCGGGGAAGCGTCGAATCTGCTCATCAATCAGGCGCTGAACAGCACGGTCAACAGCCGCTTGCAACGCCTGTTCGGAGTGAGCCGGATCAAAGTCGATCCGCAGGGACTGGCCAACGCCACCAACCTGGTGCGCGGGCCACAGGTCACACTGGAACAGCAAGTCGCCAGCAAGCTGACCATCACTTACAGCGCAAATGTCTCCATTGCTTCACAGCAGATCATCCAACTCGAGTACAACGTGACGCGGAACATCTCCGTCATTGCGCTACGCGATCAGAACGGTGTAGTCAGTTTCGACATCAGGATCCGAAGCCGGAAGAAATAGCTCTCAGCTCTCTGTTCTTAGTTCTCAGTTCTTAGCTCTCAGTTCTTAGCTCTTAGCTCTTAGCTCTCAACGAACCCGAGATGTTGTTGGGAATTGGAATCGCTCTTGCGGATAGTTCAGATCCGAACACTGATAGCTGATAGCTGACGGCTGACAGCTGAGAGCTGCTCTTGACAGAACCTCTCCAAACCAGTAACCCTAAATGCTTTTGCTAATTCCCGTTTTTCCCATCGCGTGGGCGGGGAAAGAAGAAGAATCCGTGCGAATTCGAGTTTTCTATCATGACAAGTGTTTCGATGGCGCCTGCTCGGCGGCGCTGTTTTCGCGTTTTTATCGCGAGCGGATCCACAACGATGTGGAGTTCGTGTACACCGGCCTGGTGCATCGCGCCGGCGCCCTCTTCGACGAAGAGAAGTTCGATGGCGAGGAAAACGCCATCGTGGACTTCAAGTATTCCAGTTCGCCCAAAATCACGTGGTGGTTCGACCACCATGAGAGCGCTTTTCTCACGCCCGCCGATGCCGCTCATTTTGAGCAGCAACAGAGTAATCGCAAGTTCTACGATCCGGATTTCAAATCCTGTACAAGCTTTATCGCCTTCATCGCGGAGCAGCGCTTCGGTTTTGATGCCAGCAAGGTTGCCGAACTGGTGTACTGGACCGACATCGTCGACGGAGCTTTGTACGATGACGCGAAGTCGGCTGTCGAAATGAAAGCGCCCGCCATGAAGCTGACCATGGCGATCGAGGCGAATCAGGACCCGAATTTCGTAAAGACGTTGATCCCGTTGCTCGCCTACCGGCCTCTGGGGGAAATCCTGAAACAGCCGTTGGTAGCGCAGGTGCTGCCGCCGTTGCTGGAGCGGCATCAGCATTCGATTGATATCCTGCGCCAACGAACCGAAGAGAAGGATGGAACGATCTATTTCGATATTACCGACCACGAGCTCGAAGGCTACAACAAGTTCATTCCCTACTATCTGCACCCGGATTCGGTTTACAGCGTTGGGCTGAGCAAGAGTTCGTTCCGGGTTAAGGTGTCGGTGGGATCGAATCCCTGGTCGCGCCGGGAACCCAGAGTGAATCTCGCCAGGGTGTGCGAGCGCTATGGCGGTGGGGGGCACGCCCGTGTGGGGGCGATCTCATTCGATGTGACCCGCGCCGATGACGCTCGCCGAGCCGCGGGGGAGATTGTCGAAGAGCTGCGAGCCAGCGTGCGGAATCAGGCGTGAGGTTTAGAGGTCAGATTGCGGAACATCGATTGCAGAGGTCAGATTGCAGAAGTAAGAAACTCAACGTCCAAGCAGTGCGGTTGGAACCTTGAGATCCTAACCTCTGCAATCTGACCTTTGAACTCTGAAATCGCACCCCTCCGAAAGCAATACGGTAAACTAGATACAACTCACCCTGGCATGCACCCGAAAGTCCACGATCCCGAACACATTAGAGGCGTACGCACCGTCGCAACCATTGAGTTCACGAAAGGCGTGCTCGTGGTTCTGGCCGGGCTAGGCGTGTTTACGATGCGACACCGCAATATTTGGGGTGTTGCCGAGAGCTTTCTAGAGTTCATTCATGCCAATCCGCACCATCACATGGTGGGATTTTTCATCAACATTGTCTACAGACTCCATGATGTGCATTTGTGGAAGATCGTAACCATCGCAGCTATCTATACCATTCTGCGCTTCGTCGAGGCCTATGGTCTGTGGTATGCGCTGCCGTGGGCAGAATGGCTGGCGTTTGCCTCCGGGACGATTTACGTGCCCTTCGAAGTTATCGACCTGGTACGCCATCCCACATGGTTTGCACTGGCAGTGCTCATTGTCAATCTGGTAATTGTGCTCTACATGTTGTATCTCAGGCTGGAAGCGGCGAGAAGTCGTCTGCAGACGACGCAGCGTCCTGCGGAGAGTTGAACCGCCGCGTAAGGCAGGTGGTCAGAGAGCCCAATCGAGGTTCCCGTTCTGCCGTTTTGCTATTCTGCAATTTCCTGAGCATGAGCCTGGTAAGCCGTTCGAACTATTACCGTCGTATCCTTCGCGCGTATGTCGGCCCAGGACGCAGCCAGTTGACGTTCTGGCATGAAACGCCGGAGATCAATCCGCGCGCATCCTTCACGCGGCCCGGCGAATATTACATGACATTTCGCGAAAAGGCGGATTATGCCGGCCCCTTCGATTCCGAGGGCATTCCCATGCTCGATTATCGGGGCGTCATCGGCCTGCAATACAACCCGATCGCCATCGCGCAATGGGGACTCGCGAACTACAACCGCTACTCGCAAACTGGCGAAGATGCTCGCCGGCACAAGATGCTCGCTGCCTCCGCCTGGCTTTGCCGTAATCTGGAGCAACACAAAAACGGTCTTTGGGTGTGGAACCATTACTTCGACTGGGAGTATCGCGAGAAGCTGAAGGCGCCGTGGTATTCAGGGCTGGCGCAGGGGCAGGGCGTGTCGCTCCTGCTGCGATGTCACGCGCTGACCAACAACGCCCAGTATTTGTCGGCGGCTGAACGCGCTTTTGTTCCGCTCACCCGCGTGATCCGCGAAGGCGGGGTGCTGTTCGAAGACGCTGAAAATAATTTGTGGATAGAAGAGTATTTAGTCGATCCGCCCACTCATATTCTGAATGGATTCATCTGGGCACTATGGGGAATGTTCGATTTCTGGCTGGCGCGCGGTGATCGGACGGCCAAAGAGATTTTCGATCGTGGAGTAAAAACTCTGTTGCTGAATCTCGAGCGTTATGACACGGGATACTGGTCGCTCTACGAGCAATCCGGCACAAGGCTCAAGATGCTTGCCAGTCCCTTTTATCATCGGCTCCATATCGTGCAGTTGCGCGTGACGGCCAAGCTGACGGGTGAAGCCCGATTCGAGCAAGTCGCCGCGCGCTGGGAGGCTTACGCCCAACGCCGCGTGAACCGCATCCGCGCCTGGTTCGAGAAGAGCGCTTTCAAGCTGTTCTATTACTGATTGTGAAGATTCTCTATCTTTCGCAATACTTTCCTCCGGAAATGGGAGCGCCCGCGGCGCGCGCTGCCGAACTGTCGCGCCATTGGTCCCGCATGGGGCACCAGGTCACGGTGCTCACCGGATTTCCCAACCATCCCACGGGTGTGGTCCCGCCGGAATGGCGTTCGCGGTTTCGGAAGTTGCGCGACCAGGAGATCCTCGACAGGGTAACTGTGGTTCGCACCTGGCTCTGGCCGCTACCCAATCGCAAAGCTCACGAACGAATTCGCAATTACGCCTCTTTTTGTGTTTCCGCTGCGATCGGCGGCCTCGATCTGGAGGTGCCCGACGTGGTCATCGGAAGCTCGCCACAATTGCTGGTCGCGCTTTCGGCGTGGTGGCTGGCCTGGTGGAAGCGCGTGCCCTTCGTCTTCGAGGTTCGAGACCTCTGGCCGGAGTCGTTAGCAGCCGTGGGCGCAGGCGCGGAAGGATCGGCGCTGCACCGCATTCTGGGCGCCATTGCCGGTTTCCTTTACCGCCGCGCTGATCGCATCGTGGTGGTCACGCCGGCCTTCAAGGATCATCTGGTCCGGCATTGGAAGCTGCCGGAAGTAAAAATTCGCATTGTTGAAAATGGCGTCGAAACCGATCTCTTCCGCCCTGATCCGCAAGTGGGAGCGATAAGGAACAAACTCGGTGTACAAGACCGGTTTCTGATCTGCTACATCGGCACCATGGGCATGGCGCACGGTCTCGAGACTCTGTTGGAGGCGGCTACGCAACTGCAGAAAAGCTTTCCGGCAGCGATGTTCCTGCTCATTGGCGAAGGCGCCGAGAAGGAGCGCATTATAAAACTCGCGCAGGATCGCCATCTCGAGAACGTGCGCTTCATCGGCCAGCAGCCCCGAGAAGAGATTCCGGCCTACATCTCCGCCGCCGACGCGTGCCTCGTGATGTTGAAGAAGAGCGAACTGTTCAAAACCGTGATTCCGACCAAGCTTCTCGAATACATGGCTTGTGAGCGTCCGGTCATTGTGGCGGTGGACGGCCAAGCCCGCCAATTGGTGGCACAGGCCGGCGCGGGCGTATTCGTCGAACCAGAAAGCGCCGGTGAGCTGGTTCAGGCAATTCTCGATTTAGCACGTGATCCAGGACGGCGAACAACAATGGGCCAGAATGGCCGGAAGTATATTACCGATCATCTTTCGCGCGAGCGGACAGCGCGCGACTACATCGCGGTGCTAGAGGACCTAGCTTCTCGCTGAGTGCCGACCGTCCATTTCTTAGGGATGGAGGGCAATCAGCCCGACCGCCGTCCCCAGCGATTGCGCCGTATTTGCAGTTCGATATCCGATGTCCTTGATCGAACTGCCCGGGACAAACAGAACATCGCCTTTCACTAACGCGAGATCCGGCGCCTTGGCTTGGATCACCTTCTTCAGGTGAACTGGGATTTCCTTCATTCCATTCGGCGTCTCTCGCAGAATTTTGGCGCCGTTAAGCGACGAGGTATGGGTTCCGCCTCCTGCCAGGGCGAACGCTTTCAACACGCTGAGGCTGCCGTCCTCGATGATGATACCGGAGGGGTGCTGCACATCGCCGACCACGTAAACGATGCCGGCGCGAGGAATAATGATCGTGTCACCCGGAC
>Ga0335081_10011633_pt1 | contig 14248 bp, 11 predicted proteins | sample Lox_Sample_35_FD_206713 | JGI IMG/M metagenome (GOLD analysis project Ga0335081, IMG submission 206713) | Soil microbial communities from Loxahatchee National Wildlife Refuge, Florida, United States - Lox_Sample_3.5 | ecosystem: Environmental > Terrestrial > Soil > Wetlands | place: USA... | reverse complement strand
TCGCCGCGATCCTCAAGCTCAACCCGCAGACGGTGCGCAACTGGATTGACCAGGGGTCGCTTGCGGCGGTGCGGGTCGGTCGCCGTGTACGGATCCGCCGCGAGGACTTCCAGGCGCTGATCGACCAGGGCTACAGCGGCAACCGGCCGCAAACGCGTGGGTTTGACGCGCAGGCGTTCTGGGACGGCGAACCGATGCCGCTCCCCCACCTCGTCGAGTAGCTACTCAAGCCGAGGGCGAGCGTCACGTCGGGTCGGCACTCGCAGATCCGCGGCGCCCAGAATCAGCTCGAGCGCCGCTCCAGCCGCCAGTGTCCAGGGTTCGGTCGCATGCCGCTCGCGTGCCAGCGGACACCCGGATCGATCAAGCGTGCGCGTGGCGGGGTCGTAGACGAGTTGCTCCTCGGCGATTCACCACAAGGGCGCCAGCGCGTGGCTGGCTGTGATGATCGTGTTGCAGTCGGCTCCGGTTTGGGAACGGTGCGCGAGGGGGTCGCTTGGGTCGCGCTGTGAGCGAATCTGTCGACGTCGGCCGGCGCAGCCGGTGAGGAGCGGCGCAAACCGTCACGAGCGACGCGACAGCAACGACCAGCCGACGTCGGATCTGGTTACCGTACAAACCCGCAACATGACCAGGGGTGCCGGCCGGATTTAGGACAGCCGACAATATGTTTGGATATCTGTCGCCATGGAAGGCGATTTGCTAAAGAGGACAAGCCAGACAAGTCGACGGATGTCGTAGTCGAGCCGCAAGCCCGTCGAACGAGTGACCGCACCTTTGAGGCGCTGGTCCTAGACACCGGGTGCCGGCTCCTGCGCCAGAAGCGGTTGTCACCGGAGACCGTTGTCTCGCTTTTGGCGCGTCGGCCGGCACGTTCGGCGTGGATCGCTACGACAGCGCCGCTTGGACGCTCACGCCCGCGGACCGCATCGCGATCCCTTGGCTGTGAGCGATAACGGACAAGAAAAGAAGGTAGGGGTGACAAGGATGTCGAGCATCTGTAGATCGGTCAGGCGGGCACGGCTTGCCGCGCCGGCCGTGGCCGCAGCCGCGCTCGTCGTGGCGTTCGCCGGCGCGCCTGCGTCGGCGTTTGCGGACGGCACGTACACGGTGGCCGTGTGCGACCCGGCGTTGGGAAACAGCAACCACGCGTTTGGGGTTGGGATCGGCTGGCAGACGATGACCAGCGCGCAGAACTGCACGGGTGGGGTCGCCGGCTCAGGCCGCGGGCTGCAGGTATGGCCGGTCGCGAGCACTCCAGGCGCGAAGGGCGCTGGATGGTGGTATCACGCGCCGGCTGGGACCACGATCGTCGGCCTGAGCCAGTACGGGCAGTTCTCTGCCTGGGACGGCTGGGTGTCTCACTGGGCCACCAGCGAGGGCGGCGGCGGCGATGCGAACGTCGCCGCGCAGGGGTGCTCGTCGACGTCGTGCAATTGGTTCGCTGCGTCCACGACCGCGGTCGCTCACGCGAGCGAGATCGGCTTTGCGATCTGGTGTCATGCCAGCAGTTGCCCGGCTAACGACGGCAGCTCGTACTTCGGCCCGGCCGCGAGCGCCAACGTCTACAAGGCCGACATTACGGTCGATGAGCCATCGCCGCCGGCGGTCAGCGTCAACGGTTCGTTGTGGGGTCACGCCGGCTGGATCAGCGTCGCCAACGGCGGCGGGTCGGTCGGCTATGGCGCCAGCGACCCGGCAGGCGTGTGCGGCTTTCGCGCCGTGATCACGACCACCGGCGGTGGCTGGGAGCAGCTCGATGACCACAGCGTCAGTCCGGATCTGAGCCTCGCGAGCTGGGGCAGTCCGTGTCCAGGGCGCAACTGGACCAGTTGGTCGCCGAATATCGCGGCGCTGGGCGATGGCTATCACGACCTGTGGGTGCAGGCGAGCAACCCGTCGGGGATGTGGACCAGCGCCGGCGGCGCGCCGGCGGTGCTCGCGATCGACAACACGCCGCCGACGATCAGCGTCTCCGCGCCGCCCGCTAGTCGCTGGTATGACACCGCGCAGCAAGTCACTTGGGGCTCGTCGGACAACCTCTCCGGCGTGCACAGCCTCAGCTGCAGCGACGGCTCGCACACAAGCTCCAGCTACACGATGACCGTCGCCGCCCAAGGCGTCAGAACCATCAGCTGCACCGCGGTCGACAGTGCCGCCAACCGCAGCTCGAGCGCGAGCGCGACCGTGCACCTCGACTTCCAGACGCCGACGGTCAGCTTCAGCGGCCCGTCACGGACCGCCTGGCTGAGCGGACCGCAGACGGTGACCGTCAACGCCGCCGAGGCCCAGCCGCTGAGCGGGATTCAGGGCATCTCCTGCTCGCTTGACGGCGCCACCGCGACCTGGACAGCCGGCAGCCAGGCGACGGTGAGCGCAACGGCCAACGGACCGCATACGATCGCCTGCCGCTCGCTTACCAACGCACAGACATGGGGGGCAGTCGCGACCTACAGCCTGCGCATCGATTCCACGCCGCCGACGCTGTCCTACCACAACGGCCCCAATCAGGGGCGCTGGTACTCCTCCGCGCAGTCGATCGACGTCAGCAGCCAGGGCGCCGCGGGACTCGCGGCGGTGGCGCTGATCTCGTGCACGCTCGCGGGTCACACCACCACCTATCCGGGCGACAAAGCGCACATCACCGTGCCTTCCCCCGGCGGCTCGCTCGTCTGCGAGGCCCACGACCAGGCCGGCAACCGGTCATCCAGCCAGGCGTGGCAGTTCTTGATCGACACCACGCCCCCAACCGGCTACTTCGCGCCCAGCGATCCGCACGACCCCGCCGCCGTCGCGGTCCAGACGGCTGACTCGCAGTCCGGTGTCGCCGGCGGCGAGATCGACATCCAGCTGCCTGCCGGCTGGCGGCGGCTAGCGACCGCTTATGACCGGTCAACCGGCGAGCTGACCGCGACCGTTCCCGACGACGGCAGCATCCCCGACGGCACCTACCCGCTGCGCGCGATCGTGCTCGACGCGGTCGCCAACCAGACGGCGGTCACGGGTGATGCCAACGGCAGCATGCGGACCGTGTCGCTGCCGCTGCGCAACGTCACACAGCTGCACGTCGGCTCAAGCTCGGTGCTGACGCGGCGCTGCACGCTTGAGCGCGTGACGCTGGCGTCCGGCAAGCACCACGCAAGCGGCCAACACGCCCGCGCGAAGCTCGTCAAGCACTGCACCACGGTCGTGGTGCCGCGCGCGAACGGTCCGTTGACGCTGGCATTCGGCCAGCGCGCGAGCGTGCAAGGGCTGCTGCAGACCGCAGACGGAGAGCCGATCGCAGGCGCACCGGTCACCGTCGGCGCACAACCCCCCGGCTGGCCCAGCCAGCCCGCCGGCAGCATCACCACCGACCCCCAAGGCCACTTCACCTACCAGATCGCGCCCGGGCCCTCGCGAACAATCACGTTCGCGTTCCCAGCCACCAGCGCGCTACGCGGCGCCTGGGCCACGACTACCGTGCAGGTCGCCGGCAACGCGACGATCACCGCCGGCAGCACCGCTCGCGCCGGACACGCGCTGCGTCTCTCGGGCAACGTGCTCGGCGGCTACATCCCGCCCGGCGGGACGCTGATCCAGTTGCAGTACCGGATCGTCGGCTACCCGCAAGGATGGATGCCCTTCGCCGTGCTCGTCCGCACCCACAGCAACGGAGTCTGGAGCACCACGATCCCGCTGCGCCGCGACGCCGCCGGACTCACCTACCAATTCCGCGGCGTGATCACCACCCAAAGCGGCTGGCCCTACACCCAAACAACCACCAACCTCGTCACCCGCCGCGTGCTCACCTAACCCGCCGTGCTGCAGCAGCAGCGGCCAATGCGCACACCGTGTTGGCCGATGGCGACACCCCCCGGCGCGGGCGCCGCATCGCGGCGCCCGCGTTGCCGGGACCGAGTGGGCGAGCGATGGAGGGTGTGTGTGACGCAGCGTCGTAGACGCTCGCGTGTTCGGAAACCCCACGCCGCGGGATTGCCGACCGAGAATCCGATCGCTGTCTGGTGCTCGTGCCGTCAGCAGACGAGCCTGGTCATCCGCCGCCGGCCCGCTTTCAGTGGGCACGGAGCGAGGCGCGTAAAGCCGCCTGGCGACGAATCGTTTGACGCTGACGCGGCGCTGTCGCCCGCCGCGCTTGGCCCCATCAGGCGCGCTGGTTTAGGCGGCGCGCGGCGCGGCGAGGAGCCCGAGCGGCAGGCTGGCGGCTGCGGCTGGGCGAGCCCGTCGAGCGTCTGGCGGGCGGTTCGCTGTCGGCCCACTGCTCGAGCGCGGCGAGCAGCTCGGGGCTGGGTCGGTGTGGTGCGCGTTGATCATCGTGCGCTTGGCGGCAATTGCGCGCGAGCGTCCGCCCACTTCGAGCGCGGCTGGTCAAACAGCTCCGATACCGCCCCCCACGCTTCACGCAGTCAGGACGCGCAGCTCCTCAGCGCTCGCCTGCCAGCCGGCGGGCTCGTTCTCCTCCAGCTCCTCGTCCTCCTCGGGCTTGCGGCCCGGAAATCAGGATCGTCTCCGCGAGGACCTGCTCGTCGGCTGAGAGCCGGGGCATGTTCAGCCGCTCGACCTTCTCCAGGTAGGCTCTCTCGCCCGGCCGGTCGGGTCCCGCGAGCGCGTCTTGAGGCTGCTGAAATCTCGATCTGCGCCCTCTCTCCCCCCGGCTGCGTGAAGAACGCCTCCGGGTCGGGGATTTGGGCGTAGCGGTCGGGGGGTCGGTGTGCTGCCAGTGGCCTGGTCGCGAGCTTCGTACTTGTTGATCGCGCGAGCGCTCCGGTCCTCCGCAGAGGTGATCGAGGCTGAGCTTGTCCCTCGTTATAGCCGCCCGGACCGCTCTGCCACGTCAGCCACGGCTCCCTGCCGCTGGTCGCTCGCCGGCGCCGGAGCTCGTGCAATCGGGCGTCTGGATCGGCATCGCGTCACTCGCTGTCGCAAGATCGAAGTGGTGGCTGGAACCGGCTCGGACACGCGGCTGACCGGTTGCACATCGCGCGGCGCGGGTTACCGTCGGTCCGCATCGGGTGTGATGTTCGCGAGTTTGTGTTTGAACGCGATGATCTCTGCCCGTGCGCGCTGTGCGTCCTCGGCGCGTAGCTGCGCAAGCCACGTCTGGCGGTAGGTGGGCGAGAGGCGGGCGAGCTGGCTGGTGGGTTGGCCGGTGCGGTGTGCGAGCTCTGATAGCTCGCGCTGCTGCTCGGTCGGCGCTCGCCGGCGCGCGGCGGGGTCCAGTTGGCGCTGGTGGCGCAGCGCCATCTGTTTGCGTCCGTCGACGTCGATGGGTAGCTGGCGGCCGGCGAGCAGGTACGCGTCGCGGACGATCATCCGGTAGGAGTCGCTGTCGACCGGCGGCACGCCACCGCGCGCGTCGGGGTCGAGCGCGAGCATTCCTAAGCGGTCAAACACCGGCTTGCCGTGTTCGTCGGTCGCGACCCACGGCGGCCAGGTCGCGCGAAACGCGAGCCCGAGCGCGCGCGGCGGCGGTTCGCGGCGGCGGTGGGCGCGGTCTGTGGCGTGCTGGGCGCGGGTGGCGCTGTCGGCGGTCGCGACCGCGCGCATCCGCCGCGACAGCTGATCGAGCGCGCCGACGGCGTAGCGCAGCGCCCGCGGCCCGCCCGCTAGCGCGCCGCTGCCGGCCAGCGTCCCGAGGTGCAGCAGCGCGCCGAGCCCGGTGGCGGGGTAGCCGTCGGGTGCGGCGGTGTGGTTTCGCTGATAGCGCGCGACCGCGCGGCGCAACCGCGCGTAATCGTCTGGGTACAGCGGTCCTGCGCGCGTCGGGCCGCTGTCGGCAGCTGCCGGCGCACCCCACCGCGCGACGACCCACGCCTCACGCAAACGCCACACTGGCCACGCCCGTTGGAGCCCCCAGCCACACACCTCAAGCGCCCGCTCGGTCGCCTGCGTGGCGATCGCGTCGAGCACCGGCCGCCGCTGCGTCTCGCGCGCTGCCACCCGCGCGACGACCGCCGCCGGATCCCAGACCACGTCCTGTCCGCCCGCCGGCGGATCCGCGCCGGACGCTGACGATCGCGCGGGCTGCTCGACCGGCCCCGCCCCGGACCCCTCGGTGACTGCCGTTTTTAGGCCGGCAGGCGCGGCGGGCTGGCTGGTCGCGCCGGCTGGGTCTGTGCGCGTCACGCCTGTTCTTTGCAAAGCGCTACGAACCTCTAAAGCCTCTGTGGTCGTGTCGTTGTTCTTCGGCGTAGCCGAAGCCCCGAAGGGGGGTGTCGAATTTGATTGAGAACCACGCCGACAACGGCCGGCAGCGACCGCGCGACCGCGCTGGCGACCGCGGCGCTGGCGCTCAGCGGCACTCAGCGGCCGGCCGTGACCGGCCGCGTTGCGAATCCCCGTCTTCGAACCGGTGTTCAACGCCGGGCCGTAGCGCGCCTGCCACGCCTGCAGGTGGCGCGCGGCGGCCTGCAGCTCCTCGGCGCTGACCTGCGGTGCTGAGCGCAGCTCGAGCTCGGTGCGGCGCTCCTCGCCGTCTAGATCGGTCCCGATCCGCCACCGCAACAGCCCCATCGCCTGCAACGCGTCCAACCGCCGACGAACCGCGCGGTGATGACGATCACGATCTTCAAACCCCTCCCCCCCGGTCATCTGCCACGCCGGATGCAACGCCGCCAGCCCCGCCACCAGCTGACGCATGCTCGTCACGACCGTCCCCCCCGCCCCACCCGCCGCCGCTAGACGCCGCAGATAACCCAGCTCGGCGTACGCGCACTTAAACGCGCGGACGTCGTACAGCCGCTCGCCTGCGAGCTCGCCCGCCGCGACCCGCTGCGCGCGCACGCGCGTCAGCAACGCCAGCAAGTGCACCGGCTCGACCGGCGCCGGCAACGGCGTCGGCTCGACCGGCGGGCACGGATCGAGCTTCCGTGAGCGGCGAAGGCCTCGCGCGCGCGCCGGATCAACCGACGACGTGGTGGTAGGGGCTGTGACTGCCACCGCCAACGCGCGCACACGCGCTCGCGGCGACAGTCGCGAGAGCGAGATCGAGAGCCATCAGGCATCGATCGACCATCACTCGGGCGCGGTTCCGTCCGACCGAGCGGTACAGTTCTTCCCCGACAGACTTCTTGGTGGTTGACAGCCACCGCTAGGGTTTTCTAGGTCGCGCCCCGTGGCGCTATCTGGAACCGGCCATTTTCACCAACGACCGAGTTGCCGCTCGGTCGTCGGTCGTTAAGGGCCGCTGGGGACAGGCGAGAGCTACGCCGGAGGCAACCTCCGCGGCAAGTGTGCCCCGCTGGACACGACCGCGAGGCGGAACACCGTGTGAAGGCAGATCAGCATGGCCTCGCATCGTGAGCGGGAGTCCGGATGGATCAGCGGGAAAACGAGGCACCTGGATTCACGAACCCCGTACCTAGACTCGCGCTGACCCCGTACCTAGACTCGCGGGCCCCGTACCTAGACTCGCGACCCCGTACCTAGACTCGCGCTCTCCGGCCCGCACGTCCGGGCGAGCGCGTAGCTTGCGGGGTCGATGAGCGGGCTTCCTGCGAGACGGACAGGGATGATCGAGAGCAACCTCGCGTTGTTCCCTGGCTGGCAGCTAGGCGCTCAGGTGCAACAGAAGCGCATCGCCCGGCGCGATCTCCTTGGTGCCATAGCGCGCGCCGAGCGGGCTCCGCTGGGCGAGCTCGAGCTAGACGCGCTCACCTGGCTGACGCAGGAATGGTTCGAGCAGGGAAGCCCGACACACGGCGTGATTCACTTCACTTGGTATCGCCTCGGCCAAGACCTGTACGGCCACGACGGTGGCCGCCAGCGCACGCTGATGCAAGAGGCGATCGACAACCTCGCCGCGGCGCTGATCACGCTGCGCTGCATGGACGTGCTCACGGGCAATCGAAACACGACGCTGCGGTCGAAGGTCCATATCCTCGAGGCCGTCGTCGACCACGAAGACGTGCTGCTCATCCGCGATGGTGACTTGGAGCCCGCCAAGGTCGGCTGGCTGCGCAGCGACACGGTGAAGGTGAAGCTGGCCGACTGGCTCGTCGCCCAGCTGCTCGATGGTCTAATCGTGCTCGACTGGCAGACGCAGCGCCGGCTCGGCGGCGCTGCGAAGCGACTGTGGTACTACCTCGCCGCCCGCGCTCCCGACTTTCAGCCGAGCGGAATCGACAACGAGGAGCGCCTAACCATTGAGCTCGACGCAGACTTCTACGCGGCGCTTAACCTCCAGGCGGCTCGCGATCGGGACAATCGCGCTGCATTGGCCCGCGCGGGCACGCGGATCGTTGACGCAGACCCCGCATATCGAACGATCCGAGTCGCCCGTCGCCTAGACGGCAGCGGATACGAGCTGCGGGTCACCCGCACGATCGACGACGCGCCACGCTGCCAGCCGCTGGCCGCGATCGCGCCCGACGCAGCGGTCGCGATGGACTGATGAGATCCCTCTGCGGGTTTACGCGGCGCGGCGGGCGCGCCGGCGAGCGGTGTCGTAGCGCTGTTGGGTTTGCTCGACGAGCTGGACGAGCTCGTCGTCGTCGCGTTGGAAGAGATCGAGCAACGCGGCGGCGACGGTCATGCCTTTGGCGAGTCCGAGCTCGCGTGAGCGTTGATGCAGCTGCTGCAGAAGCTCGGCTGGCAGTCGGAAGGTGGTGACGTCGGTCGCGCCGCTCCACTGCTCTGACGACGTTGGCTGCGCAGCTGCTTGGGTCGCCGGCGCGGCGCGACGTGTCGCCGGTCGACGCCGGCGTGGTGCGTGTTTGGCGGCGGGCACCGCAGCGGGGGTGTCCTCGGCATGTGGCAGCGGCGCTGGCGGGGGCGGCGTTACAGAGGTCGGCGCGCGAAGCGGGTCATCGGGCGTCAGTGCCGGGAGCTTGCTCATCGGTCTGCCGTGGCTGCAAGCAGCTCCAGGGCTAGGTTGTGGTAAGCGATCGCCGGGCTGCTGTCCGGGGCGAGCGCGCGGACGCTGCTGCGGAAGACGCTGGCGTGCTTGACCGCAACTCGTGCGGGAATGCGCGCGTAGATCGGTAGTTCGAGCACGGCAATCGCGTCCTCGACGACGTCGGTCATGCGTAGGCGGTCGCTCCAGCGAGTAACGATGACTCGCAGCTCGGGGGCTGGTCGTCCGGCGCGCAGCGGGCCGAGCTTGCCGAGCGTAGCGCGGAGCTCTGCCAGGCCTTGGACGGCGCCTTCGTCATCGGCCGCTACCGGTGCGACAACGACATCAGCGGGCACGAGCGCGTTAACGGTCAGCATGCCGAGGTTGGGAGGCGTGTCGATCACGATCAGCTCATAGTCGTCTTTGAGGTCATCGAGGGCCTGGCCGAGACGCGTCTCGCGTGCGACCTCCCCCACGAGCGCCATCTCGATCCCTCGGAGATCCCGCGAGCCTGGAAGTACATCGAAGCCCTCCGCGTGCGCTACGCGCACGGCGGCCGCTTCGATTCGGCCGCTGAGCACATCAGCGGTGCTGAACGGAACCTGCTCGGTGTTGACCTGAATACCGAGCTGGCGAGTCAACGCCCATTGCGGGTCGACGTCGACCGCCAGCACCCTACGGCCGAGGTGCGCGGCAGCTGCGGCTAGGTCTTTGGCGGTCGTGGTCTTGCCGACGCCGCCTTTTTCTTGAGCGATGGTGACGATCATGGGCTTCTTGCTTCGGTAGGTGGGGAATATCTCCTGCTTGAAAGCAAGCCGTATTACGATCCGGCAATACGGGTCGTAATATTACAAGTCCGTCATAGTGCTTGTAATATTACAAGCTGTAATATTACAATATTCCCTGCGCTGCGCGGGTGGCCCCCGGCGGGCGCAGCTCCTCAGGCGGCAGGCGGTGGACTTTCGAGCCGGGCGATGGGCCCCGTGTGCGCCAAGCTTTCGTCCCCTCGCGGGCGACTAATTAGTATTAGTCGCGCTGGGTCAATGGGGTCGGGGAGAGGGGTTACGCTGGCGGTGTGCGACGTGTCGCCCGAGACCTTGGCGGCGGGTGAGTGCGAAGGTTCGGATAGCGGCTTGACGGCAGCCGAGCCGAGCACCGAAGGTCAGTCAGGGCCGGAGCGGGGTCTAGTGGCTCGTTTGCGAGCGTCGCGACCCGGGTGTGGGCGTCGGCCCGTTAGGCCTGCTGGGTGCGCGGGGCCTGGGCGGCGGCGTCTTGTTCGGTGATGGTGGTGGAGAGTTGGCGGGAGATGGTCGCGAGCTCGCCGAACGCTCGAGCGATTGCTGGGAGGCTGATGCCTTCGAGGGCGGTGGTGAGGTCTTGCCAGGCGGTGTCGAATTTGGCCCAGAGTTCGGTGGGGCCGCGGCGGCCGCTGTCGGGCCGCAGTTCGGATGGTGCGTAGCGGCGGGCGTGGGGCATCGGCTCCCAGCCGAGGCCTTCTTGGGCGGCGTAGTCGCAGGAGATCTGTTGGGATTCGCAGGCGTCGGCGAGGTCTTTGAGGCGTCGGGAGAAGCCCGGGTCGGGTGGCGCGAGTCGGTGCTGGCGGAGCGCCGCGCGCCAGGTGTGGTCGGCGGCGTTCATGTTGTTGATCGCGCGTTCGACGCTCATTGGTTGCGGCGCAGGTGGGCGCTGAGCGGCTCATCTTCGAGCTGGGCTTCGGCGTCGGGGCCGGCTGGTCGCAGGGGGATGCCGAGGCCTTCGGCGAATGCGAGGAAGTCGGGCAGGCGGATGCGGTATTCGCGGCCGCCGGTGACTTGGATCGCGGGGAGCTTGCCGGTGCGGATCCAGTGGCGGACGCTCCCTTCGGTGTAGCGCAGCGTCTCGGCGACCTCGGCGACGGTCAGCAGTTCCTCGAATGTGGTCCGTTGTTCAGGCATAGGCTTCTTAGGTCGGCCGCGCCGCAGCCGCGTTTACGTTATCTAACATCATTGATGCTAACGTAGCAGGGGTCATGGATGATGACACGGGTTTGGGCGACCGATCGCACGAGCCGCCGCCGCTCGCACCAGTCAGACAACTTCGTTTAGGCGACGCCGAAGGTTTGACCGCGGCTGGCGAGGAGTGGTATGAGACCGAGCGGCTGACCGGTCAGATCACCGGCGGCGCAGCCAGCGAGCCGCCTGTTGATCGCCAAGCGCGCCGGCATGATCAGGGGCCCATGCTGCTTGAATGGCGCCACGTGCAGGGCACACCAGCCCCGACGGCCCTGCAACGGCTGGGGGAGAGGCTTGATCGGCGCCTGCGCCGGCGCAAACCGCGAGCTTTACGCGGCGACGCTCGGCAAGCGCCACGGGGACGTCGTGTGCGGCGAGCGGCGTTTGCTGGCGCGGGCAACGCGCCAGCGTCAACGCTCCGGGCGCCCGAACGCCCGGCCGCGGCCGAGCTGAACCGAATCCGGTTCGCAGACGATCCGCGCAGCGATACGCGCGAGCCCCACGAGCGGATACGATCGCGAGCATCGCGGTCGGCTCGTCGAGGCGCGATCGCTGGCAGGCGCGGCGGTCAGCGGCCGCTGCGGTGGGCGTTGATAAGCACCGGGGTGATGATCGCTATCGCGGGGTCGGTCGGCGCAGTCGCGTCGCAGCTGAACAGCACCCCAGCCAACCCGCAGCAGGGCAGTCGGGTGGCTGCAACGGGGCTAGGCGCCCCGCTGAACACGGTCGCGACAACGATGATCGGCGCTTTGGCTGCCGCCGAGAGCCACGTCCGCCAGCGTCCCGTCTCACGTCGCGTAGCTAACAGACACCATTCCGCCGGCGTTGTCATCACGGCGACCAGGGCGACGACGCGCGCGCCCAACCCGATCAAGACGCCCGCGTACACGCCGGTGACGCTGCACACCGCCTCTTTTTCGCAGCGGTCGCAGTCAGGCTATCGGCCGTCGACGAGCTATCCACGGCGATCGTCGATCGCCAGCCCGGATAGTTCGTCATCGCCGGCTGGCGGGAGCGGCGGTTACCGCCAGGTGACGTCGAGCAGCCCTACGCCCGCAAGCGCGGCAACGACCGCGACCGCGCGCCCGAGCGGCAGCGCTTCCAACGCGACGGACAGAGCGCCGGGGGTCCCTGGAGATCCGCCAGCACCGTGACAGGCACTGGTCGCGGCCGCACCTTCGGCCGCGTAGACGACTGGCATCCTGCGACCGTCTACACAGTTTCCGGAGCCCGCTCTGCGGCCCGCGCCGGCTTGAAACCCCCCTCCGGCAGGGCAGCAGGACGCACGCGCGTCACCAGGACTGGCTGGGCCTGTCCCGCGACGAACTGGGGGATAGTGCTTGACTGGCAGCGCCGTTTGATCGGTTCGTAGCGGGCTTGGGCGGTTTAGCGGCGTCGGCTGCGTCGGGGTGTGCGTTGTCGGCCTGGGGCGTTGCGTGGTTGCGGTCTGGTTTGTAGTTCCGAATGGGACGCGAGCGGCAACAGCAGATCCTCGAGCTCGCGCCGCAGCTCGGAGAAGTCCTGGCCGCGAGGCTCGCGTCCCGAGAGAAGCGCCGCGAGGTCATAGATCGAGCCGCCGCGCCCGCAACCGAAGCAATACCAGCCACGACCCGGCTCCGGATACACGTGCAGGCTGGGGGACCGGTCATCATGGAACAAGCAGCGCAGCTTGCCGGACCGTCCGACCCGCAACCCAGTCAGCCGCTCGAAATACACCGGCGGCGGCACCAACCGCAGCGGATCGGATGTCGTGATGGGCCCCAGCGCACGCGGCGGTCCGGCGTTGCTGGTCGATGCGGGCTCAGTGCGCTCCCGCGGAAGCCGCGCGTCGATCTCATCGGCGCTCAGCGTGCGCCGCTCCCGCAAGCCGATCAGGCGCACCGGGACGGGCGGCGACTGCTTCCTGTTCACAGAGCCCGCCGGCCTGAGAATCGTGTGCGGCTTGGTGACGACGCCAGCGTCGGCGCCAAGCGCCGACGCCAGACGGCGGTTCAGGTGCTCAAGCGCGTCGAGATCGACCGGCTCCAGCAGAAACCAATATGCGTGAACGTGCTCATCGCTACCGGAGGCCACGACCATCGAGGGTCCGGGCTCGAACCCAGCAAGCGCCGCAACCGACGCGGACGTGTCGCAATCGGCCCAGAGAACGCTTGAGCGCTTGACGACATCCGCGAGGCGACCTCCCGGACGCGCACGCGGCAAGACGCCCACGAACACTTCCGTGTGTGAGGCCAACGACAGCACGGCGTCGACCAGATCGCGCTCCATCGCGGCCGGCACGAACCGCTGAGCCATCCCGGAGGTCACGCGGAAGCGCACCTCGACCAGAGATCCCTCGGGCGCGGCGCTAAACAACGCGCGCACATAGCCGCTCGCCGCTTGCTGAAGCGCTCCGGCGTCGCCGCTCATCGCGGGCCTCCACGATCCGTCAAAGACGCGTCCGCAAACGGACAAGCAGGCGAAACGCCATCCGCCACCGCTCGCCCTACGGAATAAGGGGCGCAGGATGCGGGCGGCGTCTACGGAGGCGAGGTCGCCGCCGAGTCCGGCCGTGAGCTGGCGGTTGGTGTGTTCGAGCTGGTCGAGGTCGACGGGCTGGTGTAGTTGCCAGTAGGCGTGGGCGTGTCCCGGTGTGCCCGAGGCGACGATGATGCTGGGCGGGCAGTGGTGTTGCTCGAGGCGGGCGAGCGCGTCGGGATGATCGATTTCGATGAACGCGAGGTGCGAGCGCTCGCAGGCGTAGCGGCCGCCGGCCCGGTGGTGGCGTTGCAGGACACCGACGTACACGTCGGCGCGGGTGGCAAACGTGATGATCGTTTGGGCGGCGAGGTCGATCCGGGTCGCGGGCGTGAACGTTTGGCGCATCGCGCCTTGGGGGGTGGGGGAGCAGATCTCGATCAGCCGTCCGGCGGGGGTGTCGCCGGCGATGATCTGCAGGTAGCCGGTCCAGATCCTCCGTGCGGCTGGTCATCGGTCGGCGCGCAGTTCGATGATCCGCTGGCCGCCGGCGATCGCTTGGCGCCACGGGCCGCGCTGGTCGCCGTGTTCGGTGCCGATCAGCACGGCGATCACGTCGCGGGCTTGTTGTTCTGTTTGGGGCGGGCTGTGGTAGCGGCACGGTGCGCCGGCGGCGAGCTCGTTGGTGATCTGGTCTGTGACCAGCACCCGATAGCTGCCGGGCGCAGCAGCAGTGGTGTCGGTGTTGTTGGCGTGCATGCCAGGGGGTGTTGGGCGGGGCGCGTCCGGTGCGCCCCGCCGTGGTTTGCGTGGTTCAGGCCGCTGCGCGGACGGTCTGGTCGGCGTCGACAGCGGTGGTGCGTGGCGCGGCGAGGAACTCGACGGTGCCGATCAGTTCGTAGTCGTGGCGGGTCTTGCCGTCCTGCTGCCACTCGCGGTACTCGAGGCGGCCGTCGACGGCGACCAG
>Ga0335081_10011632_pt1 | contig 14248 bp, 12 predicted proteins | sample Lox_Sample_35_FD_206713 | JGI IMG/M metagenome (GOLD analysis project Ga0335081, IMG submission 206713) | Soil microbial communities from Loxahatchee National Wildlife Refuge, Florida, United States - Lox_Sample_3.5 | ecosystem: Environmental > Terrestrial > Soil > Wetlands | place: USA... | reverse complement strand
GCGAGCGGCCGATCGAGCTGAGACCCGTCGAATACGGGCGCTATCTCGGCGAAAAGGTCGAGGGCGGCCGCTTCCACGTTTGGATTCGCGCGACCGGCCGTTTGCCGGACGAGCTCGCGATCCATCAATGCGTGCTCGCTTACGCCTCGGACATGACATTGCTCGACGCCGCGCTCATCCCGCACGGGAGCACCGTGTTCCACAGGGATATCATGGCCGCGAGCCTCGACCATGCGTTGTGGTTTCATCGGCCCTTTCGCGCCGACGAATGGCTTCTCTATGCCCAGGAGAGCCCGAATCTCAACGGCTCGCGCGGCTTGTCCCGCGGCTTGATTTTCGCCGAAGACGGCCGGTTGATCGCTTCGGTGGCGCAAGAAGGGCTGCTGCGGCAGCGCCACCGCAAGCCGGCGTAAGGAGTAGGGATTACCCCACCGCTCAGACTCGCTGGGTCGGCGCTTCGCCTCGACGGTCATCCAATACGCGCCGATAATTTCCTAGCGGTCGTCGGGATAATGTGCGCAATGTTGCGATGCGACAGCGGGAATTGGTCCATGAAGCTCGTCATTGCCATTATCAAGCCGTTCAAGCTTGAGGAGGTGCGCGACGCTCTCGCCGCTTTAGGTGTTCGCGGTATGACCGTCACCGAGGTCAAGGGCTACGGCCGCCAGAAGGGTCACACCGAAATTTACCGCGGCGCCGAGTACGCCGTAAATTTCTTGCCGAAAGTGCGCGTCGAAGTGGCGGTGCAGACGGACGAGGCTGAGAAGGTCGTGGACGCGATCAGCACGGCGGCGAGGACCGGTCAGATCGGGGACGGCAAGATCTTCGTCGCCTCGATAGAACGAGCCGTGCGGATCCGTACCGGCGAGACCGACGCCAACGCACTTTGAGCGCGTTCAGCGCGAAAATGTTACCCGGCATGATCGCCTAGTTTCTATGCATGTTGTCTCATGTTTGTGCGGGGCAGATTGATGCTCCAGTTTCCACAATGATGTCGTCAGGGTGGATTGCCTGAATCGCCTTTGATTGCCAGCGTGTTAACGCGCGCGGGGCAACTGGCACGGGGTTTGATTCCTGGGCGTGGTACGGCTGCGAGCACGTTGGCTGCTGCATGGGCACGGCTTATGAGGCTGCCCAATAGCAATGCAGGAGCCGAAGGGGCGAGGGGGAGATCAGATCTATGAAAATCGTCATGGCCATCATCAAGCCGTTCAAGCTCGACGAGGTCCGCGACGCGCTGACCAAGATTGGCGTACAGGGGCTGACCGTAACCGAGGTGAAGGGCTACGGGCGGCAGAAGGGTCATACCGAAATCTATCGCGGTGCCGAATACGCCGTCAGTTTTCTGCCGAAGATCAAACTGGAAATCGCCTGCGCGTCGACGCAAGTCGACAAGGTCATCGAGGCGATTACCACCGCGGCCAAGACCGGACAGATCGGCGATGGCAAGATCTTTGTATTCGGCATCGACCACGCGGTCCGCATCCGCACCGGCGAGACCGACGCGGCGGCTCTCTAGAGAAACTTGCAGCACCATCTCCACGGACAGGAGTGAATCATGACGTTGAAGAAAATATCCCGTGCGGGGCTGCTTGCTCTCGCTGGCGCGGTTCTACTCGCCATCATGCTGAGCCTGCCGACGTTCCACGCGTCCTACGCGGAGGAAGCGGCGCCGGCCGCCCCCGCGGCGCCCGCCGCAGCGGCCGAAGCTCCGGCAACGCCGCCGGCGTGCGATGCCAAGACGCTCGAGAAGTGCACGCCGAATGCCGGCGACACAGCCTGGATGCTCACCTCCATGGCCATCGTGCTGATGATGACCATCCCGGGCCTTGCGCTGTTCTACGGCGGCATGGTGCGCAAGAAGAACGTCGGCGACACGGTGATGACGAGCTTCGCCATCACCTGCCTCATCAGCATTCTCTGGCTCTTCTTCACCTACAGCCTGGCGTTTCGCGGCGGGACGCCGTTCATCGGCGGGCTCGACCGCGCCTTCCTGCAAGGCATCGTGAGCAACACGTTCAAGGACGGTGTCGGCCTCAACATCGGCAACCCGAATCCGCTCGCGCCGACCATTCCCGAGTCTGTCTACGCGATGTTTCAGCTCACCTTCGCGATCATCACCGCGGCGCTCATCGCCGGGTCGTTCGCGGAGCGCATGAAGTTTTCGGCCATGCTCTGGTTCATCGGCCTGTGGGCGATCTTCGTCTATTCACCGGTCGCGCACTGGGTGTGGGGACCGGACGGCGTTTTCAACTCCGCCAATGACAAGGCTTGGTTCCACGTGCTCGATTTCGCCGGCGGCACTGTCGTGCACGTGAATTCGGGCACGGCCGGTTTGATGGCCGCGCTCATGCTCGGCAAACGCAAGGACACCGCGCCGCCGCACAACATGGTGCTGACCATGATCGGCGCTTCGCTGCTGTGGGTTGGCTGGTTCGGTTTCAACGCCGGCTCGGCGGTGAGCGCCGGCATGCAAGCCGGTATGGCGATGACCGTGACGCACCTTGCCACCGCGACCGCCGGCTTCACCTGGATGATCGTCGAGTGGATCATGCGCGGCAAGCCCACCGTGATCGGCATCTGCTCGGGCGCCGTGGCCGGACTGGTTGCGATCACTCCGGCCTCCGGCTTCGTCGGCCCGATGGGGGCGTTCTGCATCGGGATTGCCGCCGGCATCGTGTGCTACTGGGGTTGCACCGGCCTCAAGCACATGCTCGGCTACGACGACGCCCTCGATGCCTTCGGGGTGCATGCGCTTGGCGGCGCCGCCGGCGCATTGCTGACCGGTGTGTTCGCGGTCGAGCAATACGGCGGAACCGCCGGGCTGATCGAGGGCAATGCCGGCCAGGTGCTCTCCCAGGCGATCGGCGTCGGTTGCGTCTTCGTCTACGACGTGGTCGTCACGCTGATCATCCTGAAGGTTGTCGATCTGGTGATCGGGTTGCGCGTCAGCGAGGATGTCGAGCGCGAAGGCCTCGACCTCGCGCTGCACGGAGAGGTCGTGCAGTAACCGCGCGATGCAGTCGGCGGCGCCACGGCGCCGCCTTTCGGCGGGGCCCTGGCGCTGTCAGGGCCTTCGCATTTTTGGCGGCGGTCGGTTGACGCTGCTTGGAACTGCGACCGCTTGACGCTGTCTGGCTGGGACAATTCAGCGGCTATTTGGCGCAAAAGTCGGACGAATGCCCCGGTTTTAGACCAGTGGCTATCTGGACAAGAGCGAGCCGGAATGATTGGTATGCGAGCTAACAGCATTGAAAAGGCACTGAAATCTGGGAGGGACCTATGGTGCGCCGCTATTTTCTCGCTGCTTCCGTCGCTGCGCTCAGCCTTTCGGTTGCGCATCCCGCTTTGGCCGACGGCACCGTCAAAATCGGCTTTATTCTGCCGATGACGGGGCAGCAGCAATCCACCGGCAAACAGGAATCGGCGGCGATAAAGCTCTACATGGCGCAACACGGCGACACGGTCGCCGGCAAGAAGATCGAACTCATCATCAGAGACGACGGCGCCGTCCCCGACAACACCAAGCGCATTGCTCAGGAGTTGATCGTCAACGACGCGGTCTCGTTTCTCGGCGGCTTCGGCGTCACGCCGGCTGCTCTTGCGGTTGCTCCGCTCGCCACCCAATCCAAGACGCCTGAGATCGTCACCGCGGCCGGCACCTCGATCATCACTGAGAAATCACCGTTCATCGCGCGCACCAGCTTCACGCTGGCGCAATCGACTGTGCCGATGGCCGACTGGGCAGCGCAAAACGGCATCAAGAAGGTCGTGACCATGATCTCCGACTATGCGCCGGGGCTCGATGCCGAGAAATCCTTCAAGGCCGAGTTCACGGCCAAAGGCGGACAAGTGATCGACTCCATCCGCTTCCCGCTCGCCAATCCCGATTTCGCGCCGTTCCTGCAACGCGCTGCCGACGCGAAGCCGGATGCGATCTTCGTCTTCGTTCCCTCCGGACAAGGCGGCACGTTCGTCAAACAGTTCGTCGAGCGCGGCCTCGACAAGGCGGGCATCAAGATCATCGGGCCCGGCGACGTCATGGACGACGACCTGCTCAACGGCATGGGCGACGCGGTGCTCGGAACCGTGACCGCTCACATGTATTCCGCCGACCATGATTCGGCGGTCAACAAGGAGTTCGTCGCGGCGTTCAAGAAGGCGAACAACGGCTTGCGGCCGAATTTCATGGCGGTCGGCGGGTATGACGGCATGCATTTGATCTATGAGGCGCTGAAAAAGACGGGGGGCAAGACCGACGGCGCGGCGCTGATCGAAGCCATGAAGGGCATGAGCTGGGAGAGTCCGCGCGGCCCAATCTCGATCGACCCGGAAACGCGCGACATCATTCAGAACATCTACATCCGCAAGGTCGAGAGGAAGAACGGCGAACTCTACAACGTCGAGTTCGCGACCTTCCCCGCGGTCAAGGACCCCGTCAAGGCGGCAGAGCACAAGTAAACAGGTGCCGCCTCGCCGCGGCTCGGCCCCCGAGGCGTGGGCGAAAATCTCAGAGCCCGGACTCCATCGCCACTGACTTTGCCTTATTGTGCGGGCAGGGGTTATGGATTCCGGCTAGTGTGGCGGTTCAGAAGTCCGCATCATTATATCGACTTGACTCGTCATGCGGACGTCTGAACCAAAGCCACACGAGAACAATACATTTGCTAGTGTCCTTTCGATTCCGAAGTTCGCAACCGATCGCGCCGCATAATCAGGCGAACTTCGGAATCGGGACACTAGCCGCATCGCGACCTCCGGACTGATAGAACCGGGCGACCATGCTGACTGTTCTGTTCGACGGGATTTCCTACGGCATGCTGCTGTTCGTCCTGGCGTGCGGGCTGGCCGTCACGCTCGGGCTCATGAATTTCGTCAATCTCGCTCACGGCTCCTTCGCCATGGCCGGCGGCTACATCACCGTGGTCCTGGTCAACCGCATGGGTCTGCCTTTTGCGCTCGGCCTGGTGCTGGCCTTCCTGGCGACTGCGCTAATCGGTGCGGTGCTGGAGCGGACGCTTTACGTGCACGTCTATGGCAAGAGCGATCTCGATCAGGTGCTGTTCACCATCGGGCTCGTCTTCATGTCCGTGGCCGCGGTGGACTATGTGATGGGGTCGTCGCAGCAATTCGTCATCATTCCCGACGCGCTGCAGGGTCAGTTCAATGTTTTCGGCATCGGGATCGGGAAATATCGTCTGCTCATCATCGTCGTCTGCGGCCTGCTCACGTTGGGGTTGCAGCTTGCGTTAATGAAAACGCGTTTCGGCAGCCGGCTGCGAGCGTCGGTCGATGATCGGCGCGTTGCTCGTGGGCTTGGCATCAATGTCGGAGCGGTGTTCAACATCACCTTCGCGGTCGGCTCGGGGCTCGCGGGGCTAGGCGGCGCGCTCGGCGCCGAAATCCTCGGTCTCGACCCGACATTCCCGCTCAAATACATGATCTACTTCCTGATCGTCGTGACGGTCGGCGGCACGTCGAGCATCACCGGTCCGTTCTTCGCGTCGATCCTGCTCGGCATCGGCGACGTCGCCGGCAAGTATTATGTGCCGACGCTGGGCGCCTTCGTCATCTACACGATCATGATCGTCGTCCTGATCTGGCGGCCTCGGGGCCTGTTCGCCCGCGCCGCGGCGCGGTGAGTGATGGCCGGGCTCGATGCCGAAATCTCCGGATTTCTTGGCCGGCGGGCCCGCTGGCGGCCGTTTGAAATTGTTTTCTGGGTGGTCGCGCTGGCGAGCATCTGGCTGTTCCCGACCAAGCATCTGATCCTGACGGAGACGGCGATCCTGGCGCTGTTCGCGTTGTCGCTCGATCTCATCCTCGGTTACGCAGGGATCGTTTCGCTGGGGCAGGCGGCGTTCTTCGGCGTGGGCGCCTATTGCGCCGGTCTCGTCGCCAAATACGGGCTCGTCAACGAGCCTGTCATCGCGCTCTTGCTGTCTGGGCTCGTGGCAGCGCTGCTCGGCTTCGCCACCAGCTTTTTGGTGCTGCGCGGTACCGATCTGACCCGGCTCATGGTGACGCTGGGAGTGGCACTCGTGCTGCGCGAGATCGCCAACCGCTATTCCGGCCTCACCGGCGGCGCCGACGGCCTCCAGGGCGTCGAGATTCGCCCGCTGTTCGGCGTTTTCCGTTTCGACCTCTACGGCCACACCGCCTATGTCTATTGCCTCGTCGTGCTGTTCGTCTTCTTTCTGTTGGCGCGCCGCATTGTCTACTCGCCATTCGGCCTGTCGCTGCGCGCGCTCAAGGGCAATCCCTTGCGCGCGACCGCGATCGGCATCCCCGTCAACAGCAGGCTGGTTGCGGTCTACACGATCGCCGCTGGCTTCGCCGGAGTAGCCGGCGCGCTGCTGACGCAGACGACCGCGTTCTGCTCACTCGACGTCCTCTCGCTCGAGCGTTCCGCCGACCTTCTGCTCGTTCTCATCATCGGCGGTGCCGGCTACCTTTATGGCGGCCTGATCGGCGCGGTCATCTTCAAGTTCATGCAGGACTGGCTTGCCAACCTCACGCCGCAATATTGGCAGTTCTGGATCGGGCTCGTCCTGGTGTTGATCGTGCTTGTCGGCCGCGACAGGGTCACCGGCTGGACCGGGATGCTGCGCGCCGGCGTGGCGCGGGTCCTGGCGCGGGCGGCGCCGCAGTCGGCTGCGGTCGGCAGCGCAGCGCCGGATGGGTCTTGAGCCATGCCGATCCTGGAAATGATCGGCGTCGAGAAAAAGTTCGGCGGCATTACCGCCGCCAACAATATCTCGCTGGCGGTGGAAGAAGGCGCGCGGCAGGCGCTGATCGGTCCGAACGGCGCGGGCAAGACGACCGTTATCAATCTGCTCAGCGGCGTGCTCAAGCCGACCGCAGGCCGCATCATCCTCAACGGCACCGATGTCACGGCGCTCGAACCGCATCAAAGGGTGCGGCTCGGCATGGCGCGCACGTTCCAGATCAACCAGCTATTCCCCGATCTCACGCCGCTTGAGAGCATAGGCCAGGCGATTTCGGAACGTCTCGGCACCGGCGCGCATTGGTGGCGGCTCGTCGGCAGCCGCCCCGAGGTGACGGGCGAAATGGCCGAGATCATCGAGCGTTTTCGCCTCGGCGACGTGATGCATGCGCGCACCGCGATTTTACCCTACGGCAAGCAACGGCTTCTCGAGATCGCGCTCGCCTTCGCCTGCCGGCCGCGCGTGCTGCTGCTTGACGAACCTGCGGCCGGCGTGCCGGAGGCGGAACGTCACGAACTTCTCGCCACCATCGCGGCACTGCCGAAAGAGGTCGCCGTTCTGTTGATCGAGCACGACATGGATCTCGTCTTCTCGTTCGCCGAGCGCATCTCTGTTCTGGTCAACGGAGCGCTCCTCGTCGACGGCGCGCCCGACGACGTCGCGCGCGACCCGCGCGTGAAGGCGGTCTATCTCGGCGAGGAGCTCGATGCCTGAGCTTCTCAGAGTCGAGCAGCTTTCCGCAGGCTATGGCGAGGCCGTGGTGCTCTCGAACGTCTCGCTGTCGGTGGCCGAGGGCGAGGCGCTGGCGCTCCTCGGCCGCAACGGAATGGGCAAGACCACACTGATCAATACGATCGTCGGCGTCACCCGTTACTTCGCCGGCAAGATCACCCTCGACGGCCGCGAGATCACGCGGCTTCGGCCCGAGCAGCGGGCACATCTCGGCATCGGCTGGGCGCCGCAGGAGCGCAACATCTTCAAGTCCCTCACGGTCCACGAGAACCTGACGGCGATCGCGCGGCCGGGGCGCTGGACGACCGACAAGGCCTATACGTTGTTTCCGCGGCTCGCCGAGCGGCGCGGCAACCTTGGCAACCAGCTCTCGGGCGGCGAGCAGCAGATGCTGGCGGTGGCGCGGGCTTTGGTGCTCAATCCGCGCATGATGTTGCTCGACGAGCCGCTCGAAGGATTGGCGCCGATCCTGGTCGAGGAATTGCTCGCGGCGCTGCGCCGAATCATCCGCGACGAGGGCATGTCGGCGATCCTGGTCGAGCAGAACGCCAAGAAAATCCTCGGCGTCACCGATCATGCCGTCATCCTCGACCGGGGCATCGTCGTCCACGCCGGCAAGAGCGCCGCGCTTCTCGACGACCGCGTCACGCTGGAGGCCTACCTCGGCGTCACCGATTCCGGTCCGCGGCGCTACGGACGCGCGCAGCAGCGCTGACGCGCTTCCTCGCCGCCACCGCGGCCGACTGTTTGCCAGGCTCACGCGCGATCTTGTCAAGCTGACACGCCATCGCAATCGGACAGCGGTCTCTTTGCCGGTACGCTTGACATGAAACGTAAGCCCGATAGTGTAGCCGTAGCTACATAGTGATACTATGCATATAGCGGCTGGGCCCTGGTCGCTCGCTGCTGCGGCTTCGGATACCGCGGGGCTGAGAACAGGCTTCGCGTTCGGCGATGTTGCGGGGGCGACACGGGCCGCGGTTTCCACGGGGATTTTGGTGGCGGGCGTCGCGCTGCGTCGCGCGTTCGGATATGGACTGACAAGCGCGTCGGCATTTCGCATGTCACAAAGAGCCTGGAAAATAGACCCCGTCGGCAGCGGGGTCGCGGTGAGAAGGCTTGTCGCGGGGGCAATGATCGTCGCGTTCGCGACTGGGGAGCGCGCAATCGCGGCCGATGCGATCATGGCGACGAAATCGCCGCCGGCCCCTGCCGCCTATGATTGGAGCGGCTTTTATATCGGCTCGCATCTGGGCTATGCCGCCGGAACCTCGGATTGGTCGGCGACGCAGGCCGGCGCGCCCGGTCTCGCCGGCGCGCTCGATTTCTTCAGTCCTTACGATGCCTTCAAGGGGACCGGCAGTTACTTTCTCGGCCTTCAGGGTGGCTACACCTATATGTTCTCGTCGCAGCTCGTCGTCGGCGTCGAGGCCGATGCCTCGTTTCCGAACGACATTGCCGGGAACGAGACGAAAGCTTCGGCTCCGGCCGGCGAGGCGAGCTATGGCGAAACTGTGCTGTCTTTCGGCACGCTACGCGGCCGCATCGGCTTCGCTCCCGCGAACTGGCTGCTGTACGCTACCGGCGGCTTCGCGTGGACGTATGACCGGCTCTCGCGCGCCCAACTTGCCGGCGCAGCGGGCGGCGCGGTTGTCGGCGTCACCGAGACGGCATTGTTGTGGCGCTTCGGCTGGGCGGCCGGCGCCGGCATCGAAGTACCGGTCGCGTCGAAGTGGACGGCCCGCGCCGAATATCTGTTCACCGACTTCGGCAACGCCGGCCTGACATTCCCCCTCGCGGGGCAACACTATGGTTCAGATCTCGCTCTGCACGAATTGCGTCTGGGTCTGAACTATCGCATTGGCGATGGTTCGGCGGCACCCGGCACGTTCGTGGTCGAACCGGCTGCACCCGAAGGGGACCGTTTCAATTTTCACGCCCAGACGACTTTCGTAGAGCAGGCCTATCCAGCGTTTCGCTCGCCGTTCCAGGGTCCACAGAGCCTGCCAGGAGGCGGCCAGGGTCGCGAGACCTGGGACGTCACGCTCTATGCCGGCGTGCGGCTGTGGCAAGGCGCCGAATTATGGGTCACTCCGGAGATCGACCAGGGGTTCGGGCTCGCCGAGACGTTCGGCGTTGCCGGATTTCCCAGCGGCGAAGCTTACAAGGTCGGCGATCCCTATCCTTATGCGCGCGTTCCGCGCGCATTCATCCGGCAGACCATCGACCTCGGCGGCGCTACGCAAAAAGCTGAAGCCGGCCTCGATCAGTTCGCCGGGTCGCAGAGCGCCAACCGGCTTGTCGTCACGGTCGGTAAATTCAGCGTCGTGGACGTGTTCGACAACAACAAATACGCCCACGACCCGCGCGGCGATTTCATGAACTGGGCGATCATCGACACCGGCACGCTCGATTACGCGGCCGACGCCTGGGGCTACTCTTACGGCGCTGCGGTCGAATGGTACCTGGGCAACTGGACCGTGCGCGGCGGCATGTTCGATCTGTCGATCGTTCCGAACAGTCCTGAACTTGATCCCACCTTCCGGCAATTCCAATGGATCGGGGAAATCGAGCGCCGCTACGAATTGTGGGGGCATCCGGGCAAGATCGCCGTCACCGGCTTTTTCAGCCGTGGCCGCATGGGCAGCTTCGATGACGCCATCGCGCTCGCCGCAAGCGTCGGCGGCCCTGCCGATATCGCCGCCGTTCGCCAATATCGGGGCCGCGGCGGCGTGAGCATGAATCTCGAACAGGAGGTCACGCCCGAGTTGGGCGTATTCGTGCGCGCGGGGGCCGCAAACGGCGACATCGAGCCCTATGAGTTCACCGACGTCGACCGCACTGCGGCGGCCGGCCTGTCGGTCAACGGCAAACTGTGGGGCCGGCCGAATGACACGTTCGGGTTCGCCGGGGTGGTAAACGGCATCTCCGCCGCGCACGAGGCTTACCTCAATGACGGTGGGCTCGGGATCCTCGTCGGCGACGGGAAACTCCCGGATCCCGGGCTCGAGCAGATCATCGAGGCCTACTACGAGTTCCCGGTCTCCGCTTGGAAAATGACGATCGACTATCAGTTCATCGTCAATCCGGCCTACGATCGGGACCGTGGTCCGATCTCGGTGTTTGGAGGCCGTGTCCACTATCAATTCTGAGCCTTATCTGCCGGGCCGTTGCCGGCTCGGCAGATCGCCTGGCGGCGGTCCTCGGACACTCGGGCCACTAGCCGATTAACCCCTTTTTGTACATCTTCGCGCCGCCATCTTGGAACTTGTCTCCCGGAGAGGCGTTATCGCGTCCGGGCACTCCTGCGCCAAAGCTCGCACGCGGCCGCCATGGGATGCGCCGGCTGGGCGACACCGGGGAGTGGCGAAGGTGAGGACTGCGATGTTGCCCCTTCAAGCTGGCGCCACGCCGGAAAGGCGGACGATTCTCCTCGTCGAAGATGAAGTTCTTATCCGCTTGATGCTTGCCGAAGAGCTCCGCAGCGCCGGTTTCCATGTCCTCGAAGCCTCCAATGCCGACGAGGCTTGGACCATCCTTGCGAGTTCATTGCCCGTGCACCTGCTGCTCACGGACATACACATGCCCGGCCGCATGGATGGCGCCGCGCTTGCCGGCCGCGCGCGCGCTCAATACCCGCAATTGAAGCTGGTCATAACGTCGAGCCTGCCGCCAAGGCACGATGTGCTTCGCAGCGCGGCGAGCTTTTTCGCCAAACCCTACGATTTGCACGCGCTGGTGCGCGCGATCGAGGAACTGCTTCCGGAGCCCGCCGATGGCGACCCGCGAGAGCCGTGATTCGTCCGCGAGCGTGGAAACCGTCCTCGTCGTCGAGGACGAGGTTCTGCTTCGTCTAGCCGTCTGCGAGTATTTGCGCGATTGCGGGTTCAGAGTGGTCGAAGCGGCGAATGCCGATGAGGCGGTTGTCGTGCTGGAGCAATCTCACTTCGAGATCGAGGTCGTCTTCAGCGACATCGATATGCCCGGTTCGATGGATGGGTTCGGGCTCGCGCAATGGACACGGTCCAATCGGCCGGACGTCGAGGTGATACTGACGGGCAGCGTGCCGCGCGCCGTCAACGCCGCGGCTGATCTCTGCGAGTCGGACGGCACCGTGCCGAAACCTTACGAGCCGCAGGTCGTCCACGACCGCATCCGCCGACTTTTCGCGACGCGTACCGGCAAGAAGCCCTGAGGCCGCGGCCCCGAAACGACGACACGCCGCGGCTTGGCGCGTCGCAGGCAGCGCCAGCAGGCGTTGCATCGCAATCCTCTCTCGATATTTTCCGGTGCTCACCGCGCCGGCCGAAAGCCGCTCCGGTGTCGCGTGATACATAACGATCGATTCGCGCGCACGCGAATTGAGTGGAGACTGACATGGCAGCCTCGCAACCACGCTTCCTCAATCCATCGACGATTTCCAAGCCTCCCGGCTACACCCACGTGATCGAGGTGACGGGCCCGGGCCGCACGATCTACATCGCGGGACAGCTTGGACTTGATGCCAACGGAAAGCTTGTAGGCACGCCCGGCGATTTTCGGGCGCAGGCGAAACAGGCATTCGAGAATCTGAAAAATGCGCTTGCTGCGGTCGGCGCGCGCTTCGAGAACGTGGTCAAGCTCAACAACTATCTGACCGACATCGCTGCGCATCTTCCGATCTATCGCGAAGTCCGCGACAGCTACGTCAATACGGCCCACCCTCCGGCCTCGACGACGGTACAGGTAAGCACGCTCGCCCTCGACGGCGCTGTTTTCGAGGTGGAGGCTATCGCCGTCCTGCCATTGAAATGAGACACGACTGCCGCGTGGTTGGACATGCCGGCAATTTCCGCCGGCACCGTCTTCGCGCGGCTTTTGTTGCCGCCACGCTGTGCCGGCCCCTTTATCCCGGGCCGAACCGGGGGAAGAGTCGTCCGTCGAGTGATTTTCCGCGTCGCCAACGCTTGCGGCGGCGTTTACAATATAGGTGAGGCAAGCGCTGACCGCGAAAGGCGGGAAACCATGTCCATGTCCCTGCTGACGAAGCGGCGTTTCGCGCCATTGTTCCTCTGCCAATTCTTCTCGGCATTTGGCGACAATTTTCTCAAGACGGCGCTTGTTTTCGTCATCCTGTTCCACATCTCGGGCGCCGACTCCGAAGTCCTTATTACGCTGGCCGGGGCGACGCTGATCGCCCCGTTCTTCTTCCTTTCGGGCCTCGGCGGCGAACTCGCCGACCGTTACGACAAGGCCTTGGTGGCAAGGCGCCTCAAGCTGTTCGAGATCGGCGTCGCCACGCTTGCGGTCGCCGGCTTCGCGGTGCACTCGCTCGTCATCCTCTTCATCGCCGTATTTCTCTACGGCGTGATCGCTTCGCTGTTCGGGCCGATCAAATACGGCATCCTGCCCGACCATCTCGTCCGCGCCGAGCTGCCGAGCGGCAACGCGCTGGTCGAGGGCGGAACCTTCCTCGCCATCCTGCTCGGGACCATCGTTGCCGGGCTTTCGGCCAAGAACGGCGGCGATCCGGTCCACTTCGCATGGCTGATGATGGTTTCGGCGTTTGCCTGCTGGGTCGCTGCGCGGTTTATTCCGCCGAGCGGCGAGGGCGCGCCCCACCTCACCATCAACCGCAACATCCTCGTCTCCACCGGAACGCTCATCAAATACGTTCGCGCCGAGCCGCGACTGTGGTGGGGCGCAATGGTGGCGAGCTGGTTCTGGCTCGTCGGCGCCGTGGTGATGTCGCTGCTGCCGCCGCTGGTGACGCATCAGATCGGCGGCTCGGAGGCCGTGGTCACCCTATTCCTCACTATTTTCTCGGTTGCGGTCGCCGTAGGCTCTGGTCTTGCCGCGTGGCTCGCGGCCGGACGGATCGTTCTCCTGCCGACGCTCATAGGCGGCGTGCTGCTCGGCCTGTTCTGTCTCGATCTGGGCTGGACCACATCCGCGGTCGTTCCGGCGACCGAACCGTTGGGGATCGGCGCGTACCTCGCGTCGCGCTACAGCATTCACATTGCGATCGATCTGGCCGGGCTCGCGATCGCGGGCGGCCTCTTCATCGTGCCGACTTTCTCCGCCGTGCAGGCCTGGGCCGGCGCCGACCATCGCGCGCGCGTCGTCGCCGCCGTCAACGTGCTCAACGCCGCGTTCATGGTGGTCGGCGCGCTGGTGCTGGCCGTGCTGCAAAAGATCGGGCTCGGCGTCGCGCCCCTGTTCGCGCTCCTCGGCGTCATCAATCTCATAGTCGCGGTCGTCATCGCGCGCACGATGCCGACAAGCTGGCTCAATGATCTGCTTTCGATCGTGTTTCGGGCGTTCTTCCGCCTCGAGGTTAGGGGCCTGGAGAATGTCGCCAAGGCCGGCCACAACGCCATCATCGCGCTCAACCATGTGAGCTTCCTCGACCCGCCGCTGGCGACATCGATCCTGCCGAAGCGTCCGGTCTTCGCCGTCGACGTCGGCATCTCGCGGCGCTGGTGGATCCAGCCGTTCCTCGGATTCGTGCGCACGATGGCGCTCGATCCGCTTAAGCCGATGGCTCTGCGCACTATCATCAACGCCGTGCGTGAAGGCAATATGCTGGTGATCTTTCCCGAAGGTCGCATCACCATCACCGGTAGCCTGATGAAGATCTACGACGGCGCGGCGATGATCGCCGACAAGTCGGACGCCATGATTGTTCCGGTGCGTATCGACGGACCGGAGCGGACGATCTTTAGCCGGCTGAAAGACACCCAGGTCCGCCGCCGCCTATTCCCGAAGATCACGGTTACGCTGCTGGAACCGGTGAAGTTGCACGTCGA
>Ga0335081_10011631_pt1 | contig 14249 bp, 11 predicted proteins | sample Lox_Sample_35_FD_206713 | JGI IMG/M metagenome (GOLD analysis project Ga0335081, IMG submission 206713) | Soil microbial communities from Loxahatchee National Wildlife Refuge, Florida, United States - Lox_Sample_3.5 | ecosystem: Environmental > Terrestrial > Soil > Wetlands | place: USA... | reverse complement strand
CCGCCCTGGACCAATTCCTGAAGTTTCCGCACGGCCGGGTGATAGCGGAGAATATGGCCGACCATGAGCACGCGCTGGCCCGACTCGGTCAGCCGCTGAAGTTCGGCGCCCTGCTCGACCTGGATCGCGAGTGGTTTCTCGACGAACACATCCTTGCCGGCCGCCAGTGCCGCTTTGGCCATTTCATAGTGCGAAACTGCGGGCGTGGCGAGAGCCACGGCGGCGATCTCCGGATCGGAGAGCACGGCGCTGAACTCAGGGCAATACCGGACATTGCCGTATTTCTCGCGGCACTGCGCTTCCACGGTCCGGTCCGAGTCGCACACCAGCGACAACACGCCGAGCTCGTGAAAGTTTCGAACCAGATTCCTCCCCCAATACCCCATACCTACGACGGCAACCCTGGGGTGTGACGCATCACGGGAACGTTCGTTCATGATTTATCCTTCCTTTCCGAACGGGCTCGCATCGGACAGTGAGAGCGCCATTCGCGGACCGGCCGGCTCAGGGCCATCAGACGGAGAGGCCAGCCGGGACGTCTGTTCCAAAATGCTGGTGCACGCCGCGGCGGTGTGGCCATCGCCGTAGAGCGCAGGACGCGTGGCCGGCGGGGCAAAGGTGCGGGCTGTCTCGACGATCCTGTCGTGGTCGGAGCCGGTCAGTGTGTTCCAACCCGCTGCCACCGTTTCCACCCACTCGGTCTCATCACGCAGAGTGACACAGGGCACGCCGTGCCAGTACGCCTCTTTCTGCAACCCGCCGGAATCCGTCAAAATCAGGCGCGCCGAGCGGGTGAGATCCACCATGTCCAGATACCCGACGGGATCAATCAGTCGCACATGCGCGGGGAGTTCGCACCCGGCCGCGGTCATGGCTTTGCGCGCACGCGGATGCACGGGGAACACAACCCGTTCGCCGAGATCGCCCAACGCGCGCATGATCGCCGCGAGCCTCTTCGGATCATCCGTGTTTTCGCTGCGATGCACGGTAGCGAGCACGTAGCCCCGCTCTTCGACTCCGAGATTCTCCAGGATCTCGGAAGGCCGGGCGGCGAGCCGTTCCCGGGCCCAGTTCAGAACATCGAGCATGATATCACCGACGAGGTGAACGTTGCGGGTGATCCCCTCGGCGGCGAGGTGTTTTGCCGCCGTGTCGCTGGGGCAAAACAGGAGATTCGACAGATGATCGGTCACGACCCGGTTGATCTCCTCGGGCATGCGGCGGTTGAAACTGCGCAAGCCCGCCTCCACATGGGCGACCGGGAGATGCAACTTGGACGCCGCCAGCGCCCCCGCCAGCGTGGAATTCGTATCGCCGTACACGACGACCCACTCCGGTTGCTCGGCCACCAGCACATCCTCGATCTTACCCAGCATGGCTCCCGTCTGCGATCCATGGGAGCCGGATCCGACACCGAGATCGACATCCGGCTGGGGTATCCCCAGTCCGTCGAAGAAGACGCCGGACATCTCATAATCGTAATGCTGGCCGGTGTGCACAAGTACTTCCCGGTGCTGGCGCCGCAGTTCGCGGCTCAGCGCCGCCGCCTTAATGAACTGCGGCCGGGCACCGACGATACTGACAATGTTCATTCAATCTTCCCGAGGATGGAAACCAACGCGCGAACCGGGAACGAGCCGTCTTCAGGCATCCAAACTGCGGACGATCATCCCAACCGCGCGTGGCGTCAGACTTGCGCCTGCCACAAAAGAGGAAGCGCAGGCGTCACCATGTAAGCTCCCGGGCGGGAGCGCAACTCTCCAAACGCAACCGAAATTCCCCACAACATGCTCTCCGAACGGCCCTGCAAAACCGTTGGCCGCTCCCGGCCAACTCAGGTATCGGCCAGAAGTCCGTGACGCAGCCGCCGGGGCAAGTAGGTCCGCGTCTTGTTCAGCACGGCGCACACGCTGGCTTTTGATCCCTTCAGTAACGCGCTCGCCTGTCGGACGACTTCCTGATCCGTTTTCTCCGATTCGATGACCAGCAACACTTGATCCATGAAACTGGCCAGGCGCGGTGTCACGCTGGTTTGGCTGACGGGCGGCATGTCGAAGATGATGTAATCGTAATTGCTCGCCTTGAGCTTCGGCACCAATTGAGTGAACTGCCGGGGCAAATTCCGCGGACGATTATCACCGTCAGTTCCCTCGGTCACGACGAAGAGGTTATCCTGAACCTGGGTGCGGTCGGCGTCATACAGCGCTTCTTGCAGCCCGCATACGTACTTGCCATTCGAGAATTGCTGGGCCGCCGCCTTCCCTTGTGTCATGTCAACGAGCAGGACGTTCCCGTCCCCGGTCTGCGACAGGCACGCGGCCAGGCCGCCGGCGACCGTGGTAACGCCGGCGCCCCCACCGCAACTTGTCACCGCGAGGAGTTTCGGTTTGTGCGTCAGGTTCCGAACTTCGAAGTCAACAATCAATCGGTCACGTAACGCCTCATAAAAATGGAGCATGGCCGGATTGCTATTCCAGGGAGCAATCTCAGACCGGTGATTATCCTCAGACGGCTCGTTGTCGTCAGACGATTCATTGTCGGCGGACGCAGGCGCCGCGTTCTCCCGGCCTTTCAGCAGCAGCGGCCCGCCCAGCCCCGCACCATTGAGGCCGCGATGCCCGTTCATGCCAACCCGCGGGATGGATAGAAACAGGGGCAGTTGCAGTTTCGTTTCGACGTCGACCGGCCGCCGCACCGTGGTATCCAGTTTGCGTTCGGTCACAAACGCCAGAGTCAGTCCCCCGTAGACTCCGATCGCGACGAGCAGGCCCATCATTTTGAGGGTCTTGGATTTGACTTTGGTCGGCGGCGACGGCGCCTGAATCACATTGATATTCGACACCTTCTCGTCTCCCACTGCTTCGTCAAAGCGAGATTGTTCCAAACTGGCGGAGAAGTGCCGATAGTTGGCTTCTTCCAGGTCTTTCTTGCGCTGCAACTCCTGGAGGGTGGCCTCACCCGCGGCCGCATTGATCGCTTCGGTCCGAAGCTCATCCAACTGCGAGTTCAACACCTGAATCTTGGATTCGAGCGCGGTCACGCGGGCCAATTCAGTGGTCGCGTCGATGGTGGGTCCGGCCGGCTGTCCGGTCACCGCGGGGGATGGGCTCTGAAGGCTCGTCAAAAGTGGATTCTCTTGCTCAAGTTTCTTCTTGGTCGCTTCGGCCTCCGCAATTTGGTCGCTGACCTCCTTGACCAACACGTTTTCCTCCGTGAACTGGGTCAGAAGATCCTGGCGCTTCTTCCAGAGCAGATCGAGGCGCCCGCAAACACTCCGGTATGCAGCCGCGGCCCCCACGGGCATCTCGGCCGACACAGCGGCTGTATTCGACGGCGCGGCGGTCATTTGGGCGGGCGCGGGTTTGGTTAGGGCCTTCAAGATCGCCTGATGCTCCGCCAGCTCGGCCTGCGCATCGAACAGTTCCTGGCGAATCTTCGAGATCTGGTCCGTGTACACCTTCTTCGTGTCCGCCAACGACAGGACCCCCGCCCGGTTTCTCGCTTGCTGCAGTTCCTGCTCCGTCCGGGCAAGCTGCACCCGCAACGCGTCCGTCTGCCGCGTCAAATAGTCGTCGAAGACGCCAACCGCTTGATGGATATCGACGTGCTTCTTGAGATACTTTTCGATTAACTCCCGGAGGACGGGCTGAACGACCTTCGGATCAGGATGGCGAAAGGCAACGCGGATGACACTCGTCCGGCCGGGCACTTCGACCGACAGGTTCTTGCTGATGTACGTCGCGGCGGCATCGCGTCTCCCTTTCTCGGGCGAATTGGGGAGGATTTTATCCGCCCCGATGGTATCAACGACTTGTTGCGCGAGGTCGAAGCTCTGCAGGATCTCGACCTCGGTGCTGACAATGCTGTTACCGCCCTCATCCGGCGACCGTATTTGTGAATCGGCGGTGGCTGGATTCAACGATTTGCTGTCCATCACATAGCGGATCAACAGCTTGGCTTCCGACTCGTAGGTGGGCCGCCGAATGGCGTAAAGCCCCACCGCTGCCAACACCCCCACCAGGGAGCAGACGATGATCTTCCACTTCTGCCTGAAGAGGATGTAGTAGACATCCCCCAAGGTCAATCCAGGGCCTCGTTCGGCTGGGTGTCTAGTCGGCATGAAAGTCGCAGTTTGTTCTCCGCGTTTGCGGGCGCGAGATTTCGTTGAGTCTGGACGGTACCGGGAGCGGGCACCGGGCATTCATCAGCACTGCGGCGCCCGGGCCGCCTGTCCGTAGGCCGGCAGGAACATATGATTGCGATGGCCCGATATCTGCATCGGAAGCGTCACCAATCTGCTGATTCGCGTGTCGAAAAGGCATATAGATTATTCGAGCCGGTTCCCCCGCTACCCCCTGGTTTGAGCTCTGTGAAGCGTCCGTTCCGTGGCGACATTCCGTCAAAGCCGGAGTGTTTCTAGCCATTTCTTACATCGTGGTCAATAATTTACCACAAATCCACGGAATTGTCGTCCCAGAATTGTGGGCGCGCGAAGTCAGATCCGGCCCGCGAATTGCGTTTGCCGGGACGACCGTGACGAATTCAGATGGGCCTTTAGCTCCGAAGCCACCAAGTCGATTTGGTCGGGTGTCAACTCCGGGAACATGGGCAACGAGAGGAACTCCTCAGCGCATTGCTCGGCAACCCGAAACGAACCGCGTCCCAGGCCCAAGCCACTGTACGCCGCTTGAAGATGAACCGGAATCGGATAGTGGATTCCGCACGAGACACCCCGCTCAGCCAGCACCCCCAGGAGTTGGTCCCGACCCTTCACCCGCAGAGCGTATACGTGGTACACGTGCGACCCATACTCTGCCTCGTATGGCGTGACCAGATCATCCCGCCCTTCCAGATGTTGGCGGTATCGCCCGGCGTGATCGCGGCGTGCCGCATTGCCCCGGTCCAGCCCCCGGAGTTTCACCCGCAACACCGCCGCCTGAATGCCATCCATCCGCGCATTCCAACCGACAACCGCATGGTGGTATTTCTTCTCCTGACCGTGATCGCGCAGCACCCGGATTTTCTCCTGCAGTCCGCGGTCATTGGTCACCACGGCCCCGGCTTCGCCAAACGCTCCAAGATTTTTCCCCGGATAAAAACTGAAACACCCGGCATCGCCAATGGACCCCGCCTTCTTTCCCTTGTATTCGGCCCCGTGGGCCTGACAAGCGTCCTCGATCACATACAATCCGCGGCGGCGGGCGATCTCCATGATCGGATTCATATCCGACGTCTGGCCAAACAAGTGGACGGGGATGACCGCCCTGGTCCGCGACGTGATGGCCCGTTCCAACAACAGGGGATCCATCGTGTAGGTGCGCTCGTCGACATCCACAAAGACAGGTTTCGCCCCGGTGAAGCTGATCGCTTCGGCCGTCGCGAGGAACGTGCTGGGCACCGTGATGACCTCGTCCCCGGCGCCGATTCCCAACGCCAGCAACGCGAGCCAAATTGCCTCCGTCCCGCTCCCGACACCGACCGCAAACTGTGTCCGGCAATACGCGGCAAAGTCCTCTTCGAACCGGGCCACAAACGGGCCGCCCGCGAAGGCACCGCAGTCAATGACCTCCTGAATGGCGACCAGAATCTCTTCTTTAAGAGGTTCGTGGTGCGCCTTCAGGTCAAGAAACGGCACTCGTATGCTGTTCTGTCTTGTCACGTAATCCCACAATCCGGGCCGGGTTGCCGGCCACGACCACGCCCGGTTCCACATCCTTGGTGACAACGCTGCCGGCTCCCACCAGCGCGGACTCTCCGATGGTAATGCCACAGAGCAACGTCGCGCCGGAGCCAATCGAGGCGCCGCGTTTGACCACCGTCTTCACGCACGTCCAATCCGCCTCGGTCTGCAATGCTCCCTGCGCATTCGTGGATCGGGGATACCGATCATTGATGAAGGTGACGTTGTGACCGATAAACACTTCATCCTCGATCGTCACCCCTTCGCAGATGAACGTATGGCTGGAGACCTTGCAGCGGTGGCCAATCTTGACCCCTTTCTGGATCTCCACGAAGCACCCAATCTTCACTTCGTCTCCGATCTCGCATCCGTACAGGTTGACAAACCCGAAAATCCGGACGCCCTTGCCCAAAATGACGTCCGCCGCGATCTGCTGATGTGGCAATTCTGACATGTTCATGGAAGCACCTGATTCATTTTTGCTGTGGGATGTTGTTTTCAGATTGTTATTTGGTTCAGCGAGGCGCTTTCGTCGAGATTCCTGCGGGCACAGCCGACCCGTTGTGGGCGCCGTTTTTTGCCGTGGATTTCGTCCCGCTCGGACGGACATCAAGGCGGACGGGAGCGCCGTTACGCTTCAGGGATTCGGAGGACGCCTCGAGGATTTGCACGACCTCCAGACCCTTTTGGCCGCTGGTCAGGGGCACGCTCCCCCGGCGGATACACTCGACAAAATGCTGGCACTCGGTTTTGAGAGGCTCCTCCTGCTTGATGTATGGAACATGGATGTCGCCGTAATGGTAGGCGTAATGGAACTCTCCGAAAGTATCGTAATGCGGGGGTGTATCGACGCGGACATCAAATACCTTGAGCTTCTCCTGTTGGGCGACGTCGTCGTAGACAACCATTCTCTTGCTGCCGACGATGGTCATCTCCCGGACCTTTCGCGGATCCAGCCAGCTACTCAGAATGGTGGCGGACCGCTGTCTCCGAAACTCCAGGCACATGGTGGTCACATCTTCGATCCCGCGCGTGATGTGGGCCGTGCCGCGGCAGTTCACGCTGACAGGCCGTTCGTCCATGATGTACAGGATGATGGAGAGATCATGAGGAGCGAGGTCCCACGTCACGTTGATGTCCCGCTGGAACAACCCCAAACTCAGGCGCCGCGCACAGATGTAGCGGATTTCGCCGATGTCGCCCTGGCCCACAATCTCTTTGAGCTTTCGCACGGCGGGCGAGTACAGGAACGTGTGGCCGACCATCAGCACGAGTCCCTGCCGCTTCGCGATGTCGATCAACTCCTCACACTCGGGCGATGACCGCGCCATGGGCTTCTCGATGAACGTGTGCTTGCCAGCCAGCAAACTGGCCCTGGCCATCGGGTAATGCAGGTGGACGCTTGTGGCGATCACCACCGCGTCCAGGCCGGCACCGTTGAGGAGGTGTTTGTAATCGGTCTCGCCGGCCACTCCGGGGTACAGGGACCGGAGGTGTCGCAAGCGCTCCTCGTTGGTGTCACAAATCGTCGTGAGGTCGCACTCCGGAAGCGATCGCAAATTCCGCACCAGATTCGGGCCCCAATACCCGCATCCCACAACTCCCAAGCGTGTCGGTTTGTTCATATTCGCTCCTCCGTTGAAGATTCCGCCAATTGTTTGGAAGATACTGCCGCAGCCCGGTCTGGCCTGCGCGCCGACCCAACGCTTGCGGGAACCCGGCCACCCGCCGCCCCGGACGCAGCCGCGCGGCGTTTCCGCTCCCGGCGGGTGTCTTGAACCTGAACCACCAAGGCGGGAATGGTTTTGAGGATGATCTTCACGTCCAGCCACAACGACTGTGTGCGCGCGTAGCGAATGTCCAGTCGCATCATCTCATCGAAGGTGGTGCGGTTCTTGCCGCTGACCTGCCAGAGGCCGGTAAGGCCCGGCAGCGCATCAAAACGCTCCCATTGCCAGGGCCGATACTGGTCGCACTCATAGCGCATGCACGGGCGCGGCCCGACCAGACTCATATCACCGCGCAACACGTTGATGATCTGCGGCAGCTCGTCCAGCCCGGTTGCCCGCAGTACGAGACCGAAGGGAATCAGCCGCCCGTCGCCTCGCAAATCCATCTTCGTCATCGGTGAATTGGAGCCGATGAGATCCTGCAAATGCGTCCGATGAACCAGGGTGTCGGCGCCCACGGCCATCGTGCGAAACTTGAGGCATACGAACGATCGGCCCCGGAAGCCAACGCGTTCCTGTTTGAAGAGGACCGGCCCGCGAGACACCAGCTTGATCGCCAGCGCGATGAACAACCCCACAGTCAGCACGAGAGGAAGCGCCAGCACGACACACACGAGATCCAGGGCCCGTTTCCACCCCGGAACCCGGACTTGATCGCCGAAGGTGTCCCCTTCGGGAGCAGTCTGGCTGTTCATGCGATTCATGTGTTCCCTGACAGCAAAAGAAACCTCCTCCAAACTCGCGTTCCTATTAGGAACACCAGCGACTGGCGTTTGGGTCGGAGAACCTGCCTGAGCCATGCTGGCAAGCCGCGCGTTTTGACATTGACTGTTCATCGAGTACAAGGCTCCGCACTTGTTGGCCAAGACAGATCTTTACCAAACTCGCCTATCTCCCTCGCGCCGCTGGGCCCAGAGGTATATTTTTTGCAACCACTCGTACGTTACACTCGCACCGATTCCCGGTGCGGCACGGCCAAAACAGGTACCAAGTCTCGAAGATTCCAGTGCTCACGGGTGACCGAACCCCGATTGATCTCCACGGGAGTCGGTCGACCGAGTATGCTGAGCAGGACTTGAACACGTTGTTTCGCGGGCAAAACGCGCAAAACAAGCGCCTGCATTCCCTCGAAAGCCCCCTCTGCCACGAGCACTTCCATGCCAGGTACAATAGGTTCTCTCGCCGTCAAAGGTTCTTCGCCGTCGAAACAATCCCGCAACTCTTCAATGATCGGATCCGGAACCGTCGGGATATTGGTGTTGAAATGCACGACCGTGCTGATGCCAACGCTGTATTGAATCTCGTTGAGTTTCTCAGCGAGCACGCAGCGGGCAAACACGTAACAAGGAAAGAGTGGCTCGACGACGCGGACGACACCCCGCTGGGTCACCCGCTCCACCCGCAGTCGTGGATAAAACACTTCCAATCCCAGCCTTTCCCGCAGACTGGCGGCAGCAATGTGCTCATGCTTCGGCTTCGTCCGAGCACAGTACCAAGCTAAATCGGTAGTGTTCATCGTCAGCGTTCCAGACAAATCAATCCTGCGTTCCAGCCACCTGTCCGAAAACTCGGATGATTCGACTCCGTGTTCCAGACGCCCGCTCGAAAATCCCGAGATCTGGACCCTGTGTTTGGACCGCCTGTGGACAAGATGTGCATAACTTGTGAACAAAGCCCTAATTTGGACATGGCAAAAGGATGTGCACCTGGCAACAGCGGTGTCAGATGCGGTGTTCGACCCAATACGGGGATATGCGGCTGCATACCTACCCTTTTCATTCGCGGAACCACCCTTTCATCCCTGGTTCGGCTCGGTATCACCTACTCACTCGCCCACCGTGATACCGGCCCTGATTTCCCAAAACTACTCAAACTGTTGTTCCGCGACGCGGCGGAGTCCCACACTCAGTGCACCAATGGTAGCATCCCCTACGTTGACTGTCTGTCGTGCAAATCTGTAATCTAGCGTAGCGATAATCTTTAGTCGGCTGCCACCCGTCTGGCCGCCGCGCGGTCGGATGACCGGACGCGCTCGACCTGGGCTTGATTGGCCCGCAAAGAACAGATTTTCATCGAACAAGCATCCTCCCTGCAAATCGTCCCTTCACTCGTTGGCTTCGCCACCTCCCTTACCGCATCGACACTACTCGGTGCTCCACAACACGACAAGTCGCCAGCGTCTGAATTCCACATAGGGAAACTTCCTAGCTGGGACGGCACACCAGTTTTACGGGAACCGTACTCCTGTCGCCGTCGGCAACGGACCGTTGTGATGAAAATCACATGGAATGTCCAAGCCCGGTTGGTCCGTCCAGCGTCAGGCCGCGCGTCCCGGGTGAGACGAGTTCCCTGGGGGCCCTGACAAAGCCGGAGAGAACGAGGGCCGCCCGACCAGTTTGGATGCCGGAGACTGTGCGGTCAAACCAAGCGGCGCCGAACAACGCTCTAGTCAGGGGTGCGTGTGCCCGATCACACTGGTGGACGGAGACCGATGCGACCAGGTAATTGCCCGCTGGAGCAATTCGGACGAACCCTGGACGTGCAGCTTGCTCTTGATGCGAGCCCGGTGAGTATTCACCGTGCTGATCGTCAGTCGCATCCGTTCCGCGATCTTGCGGCTGCTCAGCCCGCACCCAATCAACTCGAACACTTCCAGTTCCCGGTCGGTCAGACGATCCATGCCTGTTGAGTCAGTCACCACGGCGCCATTGGCCAGGTGCGCCACGACGCACCGGGCCAGAACGGAATTCAGATACACTTTGCCTTCGCGGACGCAGCGGATTGCGGGGGCGACCAGTTTGGGGGCCTGCCGCTTGGTGATGAACCCCCGGGCGCCAGCCAGGACGGCACGCTCGGCGTAGAAGGAAGAATCAAACACTGACACGACCAACACCGGCACTCTCGGAAACCGGGTGCGCAGTTGCTTGATTAGTTCCAGACCATGAGACCGCTTCAACCGGAGACCCGTCACCACGACCTCCGGTTGGCAGCTCTCCACCAATTGGAGCGCGTCGTCAAAGTCTTCCGCCTGCCCGCAAATTCTGAAGTTCGCTTGGGCCGATATGAGGCGCACGAGGCGCTCCCGATTGGATGGACTGCCATCCACCACGAGAATCTGTGTCACAGATTCCTTCACGGGAGCTTCCTTTACAGGAGCATTATCTCGCCCTGCGGAAATCACAGGATTCCTTCACTCGGGACGGCTCTCGTCGCCAAACCGGCTTCCGTCCAACACCAGTCATCATCCGCTGTGCCGACCGGATCGAGGGCCATCTGAACGACAAGAAACGACCGACCGCGCCGGTCACGGTTTGCTGCCCAAGGGGGACACTCATGCACAATGACGAAGACGCACTCATCCCGAGTTTTGAAACTCGATCTCGACACCGGTACTGCTCTTCCAGAACTTTCCACACGCACCCTCACGACCTCGGCAACGCAGCGTCTCCCAATCAAATTCCCAGACGGTTTTCGGCGTCGGAATTGACCATGGGAGCCGGGAGGAACACGAAGTCGGCCACTCGTTGCACCACTTCCTCACGGACACTCGCTAGCAGTAATTCTGCCATAAATACAACAGTCCTGTCTGTCGGGTCAATCTGGAGAATGCTGTGGCGATAATCGCTATTCCCGCTCGCATCGCCATGGCATTCTGCTGCACTCGCCAAATTCCTCGGTCTCGTTGCGCCGCTTCTGACCGGCACCCCCGCCCCCGACTTTTCTGCCAGCGGCCTCTCTTGCTTCGATCTCGACCGCCGCCATCGCACCTATCGATTTATCTCGGAGGCCAGTGCCTGAAACACGCCCATCTCGTCACGCGCCAAATGCCGTAATTCGCGCCTGACCTTCGCGGCCCAGTGCGATTCTGCCGATGACGTTCACCGCGTCATTGGCAAACCTTTCAGGCTCTTCGCCAACGAAAGTTGCTACGCCGGCACCGGACGAAGCAGGCTGGTTCAAATGCCGTTGTGATGTTTTCCTGATCGCCATTTCAGCGTCGCCCAGCCAAAGTCTACGCCTCGCCCTGTCGACCCGCGACCCAAGAAACACCCGATTCCTCTATGCTGCTGGGGAGGAACACACCAACTAGCAACTCGCCAGACACCCTTCACTCAAACTGCCACAACGTGAGCCAATCTGTCTGTCACGGCAATCTGGAAAATCCTGTGGCGATAATCGCTACTCTCTCGGTTCCTTGCTCCCTCTCACCGAGGGAGAGCCATGTACCCAGGCGATTGCCTGCCGAAGCAACTCAGATGAACCCCGCACGTGCAACTTGGTCTTGATGTGGGCCCGATACGTGTCCACCGTGCTGACGTCCAGCCGCATCTGCTTGGCGATCTCACGACTATCGAGCCCAAACCCGATCAACTCAAATACCTCGAGTTCGCGGTCCGTCAAACTGTCCGGGCCGTCCGGACGATGCTCCGAAACACCCGAGTGGGCCAGGGTGGCATTCATCTTCTGCGCAAACGCGTCCGTCAGATACACCTGGCCTCGCAGCACGCAATGAATCGCCTGGACAATCGTTTCGGCGGTGGCCCGCTTGGTGACGTAACCACGCGCTCCAGCGCGGATCGCCCGCGCCGCGTAGAACCAGGAATCGTGCGTGGACACGACGAGGATCTGCACCGCCGGGAGCCGGGCCTGCAGATCCTTGATGAGTTCCAAGCCGTGGGACTTTTTCAGCCACAGGTCCGTGATGACCAACCCGGGCTTGTGAGCTTCAGCCAGTTGCACGGCGTTCACCCGATCTTCGGCATGTCCGCACACCACCAGGCCATTTTCTGTGGTGATAACGTGTGCCAATTGTTCGCGGAGCAATGGATCACTGTCGACAAGCAACACTCTCACCGGCAGCTTCTTCAAATCACCTTTGCTTCCCGCTGATCGAACCATTGGCTTCCTCTCCTCGAAGATTCCGGACGTGCACCCGTGAGCATCTCACCCCTGTCCAAGTACTTCGAGAAAACGCCTCCCATTCCACAGACTAACACATGCTTTGACGGTTGTGTAAAGATAATCTTGATGCTACTTGGGGCTGGCGAGCGCGAATGAACCTGTTCAGCGCTTGTCTGTGAGTGTGGGTTTGGAGTGTACCCAAGCGATCGCACCTTGCAGGAATTCAGATGCGTTCTGTAGCTGGAGCTTATCCTTAATGCGGGCGCGGTACGTGTCAACAGTGCTGACGTCCAAGCGAGTTTCCTCTGCAATCCGGCGGCTGTCGAATCCAAATCCCACGAGCTCAAATACTTGCAGTTCTCGATTGCTCAACGCGTCGACCCCTAACGCGTAGCCGGATTTGCCGCAACGAGTCAGCCTGGCTGCCGCTATCTGTGCGAGCGCCGGATCCAGATACATTTCGCCGGCAAGCACTTGACGGACTGCCTCGACGATGGTCTTGGGGGCCTCTTGCTGCGTAATGAACCCGCGTGCGCCGGCCCGCATGGCGCTCGCGGCGTGAAAATAGGTGTCAAACATTGAGACAACGAGCACGGCAACATCAGGGTAAAGAGCCCGAAACTCTTGAATCAGGTCAACTCCCCACAGCCCCCCCAGTCGCAGACCCACGACCGCCAAGTCAGCCTGGTGGGTCTTGAGCAATAGCAGAGCTTCGTCTCTATCCCCAGCCTGCCCACAAATCTCGACATTGCGCTCTGCGTCGATGCGCTGCTTCAAGCTTCTACGCACCAGCGGACGATCATCAACAATCACAATGCGAGCAGTCGGCTTCATCATAGTTCAGTTATCATTGTGGGCTTAGATCGTAAGCCCAATGGACCAACAATTCACCATAGCGACCCGACCCAATTCAATTGCTGTCTGCAATCGACTGCCAGCCATGCGTGAAGTACTCCTAGCCTGGCGCAGACACAACGCCTTTGAAGCCCAATGAAACAGGCCTCTGCAAGCCAATGATTCATTAGAGCACCCGATCACGGAGATGGCAAGCAATTTTGGGTTACGGTCATTCAACGGATTCGTTTCCGGGCATACAGTTACAGCTTGAAGTGCTTGGCGTCAGGATAATTGCAACATGACGCTGGAATGGGAGACGGGCCTGCGCAGGGGTATGGCCCTGCCCTGACGGCGAGAACTCCGACCTCCGCGCACCTAGTCTCGGTCGGTCTACTTCGCCGTTCCGGACTTGTTCGCTGCGGCAGTGTAACGCAACGGCTTCTCGGCCATGAATACTTCATCGCTGATTACGAGTGTGACCGGTAACGTCACTGAAACGGTCGTCCCGGAAGTGTCGGCGTTCACAAGACCGTATTGCGCCCAGGCATCGTGCCACGAGCCATGGCTCAACCTCGCTGTCAATTGACAAACGCCGGCGCGTTTGTTGTAGGAGAACCGACAGGTGCCGTTGGTGCTGACGCCCCGGCCTTTCGCGTCCAACGTGAACGTGACCTGGGCACCGCCGACATCCAGTGTAATGATTGTGCCCAGCCAGTTTGTACATTGGCTCGGCTGGGGCACGGCCTTGAAACTGCACTTGTCCAGGTTGGGCTTGGGGAAGTTCACGGACGCCCGGAAGTTGGTGACCGACATCGCGCAGGGCACTGACACCTTAAAGTTCGCATTCGTTGTGGTAATACCGTCGCTGATGGCAACAGTGACGGTGTGCGGGCCGCAGTCTGCGAACGCATGATCGGGAGCACTGTCGGTGCTCGTACTCCCGTCGCCAAAGTCCCACGCATATGTCAGTGGGGTCGTATTGTCACTGACGGTGCCGGCGTTGAAACTGACGGTTTCACCGGCCATGACAACCGGCAGGCCATCCACAGTGTCGACCGCATTTGTGATGGCCACTCGACGTATCACCACTCCTCCCTGGA
>Ga0335081_10011630_pt1 | contig 14251 bp, 14 predicted proteins | sample Lox_Sample_35_FD_206713 | JGI IMG/M metagenome (GOLD analysis project Ga0335081, IMG submission 206713) | Soil microbial communities from Loxahatchee National Wildlife Refuge, Florida, United States - Lox_Sample_3.5 | ecosystem: Environmental > Terrestrial > Soil > Wetlands | place: USA... | reverse complement strand
AGGTAAGCTTCCATGATTGGTTGGTAGAAGAATACAGGACTAGTATGTTAGTGTAAAACCCCAGATCATCATAAGAATACCGTTACGAGGCTTCAAATTTCTATGGATCTGGTTGCAAGAATGAATGTACAGAACTCCACTAATGATATTTCTCATGATCTCGCAAATCTTGGCTGTATACGATTGTGAGTCTTCAGCACTAGACTTGTTCCTGTCATCCCTCTGATGACATATCCAGTTGTGCAGATTGAAGTCACACAATTCCATATCAATGTAATACCAAGGCTCAGAGAGGCAGCCACATTGAAAAACAGTAATGATATTTTTATGTTCATTGAACAGACAGAGTGAGACAACTGCGCGCATTTCATTGATGATGTCTTCTTTTTTCATGTCGGGAGACAGTCGGATGAGTTTTCGAGCAAACACCTTAAATCAATCATAAGCATAGCTGGTTTCATTAAGAGCGAGTATTTTCAGTTACCTTTCCTGTGTCGCTATTGCAGACCTATGCGCTGTTAAGCAATGATCATAAAGCAAAGAGTCCGACCTTATGAACTTCGCCGCCCCCACCAGCATCGATAAGATGGATATGGGAGAGGACGCTACTGTTACCAGTGACAAAATTAACCACGGAGTCCACCGGTGCTGACATGATCTTTACGGCCTGATTGTGGTAACAATAGAACCGAAGGAGTCGTACAGTGGGCCTTTTCTTCTGGACTAGCCGATCAGGGAGGCTCCAGCAGCCCAGGGGGCTATGCACAGCTCTCATTGGCGCCGCCCCGGTGGGACTTTACACAGCAATAAAAGTTCAATCCCGTGACCAAAACCTTATGGTTCATAACATGGTTCAGCGAGAATTGAGTGTGTACCCTCCGAGAAAATACAGTCCCATGATTAAAACTTTGTTTCTTCCGAACCGCAGAAGAATTAGGCTTTTTGTGCGGGAAGCGCCACCGCAAGCCGCAACCAGCGCAAAAGCGTAACGACGCAGCCACGCTGATCCCGCAGCAAGAGTAAAAGTGAACCGTGTGTGGTTGCACAAGCTCCTGATTGGTGACCCTCGCGCGCCCGGGACTGTCGGATTTTGAGGGTGAAGGGTACCAATTTTAGATAATCAGACAGTCCCATATATGCGGGACCGTCTCATTTCCTGGGTGAAAGCCCAATTCTTGATGAGGACGATAATTGATAGGGGTGGATTAGGGTTAGCGACCACCTGCTCCCGCTTCATGCTCAACGGATGCATACATCCCTTCCATCTATCGCGGGGTCGATGTTGCTGCATTATTTAACCAATTCGATCGATCGAGGAGATAAAATTTTTTCATCCCGCAACTTAGCCACATAAGATTTGACCAGCTGACCGACTCAGGTCGGCACGCTTTTTTAGCATGAATTAGCCGATTTGGAACATGCTACAGCCGACACCCCCTCCTGCATGTCACGATGCAACCACCAAGATATGGTATGAGGTCTTTCTGCATTCTCCTGTTGGTGGTTCCTCGTCGGGTTGAAACCCAAGGTGTGGATTCTAACTCTTTCGTATTCATACTTCTGACAACAATGTGTAGGTACAGTTTGTGGTCATGATACAGGGGGGTTTTCGGCTCTCACTCAAATCAATCTCGATTCGCTTAGTGGCTGCCAAACAATTGATGGCCAGCTCGAAGTCGCTCCCCTAGAGCGACTCCCCCAAGTTTCCCTCCCTATAGCAATGACAACAATCACCGGTTCCCTGGAATTCCTGGGAGTCTTCAGTAATTCCACTGCAACAGAATCTATCAACGCTGAGAGCATGCGTTCGATCGGCTCCCATGTCAACTATCAAGGAGTTTACTACGGAGGGAGTTTCGGAGATTATCCACTTCCCTGGGGACCTCAGAGCACTCCGGGTCTTCTCTTTTACAACTTTGCGTCATTGAACTCAATGTCGTTCCCCACTCTTGATTCAATCGGTGGAGACTTCCTGTTTGCTCAAAACCCAGCCATGCGACATATCAGTGGATTTCCTAAACTGGTGAAAATTGGCGGAAGCATCAATATAACCGGCAATTTTGATAGTATTGACTTCCCAAATTTGAATTCACTTGGAGGGACGGTCCATATTCAAAGCACGTCGCCATCGTTTCAGTGTCCGAATAACTTACAATCTCTGCCGGGGCTTTGTGGGATCGCCTCGCCAGGCATCTCAAGCCAAGCCAGTCTTCCGTCAGGAACTTCGGCGTTGTCGGGGTTGGTCTCTACGACTCCAACTTCGACAGCGGCCACAGCAACGAGTGGTGGAGGGGGTGGATTATCGTCACGAGCCACTGGAGGGATTGTTGGCGGTATTCTTAGCGGTTGCATCTTAATACTTGTCGCAATGATCTTGTTTCTCCTGAGGAAGAGACGTATAAAAGCCTTAGATGGTCAGAACAACATGTCACAGGCAACGAATGCTACTATGCCAATAGACTACCAACGACCGGCAACGAGTACGGGGAAAGAACTTCCGAGTGGAGGGCTTAGATATCCGGAAGAACCCGAAGCAGGTGGCCATCTTAACATTCCCAGTATAGATAGCCATATCGGCGGTCGATTGGGGTTATCCGAATAGCCTTTAAATTGGAACGCTGTTGGAGGGGGCGATTAGTATGGTTCCGCTCTTGCACTACATATTACATATTATCACAATTTCTCACACAAAACCACAAAGTGCTTGGGCAGCTGAAGCGAACTAACGGCGAGCGGTCCGGGTCATTAAGGGAGGACGGCGAGGGGCCCGAGCACACGATCTTTCCTTTTTTTTTTTTTTTTTTTTTTTTTTTTTTTTTTTTTTTTTTTTTTTATTGTCGCACCTGGGCCAGTGCCTATGACGACTAAATACTATTAATACATGACTTCTGCTTGAGCCTTCTGCTCATCGTCTTCTATTCAGCCTGGTGAGTTGTTGCTGTTCGCTTGCATTGCTGGTTTCTCCGTTAGAACGGCATCCTTTTGGTGTTCTTGATGAATTCCAGTGTGTGCGTTATCAGTTTTGGGTAACCAAGGAGTTTCTCCATCCGCATTCCTCCTATTCCGACCTTCTTTGCCAGTTGAGCATGCTGTTGGTCATACCGTGATCAAAGATGCAATCAACAGCATGGCAAAGCCGAAAACGTGGGCCCCGGCAGCAACGGGCATCATCGACACCGCTAACATACACGCGGAAATGGCCAAAAAGGAGAGGTTGGAAAAAGCCAAACGGGAACAAAGGAAAACTGACATAGTCATATCCTCAGCAACGGTACAGATGCAACGAAACAAAGGCTGGAACAATCAACAGAAAATGAACTCGCTGAAATCGTGAACATACACAAAAACCGAAGGATGTACAAACATCGAAATCTGTGGGACCAGAAAATTAAGTAAGGCAGTCTTGAAAATCCAGTGCCACCGCGAAGCAGATGCACGTGCACTCCACAGTGTGAACTGGGGCGAGTGGGATCAGGCCCCCCTAATCAAGCCGACGCACGCAGTTGTAGTCCATCGCGTCTCAAAACTCGATGTCGACTTAAACACCGACCAGGAAGATATTGTGGATCACGGCGGAATGTGGAGAAAAGGTGATGAGGATTGGGCTAACTGCGGGCTTCTTGATATAGCCGCTACCTGCACCTGATAATCAAGGTCTACGTCCCGATCCGATAATTAAGGTCTCGTGCTCATCCATTGATGTCGATAACCAGGCGCCCCACAATATCAAGGCTATGCTGGAAACTGCCAATGATATCACAGCCACACGGGTGACGCCATTAATGAAGAAGGCAAAGAATCCAGCCGCGGTGACCCAATCTATCATCATGTTCACGGAATGCCCAAAAGATGCAGACAGCCTCAGCATAGACGGGCTCCACGTCGAAGGCAGGGGCAGAGAGATACGTGCCACAATGCCAAATCAAACAGTGCTTTAATTGCCATGGATATGCGTCACGGAATCCTGAGAAGAAACGTTCTGGATCATGGAGCTGAGAATCTGGGATTTACTGAGGAGTTAGGCTAATGAAACGATGTGGAATTCATGGGATTAATATCGTGCCCTACCACCCTCAATCCAACGGTTTGGTCGAACGAGGACATCAGATGATCATCAACGCTCTTGCGGAGTACAGCGCTGCCGCGGGGCACAAGAAGGACCGGACGTGATATTTGTCACTGGCATTGTGGGCGGATCGAATAACGGTACGACGGTCTATGGGGTATTCTGCATTCGAGCTGGTATACGGACGGGAATGTCTTCTCCCTATTCAGCTTTCATCGACTTGTGGAACGTTATTGATTGGAACTGCGTAGAGGATCGCAAGGATTTCATTATCGCACGGATGAAACAGTTGGATGAACGTCACGTTCCGCACGACTGCGCGGCACAGAATCTACATCGTTCTCGCATCCAGAACAAAGCGTACTTCGACGCAAACAAGAAATTCGTTCTCCTTATAATGAGTTGAAAACCGGTGATCTTTTTCTGGTCTACCGATTTCCCGACCCAAGTCAAACTCTTCACAAATGCGAGCGCAAAATTGACGAACGGTGGGAAGGACCTTACTGGGTCCGTGAGAAACCAGTGGATAGCATGTACTACACGCTAGAAGAGCTGGATGGTACCCTGTTAAGGCGCAAGTTTGCTGGTGACCAGTTGAAAGTGTACTTTGCTACGGATGCTGATGTGCTTGGGCATGTAGAACGGGATAAAGATGTGGAACGGGATAAAGATGTGGAACGGGATGTGGTTGAAGGCGATGAAGACATCTACGGCGAACAAGTCTAATACATTCATTTGGTTCGATTCTATTGTTCTTTTCGCTTGGTTGAGATCACATCGTTATGGAATGGTTGGTATCCACGTGTTTTCTGCGGTTATTGTGAATGTTTCAGGGTTGTATCGTTAGCTTTGTTTCTTGTTTGATGGATTCAACAATTTTTGTGGGATCAGCACAAATATTTGAGAACTACTGCACAATTGTGGGGCAATTGTGCTAGAAGGGGGAAGATGTCATACCAGTTATGGCAAAAGATGTATTTGCAATACTAGCCACCCGTGCCAGTGTTGAACGAGAGTTCACTATCTCCAGTAATATTGTGAATCATCAGTGTAATTGCATAAACCCTAAGACTATATCGGATCTCATACAATATAAATGCTGGGTAGCATATCATGGGACCATTGCAAAAATTACAGTTGACAACCTCGATGATGAAATAGATGAAGTGGAGGATGATTTCTTTGAATTTGAAGATACTATAGAGGAACTTGTTGTGTGGTTGAGAACATGGGAGCAAAGTAAGGCATTGAAGAAACAAGCAGAGAGATTGGCATCTATATAACTGGAAAGACAGCATGTATTCTGATTTGTGAGCGAATGGGCAGGATATAACATAAGCATGTTTACATGCTGCAGCCAATAAGAAGCGCTAAGTAACCTCTCCTCTTCGCATCACCACTTCCTACACAACCAACCACCTCGCTTAACATGCTCCCGCTCGTATTCAGCAATTTTCTCCCTCCCTCCGCAACCCTCTTCTTATTCTTTGTTTCTTTTTGGATTGGTTAGTTGTATGCATTCCCTTAGACTTTTGCTCAATCCTGTTCTTCTGTAGTAAGGCATGTAGAGACTAGCTGGGAAGCCCTCGTAGCAGTGCTTGGTCTGTAAGACCAGCTGGTAAGCCCTCGTGGTGGTGCTGAGTCTGCGAAAATTTCCAATTTATTACATTTGTTATATTCCTACATCTCTTCATGCAAGCGAACATATTGATAAGTGAGCATTAAATTGGATAACGATACGAATATTCATGCTAAGTTCAGACACCTACCAATGGGCAACCACAACAGTACGATCAATATTCAAATGACTTGATTATACTAAAGGACTACAATTTCATCCAAAATTACAACATCCTGTGCTTTGTCTTTACTTTGCACATCATTTGCATTATTCAAAGCCGCTTGGAGTCCACTTCTCCTTTTGGTTCGCCCCTTTGCTGTTCTCTTCTTTTCAGTTGCTTTTTTGCATACTTTCACTTGTTCATAGAGTCTCTTGGTTGTTATTACCGTCTGGTTCTTCAATAGCATATACTTTCCTTGCTGTATGATCCTTCTCTTTTTGTTGATTTCGTAGATACCATCAAGGTGCTTTTCACGGATGATACAAAGGGTTTTATATTGAGTGATCAATGTAGATTCTTTGAGAATATATGCTTTTGTTAGGGTATCAAAGATTCCTACCTGAACATTGTATGCTAGAGCTTCCAAGGCAGATCGTAGATTTGCTGAATTAATATTTGATGGTGTGTGAACAAGACTGAACTTTTCGGCAGGGGATTTGAAATCCTCAGATGTTGTATCAATGGCACCCTTTGAATCGTTGATCAATCCCGTTTCTCGCTTCAAAAAAGTAGTGTTAACATGCTGAATAACCTTTTATGGGTTGAATGGAATAAGTCCAGCTCCACTCTATATGCTTTAGATGTTAGAGGGTTCCATTGCATCTAGTCTTGCAGTGCAGTAGCAATTCGCCCATTCAAACTTCTTGATATTCGAGTAACCGTATTGTAGGATCTTATCCAGCTCTTTTGATATCCTTCACTTCAATGGAGAGAATATGCTGACATCAAGCGGTTGTATCAAATGTGAAGAATGTGGAGGGAGTAGAAAAACCAGAATATCATGGTCCATACAGAAGTGGATGAACAGAGTGGTGATATGGCTACCATGATCATTCACGATTAGAAGTCGGGTTCCTCTGCTGACTTGGATTGCTGGTTTACAAACCATCTTAATCCAATCCTCATCGATGGCATTGTAAGTCCAGTCTGTGGTATTCAATGACCAACTCCAATCATTGTTTGACTCAGATGGGATCCATGATGTTTGAATGGACTGTCCTTTGAAAATCACCAATGGATTGATTTTTGTAACACCGTCGCTGCAAATACATTCCAGCACGGTGACCCATTCTGTACGCCCGAGATTGGCTTGATGTACTTTCTTTTCTGTAGCACTGTAAATAACATAGGCATTCCATCCTCATTTGCCAATATTGAAGCCTACTTGTCAGCACAATCCCAAGGGCCGATATCTGTTTCATCTATATTATAAATATGCTTTGCTTGAATACCATATTTATCCACCACCTGCTTAAACTCTTTGAACCAATTGTCCAGTTGAGCTTCAATAACCTCTTTGCATGCTGCTTCGATGTTCTTGGCAACCTTTGACTGAAGGATGGGATTCCGAGCCAGAAAGTGGGACACTCAATTTTGCCGAGTTTATGAAGCGGGGTCCGCAACCAACTTGTCGGGCATGACGCGTGGTTTCCGAATTTCTTCAGTCAATTCACAAAGGAATGGATAATGGACAGAATGGCCTTTTGATGAAAGGTGCTGGACCTAATTGGCAAGAGCACATTCTTCATCAGGGGACAATTGTTGATGATGGTGTTATGCTTCACGTTTTGAATGACCACTATTCAAATGCCGATAAATTGTGCTTCTGGTAGTTCCAGTGACTCGTGCTGCTTGACAGATATAGATAAAGGTTCCATCATCAAGTTTTGCAAGGGTGCTGTCTATTCCTTGCATTGTGGTGATGTTGGGAATGCGTTGAATGTTCATAGTGCAAGTGGGATAGCCCGTTGGTTGGTATCTAAACTTACGACTAAATTTTGCAGTAAAACATAACCAATATGTTCGCTTGCATGAAGAAATATAAGAATATAACAAATGCAATGAATTGCAGATTCTCGCAGACTCAGCACTGCAACGAGGGCCTGCTAGCTAGTTTTGCAAACCAAGCACTGCTACGAGGGCTTCTCAGCTAGTCTCTACGTACCTTACTACAGAAGAACAGGATTGAGCAGAAGCCTAAGGCAACGAATACAACCAACCAATCCAAAAAGAAACAAAGAATAAGAAGAGGGTTGCAGAGGGAGGGAGAAAATTGCTGAATACGAGTGGGAGCGTGTTAAGTGAGGTGGTTGGTTGTGTAGGAAGTGATGATGCAAAGCGGGGAGGTTACTTGACGCTTCTTATTGGCTACAGCCTGTAAACATGCTTATGTTATAATTGTTATTACAAAAATACAATCAAGTAACTTATTTTGCTCAAGTAATCCAAATAATCTTAAATTTTTAACAAAAGATATATATTCTTAATTGGTTTTGAGTTCAGCATTTTCTAATCAATATATATTCACTGTCTTTTTGATAACAAACAAGATAAATGCATCTTATAGTAATGAAATTTGATGAATCAGCTTATATTTTAATAATTCATTAATCGTTTAATGCACTTTTGCAACTGTTGTATAAATAATTAATATCAAAAATTATTAACTATTTAAACCATACATTAATATTTGACTGATATAGATCAAACCATCAAAGACTGACTTAAGCTCAGTAGAAGCATTGATTGATCAACTATTACAGTTATATTTGATTAACTACTGATAGGATAGAAGTAATTTTCACTAATTTAAAAAAACCAAAAACTTTTTACAATTCTTTATACAAGCGCTTTAACTGCTTCATCTTTATATATTATAACTGACTCATTATTCTCTTCATTTAAATGCTCTGGAATTTCTTTAACAATATCCAAGCTATAATTATAAACATTTAACTACTTCTATTAATTTTATATTTAGTTTATTTCTCTAATTTGTGATAAAAAGTTTGCATCTATGGAATCAATTTATTAATAATAAATGATATATATTTGCTGAAAATTCATTTGGATTCAACTAATATTATAAAAATTGAGAATATTTCAAAAACTATTTATATTAGAATAAGACACTCTTATATATTTTTTTTCACTATCTTATAGTATTAAATATATTATTTGCTTCTTTAATATCAAATATTAATAGTAGTGCATCCAAATATCTTATTTACTTATCTATTAATGGTCGAAAACACCATTTTTTAATCTCAAATGATAAATCTTCAGTGCTTTTAGAAGACATTATATAATATACTAATATTCATAAAACAAAGCAACAAAATCTCATAGAAATCACTGAAACCTCTCGAAAACATTAACAGAATGTTTTAAAAACCTTAAAAAACAATAAAAAATGCAAAAAAAAATATATTACTAATCTTTATTATCATTAGTCATTATTGTTAAGCAATAGAAGGTTCTAAAAGTAGCCTGGATTTTAATATAAATAGATCTCATAACTACTATAGATATTATTAAAGAAAATTAAAAAGACTTTGAATTCTAAAGATAGAATTTTCCTTGAACAAATTGAACCCTTAGATCTCTAGAAGCCCTATTTTATAACCCATGAGTTATCATTCTAACTATGAATAACTTACATATCATAAGCAACACTAGCTCCTATCATCTATACTTTTCTTATACTGATTTTATTTTATCTTTTATATTTCACAACCATTATTTGTTTCAGTTTTATTTCAAGTAATTATACTTCATTCAAGGATTAAAAATGTGAGAAGTAATATATATCTGACATTTATCTATTTTTATAGAATACTTATTAAAAATACTTCATATATTATTGAATGCTATTTGAAAAGATGCATCAATAGATCGAAGATTTAAGCCATTGTTTATACATCCTTTAATACTATAGATAGTATATTCATTTCCTATATTATTGAACTGATTAACTTATGGAATGAGTTTTTCTCTTATTAAAGCTAGAAATAGATATAAAATGAGTGAGATAAATATAAGGTGAGTTAGTTTAGTTACCAGCTAACTAAATAATAACTTGCATTGCCTTATGCTCTATATTAACTAGTTCACTTGAGCTGACTTGTTTTAATGTATCAAAGTATATAGTCAAAATTTTGCTCATTTGAGTTACCAAATTACATAGTTTAAGTCCTGCATATATTGTATTGACTTACTATAATGTATAAAATGCTTAGTTTTAAGTCCAAAAATCAATTTATATGTTACAAAAAAAGACATATAAGCTTATTTTAAGCTTTTAATAAATAATTAGTTAATATTATATAAGTATAATAACTGTAACCTAATGTCACATGTCGAATATATTTCATGTTGGGCTAGCTATGTATTCACTTAGCAATCAACGTCTCATTATCCACTGTTCTTTTGTTCATTGAACACCATGTTATAGCTCACTCGTTCTAGTAAAGCACGTCGCTGCCACTGCCCTATGTTCACTAGCACTACTGTAACACCTAAAATTATGATTTTAACATAATTATAGTACTATTTATTTATTATGATAAGTATAGTAAAGCAAAACAAATTTGGGGAAGTGAGAGGCATTTATAACTCATCTCACCTTGTTTTATACTTATATATCTCTAACTTATCCTACTTAATGACTTACAATGTAAGAAATCAATAAAGCTTGTCTTATAAAGGTAAGCTAGAATCTCAACTCACTTGTTATAAGATGCATTATGGACAGCAATGAGCACCGAGCGGGTTGGTACTCGGATAAGGCTCCTACCTGACCCGCTCACTGTAGGATTCTGAAACTTCGGACCCAACCCGATCGAAGACCGAGCGGGTCTAAACCCAGGAACTGATGCAGCCCAATAATGTAGAAGCTCAAACTGACTTGATTCAATAGAATGTCGAGTATTTCAAGTTCTAGAACCAACCTATTCGACCTGCCCTGAGTGGGTTCCAGTCCGATGAATTGTAATAAGCAATGATTGTTGAGTTTGAGTGCGAGATATTTAGATATGTAGAAGTAGAGAAGAAATAGAATGGATTTGTTCTTAATATCGGTAGAGTGGGATATAATGCAGAATATATACATATGCTTGACATCATTGTGAGGCGTGAATAGCGAGTTCAGGCAGTGCATTCTCGCTATGCATCTGGGCTGTGCAATCGCTATTGTCGCTATGATGCAATCCCGTGATATAACCTTAACAATGATCTTTTAAAGCTGTGTAGATCAATTTTCACATTACATACCACCACTCGGCCCAGGTTGGGTATTTGAAAGATCAAACCCGACCTGCTTGGAATATTCTTCATCTCTAATCCAACTCGACCTGGCTACATTTTTGCTCGCTCGATTTAAGCTTGCTATTCGGTTGGGTTAAGGGTAAAGCTGCTTGATCTTAATCCGATATACTAGAATATCAAGTCGGAATCGAGTTAGTCTCGGATCGTACGCGCTCGGAGCCCATCACTGGTTATAGATTCGCTTCCCATATACCTATCTTTTAATAGATCTATCTATTCGTTATTTGAGTTTTTGATACACTTTTATTATTTTTTGGTTTCAAATTTCAATAAACAAAATGCTTGTTAATAATATTATCAAAAAGGTTACAAAACGGAATTTAAGGTAATATTAAATCAGATAGCTTTTCTTAAACGAGAGAGAAACATAGATTAAACTATTAGTAGATAGTGTCTTCTATAATATTATTAATAATAGTCTTTATTTAAGTTTTTAAGTTAGTATAATTCAGCCTTAGAATTGCTAGCTGATGCTTATAAGAATTAATCACTGCTTTCACCTCATTTTCAATGTTTTTAGTGGTACTATAACTAAACAATAGAATAATATTATATGCAAACACTTATAAATCAGCATATTAATCTTCAATGATTTAAAAATACTACTTTTAACCTTTGAATTTTGATTTCTACATACTTAAAAGTTGTTATTTTATGAATCTCTATAAATCATTTTTTTTTGATAAGTTTCTCATATATGATAGATTATTTATTATTTATTATCTATATATAAATTGATTTTTCTTGAATGTTAAAGACTTTTGATTGGGTAATATAATAAAAAGAATAGAAAATCTTTTGAAAGTTATTTATATAAACTTGATTCACTTAATAATATTAATGAGTGAAAAGAGAGCAAAGCAGCATTTAATAATATCATCTATAATCAGTATTAGGATTGAGCGGATCAGTACTTGGGTTGGAGCCTTACTCGACCTGCTCATTGTGGAGTTTTGGAACTTTTAATCCAACTCGATCTAAGGCTATGCAATTTTGAACCTTCAACTCAATCTGCTCGAAAGTCTAAAAGCTCAAACCAACCCAATTCGATGGAATGTCGAGTATTTGCAGTACTCAAACCAATTCGATTGGCTCAATTGGCAAAAACCGATTGAGTCTCAGCTATTGTGAGAGTATTTCACATTGCATTGGTCAGAATCATAATTGTAACGTGAAAATGATTTATTGTCACATTTGCAGATCATTTCACGTTACAATTTCATTGTGGTCCAATTCGCAATTGTAACAGAAAAATGATTTAGCTGATCATTTTACATTATATACTAGGTACACTGCCCACATATGTGCGCTCAGTTCGAGTCAGATATTTGACAAGCCAAACGCAACCTCCTCGATGGCTCTGTTCATCTCTGACTCAATCTGCTCGGTCCTTATGTTTTCTCGCACAATTTTAACTCGATATCCGATCGAGTCAAGCTAGACACTGCACAGAATTGACCCAATATACTGAAATATCGAGCGATACGTCGAGCGAAACTGCATTGTACATGCTCGGAGCTCATTTCTGTCTATAATACATAGGTTTGAATAGCAAATTGCTTTTAAATCACAATAAAATTGCATTTACAGTTTTAAAAAAATACAGTGGATCAAAACAGTGTTTTTATAGAATAGAAATGCTGTTTGTCAATGCTCAAATAGAATGGAATTTTTATTGAAACACAATCTCAATTTACCTTTCATATTGTATATTTATTACATTGCATATTGGTTTTTAGTGTTATACATTAAATTAACTGAGTTATCTATAATGTTCAATGAAAAGGTGATATATTTTTAAAGATGACTAATCAAAACTGTAGTTTATAGTTATAAAGTATAGATTGTTAGACTGTTTACATTTGTTTTATGTAATATTATTCTGATGATTAATCAAGTTCAATAGTAAAGGTAGCTTACATAAGTATTTGGATGAAAATCAACTTCATGCAAGTAAACAAACCAATATCCCCTCATTCATGACAAAAGGAAGTGAGTTAACGGATGCTGAAAAGGGTGCAATTCTAGCGCTGAGATCCTTCAAATCGTATGTCAAAATTGAAGTTCAATTGGACATTCCTCATTCAACAAGTTTCAGCTTTGTGATCTATGCCCAAAAGAGTAAATCGATTGAAAATCTTCCTCGGCCTGGTAGACCATGAAAACTTTCCGATAACACCGTCTATTACTTTGCACGTACTGTAGAAGGAAACAGTCACATACTCTTCAAAGAGTTACCAAACTTAACGAATATTAATGCGAGCGTACGGACAATAAGATGTTAACTACGAGAATTGGGTATCCACAAATGGAGAGCTGTAACTCGTCTATTTTTGATGCAAAAGCATGCAACAAAGCATCTTGTTTGAGCAAAGAGCAAACGCACATCAATATTGAACAGTAGATGATTAGAAACACGTTATTTGATCGGATGAATGTTAACCATAAGACAGCAGCGCCCTCGAGTAATTGGGTTTTTCGACGTCAGAATAAGAAGGAAAAATATGCTCCACGGAACATACAAATGAAGACGAAAAGCAGGAATGTTTCACATTTGATCTGAGGTTGCTTTGTGGGCAATAAGCTTGGACCTATTGTATATTTGCCGGGTACTGTCACTCAAGATATATACATGAAAGTATTACGAACGGAATTCAAACCATTTCTCAATGTGCTTGCAGAAGATAGAGTCACCAATCTCGAATTCCAACAAGACAATGCTACGCCACATGTTGCTACAAGAACACGCGAATACCTTAAATCCCTAGTAAAAAACACAGATTTACAATCATGAATTTGCCGGCAAATTCTTCTGATTTGTCTCCCATCGAAAATCTCTGGACACATATCCAGCTGGAGCTCCATTGGTAATATCCTGACACCATAAGGTTGGCAGGATCACATCAAACCATCAAAACCATACTGCAACGACAGATATATAAGATTTGGTGAGAAATCGAAAGAGAAAATGCTAAATGGATTGGTTGAAGATATGCCAAGGCATTGCAAAGAAGTAATAGTGGCAAAAGGCTGATATTTCGGAGATTAATAAAGCACCAATATGTTCGCTTATGTTGAGGCAAAGTGGTGATGTCGGAGTAGTGGTACAATGTAAGAAGTGTAATGAATTGGAGATTCTCGCAGACCCAACGCCGCCGCGAGGGCTTCCCAGCTAGTCTCTATGTGCCTTACTAGAAGAACAGGATTGAGCAGAAGCCTATGGGACGAATACAACTAA
>Ga0335081_10011627_pt1 | contig 14252 bp, 11 predicted proteins | sample Lox_Sample_35_FD_206713 | JGI IMG/M metagenome (GOLD analysis project Ga0335081, IMG submission 206713) | Soil microbial communities from Loxahatchee National Wildlife Refuge, Florida, United States - Lox_Sample_3.5 | ecosystem: Environmental > Terrestrial > Soil > Wetlands | place: USA... | reverse complement strand
CGCCGGTGACGGAGCAGACGCAGCAGGTGATTAATGCCAAGCGTCTCGCTCGCATGAAGCCCGAGGCCTATGTGATCAACGTGGCCCGCGGCTCGCTTATTGCCGAGGCAGCCCTGGCCGACGCGCTGCGAAACCATCGCATCGGGGGCGCGGCCCTCGACGTCTTCGATAAGGAGCCGCTGCCCGCCGAATCGCCGCTCTGGAATCTAGACAACCTACTGATCACGCCCCACACCGCGGCAACTTCCGACAAAATGTGGGAGCGCCACTACGCCCTGATCAAGGAAAACCTTCGCCGCTATCTGGCCGGCGAACCGCTGCTCGGCTTGGTGGACAAGCAGGTGGGATACTGAATCGGCCGGCTACTGCAGCAACGGCTTGAGTGCGGCCTGGAAACGTGCGATGAAGTGTTCTTCCAGAAAATTCTCTTCTACATGCTTGCGCGCGGCGGCGCCCACCGTGTTGGCGTAGTCGCAGTCACTCAACACGCGCACCGCAGCGCGGGCAATCGTCGAAGCCAGCAGATCGTCGATCAGAATCGCCGCTTCTCTGGGGAAAAGTTCGCTCATGACCGTTCCTGCCAGCCCCATCGCAGGCACGCCCGCAGCTGCCGCTTCCACGCCTGCCAGGCCGAAGCCTTCCTGCTTCGAGGGAAAGAAGAACAGGCGGCTTCGCTCATAAAGCTGGTCGCGTTCCCGATCGCTCAAGCGTCCGAGAAATTCGACGCCCGCGATCTGTTCGTTGAGCACGCGCCGCTTGAGCCGCGCCAGATCGTTGCCGCCGCCGACAATGAGCAGCCGGGCATCGGGAATCAGGGCGCGAATCTCCGGCCAGGCATCGAGCACGGGATCGTGTCCTTTGAGACGCTCGACCGAAGCCATGCGGCCGACGATCAGTCCCAGCGGCGGAAGTTCGCCGGCCCGTACTGTACTTTCCCGTCGCGGCACTCCCAGCCAGGTGACTTTGACCTCCGGCAGCCACGGGTTCACGGCGCGGGCCGCCGCCACGGTAGTCGCGGAGTTCGAGACCAGAATGTTGGCGCGCAGCAGCGCCTCGCGCCGCCGCGAAACCAGCGGCTCCCAGACTTCAATACCGTGCAGGAAGACGCCGTACGGTACCCCGCTGAGCCTGGGCAGGAGATGATGGATGGCGGCCAGGTGGACGTGTTCGTAGAAAATGAAGTCAGGTGTCTGCAGCGATGGCAACAGTGCGCGCGCGGCGAATACTGCTTTGCGAAGTAGCCGCGGCAAGGCGACCGGGTGCCGCCACAACGAAACTTCGTGCTCGCCGGCCAGCGCCTTCAGGATCGACTGTGAAACTACGCCGATACCGCCGTGTGCCGTCCCCAGCCCGGAGGTCACCAGCACAACTTTGCGGCGAAGTTGCGCACTCATGGCAGAATGGGGATCACTGGTGGAACGAGAGTACCACAACTCATTCGCGAGCCTCCCGGCATGAAGGTTCTGCACGTCGTGCCGTCTTTCTATCCGGCCTTCAACTATGGCGGCCCCATCACCTCGGTCTACGAACTGTGCGCTGGACTGGTGCGCCAAGGCTGCGAAGTGCGCGTGCTCACCACTGACGCCAACGGTTTGGAAGCCGTGCTCGACGTCGCGAAAGACGCGCCGGTCACGCTGCCGCCAGGGGTCTGCGTGCGCTATTGTCGGCGAGTCTTTCGGCATTCCGTTTCTCCGCAACTGGCGCGGCGGTTAGCGCTCTCGATCCGCTGGGCGGATCTTGTCCATCTCACGGCGGTCTACAACTTTCCTACGATTCCAACGTTGGCGGCGTGCCGCTGGCTGCAAAAACCGCTGGTATGGTCGCCGCGAGGAGCGCTGCAGCGGTGGCCCAGTTCGCGGAGGCCGGCGATGAAAGCGGGATGGGAGAGCGTCTGCCGCCGCCTCGCACCTCAGGGGATGGTGATGCACGTAACCTCGGATCAGGAAGCCGCGGAGAGCGCCTCCCGGTTTCCTGGTGTTCACACAGCGGTTATCCCTAACGGAGTTGAGCTGCCCCCGCGGCTTGAGCACCGCGACGGCTCCGGAGATTTGAGGCTTGTTTTTCTGGGACGGATCGACCCCAAGAAAGGGATCGAGAATCTGCTGGCGGCCTGCTCTCGACTTGCGGCTGTCGGCCGTCCCTGGTCCCTGACCATTGCCGGTTCCGGCGATCCCACCTATACCTCAGGTCTTGAGGAGAGCGCCCGCAAGCTCGGATTGCAGGAACGGGTCAGCTTTGTGGGCGAAGTTCGCGGCCAGGCCAAGGCCGACCTGTTCGCGGCGAGTGATCTGGGTGTGTTTCCTTCACACACCGAGAATTTCGCGATGGTGGTGGCCGAAGCGCTGGCGCACGGTGTTCCGGTTATCGCGAGCAAGGGCACGCCGTGGTGCGGTCTCGATGCGCACGGGTGCGGGCTGTGGGTCGAGAACGATCCTGCCACTCTGTCGGCAGCGATTGAGCGCATGGGCCGCATGCCCCTGGCCGAGATGGGAGAGCGCGGCCGCCGCTGGATGGAGGAGGAATTCACCTGGGAAACAGCCGCGCGGAAGATGCTGCGACTTTATGGTAAGCTCGCCCTCAAAGAAAAAAGTGACGCCTGACTCTGGGTTTCTCTTGTTGCGCTACATCCCGGGCCAATCACACGCCCAGCCCGTCTGGCGTTTGCGCCTCCATCCCCTGCAAGGAGTCGTGACCGGCTGAATGTGCGGAATCGCCGCATTGCTGGGGAAGCAAAAACCGGAATGCGCTGCGGCCATGGTTCGCACCATGAGCGAAGCCCTGGCGCATCGCGGTCCGGATGATGAGGGCGCGGTTGTGCTGCAGGTCGGCGGGGGAGTGGTGGGACTTGCCAACCGCCGGCTCGCGATTCTCGATCTCTCTTCGCACGGGCACCAACCCATGCACAATCCCGATACCGGCGATGTGCTGGTGTATAACGGCGAGATCTACAATTCCCCCGACCTCCGCCGGGAGCTGCAGCAATCCGGCTTTTCGTTCCGCGGCCACAGCGACACCGAAGTTTTGATGCGCGCTTATCAGCGTTGGGGCGTCGATTGCCTGGCGCGCTTGCGCGGCATGTTCGCTTTTGCCTTGTGGGACGCGCGACGCTCGCGCCTGTTGATTGCCCGCGATCATCTCGGCATCAAGCCGCTCTATTACGCCGCGCGTGAGGGCGAATGGTTCGTCTGTGCGTCCGAAGTCCGCGCCCTGATGAGCAGCGGCCTGTTGGCGCCCGTAGTCAGCCAGCGCGCGCTCGCGGGGTATCTCGCATATGGCGCGGTGCAGGAACCGCTGGCGCTGTTCGAGGGAGTTTTTGCGCTGCCGCACGGGGCGTGGAAGGAATTCGACAGCCTCGGACACCCGACCGCGCAGGGTACGTACTGGCAGTTTCCGCGGCCGGACGCCGTACGAAGGCGCAGCCTGGATGAAGTTGCCGAGGAGGGCAGAGCGCTGTTCGAGCAGTCGGTGCGGCGGCATCTGCTCAGCGATGTTCGGGTTGGCATCTTCCTGAGTTCGGGACTCGATTCTACTGCCGTGCTGGGCATCGCCCGCCAGTTCCAGAGCGCGACCGACCACCTCAATGCCTTCACCGTCTCTTTCTCCGATGATCCTGTGTACGACGAGGCGGCCATCGCGCGCATCACTGCGGCGCGCTTCGGCGTTCAGTACCACGAATATCCGGTCGAGGAATCGACCGCCCTGGCATGGATGCGCGACGCCCTCGCCGCGATGGACCAGCCCTCGATGGACGGCTTCAATACTTACATGGTGGCGCGCGCTGTGCGCGAGCAGGGCATCAGCGTCGCGCTCTCCGGCATGGGCGGCGATGAGCTTTTCGCGGGGTACAACAGCTTCCGCCGCGTGCCTCGTCTACTCCGGGCGCTGTCGTGGATGTCATCTCTTCCCCCGGGCTGGCGGGCGGCGCTGGCGCGCAACCTCGCGCTATCCATGAACTCGGTCGTCCGCTCCAAGGCGGCGGACATCGCCACCGCCGGCCCTGATTTTCTCGCCATCTACTTTCATACCCGCCGGCTGCTTTCCAATCAGGGGCTGACGGGGCTCGGCCTCGACCCGGCAGAACTGGATTTGTCCCCGAACTACCAGGTGCCGGAGCTGAGCGGTGACGAGTGGCTGGCGTCATCGGATGCAGTGGCTTCCGTGGCGCGACTGGAATCGGCTTTCTATCTGCAGAATGTGCTCCTGCGCGACAGCGACGTTTTCGGCATGGCCAACTCGCTTGAGATTCGCGTGCCGCTGCTCGACCTCGACCTGGCGGATTGGGCCTATCGCCTGCCCGGTGAGGTGCTGTTGCCCATAGGGGCTCGTTCCAAGCATTTGCTACGCGCCATGTGTGCCGGTCTCTACACGCCGGCGCAGTTAGAGCAAGGTAAGCGCGGCTTCATGCCGCCGGTCGGCCTGTGGTTGCTGGGACCCCTGCGCGAGACCATGGAAGAGAGCCTGTGCTCGCTGAAGAACTCCGGCCTCATTGATCCTGCCGGGATCGAGCCCATCACGCAGACATTTTTACGAGAACCGAAGAGCCCGGCGTGGTCGCGCGTCTGGGCGATGGTGACCCTGGGACATTGGTTCGCACAGCACAAATCGGCGCCTGTTTTGATGCACTGACCGAAGCTCAGCCGGCTGGCGATCGGCGGCCGCCGGTTTCGGTCATTGTGCTCGCCTATAACGAAGAGGCGAACCTGCCCGCCTGCCTGGAGAGCCTGAAGCATCTCGATTGCGAAGTTCTGGTGGTGGATTCCGGTTCGACCGATAGCACCCGCGAGATCGCGCTCCGGGCTGGCGCCGGGGTCTACGAACATCCCTTCGAGACTTACGGTGCGCAGCGTAACTGGGCACAGAAGCATCTGCCGCTGGCGACCGAGTGGGTGCTGCACCTTGATTCCGACGAGCGGCTTACTCCCGAACTGGCGGCGGAGATTAACGGCATCCTGCTGAATCCTCCGGACGACGTGGACGGTTTCCTCTTCCGCAAGCGCACTTTCTTTATGGGCCGCTGGATCCGCCACGGCGGACACTACCCCTCTTATCATCTGCGGCTGTTCCGAAAAGACCGCGGCGGATGCGAGGAGCGTCTCTATGACCAGCACTACGTGGTGCGCGGGAACGTGTGCAAGCTGCAGCACGACTACATGGACGTGCTCACTTCTGATTTGAGTGTTTGGTCGACACGGCACGTGCGCTGGGCGGAGCTGGAGGCTCGCGAGATCGTAGAAGGATTCGCGCCCGAGGGCCGGGTGGAGGCTTCGCCGTTCGGAAATCCCATCGAGCGCCGCCGCTGGCTGCGCGAAGGGCTGTACTGGAAGCTGCCGTGGTTTTCCCGCGCTTTCTTTTACTGGTTTTACCGCTACTTCCTGCGGCTCGGTTTTCTCGACGGCAAGGAAGGAATGATCTTCCACTTTCTCCAGGGCTTCTGGTTTCGCTTCCTCATCGACGCGAAACTTTTCGAGATGCGGAAACGTGCGGCTCGAGAGGTTGCGAAAAAGCTAACCCCGCCCGTGCCTTGAAGGGGAGCGGCTTCCCGCCGCGCCGCCACTGGCCACCTCACTCGCGGTTTCAGCCGCTGAGGGAAGCTAGGACTTCCTCGGCGGCTAAAGCCGGCGGTTTCGCAGGCAAGCCGGCGCGGCTGAAAGCCGCGTCCCTTCAAAATGTGCTCGCAACAGAGAGTCTTTCCGAGCCTGTGAAATGATTGCGCCAGCACCGAGGCAGTAAACCCATGCGTACTTACGGGCGCGCTCGCCTTCAAGTAACATTCCAGAAAGATGGATTACGACGCAAGATTGGGTAATTGAGTAATTTGGTAATTGGGTAATTTGAAATCAAAGGCGTCAGGCGGCAGAGGACTTCAATTACCCAATCACCAAATTACCAAATACCCGATCGATTCGGCCAGCCAGCAGGGGAGTGAGTTTGCACATCCTGGGAATTAATGCCTACCATGGGGATGCGTCGGCCGCGATCGTGCGCGATGGCAAGCTGGTGGCCGCCGCCGAGGAAGAACGGTTCAATCGTAGGAAGCATTGCGCGGGATTTCCCGCGCTCGCCATTCGATACTGTCTCGACGAAGCCGGCATAAGCGCCGCCGAACTCGATCACGTTGGAATTTCCCGCGATCCCTCTGCGCACCTGCACAAGAAGATTCTGTTCTCGATGACGCGGCTTTCCGGGCTCTCCGGGCTGATCTCCGCGCGGCTGGCCAACGCCGCTAAAGTCCGCAACCTGCGCCAGGAGCTGGCGCACGCCCTCGGTTTGCCCGCGGACTCGTTGCGCGCCCAGTTCCACAACGTGGAGCACCATAAGGCGCACATGGCGAGCTGCTTTCTTGTCTCCGGCTTCGACAAGGCGGCAATCCTCTCCATCGACGGCTTCGGAGACTTCATCAGCACCATGTGGGGCATGGGTGAGGGCAACCGCGTCAACGTCCTGGGCGAGATTGAATATCCGCATTCTGTCGGCATCGTGTATACGGCCACGAGCCAATATCTCGGCTTTCCAAAGTACGGTGATGAAGGCAAGGTGATGGGTCTGGCGCCCTACGGCAAGCCGCGCTTTATCGAGCAATTTCGCGACATCGTCCAGACCGAGAGCGACGGCCGCTTCAAGCTCAACCTCGATTACTTCCTCCACCACTCCGAGGGCGTAGAGATGACGTGGGAGGACGGCTCGCCGACGGTCGGCCGCATCTTCTCCGACAAGTTCGCGGAGACCTTCGGCCCGGCGCGCACGAACGGCACACCGCTTGCTTCGCATTACGAGGATATTGCCGCATCGTTGCAGGCGCGGCTGGAGGAGGTGGGATTTCACATCCTCAATCACCTTCACCGGCAAACGGGCGGCAAAAAGCTGGCCATGGCCGGCGGCGTGGCGCTGAACTCCGTGATGAATGGAAAGATTCTTCTCAATACGCCATTCGAGGAAGTGTATGTGCAGCCGGCAGCGGGCGATGCCGGAACCGCCCTCGGCGTGTGCTACTGGATTGAGAACGTCCTGCTGCAACGGCCGCGCCGATTCATCATGGGGCATGCCTACACCGGCCCGGAATACAAAAACGGACAGCTCGAGCGGGTGGTGCATTCAAGCGGACTGAAGAATCGCCTGCTCGAAGATTCCGAACTCACCCGCGCGGCTGCCCAGGCTATCGCCGACGGCAAGATCGTGGGGTGGTTCCAGGGGAGGATGGAATTCGGCCCTCGCGCTCTGGGCAATCGCAGCATCGTCGTCGACCCGCGACGGCCGGACATGAAGGACACTTTGAACGCGCGCATCAAGAAGCGCGAACCGTTCCGGCCGTTCGCACCGTCAATCCTTGAAGACCGTGTGGGCGAGTACTTCGAACAAACTCATCCCGCGCCTACCATGCTGATGGTCTACCAGATCAAGCCGGAGAAGCGCGCCGCCATTCCCGCGGTCACGCACGTGGATGGCTCCGGCCGCTTGCAGACGGTTTCGCGCGAGGCCAATCCGCTCTACTACGACCTGATCCGCGAGTTCGATCGCATTACCGGCGTTCCCCTGGTGCTGAATACCTCATTTAACGAGGATGAGCCCATCGTCTGCACGCCCGACCAGGCCATGGATTGCTTTCAGCGCACGCGCATGGACGTGCTTTTCCTCGGTAATTACATGGTGGAGCGTTGATGGCGGCCGGTTCCGGGATGAAGGTGCTTATCCTTAACCAGGCCTTTTATCCCGACGTGGTCTCGAGTGGTCAGCACGCGGCCGATCTCGCCGCCTCGCTGGTTGAGGCGGGACACGAGGTCACAGTATTAACGGACGCCCGCGCCTACGACGACCGCGGCCGGCACTTTCCGAAGCGCGAGGAATGGCGGGGCGTGCGAATCATCCGCGCCCCTTCAACTGGCTTCGGCAAGGCCGCACGCTGGCGGCGCGCCGCCGACTTTGCCAGCTTCATGATCAGTTGCAGCGCCCGTCTGATGTTTCTGCCCCGCTTCGACGTGGTGATCGCCATGACCTCGCCGCCGCTGATTTCGTTGCTGGGGGCTTTGGCCGTGCCGCTCAAGGCGCGCAAGCTGCTGTTCTGGTCGATGGATTTGAATCCCGACGAAGCCATCGCCGCCGGATGGCTGCGGCCCGAGTCGGCCATAGCCCGTCTGCTCAGCAGGCTGATGCTCGGCAGCATGCGCCGCGCCAAACGTATCGTGGCGCTAGACCGCTTCATGCACGATCGCATTCAGGCCAAGGGGATCGAGCCTGACAAGGTTTCCGTGATTCCGCCCTGGGGGCATGACGATCTGGTGTGCTTTGATCAGGAGGCGCGAGAGCGTTTCCGCGAGCGCCACGGTTTGTCGAAAAAGCTGGTGGTGATGTACTCCGGCAATCACAGTCCCTGCCACTCCTTGGACACGCTGCTGGCGGCGGCCGAGCGCCTGTCCGACCACCCGGAGATCGTTTTCCTCTTTGTCGGGGGCGGCAGTGAGTTTCACAAACCCCAGGCGCTGGAACGGCGCGGAGCTCCCAACATCCGCTGCTTGCCTTATCAATCACGGGAGGAGCTGGCGGGCTCACTTTCGGCGGGCGACCTGCACGTCGTCGTCATGGGGGACACTTTCGTGGGAATTGTGCATCCCTGCAAGGTCTACAACATTCTTGCCGTGGGTGCGCCCTTTTTATATATTGGCCCGCAGGAGAGCCATATTACCGATTTGCTGGCCGACCTTCCGGGCGACTTGTTCTTTACCGCGAGGCATGGGGACGTGGAAGCGGTTGTCCGGGATATTCTCGTGGCGTCGCGACGCCCGGGTAGGAGTCGCTGGCATGCTGCCGAGTTCGCCAGCCGGTTTTCGCGGCAAGCTCTGGTTCCGCGCCTGATCCGGTTAATGGAAGTCTTTGCGGCCGATCGTGTAGAGGGCGCGGCTGCCACCAGCGTCACCCAGCCTCGTCACTCCTAGGAGAAAATCGAGTCGTGCCAAAGTCGGCCAGCAAAATTCTCGTGACTGGCGCGGGAGGATTCATCGGGCATCATCTGGTGTCATTCCTGCGCCGCGAAGGCTACTGGGTTCGCGGGGTTGATATCAAACATCCCGAATATGCTCCCAGCGAAGCCGATGATTTCCAGCTGCTCGACCTGCGCCGCTGGGAGAACTGCCTCCGCGCCACCGAAGGGATGGACGAGGTTTACGCACTCGCCGCCGATATGGGCGGCATGGGATTCATTTCCGCCAACCACGCGCAGATCCTCCATAACAATGCGCTCATCAACATTCACACGCTGGAAGCGGCGCGCGCCAACCGGGTGAAGCGCTATCTTTTCACCTCATCGGCCTGCGTCTACCCCGAATATCTGCAGACTGAGACCGACTGCAAACCGCTCAAAGAGGAGGACGCTTACCCTGCCGCGCCCCAGGATGCCTACGGCTGGGAAAAGCTGGTCATCGAGCGGCTGTGCACACATTATCGGGAGGAGTGCGGAATCGAGACACGAATTGTTCGCTTCCATAACATCTTCGGCCCCTTGGGAACATGGGACGGAGGACGAGAAAAAGCGCCCGCGGCTCTCTGCCGCAAGATTGCGCATGCCAGGCTGACCGGTAATCACGACATTGACATCTGGGGTGATGGTGAACAAACTCGCTCCTTTTGCTACATCGACGATTGCGTGCTCGGTCTCTACAAACTCATGCGTTCGGATTACACCCAGCCACTCAACCTCGGCCAGGACCGCATGGTGACCATCAACCAGCTGGCGGACCTGATCGCGGCCATTGCGGGCATCACGATCCGCAAAATCCACGTGCCCGGTCCGCAGGGTGTACGTGGGCGCAACTCCGACAACTCTCGCCTGCGCCAGGTACTGGGATGGGAACCGGCCATCTCGCTCGAACAAGGTTTGGCAAGCACCTATGCATGGATCGAGCAGCAGGTGCGCAAGGCAGTAGGCGCCACGGTCTCGAGCTGACTTCGCCACGTTACTCCGCAGATACGCTCCGCACTTCTACCGGGAAACCAACGCCGAGAAAAGAGAAACTAACGCAGTAGCGAGTCAGATCGCCACTTCCTGCATCCTGGTTTTTCGCTGGTGGGAGAGTGCCGTTGAAATCTTTGGGCCTGACGTACTGCGCAACCTTCATCGCCTCTCTGCTGCTTTCCTTCTTCCTTACCCGCTATCTGCGTGACCTCGCCCTGCGCCGCGGTTGGAAGAGTCGCCGCCTGCGGGAGCGCGATGTTCACAGAGGGCCCATACCGCGCCTGGGCGGCGTCGCCATTTTTCTCTGCGTGATCTGCGTGGTTGGGGTGCTGATGGCGTTCTCGCGCTTCGGCCACCTCTTCGCTCCCCGGATGATCCTGGGCATTATCCTGCCCACTCTGCTGATCTTCCTGCTCGGCCTTTATGATGACCTCTTCTCCGCCGGGCCCTGGGTGAAGTTCACCGTGGAGATCGTCGCGGCGGTGGCGATATTCTTCGGGGGTTTCCGCGTAATCGAACTGCCTCTTCTGTTCGGCAACCGCAGCCTCGGGTTGGCAGGTTCGCTTATTGCCACCGTGTTCTGGGTACTCCTCATCACCAACGCCTTCAATTTGGTGGACGGACTCGACGGTCTGGCCGCGGGCTCGGCGCTTTTCTCGACCTTGACCGTGGTTGTGATCTCGTTGATGAACGGTCGCGTCATGATCGGACTGATCGGCCTGGCCCTGGCAGGCGCGATCCTGGGCTTTCTGCGCTTCAACTTCAACCCGGCGACGATCTTTCTGGGCGATTGCGGCAGCTTGTTCATCGGTTTTGTGCTCAGCGTGCTGGCGCTGGTGGGCGCTGGAAAATCCTCAACTGCAGTAGCCGTGGCGATTCCCGTGGTCTCCTTTGGACTGCCGATTCTTGAGACAGGTATCTCGGTGGTACGCCGATTCCTCAGCGGACAGCCGCTGTTTGCGCCCGATCGCCACCACATCCATCACAAGCTGCTGGAGCGCGGTTTAAGCCAGCGCCAGGTTGTGGTGATCCTCTACGGAGTGTCGGCGATTTTCGGGCTGCTCAGCGCGCTGTTGCTCTATCCCGGCGGACCAACCATCGGAGTGGTGCTGTTCGTGATCGGCGCCGGCATCTGGGTGGGTGTGCAGCATCTTAACTATCCCGAATTTTTTGAGTTGCATCGTATCGCGCGGCGCACACTGGAACAGAAGCAGGTCATCGTCAACAACCTGGCGTTCCGCCGAGCCAGCTCTCGCCTCGCCAAGGTTGAAAACTTCTGCGAGCTCGGCCACGTGCTGGAAGAAACTTTCCGCGACAACGATTTCGATGGCTTCGAATTACGCTCTGCCACGCTGGGTCGATCGCACGCAACTCCCTTTGGACGCGATTGCGTAGTGCACTTGGCGTGGGGTCGTGTGGGCAGTCCTTCCTTGGCTTCGGCATGGAGCCTGTCTTTGGATCTCGCGCTGCCCGACTCTGGACGGCAAGGATACCTGGTGGTGTACAAGAAATACGCGCACGGCGCTCTGCAGATGGACATCAATCTGCTCCTGCAGGAATTTCGCCTGGTGCTGGCGCAGGCTCTCACGCAGGCCCTGGAGACCGAAAACCGCGAGGAATCCGGCCGTCCAGAAGCCTTCGCGGCCACCGCGAATTCCGGCTTACAATAGAACGGTTGGAAATCCCAGTATTGCCGCCATCTTGTCAATTAGCTGCAAGGAATTGCATGTCCTCTCCCAGAACTCTTGTGGCTGCCTAAAGCGCTACTGCTAAGTGACTGATGAACAAGGTAATAGCTTTGCCCACCTGAGAGGCAGCTTGGAACGACGATTGCCCATAGCTTGGTGTCTCCTAGAGGTAAGTGTTGCTTTGCGGGTAGGTGAAACCAACCCCGTAGCTGGCTTCCGGCGGGGCTTGAGGGGGAGAATGAGGAAGATCGGGCTCATCGTGGTGATTGTGGCCTTTGCAGCCCTAGGAAGGCTCTCCAGCGATACCTCGCGGGTGGGCGCGAAGGACTATAGTTCCACGGATGATGTGGTCCAGATTGCACAGGCTAACCCCACGCCTGCACACTTGATGCAACCCAACTCCCACGGCGCGCCACAAGCGCCGCTGGGCAGCATTTCCGTCGGCGACCCACAGGCGCCGGTGCCGGAGCCAGCATCACTGCTCCTGCTGGGAAGCGGACTGATTTCAGCCGGCGTGCTGGTAAGGCGTCGGCTTCGTACCTGAAGGGTAAGCCTCTGAACTGACCGGGCGCGGAATCGGAATTCCGCGCCCTTCGTATTTGTAAAAGTTTGTAAAGTCTTCTCTCCGAAAAAAAAAGCCCGTGCTAGAGTCGCAACAAGTAAGGCGCCTCATGTCATGGTCTTTGCCTAAGGATTCGGCAATACGAGCCATCCAGTTTCTTGGAGAGCGCTCGTTCAGCGGCGTGTTGCTGCGAGCCGGGTTCGCCTTTGTGCTCAGCGGCGTGGCATTGTGGGTCACGCTCAGGCTGCCGCCTTTCGAGACCCGGATCTCTTACAGCTTTTTCGCCGCCGCGGTGGCGGCTAGTGCCTATTTCGCGGGCTGGCAAGCGGGAATCCTGACCACCGCCCTCACTGCTCTCATCATCGCCTGGAGACTTCCTCCCTTGGACTCGCTGGCAATTGCCGATCGCGGCGATGCCCTGAGTTTTGCCAGTTACGTTTTCACGGCGGTGGTCATCTGCACAATCATTGCTTCGCTGCATCACAGCCGGCGCGCGCTGCGTGACACCCGCGACGCCCTCCACCTGAGCAAGCGCCGTATTGCCTACGTGGAGCGTCATGCCAAGGTCTGGACGTGGGAATATGACGTGCGCACCGATCGCGTCCGCTGGTCCAACCTGTATGGCAAGAACATTAGCCGGCGAGAGCAATCGCTAAGTGACTGGCTGCAGATGGTCCATGAAGAGGACCGGCAGCGGGTGGCTGACGCCATTCAGCGCGCCTTGCAAAAGGGAGAGTTCGAAGCCCGTTTTCGTATCATGCTGGGCGATTCGCAGCCGCGGTGGCTGCTTGGCCGCGCTCAATTGGTGTTAATCGACGGCGAACCATCGGCCTTGGTAGGCATCAACATGGACACCTCCGTTCACGGGGACGCCAGCTCCGCTGCGACATCACAGCCGCACCCTGCCAGTTAAGCGCTCACCTCCCTGCTGACTGCAGCACCTTCGAACTGTTCTGCGTCCAGTTCCAGGCGGTCTCGACTACGTTTCTCAGCGACCGTCGCGCCTTCCAGCCCAGCACCTGCGCTGCTCTTGTGGGGTCGGCCACCAGCGCAGGAGGGTCGCCCGGCCGCCGCGGACCGTATCGCCGATCGGGCGAGCGCCCGGTGACCGCCTCCACCGCCGCCAGGACTTCCATCACCGAATGCCCCTGGCCGGTGCCGAGGTTCAACGCCAGCGGTGCCCCGCCGCCGGCAAGGTATTCGATGGCCAACGCATGCGCTTCGGCGAGATCGTTCACGTGGATGTAGTCGCGAATGCAGGTTCCGTCGGGCGTGGGATAGTCGCGCCCGAACACTTCAATCGTGCGGGTGCCGCGCGCAGCCTCGAGCGCCAGCGGGATCAGGTGGGTCTCCGGGTCATGTGCTTCTCCGATGGTGGCACTATCGTCGGCGCCGGCGGCGTTGAAGTAGCGCAAGGCGGCAAAGTGCAGGCCATAGGCTTTTGAGTAGGCATCGAGTGCGTGCTCAAACAGAAGCTTGGTTGCGCCATAGGGATTGATGGGCTCGCGGGGATTGTCCTCGCGGATGGGTACCTTCACCGGCACGCCGTATACGGCGCAGGTTGAGGAAAAGACAAAATTCTTAATGCCCGCGTCGACCGCCGTGTTCAACAGCGTGAGCGCGCACTCCACATTATTGTGGAAATACTTGCGCGGGTTTTCGACGGATTCGCCGACGTAGGCATGAGCGGCAAAATGCATGACCGCCTGCGCGCCACCGAGCGCCGGCTCCAGCCGGTTGCGGTCGCCGATATCGCCTTCGACCAGCTCAAAGCCATCAGCGAAGGAACGGTAACCGGTGGAAAGATTGTCGTAGATGACGACTTCGTGCCCGCGCCGGGCCAGCTCGCGTACGGCGTGGCTGCCGATGTAACCGGCGCCTCCCGTGACTACTACGCGCATGCGATTTTCCCCATGCCACAAGGATAAATGGGCTGCGGCGATTTCGTTGCAGGCAACGCTGTGGAAAAATGTTTTGCGAGCGCATCAAGGCGAACGATTGGTGCCGCGCGGCGAGTCTCTCTAAATCTTACTTTTGGGTCTTCGCCAGCTTACGAATG
>Ga0335081_10011626_pt1 | contig 14252 bp, 10 predicted proteins | sample Lox_Sample_35_FD_206713 | JGI IMG/M metagenome (GOLD analysis project Ga0335081, IMG submission 206713) | Soil microbial communities from Loxahatchee National Wildlife Refuge, Florida, United States - Lox_Sample_3.5 | ecosystem: Environmental > Terrestrial > Soil > Wetlands | place: USA... | reverse complement strand
ACCGATGTGATCGACCCCTTGGTCGTCGAAGTGATGCGCTCCTGTAATTCGCCCATCTCCGTGGCCAGGTTGGGCTGGTATCCCACCGCCGACGGCATGCGCCCCAGCAGCGCCGACACCTCCGAGCCCGCCTGTGTGAATCGGAAAATGTTGTCGATGAACAGCAGCACGTCCTGGCCTTCCTCGTCGCGGAAGTACTCCGCCACCGTCAAGCCCGTCAGCCCCACGCGCAGTCTCGCCCCGGGCGGCTCCGTCATCTGCCCGTAGATCAGCGCGCACTTGGACTTCTTGTAATCGTGCGGATCGATCACGCCCGACTCCTGGAACTCCAGCCACAGGTCGTTGCCTTCTCGGGTGCGCTCGCCCACCCCCGCGAATACCGAAACGCCGCCGTGCTTCATTGCCAGGTTGTTGATCAGTTCCTGAATGATGACGGTCTTGCCCACCCCCGCGCCGCCGAACAACCCGATTTTGCCGCCGCGCAGATACGGCTCGAGCAGGTCGATCACCTTGATGCCCGTCTCGAACATCTCCAGGCGCGTGGACTGGTCTTCGAAAGAGGGTGAAGCCCGATGAATCGGGTAGTGCAGCTTGGCGTTCACCGGGCCCATCTCGTCCACCGGTTGGCCGATCACGTTGAGCACACGCCCCAGCGTCTCCTGCCCCACGGGAACCTCCACCGGCCGCCCCAGGCTGATCGCCTGCATGCCGCGCACCAGCCCTTCGGTGGGCTGCAGCGCGATGGTGCGCACCCGGCCCTCTCCGATGTGCTGCTGCGTCTCGCAGATGATATCGATGGGCGCCGGGACACTGAAGCCCTCGCTTGTGATCCGGATCGCGGTATACACCAGCGGGATATGCCCCTCCGGAAACTCGCAATCCACGGCCGGTCCGGCCACCTGCACCACTTTCCCCACTACCATTCCGTTGCTTGCTGCCATTGGATCAATCCTTAATCGCGCGAAGCGCGGCAAAACCCCAACCCCTGACCCTGTCTTCTCACTCCGCGGCCACCGCGCCGCTCACCACCTCGATGATTTCCTTCGTGATGCTCGCCTGCCGCACGCGATTCATGTACAGCGTCAGCTTGTCGATCATCTCGCCCGCGTTCGACGTCGCCGCGTCCATGGCCGTCATGCGCGCGGCGTGCTCCGCCGCGGTCGACTCCAGCAGCGCGCGGTACAACTCCACTTCCACGTACCGCGGCAGCAACGCCGCCAGCATCTCCGCCGGCGGCTGTTCATAAAGGTAATCGATCGGCTCGCTCTGCTCCGGCACTTCCACCGGCAGCACCCGCGTCACGGTCAGCTTTTGCGACGCCACGCTCTTGAACTCGTTGTAGATCAGGTAAACCGCGTCGATCTCTTCCTTGCCGTACAACTCCGTGGCCTTCCGCGCAATCGCCGCCACATCGTTGTACACCACCTTGGCCGCCATGCCGATGTGCTCGCCCAGGATCTCCGCGCCCCGCTTGCGAAAGTAGTCGCGGCCCTTGCGCCCGATCAACTCCAGCTTGATGGCCTTCCCCTGATGCTCCTCGATAAACTTCTGCGCGGCCTTGGTCAGGTTGGCGTTGAAGGCCCCTGCCTTGCCCATGTCGCTGGTGATCAGAATCAGCAGAATCCGCTGTTCCGGACGCCGCGCCAGCAGCGGATTCTCCATCGCCCGCTCATCGTTCGCCGCGGCCGAGGCGACGTTCGCCAGCACCTTCCGCAACAGCGACCCGTAAGGCCGCGACGCAATCACCCGGTCCTGCGCGCGGCGCAGTTTCACGGCCGAGATCATCTTCACGGCCTTGGTGATCTGCTCGGTATTCTTCACCGAGCGGATCCGCCGCCGGATATCGATCAGACTAGGCATGGGCGCTCTGCGGACCCGCCGTCACCTTCATCTCGTCCACGAAGCGGGCCTTGAACTCCTCGATCACCTTGACGATCTTGTCGCGGAGCGCGTCGTCCAGCGCCTTCTTCGTCCGGATCTCCTCCCAAAGCTGCCGGTAGCCGGAATCCACGAACTTGTAGAGCCCCTCTTCGAACTTCCGGCACTGCTCCACCGGCAGATCGTCCAGGTAACCTTTCGTTCCCGCGAAGATGATCACCACCTGCTTCTCCAGCGGCAGCGGAGAGTACTGCCCCTGCTTCAAAACTTCCACCAGGTGTTTGCCGCGATTGAGCTGGTCGAGCGACGCTTTATCGAGGTCCGATCCGAACTGCGCGAACGCCGCCAGCGCGCGGTACTGGGCCATGCCCAGCCGCAGGCTGCCCGCGATCGACTTCATCGCCTTGGTCTGCGCGTTGCCCCCCACGCGGCTCACCGAAATCCCCACGTTGATGGCCGGCCGCACGTTGGAATTGAACAGGTCCGACTCCAGGAAGATCTGCCCGTCGGTAATCGAAATGACGTTGGTCGGAATGTACGCCGAGACGTCGCCCGCCTGCGTTTCGATGAACGGCAACGCCGTGAGCGAGCCCGCCCCGTGGGCGTTGTTCAGCTTGGCGGCCCGCTCCAGCAGACGGCTGTGCAGGTAAAACACGTCGCCGGGGAATGCCTCCCGCCCGGGCGGACGCCGCAGCAGCAGGGAGATCTCCCGATACGCGGCCGCATGCTTCGAGAGGTCGTCGTAGATGCACAGCGCGTGCCGCTTGGAGTCGCGGAAGTATTCGCCCATGGCGCACCCCGCAAACGGCGCCAGGTACTGCATCGGCGCGGGGTCCGATGCCGATGCCGACACCACAATGGTGTAATCCATCGCGCCGTAGTCCGAGAGCGTTTTCACCACCTGCGCGACCGTGGATTTCTTTTGCCCGATGGCGACATAAAGGCAAATCATGTCGCCGCCCTTCTGATTGATGATCGTGTCCAGAGCGATGGCCGTCTTGCCCGTCTGCCGGTCGCCGATGATCAGCTCGCGCTGCCCCCGGCCGATCGGAATCATGGCGTCGATCGCCTTGATCCCCGTCTGCATCGGCTCCTTGACGGGCTGCCGCGATACCACGCCGGGAGCCAGCCGCTCCACCGGATTGAACTCGGAGGTGAGGATCGGGCCTTTCCCGTCCAATGGCTGGCCGAGAGCGTTCACCACCCTCCCGATCAGCGCCTCCCCCACCGGAACCGACATGATGCGTCCCGTCCGCCGCACCTCGTCGCCTTCCTTGATCTCCGTGAAATCGCCCAGCAGCACTGCGCCCACCTGGTCTTCTTCCAGGTTCATCGCGATGCCCGCCACGTCGTGCGGGAATTCGATCAACTCTCCCGCCATCACTTTCTCGAGTCCGTGAATGCGCGCGATACCATCGCCCAGGGAGATTACCGAGCCGACCTCGGTCACGTCGATCGCCCGTTCGTAGTTTTCAATTTGCTGGCGGAGAATGTTGGTGATTTCGTCCGCTCGGATCTGAGCCATAATTCCTTCCCGTTACGATTAACTTTCCGCTCTCAGGCGGCTTTCGAGCGATGCCAGTTGCCCGCGCAATGAGCCGTCGTAGACCGTTGATCCGATCCGCGCCACGATCCCGCCGATCAGCGATTCGTCCACCGTACACCGCATGCGGATGCGCTTGCCCGTGAGCCGTTCGAGTTGTCCGTTGAGTGCGGCGCGCTGCGCCTCGGTCAACTCCCGCGGCGAAGCGATCTCCACGCGGGCAAACCCCAGACGCTCGTCTACAGCCTGCTCGAAACTCTGGATGATCTCCGGCAAAGACTCGATGCGCCGGTGGTCAATCAGCACAAACAGAAAATTGCGCGTGATCTGCCCCAGCTTCAACAGGTCCGCCAGCTTCCCGACCACCGCCTTCTTGCGGCTGGCCGGCACCGCGGGCGTGGTCAAGGCATTATGCAGCTCGGCGGACGAGCGCATCAGATCTTCAAACGCCAGCAGTTGCCCCACCGCATCTTCCGGGCGCAAAGGGGAGCTGCCGGAGGTAACCACTTCCGCCAGCGCTGTGGCATATCTCGAGGCTACGGCAGAGAGTCTCATTTCAGGTCGCGAACGAATCCCTGGACCAGGGCATCTTGCGTGTCCGGGGTCATACGGGCGCGGATTTTCTGCTCCGCAAGTCCGATCGCCAGCTCCGCGGCGTGGCGCTTCAGCTCGAGCCGGGCGGCTTTGCCCGCCGAGACGATTTCCTGTTCGGCATGTGACTGGATCTTGGCGAGCTCCGCCGCCGTGTGTTGGATCATCCGTTCGGTTTCAACCGCGGCCTGCTGCTGCGCCTCGGCCCGCAAGGATGCGACTTCCTTCTCCAGGTTCGCCAGCCGGCGGTCCACCTCGGCCGCCTTCTGCTCCGCGGCCTTTCGCTCCGCCTGAGCCTCGGCCATGTCTTTCCCGATCTGCTCGGTGCGCGCCGTGAAAAATGCCGGCGCCTGCTTGGCGATTACGTATCCGATCGCGCCGGCCAGCAGCAGGAAGTTCACCCATTTCCAGAGCTGCAAGGCCCCGCCTTCGCCCTCGGCCCCCTTCTCCTGGGCGAACGCGAAGGTTGCCAGGCAGATGGCCAGCAGCGCCAGTCGCGAAGCGGAACGTGCCGCGCGCTTCATGCCGCGCTCCGCCGGAGCAACGCGTCGGCGATCCGGTTGGCGAGCGACTCGGCCTGTTGCGCAAGCCCTGCCTTGGCCGCCTCCACATCCTTTCCCAGTTGCGCCTTGGCTTCCTCGATCAGCGCTTCTCCGCGGTGCCGGGCGGCCGTCAGTTCCGCTGTCTCCTTCTCCTGTAATTGCTTGTGCAGTTGTTCCGCCGCCTGATAAATCTCGGTGCGCGCCGCGCGCAGCGCAGCCTCATATTCGGCCGTCTTGGCGCTGGCCCGCTCCAGGCTCTCACGTGCGATCTGGCGCGCCCCTTCCGTCGCCAGGTATCGCTCATGCAGCACTTTTTCCAGCGGTTTGAAAAACATGTACTTCAAATAAAAGTGCAGAAACACGACGAAGAAAAAGGTAGGCACTGCTTTCAGCAGTATTTCGCCTAGTTGGTGGAACGTTTCCTGCATGAGTTTTCAAATGGAAAGAGGGGGCCGGTCTTTAAGGAACCTAGCGTAACATCCTGGAGAAACTGTAGTCAACCGCACCAGCAGGTGGTGGGTCGTTCCATCGCGCGGGTGCAACCGGGCCGGGCACCTCGGTGTTTGGACAACATCAGCGATGTCGGATCGCCATCCGTTCAAGACTGGGTGACAACGGCCCGATGCCGTACCTTACCCTCTGACAGCCGGACCAAGACACGGTTGATCTCGTCGATCCGGTACGTTTCCAAACGGGGCCTTACTTTTCCGTCCGCCACCAGCCTCACAATATCGATCAAGTCCGCCGGATCATTTTGTGCCGAGCCGATAATCGAGGTCTGTTTGAACAGCATTTGAACCGGATCGGCTTGAATCGGGTCGGCGCTCACCGCGGTCGTCACCAGACGTCCGCCTGCGCGCAATCCTTCCATAGCCTGGCTGTTCTGTTTCATGGATGGTGAAAAAGACAGAATCACATCGGTTCCACCCATTTCCTGAAGCTCCCGGCCTGCATGATCCTTCACGATCAGAACCTCGTCTGCGCCCATCTCGCGCGCATCCCGTTGTTTGTCCGCCGAGTTCGTGATGGCGATTACGGGATGGCCCATCGCTTTGGCAATCTGCAAGGCAAGATGGCCAAGGCCGCCGATCCCGAGTATGGCCACCCGCTCGCCGGCCAGCGGCCTGGCCGCGCGATAGGCGCTCATGGCCGAAAAGCCGCCGCAGAAAAGCGGGGCAGCCGCTACCCACTCCAGGCCATCCGGCAGCAGCGTGCAACCTTCGGCCTCCGCGATCATGTACTCGGCATACCCGCCGCCGTTTGTGATCCAGGTCTTGGATTCCGCGCAGAATTTGACTTGCTTCTTCTGACAATAGACGCACCGGCCGCAGCCCGCCTGAAACCAGCCAACGCCGACGCGATCGCCGATCCTCACCGATCGCACACCGGCACCGAGCATATCCACCTCCCCAACCGGTTCGTGTCCAGGAACGATCGGCAGCGGCACCGGCAGTTCGCCGTGCCAAATATGCACGTCGGTACCGCATACACCCGTGGCGTGCAGCCGAATCCGAACTTGTCCAGGCCCGGGCTGCGGGTCCGGCATGTCGCGTGCCACAAGGGGTTGCTTGATGGCAGTCATCAGCGTTGCTTTCATTCTTTCCCCCTGCCATGCGCTTGAGTGAGTGCATGAAACCGCGGAATCACTGCTGCCACATGCATCGCCAAGGCATCATACCACCGAACCGAAACCCCAGGCGCTTGAGCAGGGAGGTGCGGGAGGTGCACGACATCGGAGTGCCGCCGTTCATCGGCTCAGTTCTCCGTGGGCCGTTCCACTCGCTCGATCACGATCGTAGGCACGGGCCCCTTCTGCGATTCCAGCCGCAGCCCGAGCTGTTCCTGAATCGCCGAGAAGATGCTTGGCCCTTCGACGTCCGGCGGGGGCGCAGGCTCGACTCCCTTCGAAGGATCGCCCGGCGGACCCGCTAAAGTCGTGTCCGGTACCCATTCCAGCTTGAAGTCGTATTTCCCTTTCAGTTCGGTCTTGTCGATCACCGGCCGCCCCAGCTGGCTGGAGAGCACGGTGGTGAGCTGCTGCATCGGCGCCGCCATTCCGTTAAGCTGTCCTCGCTCCAGCCGCAGGCCCACTTGTCCGTCCGACTCCTGCACCTCTTTCATCTTCGATCCGCCCTTCGCCACCACCAGCGCATACACCGGACCATCCCGAACCTCCCGCCGCACGGTCAGTCGAAACCGCTCCGCCAGCAGGTTGCGCACTCGCTCCCGCATCTCCGCCGTCACCTTCTGCCGCTGCCCATCGGTCATCTTCCGCGGATCCGCCGGAACCTTCTCCGATTCCGCCGTCCGTTCGGCCTTCGCCACAATGTCGTACCGCTCCGTGCCGATCCAGGCCGGACCTCCCGCCAGTTGAAAATCGCGAATGTCGTAGGCAAACGTGATCAGAAATCGCAACGGCGCATTCGAAACCCGCATGCCATTCGGAGGCTCCAGTTGCAAACCCATCCCGCGCGCGTCCGGTGAGCTTGGCTTGATGGACGCCACATCAAACGTCAGTGACCCGGAGGCCGCCTGCCCGAAAAGCCCGCCCGCAAATGCGGCCACCAATATGACAACCCGTAGCAACATGCTTCCCTCCTCGCTGGCGAAGGCACTCCTGCCCCCTTAATACGTTTGACGCCGCCCGAATGTGTCACGCCCCAGGCGCCGTCACGCAGCTGACACTTAAAGCACCACTTTGACCCCCAATCGCGAGACCCCGTGAAGAACATCGGTTTTTCACATCTAACTCGTTGATGCCGCGTCAGAAAACCACACTGTTCCCGCCCTCGTCTCCGCCTGCTCGCCCACCACACAATTCCACGAGTAACAGCTTTTCACAATATTTTTTTCGCGCCATTAACTCCTTGCCCTTGAGTCACTAACCGCGCTGGCGTGAGGTTGTCCCTGAACCTCGTCCTGCCCCCTTGCCTGTTATCGTAAAAATAGGAACAAGGCCTGGCGCCCCACCGCGCCAGCCGCAACAAGCTTAATCCTGGCCAGGATTCGTTGCCGTTCAGGTGGAATCTGATCCCCCTCGGACACTATCCGGCGGGGCTTGGGTTCGAACCCATTCCCATCTCCGGTGTCGTGAGCCGCCGGGGGAAGTCAGAGGGCCGGTAACGGCGCATTTCTATCTGGGGCGGCTGGTCGCGAGGAGCGGTGTCTTCCGGGCGGAGACACTCTCCCTTCCGGTACCAGCCGCTCGCAACGACCCACTCCCATTCCCGAGGCCGAAGTGTCTCGAATCCTTCCTGCTAACCATAGTTCCTAAATAAGAGCCCGGTCAGCCGGGGTTAGAATGTCCCTCGATGACCACCCGTTCCTTCGAATTGACCGATGGCCAATCGGACAAATTCTGGACGATCACACTGGACCGCGCCCAGTACACCGTGAACTTCGGCCGCCGCGGAACCGCCGGGCAAACCCAGATCAAAGAGATCGGCAGCCTCGAAGCCGCCCAAAAGGCATTCGACAAACTCATCGCCGAGAAGCTGAAGAAGGGCTACAAAGAAACCACTCCTCCCCAAAATGGGAAATCCAGCCCAAAGCCCCCAGCCCCCATTCCCAAGAGCGAAGCGAGCAGTGAGCAAAGCGAACCCACCCCCGGCCCCGCGAGCGAAGCGAGCAGTTATCCCCAACCCCCAACCCCCGACCCCCACCCCACAGAGCGAAGCGAACAAAACCCCGGCCCCCGGCCCCCGGCCCCTGGCCCCGCGAGCGAAGCGAGCAGTGAGCCAGTCCGCCTCGCCCCCTGGGACTGGATGATCGCCACCTGGCGCCCCCGCCACGTCCCGCAGAAACCCGCGCCCAAGCCCTTCGACCGCGACGCCGCCATGGCGCTCCTTCACCGTTGGCTCGACCTCGCGGCCAAAGAGCATTGGTGGGGCAACGGATGGAACCGTCTGGAACTTCCCGCCCCCATGACGCGCGAAGAGGCCCGCTTCTGGTTGCACGGGCTCTTCCTCGTGACCCGCGTCATGCACATCAACAACCCCGGCACTCCGGCCGACTGGGCCAAAGAGCTTCGCGAAAGGACCACTCTCGGCCTCCAGGAACTCTCGAATCTCGAACTCTCGTCGCCACTGCTCCCCGCCGAGGTCGACGACCTTCTGCGCACCGGGCATCCCTGTGCGCTCCTCCTCCTCCCTCTGCTCACGCTCTTCCCTGCAAGCGACATCGCCGAAATCCTGGTCGAATCCAGTTGCCGTTCCGACTGGCATGACCTGGGCGAGGACTGCCTCCGTGAGCGCCTCTTCCAATACCTCTCAGACAGCGATCTCGAAGTGCTTCGCTCCGCCATCAACCGCCGCCTCCCGGGCGTGACCTCGGCTCCCGTCAAAACCTCGTTGCTGCAATATCCTGCCAGTTGCTACATATTCCGCTTGGCGGCATACGTCGGGTCCGGCACCGAGCTCACCCGAGTCGTGGAAGGCTGGCCCGCCAATAGCTATTCCTCCTTCGTCCGCTCGCACAAGCCGCAGGACATCATTTACGGCCTCCCCAGCGCGGATCTGATGGTGCAGCACATGCGGCGTTTGCGCTTCCGTCCTTACACTCCCTTCCACATTCGCGCGTGGCTCGCTCACACCGAACTCGGCCAGTTGGAAATGATTGGCCGCAGCATCGCCCAGGAGACCAACCGCCAGGACGCCTCCGAATTGGCACAGACATTCGGCAACGCCGTCATCGCGCCCGAGGCCGCCCCCATCATGCTGAACCTGGCGCTCGATTCGAAAGCCCAGCCCGTTGCCCGCGCCTGGCTCATGGACCATCCCGCCGAGACCATCGCCGGCCTCGCGCCCGTAGCGGAAGGGAAGGGAAGAGCGGCCGATGCCGCCATCGAGATCCTCCGCGACCTCGATCGCGCCGGCCACGGCCCCGCCCTCGAATCTCATCTCTCCGCAGCGCTCCTCGAAACCGTACTCTCATATCGCAAAACCGCGGCAGCGGCAGCCGATTGCGCCGTGCTGGATGCCCGTTCCACTCCGCCCGGTCTCGCCGCCGCCTTCGAAGAGGCCGCCCGCATCAAGTCCAAGCTCCCGTCCTGGTCCGCATTCGCGCTCTTGCCCCCCGTCATCACCGCCGCCGGCCGCTTGAACGAAGAGCAAACCACTACCGTTCTGCGCGCCCTCGCTCACAGCGATCTCGCGGTGCCGCATCCCCTCCTGCTCGCCTTGCGCTGCTACGCCACGCCCGACTCCCTGGACCGCTTCGTGTGGACGCTGTTCGAGCGCTGGCTTGCCGAAGGCGCCCCGGCCAAGGAGAAGTGGGCGCTCGGCGCCGTCGGCCTGTACGGCAGCGACCAGTCGGCCATTTCCTTGGCCGGCCTCATCCGCGTCTGGCCCGGGCAGGGAAAACACCAGACCGCCGTGATGGGCCTCGAGTGCCTGCGCGCCATCGGCACCAACACCGCGCTCATTCAGATCAGCTCCATTGCCCAGAAGGTGAAGTTCCAGGCCATCAAACTGCGAGCCCGCGAGTGCATGGAGGCCATCGCCGCCGACCTCAACCTCACGCGCCAGCAGCTCGAGGACCGCGTGGTCCCCGATTGCGGCCTCGACGACCACGGCTCGCGCGTCTTCGATTTCGGACCGCGCCAGTTCCGCCTGATCCTGGGTCCCGGCCTGAAGCCTCTGGTCGCCGATTCCGAAAACCAGCGCAAGCCCGATCTGCCCAAACCCAACAGCAAGGACGATCCTGCCAAGGCCGATGAAGCCCTGGCCGCGTGGAAGCTGGTGAAGAAGCAGGTTGCCGATGTCACCAAAGTCCAAATCCGCCGCCTCGAACAGGCGCTCGTCACCCAGCGGCGGTGGACCGTCGACGAGTTCGAACAGCTTTTCCTGCAGCATCCCCTGCTGATGAACATGTCGCCCTGGCTCGTCTGGGGCGCGTTCCGCGGCGACGGAAAGCCGGCCCTGACTTTCCGCGTGACCGAAGACCGCACCCTGGCCGACGAGCACGATAAGCCCGCAACTTTGCCCCGGGGCGCCGCCATCGGCCTGGTGCATCCCATGCACCTCGAGCCCGCGTCCCTCGCCGCCTGGGGCGAATTGCTCAGTGACTACGAGATTCTGCCTCCCTTCCCGCAGCTTGGCCGTCCCATCCTGCGGCTCACCGAATCGGAGCGGCACGGCCATACCTTGTATCGTCACGCGGGTGTCATCATCCCTGCGGCCTCCCTGGTGGGCACCCTGGAACGCCTCGGCTGGCAGCGCAGCGCGGTGGGCGATGGCGGAATGTACGATTGGCATTTCAAGTACTTCGCGGAGCTCGGCTTCACCGCCATCCTGGAGCACGAAGGCATCATCATCGGCATGCTCGCCGATTCCGATCCCACACCGATCAACGCCTGCTACTTCATTCCCGGCGAACCCGACCGCAACCAATGGGGCTCGTCGGGCAGCCATATCCCCCTCGAGGATGTCGATCCCCTCATCATCAGCGAGATCCTCAGCGACCTCCAGACGCTAGCCTCCAAAGGAAAGAAGTCATAATGCCGTCGTCTGCCTCCGGTGCCTCCGTCTTCCCGGCTGCTGTGTGCCTGGCTCCCGACCCCCTGGTGGCCGACACGGATGTGGCGCGGGCACTCGTGCCTGTACCCACGGGTCCCGCCGGCCCACAGAACTCCATGAGAACCCTTGCGCCAGCGGCGTGGCGCAGGCACTCCTGCCTGCCGCGCCCCGACTCGTCGGGGCGCTTGTCGAGCCCGCACGGTGCCACTCCCCGCAAAGGGGCTTTCGAGGCTGCCGCGCCGAGACTCGTCTCGGCGCTTTTCTTCCCCCCAGGAGAGCCGTCATGACCTTCCTCTCCCTCGCCTCCCTCCCGCCCGACCTGCAGAATCCGCGCATTGGCGCCACCGAAAAACGAGCCACCATCCCCTGGCTCGATCCCGTGAAGCTTCCGCCGATTCCCATCGGTGACGGATGGATCGACCCCGACACGGCCCTGACGCTCGTCCACGATCAACCGCCGTTTCGCCATGCGCTTCGCAAGCACTCGTCCCCCGAAGCCCTGGACCGTTTCGCCGCGGAATTCTGCCGCCAGCTTCCCGACTCGCCCCTGCTCTACAACCGGTACATGACTTGGCTTCTGATTGGGCAGGACCTCGGCGGACCGGAAACCGCCGCTGTGATGGCGGCCGCCATGACGCGCCACAACGTCACCCCAATGTTGCGGCACGGCGCTGCCTACGTCCTCGCCGAGATCGGCGACAGGACGCACCTCCCTGCCATGACGCTCTGCCTGTTTCGCATGGAGCCAGGTTTCTACCGCAACTGTGTCCAGGAGCAATTCTCCGCCCTGGTGAAGCGACTCAATCTCTCACCGGCGGCACTCGAGGACTGGACGTTGCCCGATGAGGCCGAGCCCGCCGAGAATGCGGTTTTAGGCGCCGGTCAGGCTGCCCGCCTGGAGCGCGCCATGTTGACCGGCCACCGTTGGCCGGCCCAGATCTTCGACCGTCGCATCGCGCGTCAACCCATCATGCGGCCCCTCGCCGCCGGTTTGGTCTGGGGCTACTTCGACGACGCCGGCAGGATCCTCCAGGCTTTCCTGATCGGCCCCGCGGCGGATTACCCGGCCCCACCAGCCGACGCCACCGTCGGGATTGTCCACCCTTCTCACCTCTCCACGGAAGGCGCCGCCTGCTGGAAGGAGCGATCGAGAGACCTGCGAGCACCCTTTGCTCAATGGTCGGCGCCCGCCCACCTGCTTTCGCCCGAAGAAGCCTCGGGCGACCGGATTACGCGCCTGCCCGCTGCAGCCATGCCTGCCGCGCGGCTTCTCTGCCGCCTCGAAGCGCTCGGCTGGCACCGTCCCAAGGCCAGGTGTAGACTCGAATTCCATACGCGCCCCTTTACCGAATTGGGGGTGACTGCCGTGATCCGCTACTCTGGAATTCCGCTATCCTATGGCGGGGAGTGGAGCGATCAATCCATCATGTCCTGCTATTTCGAGAAGCGTCAGGATCGGCTTCCGCTCCAGAAGGTCAGCCCGATCGCCATCAGTGCCGTCCTCTCAGACCTCCAAGCGTTAAGTTCCGCCGGCCGCTCGGGTAGACACCAATGAATTTCCTCTCCCCATCCTCGCTCCCAGCCGACCTGCAAGGCGCCCGCTACTCGCCCGCGCAATTGCAGCAGACCCTGCCGTGGCTCGACATTTCCAAGCTCCCGCCGCTGCCCATCGGTGGTTCGTGGATCGATGCCGAAACCGCCCTGACGCTCGCTCACGATGTCCCCAAGTTCCGCATCGCCCTCAAGAAACACTCCAACCCCGAAGCCCTCGACCGTTTCGCCGCGGCTTTCAGCGTGCAATTCCTCAGGGTCGAGAAGTACTCCCCGGCGTTCGCCATCTCGATTTCCATGGTGCTCGATCTGGGCGGGCACGAAACCGCCAGCGCGGTCGCGGCTGCTCTCACCAACCAATCCATCGCCCTCTATCTTCGAAATGCGGCGGCCGACATCGTAGCCAGGGTCGGTAACAAGACCCACCTCCCGGCACTCTCGCTCCGGTTGATGCGGTTGCAACCGGGTATCGAACGCAACCTGGCGCAAAGGTCGTTCGCGCAATTCACCAAACGGCTCGCCCTGCCCGACGACGAATTGGAAGACTGGTCCCTGGCGGATGGAGTGGATCCCACCGAGTTCTCGGCCGTGCACGCCGCGCAGCGGGCCCGTCTGGAGCGCGCCATGTTGACCGGCCGCCTCTGGCGCCAGGAGACTTTCGACTGCCGTATCGCGCGCCATCCTGTGATGGCGCCCCTGGCAGCCGGCCTCGTCTGGGGCTGCTTCGACGATGCCGGCAGGCTCCTCCTACCCTTCGTCATCGCCTCCAACGGCGACTATCCCGCGCCTCCCTCGGACGCCTCCGTCGGCATCGTCCATCCCGCGCACCTCGCGCCCGAGGACCTCGTCCACTGGAAGGAGGAGTCCGCCAAGCTCAAAGCGCCCTTCCCGCAGTTCGGTCCGCCCGCTCGGGTACTCTCGCACGAGGAGACACTAGCCGATCAGATCACCCGCCTGCCGGCCACAACCATGTCCGCCGCGCGCCTTCTGACCCGCCTCGAAGCACTCGGCTGGCAGCGTCCCAAGGCGGCCACGAGGCTGGAGTTCCACACACGCGCTTTCGACGGCCTTGGCGTGACGGCGGTGATTCGCTACACCGGTATTCCGCTCGTCTACCCCGGCGAATGGGGCGACCAATCGATCGTCTCCTGCCACTTCGAGAACCGCCAGAAGCAGCTTCCTCTCCTGCGAGTCAGCCCCATCGCCATCAGCGCCGTCCTCGCCGACCTGGAAACGCTCGGCAAACGCGAGGCCCTCAGACGATGACCGCCTACCAACTGTGGCGCAGGCACTCTTGCCTGCCGCGTCCCCACTCATGGGGACGCTTTTTGCCGGCGCGCCGTCTCGGCGTGGCAACTTCGAGAAACCCCCAGCGCCGGATTGATGCCGACCAACAAGCGTCGGCAGGAGTGCCTGCGCCACACTGCGCCCGCTGACTGAATATGTCGCCCACTGACCTCCAACGACCTGCCGCCGAGATCCTGTACGCCGCCGAGCTCGAACGCCTCGTGCTCGCCGATGCCCGCGAACCGCGCCCCTCCGGCTGGCGTCTCACTCCGCGATCTGTCCTGGCCTTCATCCTCGGCGACGAGAAATCCGGAATCGAGCCCAAATTCGTCGGCAGCCGCGCCC
>Ga0335081_10011625_pt1 | contig 14252 bp, 11 predicted proteins | sample Lox_Sample_35_FD_206713 | JGI IMG/M metagenome (GOLD analysis project Ga0335081, IMG submission 206713) | Soil microbial communities from Loxahatchee National Wildlife Refuge, Florida, United States - Lox_Sample_3.5 | ecosystem: Environmental > Terrestrial > Soil > Wetlands | place: USA... | reverse complement strand
GAATACCGCGACTCCTGCCTCCAATCCGGCGTCAATGAGAGGATCGATCAGGCCGATGTTCAGTTTGGTCACCGTGGTGATGAATCCCATTCTTACGGTGGGGCATGTCTTGTGAAATTCCGTAACGTTGCGCAGCACCTTGCCCACGCTTGCACCGCCGCGCAGCTGCTTGAATACCATGGGGTCAACCGTGTCCATCGACACGGTGAGAAAGTGGGGACAGAGAGCCGCAGGCAAGTGCGCATGTTCCTGCACACTTATGCCAATTCGTAACGCTTCCACAACCGCTCTTAGCGAGGCAGGATGCCGCAGTCTTAGTTGCGCTTGCGCGCCTGTTCGTAGGCTTGCTGCGGATCACGTCCAGTGACCTCCTTGTACCACGCGGGATGGAAGGTCCATGCCCAAGCTTCCGACACTGCGCCCCGCGTCATCGCCTGAAACGTCCCCGGCTCGCCGATCGTGCTGAGATAAATGTGAATGAAGATACCGCCCAGCATGATCAGAGCGGAGATATCGTGTAGCACGTAGCTGATGGCAACTGTAACGCGTCCGAAGGAGCGCGCTCCGGCCCACAGAATAACTCCGGTGATCAGGTACACGACGCAGCCAGCAACGATCTCCCAGAACTGCACCTTTTGGCCAGCGTTGAAAAATCCCGTGTCAGGCGGATCAAGTTTTTCTTTGCCGCCCGCAATGTTGCGCAGGTTGCCCATCCACTTCGTGTCGCCCGGAATCCACCGCATTGGCTTAAGCCAGTTCAACGCCTGCAGACCGAAAAAGAAACAGAAGCCGATCCCGAACCATGGATGCATCTCGCGGCTCAGCGGGCCTCCGCCAAAAATCGGTGTGAACCAGCGAAACAGCCACGGCAAATAGATCCCGAAGCCCGAGAACAGAGCCAGAAAGAAGAACAGCGCCACCATCCAGTGCAGAAAGCGCGTGTATACGGGGTGACGCAGGAGCTCTCCCGCGTAGACCTCGGTATTTCCGAACGACTCAAACGCTTCGCGGGCCTTGTTATCGAATCGCTCAACCGCGGTTCCCACTGGCTGCCTCCTTTCTTGGCGGTTCTGGCTGCGGACGGCGGGGGCCCACCGTCACGTAATGCAGGAAGACTCCAACCAGCCCAAACAAAGCGAAGGTCCCCAGCACCGGCTTGGCCAGCCACTTCCAGATCGTGTAACTCCATGGGATCGTCGGATTCTTCGGCAATCCGCCGTAGCGCTCGGGATCGGTGGCATCGTGCAGCACATAGATGACGTGTGTCCCGCCCACCGACGACGGATCGTACACACCGGCATTCGCAAATCCGAAATTGTCCCGCAGTTGCGTCGCCCGCTCTCCCGCGATGAACTTCATATCGTCCTTCGTCCCGAACTTCAGACAGCCCGTCGGACAAGCCTTGATACACGCTGGCTCCAGCCCTTGCCCCACCCGGTCCGAGCACAGCGTGCACTTGTAAACCTTCTTCGTGTAGGGATTGAAGCGGGGAATGTCGAACGGGCAACCGGAGACGCAGAACTCGCAGCCAATGCAGTTTTCCTGGTTAAAATCCACGATGCCATTGGCGTACTTCACGATCGCGCCATCGGCCGGACAGGCCGCCAGGCATCCGGGATCGGCGCAGTGCATGCACTGATCTTTCCTCATCAGCCATTGCACGGTCCCGTCTTCTTTCACATGCTCGTTAAACTTGATCAGGTTCCAGAAGTTCCAGCGCGTCTCCGGCATCGTCTGGTAGGTGTTGTCAAACGTAGTCGGGCTGAACGGCATATCGTTCCACTCGACGCACGCCACCTCGCAGGCCTTGCAGCCGATGCACGTAGTCGTGTCGATCAGCTTGCACACTTCCAGATCGCGCTGCATGCCGCTGCCCGGAATCGACCCAGGATGGGCCGAAATCATCTCCGTCTGAAGTGTCTTGCGGTCGGTCATGAGTTCCTCTGGACCTATGCCTTTTCGATCTTCACCAGAAATCCTTTGAACTCCGGCGTAAATGCGTTCGGATCAATGACGGTTGGTGTCAACTGGTTCGCCAACGTCCGGGCCGTCTTGCCTTCATCTTCGGCGATACCACGAAATCCCCAGTGAATCGGAATGCCGATCTGAAAGACCGTGTTGCCGTCGATCTTCATCGGACGGATGCGCCGCGTGACCATCGCCTTGGCAATGTAGTGGCTGCGCGCGCTGGTCACCTTTACCTTCTCGCCTCCGCGCAAGCCCATCTGATCGGCCAGCTCGATTGGCACTTCGACGAACGGCTCCGGCACCAGCTGCACGTTCATGGGATTGTTCTTTGTCCAGTAGTGATAGTGCTCGGTCAGCCGGTAGGTGGTGCAGATCACGTTGAAGCCATCTTTTACCGTGCCGTACTTGTCCATGTCGGTCTTGTATTTCTTTACCACGGGGTTGTTCGACTGGTTCGGGTGAAGAGGGTTCAGAATCGGGCTCTCGATCGGCTCGTAGTATTCCGGGAACGGACCGTCAGCCATGGCGCCGAGAGGAACGAAAATACGTCCTACGCCTTCGGGGTTCATGATGAACGGGCCCATGTGGTCCTTGGGTGCCGAATCCGCCTTGAAGTCCGGAACGTCGTTGCCTGTCCAACTTTGCTTCGATTCATCCCACCAAACTTGGCGACGGCTCGGGTCCCAGGGCTTGCCGTTGATGTCGCACGACGCGCGGTTGTAGAGCACACGCCGATTCGCCGGCCACGACCACGCCCAGTTGGGATAGATTCCCAGACCTGACGGATCTTCGGTTCCGCGACGCTGGGTCATCGCGCCCGCCTCCGTCCACGAGCCGCTGTAGAGCCAGTTTCCGCAGAGCGTGGTCCCATCGTCCTTCAACCACGCGAAGCCCGGCAACTGCTGGCCCGCCTTGATCACCTGCTGCGTCTTCGGATCGGTCAAGTCCGCCAAGGCTTTGCCGTTAATTTCTTTCGCTATTTCCGCCAGCGACGGATTGTAGGGATTCGTGTAAGTGAACGCCGCGTTCAGCACCGGGTCGGGGAACTTCCCGCCTTCTTTCTGATACAGCTCTCTTACCTTCAGGAAAATGGTGGCCAGAATTTCCTGATCGAGTCGCGCTTGACCCGGCGGAGGAACCGCCACATTCTTCCATTGCAGCCAGCGCGCCGAATTGACGAATGTTCCGTCCTTCTCGGCGAAACCTGCTCCCGGCAGCCGGTACACCGTGGTGTTGATCTTCTTTTGGTCGTCGGCCGTGATCCCCGGGGCTCTCCAAAACTCGCTGGTCTCATCCGGGTAGATCTCGCACACCACCAGCCAGTCGGCTTTCTTCAGCGCGTCGATATTCTTCTGCGAGTCGGGACCGATCATGACCCCGTTCATGCCGAAGGCGAATAGCCCTTTGACCTTGCCTTCGTACATGTCGTTCCAGATGTTCACCCAGGAGTAGTTGCGGTCAATCTTAGGAAGATAATGGAAAGCCCAGTCATTCTCCTTGGTTGCTGCCGGGCCGTACATCGCCTTCAGGAACGACACGGCAAACTTCGGAGTGTTGGACCAGTAGTTGAAGGAATCCCACGGATCGGGCTTTGAGGAGGAGGGAGTGATGCGCTTCAGATAGGTCGCGAGATCGACGTCAGCGGGATTCGGCATCTTTAAATAACCGGGCAGAATGTCGAAGATTCCGGCCATGTCGGTTGCGCCCTGAATATTGGAGTGCCCGCGCAACGCGTTTACTCCACCGCCCGCACGCCCCACGTTGCCCATCAGCAGCTGCAGCATCGCAGCCGTGCGGATGATCTGCGTGCCGAAGCTGTGCTGCGTCCAGCCGACCGCATAGATGATGGTGGCGACCTTCTTCATGTCGCCGTCTTTTCGCACCGACGTGAACAAGTCCGCCGCCTTCAGGAACTGGTCTTGCGGAATTCCCGTGATCCGTTCCACCATCTCCGGCGTGTAGCGCTCATATTGCTTCTTTAGTAGCTGGTACACGCAGCGCGGATGCTGGAGCGAAAGGTCGAAGGCAATCTTCGGCGGCAGCATGGGCGGAGGCACGGCGCCTCCGGCTGCCTTGGCGCCCATCGGACTTGCGGCCTGATGGCCTTGTCCGCCACCGGTATCGCTGGTGTGGGGATGCTGGGCCGGAGCAGCAGTTGCCGCGCCACTCGCTGCAGCAGCTTTTCCCGTCAGATCACCGCCTTCCTCGTAGTTCCAACTCGACTTGTCGTAGGTCTTCTTCTCCGGATCGAACCCCGAATACAGTCCATCGTCGGGAAGCTTGAAACCTTCCTTGATCACGAACGCAGCATTCGTATAGTTGACAAGGTAGTCGTGGGCGACGCGGTTGTTCTGGATGGCGTAGTGGATCAAACCGCCGAGGAATGCAATGTCGGCCCCCGCGCGAATTTGCAAGTACATATCCGCGTTCGCGGCCGTCCGCGTCAGTCGCGGATCGACAACGATAGTCTTAGCGTTGCGGTGAACCTTGGCTTCAATCGCCCACTTGAAGCCGCATGGATGGTTTTCGGCTGGATTTCCACCCATGATCAACATCATGTCGGTGTTCTTGATGTCGATCCAGCCATTGGTCATCGCCCCGCGTCCGAATGTTGGCCCCAAACTGGAGACCGTGGGGCCGTGTCAAACGCGGGCCTGGTTTTCCAGGTAGCAGACCCCCAGGCTGCGCATGGTCTTGACCACCAGATAATTGAACTCGTTGGTGTCGGTACAACCGCCGGTGAAAGAAATCCCCTCGCAGCGATTTACCGTATGTCCCTGCGCGTCTTTCTCCAGGAAGGTATCGTCGCGCGTCTTCTTCACCTTCTGCGCAATCTCGCTGTAAGCCTGCTCCCAGGTGATGTCTTCCCAATCCGTGGCGCCCGGTCGTCTCACTTGCGGTTTTAGCAACCGGCGATCGTTGAGGATGTCCTGCTCAAGCGACGAGCCCTTCGGGCACAGAGTTCCGCGATTGATAGGATGGTCGGGATCGCCTTCGACGTGTACCACCTGCGGAATCGCGTTCTTCGCCTTGTCCCCCAACGTGTAAATGATGACGCCGCAGCTCACCGAGCAGTACGGACAGGTGCTGCGCGTCTCGCTGGCTTTCGAGATTTTCAGGCTTTGAGTTTGGGCGTAGACGGGAGTGAGGTCGAATCCGAGAAGGGAAACGCCCGCCCCTCCGGCAAGAGTGCCTTTGATGAAGGTCCTGCGCGAGAATTCCATGCCACGGCCTCCGCACAGAAGCGGTATCGAGCGATGGTAAGACCGAGGTTGTCGTTAACAGCCGACCCGAAACTTATTGGGAACGACCGGGGGGCTCCCCAAAAAGATTCAGAGAATATACCCCTGTCTTCGTGGCCGGTCAATGTGCAACCGCGACACTCCCGTTTTTATGGTCGTCAGCCCGATCGCATGACCCGGGTGGATGTCCAGCCGGCGGCAATGGTTGCAGCCTCTCTGCTCTTGCCCTCATAATCCTGCGGTGTCCTCGACTGCATGGCAGCACCGTCTCGAACGTGCCGAGACTTTAACTCGCTTGTACCCGTTCGCCTCAGAAATACTCTCCTTCTACTCGCGGGTCACGCAATTTCAGGAATCCCTGTTTCAAAGGCTGGAGCAGGCAGTCGCCAGTTCGATGCAGCCTTCTGATCGAGACTTGTCCAGCCCGTCCGAACTACCGGTCCTGATACCGAGTTTCCCAGCGTTCTTATCTTTAGCTGCGACCCACGCCCCCGGTCGTTTGGCCGGGAATGCCCGCGCCATGCTTGACCAGGGCGCATCGGCCTGGTCTCAGCTTCTCAACCATTCCTGGCTATCCTCGGATGCCTCTCCCACGCAGCCTGCGGATTTCCTGGCACGCATCTTTCTGCAGCCCTATGCCGAACTCCTCCGTTTCCGTGCCGCCATGAACTGGCAAGGCTACACGCATTCGCTCTGTCCTTTCTGCCACCGCAAGCCCGGGATTGCCGTTCTGCGCCAGCAGGGCGACGGCGCCCGCCGCTCCCTGATGTGTTCTTTCTGCCTGGCTGAGTGGGACTTCCGCCGCATTGTTTGCCCAGCCTGCGGCGAGGAGGACAATCGGAAGCTTCCCGTCTACACCGCCGACCAGTTCAAGTACATTCGCGTGGAATGTTGCGACAGTTGCAGGACCTACCTCAAGGCCATCAACCTGACGCGCAACGGACTCGCCGAACCGATTGTGGACGAACTCGCTTGCGTTCCGCTGGACCTCTGGGCGCGCGAGCGCGGCTATGCGAAACTCGAACTCAATCTGCTTGGGATGTAGCTTGCGCACCCAGCCGCTTCGATCTCTCCGCTCCGCCACAGGTCGAATTCAGCGATCCCGGTCGTCTCGTCAATCGGTTTCCAGATATCCCTGATCCCGGTTTTTCCTGTTCTCGAAGCACCGGCGAGTCGCGCGGTTGCCCGGAGCCAGCACCTGTATAGAATAGGTGCAACGCAGTCAACGGAAGCGGAGGTGAACATTGTCTGCCGGGCAGCCCTTCTTGGCGATGTTGAGTCCCGCCAGCGACCGTAAGCTGTCGCTGCTCAACGCCAGCCATTGGACCATCGGCCGCGAAAAAACCAACGCATTCGTCTTCGACGACAATGCCATGTCCCGCCGCCACGCTCTGATTCAGCAGATGCAGGACAAGTTCTACTTCATCGACTTGGGAAGTCGAAACGGATCGCTGGTCAATGGCCGCAGAGTTACGGTTCCCCTTGAGTTACAGGATGGCGACTCAGTCGTCTGTGGCAAGACCCAGTTCACTTTTCGTAATCCTCTGGGTCAGTTCGGCGCAACTTCCGTGCCCGAGCGAATCACCGACGCCACGATTCCCCTCTACACCCCCAATTGGACTACCGTGCTGGTCGTCGATATCCGAGGCTTCACGCCCCTGGCGCGGGAGATCGGTGAGGCCACGCTCGCCCAAACCATCGGCACCTGGTTCCGCGAAGCGGGCAGGATCGTCAAGCGCCACGGCAGTTCTGGCGACAAATACATCGGTGACGCGGTCATGGCCACCTGGACGCACCAGACTCACACCCCCAAATCCTCTGAGATGCACCGTGTCCTGCAGGGGCTATGGGAGATTCATGTGCTCACCAGCCACCTGCAGGAACAATTCTCGCTCCCCACACCTGTGCGCATTGGAGCTGGCATCAACACCGGCCTGTGCATGGTGGGCAACACCGGTGCGCAGGACAATCCCGAGTTCAGCCCGCTCGGTGACAGCGTGAACGTCGCGTTCCGGCTGGAAAGCGCCACGCGAAAGACCGAGCTCGATATCGCGCTCGGTCGCGACACCTTTGAGCGTCTGGGAGACACTCCCGAAGTTCAGAATTGTTTTGAAAAACGACTGGTCGAGCTGAAGGGTTACGAAAACGCCGTGGACGTGTGGTTCACTTCCTTTGCCAAGCTCGGAAGCGTCCTCCGCACACGCAAGCGGGAGAGCAGCCGGGCGTAGCCCTCCCATGTGCAGATCAGGACTCTCCGAACCAACACGCTCTCTTAACGCTAGAACATTTCTGCGCGCTAGAAAATATCCGCTGGGTCGGCATGTCGCAACTTGCGCATCGCCAGCGCGCCCGAAACCGCGCACATCATCACTGTCAGAACATAGGCAACCACGATACGCGTCGCTGTGATGTGGATGGGCAACATGGTTGCCGAGCGCGCTACCTCATAAACTACCAGCGAGAGCAAGACACCCGGCGGAAATCCCAGCACAGACAGAATCAGGGCTTCTTCGAACACCACTTGAAACAAGTACCGGTCGGGATAGCCGATGGCCTTCACCGTGGCGTATTCCGGAAGATGTTCGGAAACATCACTGTACAAAATCTGATAGACGATGACCGCGCCCACGATCAGCCCCATCAGCACCGACGTGCGGAAAAAGAAACCGACCGGCAGGCTGGATCCGAAGAAATCTTTCTCGCGCTCCATGAAGCCGCGGCGCGTCAGCACAGTCACGTCCTGGGGAAGCGCCGCAGCCATGGCTACGCGGGTCGCCTCCGGATCGATGCCCGGCTTGAGTTTGACCATGCCGATGTCCACTATCCCGAACTTGCGGCCGGGCATGAATTGCAGAAAGTTCGTGTCGCTGGTAATGACGTTGCCATCGTTGGCGAAGTTTGCGCCGACGCGAAACAGCCCGACCACCTCCACCCTGCGGTGCGCCAGTTCCGTGGTCACCGTTCCATTCTTCCGGAGTAGCTCCGCTACCGGACCGAACTCCGGACGCGAGCCCTCGTCAAACACGACTTTGCCCGGCTGGGCAATCTGCGCCAGATTGTCGTTGACCCCGGGAAAGTCGAACACGCCCTTGCTTGGTCTGAATCCGATCACGAAGATCTGCCGCTCGCGCCGGTTCACCGGATTCTTCCACTGCGCCATGCTCACATAAAGCGAGGAAACGGACTCCACGCCGTCGATCGCCAGCGCCTGATACAGCCTCTCCTCTGGGAAGTTTTCCGTCGACACGATGCACTGGTAACGGGGGCTAATCAGGAACAGATCGGCCGTAAGATGCGAATAGAACAGCGTCACGCTGGTGTAGAGCGCATCCTGAAACCCAAGCTGCACCAGGGAGAAGATGACGGTGAAGACAATGCCGGACACGGCGGCGATGAGCCGCCCTTTTGCCTTTTTCAACTGCAACCAGGCAAGAGGGATGTGCCCGCTCATGGCCGGATACCGTAGCGCCTTTGTCGCGTCGCCTGCCGCCATCGCTCATTAGTCCTTACAAGGAGGATGCTGCGCGCACACGTGTCATCCGGAGGCAGCTCTCCAGGATCAGCCCCAGCGGCACCGCGAAGTCCCGGAACGATTGTTCGTCCTCCGCGCTGAACGGGCCGCCACCCTGTTTGTTGAGCAACTGTGCCACCGCGAAAACCTTTTTTTGCCGGTCGAAAATAGGCATGCAGAGAATGCTCTTGGTCAGGTAGCCGGTGCGCTTATCCACGTCCGGATTGAAATCAGGGTGGTGGTAGGGGTCCGCTATATTCAGGGTCTCGCCCGTTCTTGCCACGTAGCCCGCAATTCCCTTCGTGATCGGGATCTGGATCTCCAGCGGTTGCGCGCTATTCGATTCCGCCACCTTGGATCGCAGATGCCCCTGCTTCTGATCCACCAGGAAAATCGTACCGCGGTCCGCGTGCAGCAGTTCCCGTATCTTGAGCACGACCCCCTCGAGTATTTGATCGAGCAGCGCCTGCACCGCCTGTTCGTTTCCCAGATCGATGACGTTGAGAAACTGCTCGAACTCGGTCGTCATCTTGTCCAGCAGGTCGAGAAACTGTCTGCCCGACATGCTGCTCACATGCCGCAGCAGGTCTCCCTTGCGTTGCAGCTTTGCGAAGGTGGCAAGCAGCTGTCCCGTGTTGGCCGCCAGGCCCGCTACGAAGGATGTGATGCGGCCATCCTCCAGCGTCAACACACGGTCGGCCAAATCCAGAATCCGGTTGTCGTGCGTCACCAGCAGGATCGCGCAGGCCTGCTCTTTCGCCAACCGGTGCAGTAGCTCGACCACCTCGCGCCCTGTCTTCTTGTCGAGAGAGGCGGTCGGTTCGTCGGCCAGAACGATCTTGGGATGCCGGACCAAAGCCCGCGCAATCGCGACTCGCTGCCGTTGTCCGCCCGACAGCTTGGAAGGGTAGGACTCGATGTGGTCGCCCAGTCCTACCGCCCGCAGCATGGCTTCGCTACGCGCACGGGCTTCCTCTTTCGACAAGCCAAACTCGAGCCCGAGCGACATCTGCACGTTCTGGCACGCCGTAAGTGCGTCCAGCAGATTATGAGCCTGGAAGATGAAGCCGATATTCGCACGTATGCCGACCAGAATCTCGTTGCTCGCGCCCTTCAGTTCGCGGTTCAGAATCCGCAGGCTCCCTTCCTCCACCGAGCGCAAGGCCCCCGCCAGCGTGAGCAGGGTGGTTTTGCCCGATCCCGAGGGGCCGTTAATGATCACAATCTCGCCGGGCAGTATGTCCGCAGAAACGTCGAACAGGATCTGGCGGCGCAACGACCCGCTGCCGTAGTAGTGATTGACGTTTTGGATCGAAATAACCGGATCCATGGGCTGTCCTAGAATATCTCCGCCGGGTCGGCGGAACGGAGTTTGCGCACCGCGAGCACGCCCGAGAGCGCGCACAGGAGCGCAGTCAACAAATAAACGACCACGATACGGCGCAGCGTCATCTGGACCGCCAGCACCGTGGCAGCCTCTACGATCTTGTACACGCCGAGCGCCAGCAGCACGCCGGGGATGAAGCCTAATACCGAAAGAATCAGCGCTTCCTCAATCACCACCCAGAACAGCCGCCGGTCGGAATATCCGATGGCTTTGAGCGTCGCGAATTCAGACAGATGCTCGGACACGCCGCTGTACAGAATCTGATACACAATCACCGCGCCCACAATCAAGCCCATCACCAACGACGCGCGGAATATGAAGCCGATCGGCAGATTGCGGCTCCAGTAGCTCCTCTCGCGGTCGAGAAATTCCGGCTTCGTCAATACGGCCACGTCGTCGGGCAGTATGGCGGCAAGTTTCGCTCGCGTGGCAGCCGCGTCAACCCCCGGTTTGAGCTTGATCAGCCCCACATCGACGATGCCCAGTTCGCGGAAGGGTAGCAACTGCAGGAAGTTGACGTCGCTGGTGATGATGTTCCCGCTGTTGGCAAAGCTCGCCCCCAGCCGGAATAGCCCCGCTACTTCCACATGACGGTGGGAAAGCTCCGTGACCACCGACCCGTTCTTCCGGAATAAATTGCCGATCGGACCGAATTCCGTGCGTGATCCTTCGTCGAAAAGGACACGCCCCGGTTCCGCCATCTGCGCCAGATGGTTGTTGACGAGCGCCAGATCGAAGACCCCCAGGCGCGGCTTGAATCCAACCACGAAGATGAATCGTTCGTAATGGTTCACGGGATTCGTCCACTGTGCGGTGTCCATGTAAACCGAGGAAACCGACTCGACTCCCTCGACGGCGAGCGCCTGATAAAGACGCCGCTCCGGAAAGTTCTCCCGCGCCACGATACATTGATACTGTGGGCTGATGAGCACCAGGTCGGCAACCAGGTGAGAGTACAAGAGGGTGATGCCCTTGTAGAGTGCGTCCTGGAACCCAAGTTGCACCAGGGCCAGAATGACCGCGAATGCCACGCCCGCGATAGCTGCCCCCAAGCGCCCCCTCATCTTGACCAGCAAAAGCCAAGCCAGAGGGATGCGCGCTCTCACGGTTGAATCACCACGTTAACCTTGCCGTGGATCAAGCCTTCAACCGGACCGCCATCGTCGAGCCGAATGCGAACCTTGAACACCCGGGCGTCCGCAAACGCTACTGGGTCCAGGGGGAGTACCTCGTTCTTTGCAATGGTAGTGCCGACAATCTCCACCACTCCCGAGAGTTCGCCGGAAAACAGGTCGCTGGTGATAGACGCCCGCTGCCCGGGACGAACACGCGCGACGTCCGTCTCATAGACATCGGCCTCCACGTACATCGAGTCCGTTTTCCCCAGATCGAGCAGCCCCTGCGGACCCGCTTCCTCACCGGCATGGGCGTGGATCTTCAGCACTCGCCCGGTCACCGGCGAGTAGACCAGGGCGGTCCTCAGCTTTGCCCGTTCCCGCGCGGCTTCCGCCATCGCCACCCGCAACTCCGATTCGGCGACATCTACATCGGTCTGGCGAACTTCGGAGATGCTCTTGAGCCGCTCTTCCGCCTCTTCCAGTTTCCGCTCGGACGTCCGCACCGTGAGCTTTCGCGCGTCCAGTTCCGCGGTGGAGACATCGGTCTTCTCGTGCAGTTGCTCATAGCGCTGATACTCGGCGCGCGCATTGTCCAGCGACGCCTGCAGCTGATTGACCTCCGCCACTTGAGCGGCAATGTCAGACTGGCTGGCTCCCGCCTTCACCTGGGCCAGCTTCACCCGTGCCAGGTCCACCCGGGCCTCGGCGAGTTGCACCGCTTTCTCGATTTGCTCTTTCCCGTCCAGAACCGCCAGGAGCTGGCCCGCCCGTACCTGGTCACCCTGTTTCACGTTCAACTCCCGTACGCGCTGCGGGTGCCCTTCGAAGTAGTCAGCCGTGACCAGCAGGACACCATCCTGCGGTTCAATGTGTCCGAGAGCCGCCACCGCGCCGTTTCCAGCGCGACGGGATCCCCCGCCGGGCCGCAAATCCGGACTCGACCCCGGGCCGGCCGCGTATGCGGAAGACGTCCTTTCTGGGGTGCGCCCTTCCCACCACATGAGCAACAGGGGAGCCAGTACCAACAGGAGCAGCAGCGGCAGAAGCAGCGTGCGAACAACAGAAGACATGTGCAGTCGTGGGGCCAGAAGTGGCATCTCGCGTATATTACACCTGCATATATCACATCTGGTCGAGGAAGGTACACAAATGTCTAGATCAATGGGAGTCGCTGCCTGCGCTTTGTGGCTCGTCATCGCCTGTTCCGCCCAGTCGGTCCAGCCCGCGGCGCCAGCCCTGGACCTCAGTCTGGAGAAGGCGATCGAGATGGCACTTTCCCCTCAGGGAAACACCACGGTGCAGCTCGCCCACGAATCCGAACAGATGGCCCATTCCCGTTATACCGATGCCCGCGCCGGACTCCTGCCAAACCTCGACGGCTCCGTCGCCGAGCAAAACCAGATCGTCAACCTCCGTGCGCTTGGCGTCCGCTCGGTCCCGAATAGCGGCATTGTCCTCCCCACGGAAGTTGGACCCTTCTACACCTTCGACGCCCGCATGCACTTGAACCAGAATGTCCTCAACCTCAGCACCATTCGCCGCTGGCAGGCCGCGCAGCAGGACGTCCACGCCGCTAAGGCTGAGACGGATGGCGTAAGTCAGCGCATTGCCGGCGCCGTCGCGAAAATCTACGCGGACGCTCTTCGGGCAGACGCGGACGTCGACGCCGCCAAAGCGAATCTGACCTTTGCTGAGGCTCTGCGCGATCTTGCCGCCAATCGGGTATCGGTGGGGGAGGGCACCGACCTCGAGCTCACCCGTTCCAAACTTAGCGTCGCGCGCGATCAGCAGCGCCTTCTGGCCGCACAAACCGAGCGGACCCGGGCCTACCTGGACCTCATTAACGTACTCAATTTGAACTGGAACACAGGGTTGCGTCTGACCGGCACCCTCGGCAGCCCGTCTGCTGAGGTGTTTACCCCCGAAGAAGCGGTCGCCGTTGCGCTGAAGTCACGAGCCGACTTCCGAGTCCAGGAAAACCGGACCGAGAGCGCGAAACTGAGCTACAGCGCCGCAAAATACGAGCGCATGCCCTCAATTGTCGGCTACGCGGACTACGGCGTTATCAGCGGCGTGCAAACTCACACCATCGGCGCTGCTCTTCGTGTCCCCATTTTCGATGGTGGCCGCCTGGATTCCGACCGCGCTCAAACCTCATCCCTCATAAGGCAGGAGCAGATCCGGCAGACTCAGCTCCGCAATCAGGTCGAACTGGAGATACGCCAGTCGCTGGCGACTCTGGCTTCGACCGAGCAGCAGGTTCAGGTCGCCGAGCAGGCGGTAACCCTGGCCGAGGACGAACTCGGGCGCGCGCGTCGGCGGTACGAAGCGGGCATTGCCAACAGTCTGGAAGTGAGCGACGCCCAGACCCAGCTCGAAACTGCCCGCAATGATCGCGTCGCCGCGTTGTTCAACTACACCAACGCGCGTATCGATCTTGCCCAAGCCATGGGCACGATCAAGCAGATAAGGTTTTGACCGGCGACCCGGCGTCGCAGGCGACCAGATCCGACGCTTCCGCTCTTTCCAGCTCGCGCTCCAACTCCCGTTCTACATCACGCGCGTAGTTGATGAAGTGATGACCCAGCCCTAACAGGGCAAGGCTCCACCAGAGCTTCAACGGATCGCGAACCCATCGCCGGGCGTCAAACAGAAATTTCCACCATTCCCTTCGATAGTCGGATCGGATCCCCTGGCACCAGAGCAAACCCAACATCATCCGCAAAACCGCTGCCACCGGAATTGCCGGAGCCTTTTGACCCGCCGGTTTCCAGTACTCCATCGCGCGACGGCAACGGTCGTAGTAGGCCGGGGGCTCGTATAGCGCCCTCAAGATCCCCAAGAATCCGCGCAGCAATACGGGCCGTGGAATCAGCGTTTGAAAATTAGGGGGATGAAAATTACTGACGATGGTTTCTTCGAGCAGCCGCCCTTCTGCCTGCATCCGCCGGTAGAGCGGAGTCGTCGGCGGCGCCTGGAGAAATCCCAGCATGGCCCAGGTGATCCCCGTACGCTCGATGAACTCT
>Ga0335081_10011622_pt1 | contig 14253 bp, 12 predicted proteins | sample Lox_Sample_35_FD_206713 | JGI IMG/M metagenome (GOLD analysis project Ga0335081, IMG submission 206713) | Soil microbial communities from Loxahatchee National Wildlife Refuge, Florida, United States - Lox_Sample_3.5 | ecosystem: Environmental > Terrestrial > Soil > Wetlands | place: USA... | reverse complement strand
ATTCGGCGTCCTGGGTGGCGAAGACTGCCAGGCCCTTGTTGGGAAAGACGATCTCGGCGTCGATGCCGTCGCGGACGTGATCGCGAATGCGATCGAGCGGATCGCGGCCGGCGTTACCGCGCAGGCGATCCTCGCCGCCCTTGGGCGCGTCCTGGATATTGCGGGTACGCATCCGCGAGCGCTGGTAGCCCTCGACCACCATCCATTTGTGGCCCTTCTGGTCGACCTCGACATGCGGCAGGCGGTCGCGAAACTTGCGGTCGATGCGCTCCCACCATAGCTTGCTCGGTTCGTTGACGTGGCAGTCGGCCGAGATCATCAGGTACTTATCGGGATCGTCGGGCCGCGCGGTGCGCTCCCATCCCTGATGGCCCGGGGTCTCGAGCCGCCAGCGATTTTTCTCATCGACCGTCAGGCTGGTTTGATCACTCACTGCTGATCCTCCCGAGACAAATCGTCAAGATTGCGTGGGCGGCCCGTCTAGGCGAGGCTTTGGCCGCCGTCGGCCAGAATCATCTGGCCGGTGACATAAGCGGCGAGCGGCGAGGCGAGGAAGAGCGCGACTCCGCCCATATCCTCGGGCGTGCCCCATCGATGCAGCGGAATCTCCGCGACCGAGTCCTGATAGCGGCGGGGATGGTTCCACGTCACCTTGGTCATCTTGGTGGCGACCAGTCCCGGAGCGACGCCGTTCACGCGGATACCGTCGCGGGCCCAGGCCTCGGCGAGGGTCCGGGTGAGCGCGAGCACGCCGCCCTTGCTCGCACTGTACGCAGGGTTGCCCTTGGTCGAGCGAAAACAGGCGCCAGAACCGACGATAATTACCGAGCCGCCGCGGGCCGCGAGGATGTCGTGGAATTTGACGCAGCAGCTCATCACGCTCACAAGGTTCACGTCGACAACGCGGCGGAACCCGGCCATCTCGAATTCGCCCTGCGAGTAGATAACCGCGCCCTGCGACAGCACGAGCACGTCGAGGCGGTCGAAGGGCGGACGCAAAGCTTTGACGGCGTTGTCGTCGGCGACGTCCCAGTGGAAATAGGTGAGGCCCGAGAAATCCGAGCCGTCGTCATCCTTATAGTGCGCGGCCGTGGGCCGGGTGCCGCAGACGAAGACGGCGGCTCCGTGGTCGCGGAAGGCGCACGCGATACCGTTGCCGATACCGCTGGAGCCGCCGACGACGAGTACGGTGCGGTTGCTGAAATCGATCTCGTTCATGGTCGGTAATTCAGTGTGCGGTCACTGGCGTTCACTCAGATTAACCGCATCTCCTTCATCACGCCGCGCAGCTTTTCGGCCGGCCCGGCAGACATCGGGACGAGCGGCATCCGCAGTTCATTGGCGCATTTGCCCATGAAGGCACAGGCCTGCTTGACCGGTATCGGGTTGGTTTCGAGGAACAACGCGCGCATCAGCGGGAGCATCGCGAAATGAATCTGGCGCGCGCGCGCGAAGTCGCCCTCGAGGGCCGCGGCCGCCAGGTCGTGCATCTCGCGCGGCATCACGTTGGTGATGGTCGCGATGACGCCCTTGGCTCCGAGCGCCATCAGGGGCAGCGTCGCGGAGTCGTCGCCGGAAAGAATCGTAAGACGGTCGCCGCACAGGCGCAAAATATCCGAGACCTGGTCCATCGAGCCCGAGGCCTCCTTGATGCCGACGACCTGCTTGATGTCGCACAGGCGGGCGAAGGTTTCGGGCAGGATGTTGGAAGCGGTGCGGCCCGGGATGTTGTAAACGATGAGCGGCAGGTCGACGTGCGCCGCGATCATCTTGTAGTGCTTGTAGATGCCTTCCTGGGTGGGCTTGTTATAGTAGGGCGAGATCAGCAAAGCGCCGTCGGCGCGAACTTCGCGCGCGTAGGCGGTCATGCGAATCGCTTCGGCGGTGGAGTTCGATCCGGTGCCTGCGATTACCGGAACGCGGCGGCGCGCGTGTTCCACCACGAGCTTGACGACTTGGTCGTGCTCGGCATGAGTGAGGGTGGCGGATTCACCGGTCGAGCCGCAGGCAACGACGCCGTCGACGCCGGAATGAATCTGCCATTCGACCAGTTCGCGCAGGGCGGGTTCGTCGACCTGGCCGTCGCGAAACGGCGTGATTAGAGCCGAAAAGGCACCGTTGAACATTGGCTATGACCTCCCGCCGGCGGCCACGAGTTCGCGATCGCCGACTTCGACCTCGCCTCTGAAAACCTCGACTGCCTCGCCCGTCATGAAGACATGATTGGCGCCGACGCCGCGGTCGCGCCATTCGATCTCGAGATTGCCGCCGCGAAGCTCGACTGTCGCGCGCCGATCCGCGCGTCCGGTCAGTACGGCAGCCACCAGCGCCGCACAGGCGCCGGTGCCGCAGGCGAGCGTCTCGCCGGAGCCGCGCTCCCACACGCGCATCCGGAGCCGGTTGCGGGCAAGCGGCAGGATGAATTCGGTGTTGACGCGGCCTGGAAAGAACGGATGGTGCTCGAACGGGCGGCCGAGCCGCGCGAATTCCGAATCGCCGAGCCGGAAGATGCTGTCGTCGTCGACGAAAACCACGCAATGCGGATTTCCCATCGAGACCGCGGTGATCTTCCAGGCCCGACCGTCCACTTCAAGCGCGTGATCGACGACGCGGCCATCGCGATCCGCGGGAATCTGGCGTCCCTCGAGGATCGGTTCGCCCATGTCGACGGTCGCAGCAACCACGCCTTCGGTGAGGGAAAGTTCGATGGTCTTGATGCCGCAGTCGGTTTCGACGGCGACAGGATTTTTGCGAGTGCCGGAAATTTCATGGTAAAGCCGCGCGACGCAGCGGATCCCGTTGCCGCACATTTCGCCGCGGCTGCCGTCGGCGTTGTACATTTCCATCCGCACGTCCGCATTGGCGGAGGGGCACAGCATGATCAAGCCGTCGCCGCCGATGCCGAAGCGGCGGTCCGACAGGCGCTGCGCGAGCAAAGCCGGATCCGCCGGAAGCGTGCGGTCGGCGACAACGTAAATATAGTCGTTGCCGCATCCGTGCATCTTGACGAACGCCAGTTTAGGCATCGGGCCCGCCCTTGAGCGGCACAATATTCTCGCCGCGGATCAGATCTTCGAAGGTCTCGCGTTCGCGCACGACGTGGTATTCCGCGCCGTTGACTATAACCTCGGCCGCGCGCGGACGGCTGTTGTAATTCGACGCCATCACGAATCCGTAAGCTCCGGCGCTCATCACCGCGAGCAGATCGCCGCGCTGCACCTGGGGCAAATCGCGTTCGCGCGCGAAAAAGTCCCCGCTCTCGCAGACCGGGCCGACCACGTCCGCGGTAATGGTGCGACCGCCGCTGCGCCGCAGCACCGGACGAATCTCGTGAAAGGCCTCGTACAGCACCGGGCGGATCAGATCGTTCATCGCGCCGTCGACCACGACAAAGCGTTTGACGTCGGTCTCCTTGACATAAAGCACGCGGGTCAGGAGGATTCCGGCGTTGCCGACCAGCACTCTTCCGGGCTCGATGATGAGCTTGAGTCCGACCGAGCGCAGCGGCCCCAGAAGGGCCGCGGCGTATTCGGAAGGAGGCGGCGGCTCCTCCTGGTAGGGAATGCCGAGGCCGCCGCCCAAATCGAGATATTTGAGGGCGATACCGTCGGCGCGCAAGCCGGCGACAATTTTGGCGACTTTTTGACCGGCCTCGACGAACGGCCCGGTCTCGGTGATTTGCGATCCGATATGGGTGCTGAGACCGGCCGATTCGAGATTGGGCAGCGAGCGCGCCTCGGCGTAATACTCGCCGACTTGTGCAAAGGGTACGCCGAACTTGCTGTCACGATGGCCGGTGGAGATGTGCGGATGGGTCCGCGGATCGAGGTCCGGGTTCACGCGCAGGCTGACGGGCGCCTGGACTCCGAGGCGGCGCGCCACTTCGCTTACGCGATGAAGCTCCGGGCGGGACTCGACATTGATCATGAGGATGCCGGCCTTGAGCGCGGCTTCGATCTCCGCGTCGGTCTTGCCCACTCCGGAAAACACAATCTTGCGCGGATCGGCGCCCACACGCAGGCAGCGCATCAACTCGCCCACCGAGACGATATCGAAGCCCGCGCCCATGTCGCCGAAGAGCTTGAGCACGCTCAGGTTCGACAGCGCCTTCATGGCGAAGCAAATCAAGGTATCGCTGCCCTTGAATGCATCGCTCAGCACCCTGAAATGGCGGCGCAATGTGCGCGCGCTGTAAACGTAGAGGGGGGTGCCTAGAGCTTCGGCGAGCTGGTCTGTGGCGACATCTTCCGCGAAGAGCCGATTGTCCTTGTAAGTAAAATAATTCATCCGTTTTTCTGGCAGATCTCAGGTGGCCCGGCTGCCGCAGGCGATCAGGTTCTGCGTCGGGCCCAAAGGCTACCAGCAGTGACGCTGGTTTTTATCACAGGCGGCGGTGGCGCAAAAAGGGGCGCCCGTCGACCTGCCCGCCGATATGCATCAGCTTCAAGGCGAATCCGGCGGCGGTGGTGCCGAGCCTGGAAGGTGAAAATTATCGGGGTTGGGGGGAGGAACGGGCTTGACCCGGGTGAATTCCACCTCGTTTGAAGGCTGGCTGACGTGCCCGTCAACGGTCTTGGCGACAATCTGATAGCGATAACGGCTATTCGGGGCGGTCTCGCCGTCAACGTAGCTGAACTCGTGCTCGACCGAGAATCGCTCCCGGTCCGTCACCGGGAGTTCGATCAGCGGATCCATCTTCCCGGCGGTGCCGCGAAGAATCACGAAACTTCCCAGATCACGCATCAGATGGCCGCCCACGTAATGGGTCGGGCGGTCCCACGAGAGCTTGATACCGGCAGGATCGGCGGACGCGCGCAGGTCTCGGATTTGCTCCGGCCGCACCAGTTCGGGCGCCATTGGCGCGCTCTTGACGCCGCATCCCGAAATCCACCCCGCCAGGGCCATCGCCAAGGCGATTAAGCCGGATTCTCTCCACCGCATCGTCGCTGCCATCCTCATCACCGCCCAAGCTCCTTGAGCCGCCGCCGCACCGCGGCGGGGGCTGGTCCGCCAACTACCTTGCGCGCCCGAATCGAGTTCTCCGGAGTAAGCATCGCGGCGGCATCGCGACCGAACGCCGGCGAGTAGCGGCGCAATTCATTCAGATCGAGGTCACTAATCGATCGGCCTGCGGCGGCCGTATCGCGCACCAGCGATCCCACTGCCTCGTGCGCCTCGCGAAACGGCACGCCACGGGCAACCAGGTACTCCGCGAGATCGGTAGCGAGCGCGAAGCCGCCGGCCGCCGCCCGCATCGCCGGCCGATTGAAGGTGATTCGCGGCCACAGTTTTGCCAACAGGCCGAGCACGGGCTTGATTGTATCAAGCGCGTCGAACACGCGTTCCTTGTCTTCCTGCAGATCGGAATTATAGGCGAGCGGCAATCCCTTGATCACTGTGAGCAACGCGACCAGATCCCCGACGACGCGCCCGCTCTTGCCGCGAATCAGCTCGAGCAGGTCGGGATTCTTCTTCTGCGGCATCATCGAACTGCCGGTGGAGAACTCGTCGGGCAATTCGGCGAAGGCGAACTCCGTGCTGCTCCACAGGATGATCTCCTCGGCCATCCGCGACAGATGAACCATGAGGATCGACGCTGCAGCCAGGAAATCGAAGGCAAAATCACGATCCGACACCGCGTCGACGCTGTTTTCGGCGATTCGCCGGAAGCCGAGGTCGCGCGCGACCATTCGGCGATCGATCGGCAGCGTGGTCGCCGCCAGGGCGCCGGCCCCAAGCGGCATCACGTCGGTGTGCACGCGCGCCTGATCGAAGCGTTCGAGGTCGCGCTGGAGCATCTCGACATAGGCGAGAACATGGTGCGCCAGCGAGATCGGCTGGGCGCGCTGAAGATGCGTATAGCCGGGCATCACGGTCTCGACATTTCGGCGAGCGACCCCGAGCAGCGCACGCCGCAGCGCGCGCACCAGACCGATCACCTCGAGGATTGCGTCGCGCAGGTAAAGTCGGAAATCCAGCGCGACCTGATCGTTGCGCGAGCGCGCCGTGTGGAGCTTGCGGCCGGCGGCACCAATTTTTTCGGTCAGCCGCCGCTCGATCGCAAGATGGATATCTTCGTCCGCGACGTCGAAACGAAAGCGTCCGCCGCTGATTTCGCGCTCGATCTCGCCGAGTCCTGCAATAATCTGGCGCAGTTCGCGCGCGTTCAGCATCCCCACTCGCGCCAACATCCGCGCGTGGGCGATCGATCCCCGAATGTCGTGTCGATAAAGACGCCGATCGAAGGACAGCGAGGCGCTGAAGGCCTCAACTTCGGGCAGGCGAGGGCGTTTGAAACGGCCGCGGATCAGGCTGGTCGCGGCGTGTGCCGGGGCGGAACCCTGCGTCTTGCCACGCTGGCGCGCCCCGCTTTGTCGGCGCACTTTCATGCCGAGAGTGAAGAGGTGGCCGCCAAACCGCCGCCGAGAGCGTCCGCGCGTTCCATGCCTCCGTGGCTCAGCGCGCGGGCGCTGTCCGACACACGCAGCCGCGCGCGGCACAGGTCTGCACGCCGTTGGGATGGGCCACGTGAACGTCCATTTTGTGGCCGCAACGCGGACATTCGCTGTTGCGTGTGCGCGGCACCAGCTTGGGTGCTGGCCGTGGCGGTCTGAATTGGATCACCTTGCCCAAGGAGATGACTCCTCAGTCCTTCCGTCTCCGGTTCTCATGATCTGCGACACGCGCGAGCGCTCGGAGCCTCAACGCGCCGAGCCGGATAAAGCCCTCGGCATCGGCTTGGCGGTAGCCTCCGGCGGCCTCGAAACTCGCGATGGCCGGATCGTAGAGCGAATTATCCGACTTGCGGCCTGCTATCCAAACCCCGCCCTTATAGAGCTTCAGGCGCGCGACGCCGCTGACATTCTTCTGCGTGTCGTCCACTAGAGCTTGCAGCGCCTCGCGCTCGGGCGCGAACCAGTGACCGTTGTAAACCATCTCGGCGTAGCGCGGAATCACTCCGTCCCGCAGATGCATCACTTCGCGATCCAGGGTGAGTTGCTCGACCGCGCGATGGGCGTGAAGAAGGATAGTCACACCGGGACTTTCGTAGACGCCACGCGACTTGATTCCGACGTAGCGGTTCTCCACCAGGTCGACGCGGCCAACTCCGTGGCGCCCTCCGATTTCATTGGCGCGATCGATAAGCCGGGCCGGCCCCAGCCTTTCACCGTTGATCGCAACCGGATCACCGCCAGCTAATTCGATCTCGACGTATTCCGGCTTATCGGGCGCGCTCTCGGGAGCCACGGTCATCTTGAACATGTTGCCGTATGGTTCGCGCCACGGGTCCTCGAGGATACCCCCTTCGTAACTGACGTGGACGAGATTGCGATCGGTCGAGTATGGCTTCTCGGCGGTGACAGGGACGGGAATTTTTTTCTCGACGGCGTAGGCAAGCATGTCGGCGCGGCCCGCAAAGGGCCAGTCCGGATGGCGCCACGGAGCGACAACCGTCAAATCGGGTGCGAGACGGGCGAAGGTCAGCTCAAAGCGCACCTGGTCGTTGCCTTTGCCGGTAGCCCCATGGGCGACCGCATGTGCTCCCTCCTGGCGGGCGATTTCAACCTGCTTGCGGGCGATAACGGGGCGAGCGATAGAGGTGCCGAGCAAGTAATAACTCTCGTAAACGGCATTCGCCCGCATCATCGGAAAGACGAACTCGTGCGCGAATTCCTCGCGCAGGTCTTCGACATAGAGCTTGCTGGCCCCGGTCCGCAACGCCTTTTCCTCGAGCCCCGCGGTCTCGTCTCCCTGTCCGACGTCTGCGCAGTAGGCTATGACCTCACACCCGTAATAGTCCTTGATCCACCGCAGGATTACAGAAGTATCGAGGCCGCCGGAATAGGCCAGCACGAGTTTGTCAATCCGCGGCTTGCTCATCAGAAGTTGCCGCCGGTGGGGCCCTGATGGCTCAGAATCTCCGGCCGCATCAGCCAAAGCATCACGGCCTTTTGCGCATGGAGGCGGTTCTCCGCCTGCTCGAGTACGACCGATTGGGGCCCGTCGATAACTTCGTCGGTGATCTCCTGCCCACGATGGGCAGGCAAACAGTGCATCACGGCGGCACCCGGCTTGGCATGTTTGATCAGCGCGGAATTGACCTGAAAATCTTTGAAGTCGCGCTGGCGAATTGCCGCCTCGCGCTCCTGCCCCATCGAGGTCCAGGTATCAGTGTAGATGGCATCGGCGTCGCTGACCGCGGCTACGGGATCGTTGGTGAACATCCCGTTTTTCTCCTGACGGAGGCGCTCGACGAAACCCTTATCGGGCTCGTAGCCAGTGGGGCAGGCAATCCGCAGGTCAAAGTGAATCATGGCGGCCGCTTCGATCCAGCTCTGGGCCAGGTTGAAGCCATCACCAACAAAAGCGACCTTGAGCATCCGTAAGCTGCCGTAACGCTCACGCAGCGTCATAAGATCGGCCAGCAATTGGCACGGATGGAGCAGGTCGGTAAGACCATTGATTACCGGCACCGAGGATTCGCGCGCGAGCTCGACGCAGGTAGCGTGCGAGAAGGTGCGGATCATAATGAGATCGACCCAGCGCGAGAGGTTGCGGGCAACGTCTTTGACCGATTCTCGCTCGCCGATGCCGATATCCTGGGGCGCCAGATAGATCGCATGGCCGCCCATTTGCGCCATTCCGGTCTCGAAGGTCAGCCGCGTGCGCAGCGACGGCTTCTGGAAGATCATCGCGAGCGTTCTGCCACGCAGGTAAGGATGTTCCAGCCCGGTCTTGAGTTCGGCCTTGAGCCTCGCCGCGAGGCGCAACAATCCGTCAAGTTCCGAAGCGGTAAGTGAACCGAGGTCGAGAAAATCGCGTTTCATCGGCACTGCCGCCTGCTCGACCACTTATACTACCTGATTTTCGGCGGTGATCATCAGGTCCTGGCAGTTTTGAGCGCACGCTCGATTATTGCGAGCCCGTTGTCGGCCTCCTCGCGCGTGAGGTTGAGCGGGGGCAGCAGGCGCAGGACGTTGTCGGCCGTGCCGTTGACGATCAAGTGCTCCTTGAGGCACGCCTCGACCACGCCCTTGGCCTCGTGGTTCAGGACTGCACCGATAATCATCCCGAGTCCGCGCACTTCACGGACGTTGGGGCAGGCCTTCGCGATTTCGCGCAGGCGGGTTATCAGATAGGCGCCGACCTCGGCCGCGTTGGTGATGACCCCATCCTGCTCGAGCGCGTCAAGCACGCCAAGCGCGGCGGAGCAAGCAACCGGATTGCCGCCGAAAGTCGAGCCGTGAGTGCCGGGCGTCAACACCGCGGCAATCTCCGAACGCGCAATCATGGCCCCTATCGGAAGCCCTCCACCAAGCGCCTTGGCCAGCGTTATGATATCGGGCTTGATGCCCGAATGCTGGTAGGCAAAGAGCTTGCCCGTGCGGCCCATCCCGGTCTGCACCTCGTCCACGATCAACAGCAACTTGTTCCGATCGCAGACGTCCCTCAGACGCCCGAGATAATCCGGACGCGGCATCACGACGCCGCCCTCGCCCTGGATCGGTTCGACCAGTACGGCGACGGTCTGGTTGCTGAGCGCCCGTTCGACCGCGGCGACGTCGTCGTAGGGCACCAGCTTGAAGCCGGGGACAAGCGGTTGAAAACCGATGTGATACTTCTCCTGGCCGGTGGCGCTAAGCGTGCCGAAAGTGCGCCCATGAAAGGAGCCGAGCGTCGCGATAATCTCGAAGCGTCCGCCATGGCCATGGCCCCAGCGGCGCGCCAGCTTAAGCGCCGCCTCGTTGGCCTCGGCGCCGGAATTGCCGAAAAAGATGCGCCCATCGCCAAATGCCGCGCCCAGCCGGGCCGCCAACCGCGCCATCGGCTCGGTATGGAAGACGTTGGAAACGTGAGTCACCTTTTCAGCCTGGTCCCTGATTGCGCGAACAACCCGGGGATGGCCATGGCCGAGGCTGGTCACCGCCAGTCCGCAAAAGAAATCGAGGTAGCGATTACCATCGGCGTCGAAAAGGTAGGCGCCGTGGCCACGCACAAATGCGAGCGGCGTGCAGCCGTAGGTGTTGGCGAGGTTCGCGTGGGCGAGTCCGACGATTTCCGCATTGTTCATGGCAGTTCCCTTTCGTTACGCGCTCTTTATAGCGAAAACGCCTTGTACAACTCTGACGCAGCGTTCGCCCGCGACGGCTCTTCCCGGGCGGGAAGGCTTCGTGCAACCGGAGACGCAAGCCTGGCCCGTGAACGAGCCTGCATTCTTCGCTCCGCACGCTCAGCTCGGAAAGACTCTAGTCGGTGATTCCGAGCGCAGCGAAGAATCTCACCTGCGTCCCCGGAGCCTTTATCGGTTTCGCGAGGCTTCCATCGTCAGATAATCAATAGTGCCTCATCGCACAAGCGCTCGCGAATCTGACTTGCGATTCTTGCGAGACCGCGGCGCGCGCGCGGCGCGATTAACCACCTCGGTACCGACTCCCGCGTCGGTAAAGATTTCGAGCAGCAACGCGTGGCGGACGCGGCCGTCGATCACGTGAGCGGCGCCGACGCCCGCGGCAAGCGCCTCGATGCAGCATTCGACCTTTGGGATCATCCCTTCGCTGATCGACCCGCTGGCGATCATTTTCTTTGCCGGAGTGGCTTCGAGCAGCGAAATCAGGCTGCCATCCTTGTCTTTCACCCCTTCTACGTCGGTGAGCAGAATCAGTTTGGCGGCGTTGATCGCACTCGCAATCTCGCCAGCGGCAACGTCGGCGTTGATATTGTAGGTTTGACCGTCGCGGCCGTGACCGACCGGCGCGATCACCGGAATGAAGCCGGCGTCCTGCAGCGTGGTGAGCACGGCGGGATTGACCTCGGCGACCTCGCCAACCAGGCCGATATCAACCGGCGGGGACTTGCCGCTCCCGTCCTTAATCAGGAGCTTGTGAGCGACCAGGAAATCTCCGTCCTTGCCGGAGATCCCGACGGCGCGGCCACCCTGGCGCGAGATCATCGCGGTAATTTCCTTGTTGAGTTTCTGCAGGACCATCTCGACCGCTTCCATGGTGGCTTCGTCGGTCACGCGCATCCCACGCACGAAACGCGACTTAAGGCCGAGCTTGTCGATCAACTGATTTATTTGCGGGCCGCCGCCGTGCACGACGACCGGCTTGATGCCGACGGCGTCAAGCAGTACGACGTCCTGTGCGAAGCTCTCGCGCAGTTGCGGATCGAGCATCGCGTGCCCGCCGTACTTGATAACGAATGTGTTGCCCCGAAACCGCCGGATGTAGGGTAGGGCTTCGGCCAGCATCTGGGCTCGTTCGATCAGATCCTGCAACGGCTTGCTCCGATTGTTTTTCCCGACGATTGTTGAAATCGGCCGGTGTGGCCGCCCCGTTTCGCGTCAGGTCGGGCCGATCCGGACGGCTACAAAATGCGCGCACTCGCGCCCGCGCGCAATCCCTGCGGAAGTTTTCCCCTCCAGCATACAGGCTGGAGAACCAGCAAAGGGCGGAGCCGCCAGGCAATCCGAACCGCAGCCTACAGAATATATCGCGAGAGATCCTCGTTCTTGACGATGGGGTCGAGGCGCTGATGGACATAGGCGGCATCGATCGGGACTTCCCGGCCGCTGAATTCGGGCGCGCTGAAGGACAGATCCTCGAGCAGGCGCTCGAGCACGGTATGGAGGCGGCGCGCGCCGATATTCTCCGAACGAGCGTTGACGGCCGCGGCGATGTCGGCCAGCGCGGAAATCGCGTCGCCGGTGAAATGGATACGCACCTTCTCGGTCTCCAGCAAGGCGACGTATTGCTTCGTCAGGGCGTTTTCGGGCTCGGTGAGAATGCGAACGAAGTCGGGCTGCGTCAGGGCTTTGAGCTCGACCCGGATCGGAAAGCGCCCCTGAAATTCCGGGATCAGATCGGAGGGCTTGGAGGTGTGGAAGGCACCAGAGGCGACGAACAGGATATGGTCGGTCTTGACCGCACCGTACTTGGTGTTGACGGTGGAACCCTCGACGATTGGCAGAAGGTCGCGCTGCACGCCCTCGCGCGAGACGTCAGGTCCGTGAGTCGCATCGTGCCCGGCGATCTTATCGATCTCGTCGATGAAGACGATGCCGGACTGCTCGGCGCGATGGAGCGCTTCGCGCGCGACGTTCTCCATATCGACCAGGCGCGCGGCTTCTTCCTGAACCAGAAATTCCATCGCCTCGGGTACCTTTGCTTTACGGCGATGGGTTTTCTTGGGCATGATCTGGCTGAAAAGGTCCTTCATGTTCACGCCCATCTCTTCCATCCCTTGCGGCGTGAACACTTCAACAGCGGGCGCGCCCTGGGTGACTTCGATTTCGACCTCGCGATCGTTCAGATAACCCTCACGCAGCAACTTCCGGAGCTTTTCCCGGGTCTCGTGATGGGTGTCGGTGTCCGCTACCTGGAGACCGCCAGCAGCTGTGACCACCGCGGGCCGGCGGGCCTTTCCCGGCGGCGCAGGGTAAAGAATATCGAGCAGCCGTTCCTCGGCGTTCTCACGCGCTTTAACGGCGACGCGCTCGCGCTCCTCATCGCGCACCATTTTGACCGCAACCTCAGCGAGGTCGCGAATCATCGATTCCACATCGCGGCCGACGTAGCCGACCTCCGTATAGCGCGAAGCTTCAACCTTGACGAAAGGCGCCTGGGCGAGTTTGGCAAGGCGACGGGCGATTTCGGTCTTGCCAACGCCGGTGGGCCCGATCATCAGGATATTCTTGGGTGCGATCTCGTCGCGGAGTTCGGGAGCGACATTCTGCCGTCGCCAACGGTTGCGCAGCGCGATCGCCACAGCGCGCTTGGCGTCGTGCTGGCCCACGATGTAGCGATCGAGTTCGGACACGATTTCGCGCGGGGTCATTACGTAAGGAGCTGTCATCGCATGGGGCGGGCGAGTAAGCGCCGCTTTATAAATATAATTATTCGGGCCGGATGTTCTACAGCTCTTCGATGACGAACTGGTCGTTGGTATAGACGCAGATTTCCGAGGCTATTTTCATCGCGCCTTCGGCAATCTGCCGGGCGCTCAGGTCCTTGCTATGGCGGACCAGGGCGCGGGCGGCAGCCAGCGCGAAATTGCCTCCGGAGCCGATCGCTATCAGTCCGTCATCCGGCTCGATTACGTCCCCGGCGCCCGAGAGAAGCAAGGAGCTCTCGGCGTCGGCCACGATCAGCATCGCTTCGAGCCGGCGGAGGATCCGGTCGGTACGCCAATCCTTGGCCATTTCCACTGCGGCTCGGCGCAAATTGCCATTGAATTCCTGCAATTTCGCTTCAAACTTGTCGAAAAGAGTCAGCGCGTCAGCAGTCGAGCCGGCAAACCCTGCCAGCACTATATCGTTGTGAAGCCGGCGAACCTTGCGCGCCCCGTGCTTCATAATTGTTTGGCCCACCGACACCTGTCCATCCCCTGCCACCACGACTTTGCCGCCGTGGCGAACGCACAAAATGGTAGTCGAGCGAACCTTGGACTCGACGCCGGTGTCACGCTCGCGGGTGGGCACGGCGGTAGACCTCCTTGAGATGTCGAACGCTCACGTGAGTGTACCGCTGGGTCGTCTGGAGGCTCGAATGGCCGAGCATCTCCTGAATCGAGCGCAAATCCGCCCCGGCGTTAAGCAGATGAGTGGCGAAACAATGGCGAAGGCCATGCGGGGTAAGGTTCGAGTCGAGGCCCGAACGTATGATGCGGCTGGCGAGGATGTTTTGCACGGATCGCGCGGTTAGGCGACCACCGCGCAGGTTGGTGATAACCGCAGCGCCGGGCGATGCTTCTGCCGGCATCGCGCTCCGCCACGCGCGCAGGGCGTCCAGCGCAGGTTCTCCGATCGGTACGAGGCGATCCTTGTTCCCTTTTCCCGAACGAACCATCACGATGCCCAATTCCTCGTCGATGTCGCGCCAGCACAAACCGGTCAATTCTCCAACGCGGAGGCCGCAGGAGTACAGCACCTCGAAAATCGCACGATCACGAATTGCGGCGGGAGTCGCGGCGCCCGCATTGGCCTCGACCAGCGCATTGACCACGCCCTCGTCGAGCACTTGCGGCAGGCGCTTTTCGACCTTGGGCGAGCGCATTGCACGAACCGGACTGGGCTTGCCCACCATTATTTCGCACCAGCGGAAGAAGGCTTTAATCGCAAAGAGGCGGCGCTGAACCGTGGCCCGCGATGCGCCGCGCATCACTGCGGCCAGATAGTTTCGGACGTGGTCTGCAGTGATTGCGTCGGAATCGACATTTTTGCGGGTGCCGTCGAGGGCGGTACGGCCGCCGATC
>Ga0335081_10011621_pt1 | contig 14254 bp, 18 predicted proteins | sample Lox_Sample_35_FD_206713 | JGI IMG/M metagenome (GOLD analysis project Ga0335081, IMG submission 206713) | Soil microbial communities from Loxahatchee National Wildlife Refuge, Florida, United States - Lox_Sample_3.5 | ecosystem: Environmental > Terrestrial > Soil > Wetlands | place: USA... | reverse complement strand
GGGCGCCCTGATCGAGACCGACACGCTGCAGGGAGTGGAGTGGTTCGTGGAAGGGCCTTCCCTCTTTTTCATCGCGCGCTGCCTCTCCGGCATCACCGGCCCGCGCGAAGTGCCGACGCTCGTCGGCGGAAAGCTCTCCGCCAACGACCTCTCGTTCGGCGGAGAAAAGGGGTTGATCGACATCGGGGCCGCGGCCGCACCCGTGCGCGCCATGCAGCGGAACACCGGCCCGGATGCGGACGGGCGGGTTGAGCGCGTGCGCGGCGACGTGCTGGACCCCTGCAGCATTGCGCGCGCCATGGCAGGATGCGACACGGTCTACCACCTTGCCGCGTACGCGCACGCCTGGGCACGCTCGCCTGAGACGTTTTTCGACGTCAACGTCACGGGAACGCGCTCCGTCCTGGAAGCCGCGCTGAGACACGGTGTCCGGCGCGTGGTGGTCACGTCTTCCGTTGTGACGATGGGGAGCGCGGAGGGGGAAGCTGCAAACGAGTCGACACCGCGCAGCGCACCGGCGCTCACGCCGTACGAGGAGTCGAAGATCGCGGCAGAAGAAGCCGCGCTCGAATACGCGCGCAGGGGACTCCAGGTGGTGATCGTCAACCCCACGCGCGTGTTTGGCCCGGGCATCCTCAACGAGGTGAAGACGTCTTACGCGGAAGCGCCGTACTGTATCGACAAGGCACGGGAGGAACTCGGGTACAGCGTCACACCGCTCGCCGATGCCCTGTCAGCGACCGTCGCCTGGCTGAACCGCGGCGGGCCCCGGGAGGAGGCCGCGGCATGAAACCGCTCATCCGCGCGCTGGATCTGCGGACGCTCGTCCGCAGCGAGGAATGGCAGCCGACGGTCATTCTCATTCTCGCCGCCCTCCTGACGGCGTGCCACAGGTACTTCGGCTCGCCGGACGCGGCGCGGCGGATCATGCCCGGGTGCGACGGGATTACGGCGGCGACATTCATGTTCGCGTCGGCATTCGTCCTGTTCGGACTCGTGCCGTTCTGCGTGCTGGTGATCGGGTTCAGGGAACACCCCTCCGACTACGGGCTCCAGTGGGGGAACTGGCGGCTGGGAGCCGGTCTCCTCCTGGCGCTGCTCCCCCTGATCACCGCGGCGTTCCTGTATCCCGCCTCGGGAAACGCCGAGGTGCGCGCGTTCTACCCGTTCGCGCCAGAGGCGGGAAGCTCGATCGCGAAGTTCCTCCTGCTCCAGATTCCCCGGGGCGCGCTCTACTATAGTGCATGGGAGTTCTTTTTCCGGGGCTTCATGCTCTTCGGCATGCGCCGCTATGTCGGCGACTGGCTCGCCGTCTGCGTGCAGACGATCCCGCAGTGCCTGTGGCACATCGGGCTACCCACGGGCGAGATCCTCTCGTCGATCGGCGGGGGGGTGCTCTTCGGGGTCATCGCGCTCAGGACGCGGTCCATCATCTGGCCGATGCTCCTCCACTACGCGATGGGGATCGTCCTCGACATTCTCATTATCGCCCGGAGCTGAAGGAGCCTGCCATGGAGACGCGCCCATCAACTGCACACGCCGCCATCGACGCCGCCTGCCTCACCTTTATCGCCGCCCTTCTCCTGGTCTGCGCGGGCAACCGGTCGAACGTCCCCGGAGCGCCGGCGGTCGGGCAGGGTCTTCTGATCGCGGGCGGGCTCTACGCCGCCGCGTCGGGAGTCGCCCGCCGACTGCGGGACGGGATTGCCTCGACGTGGACACTGACCGCCGCCGTGACGCTTCTCCTTTCGTACCTCTACCAGGCGATCGCCCCGTTCCAGCACGTGCTCGTGCGCGGCTGGTTCGACGGCGTTCTCATCTCATGGGAAACATCGCTGACGGGCACGGAATGCACACGTACGCTCCAGAGTATCGCCTGCACGGGCATCACGGAGTGGATGATGTACGCCTACGTGATATACGTCCCCCTCCTGCCGGTGACCGCCCTCCTGTGCTACAGGACCGGTGGCCCCGCCGCCGCGCGGGACTTCCTCTTCGCACTCGCCGCCACGAACCTGGCGAGCTTCACCGGGTTCCTCCTCTTCCCGGTCGCGGGGCCGCTCTTCTACCAGCCGGGGGCCTATACGGTCCCGCTCACGGGGGGATTTTTCACCTGGTGCGCCGGCCTGCTCCATGCCTCCGCGCACTACCCGGGGGGATCACTCCCGAGCCCCCACTGCGCGTCGACGACGGTGATGCTCGTGATGCTGTACAGGCACAACAGGAAGGCGTTCTACGTCGCCGCACCGACGCTCCTGAGCATTTACGCGGCGACCGTGTACGGAAGGTACCACTACATCTGGGACAGCGCGGCGGGAATCCTGACCGCGATCGTCATGCTCAGGCTCTGCCCGGTGCTTCTGGCCTGGGCCGGACAGATTGCTTCGTCGCTGATTGCTTCGCGCAGAGCGCTCGCAACGCTCGCAATGACATCGAAGGAGGACATATGAAAACGCTCGTCACGGGAGGTACTGGATTTATCGGAAGCCACCTGGTGGAACGGCTCCTGGAGAAAGGAGAGTCGGTAATCTGCGTCGCGAAGGACGTCATGCACGCGCGCATGCTGGCGCTGCGCGGCTGCGACGCGATGCTCGCGGACATCAACGAGGCCGACGGTCTGGACTCCGCGCTGGACGGTGTGGACACCGTCTACCACGTCGCCGGACTGACGCGGTGCCGGAGGCCTGAAGACTACTATGAGGCAAACACGCGCGGAACGCGCCGGTTTCTGGAAGTCTGCAGGGGGCACCGCGGTACGATCCGCCGGTTCATCTACGTGAGCAGCCAGACCGCCGTGGGCCCGTCGCTCGACGGCAGGCCCGTGAGCGAGGAATCGCCGTACCACCCGGTGTCGCACTACGGCCGGAGCAAAATGCTCGCGGAGATGGAGGTCCTCCGGGCCGCGCGGGCGCTGCCTGTCACCATCGTGCGCCCATCCGCGGTCTACGGGCCCCGCGAGCGGGACATGTATGACTACATCAAGACCGTGAAGCGCGGACTGAAGCTCCTGATCGGATTCCACGACAAGCTGATGAGCCTCGTCCACGTCGACGACCTGGTGAGCGGGATCCTGCTGGCGGGTGAGTCGGTCCGAGCCGCGGGGAAAAAGTATTTCCTCGGCAGCGAACGGCCGTACAGCATCCGGGAAATCGGCGGAACGATTGCCACGGTGCTCCACCGCCATCCCCTGTGCGTGCGGCTGCCGCACAGCCTCGTCTATGCCGTGGGCGCGGCCGCAACGGCGATCGGCAAAGCGACCGGGGCAGAAGTGTTCTTCAACATGGAGAAGGCGCGCGAGGCGGTCCAGCCGGCCTGGACCTGCTCGGTGGCCAAGGCGGCAACTGAGCTGGGGTACCGCGAGCGCTTCACGCTCGAGGAAGGAATGAGGCAGACGTACGCGTGGTACGTCGAGAACGGGTGGCTCTGACCGGCTCTTTCCTGCGCCGCTCCGGCGTCCCTTCCTGCGAACAAAGCGCGGCCGGGGTTTGTTCCTATGTACAACCATGCGCATACTCATCATCGAAGACGAACGCAAAGTCGCCCAGTTCCTCAGGAAGGGATTTGAGGCGGAGGCGTTCTCCGTGGACATCGCCCCCGACGGCGCCGAGGGGCGCAGGCTTGCGCTCGCGGGGTCGTACGACGCGCTGATCCTCGACCTGATGCTCCCAAAAATCGACGGCATGACGCTCCTGGAAGAGCTGCGCAGGGAGCGCGTCGATACCCCCGTGCTCATCCTAACGGCACGTGGAGAGGTGGAGGACAGGGTGAAGGGGCTCAACCTCGGGGCGGACGACTACCTGGCGAAGCCGTTTTCGTTTGCGGAAGTGCTGGCCCGCGTCAGGGCCATCCTGCGGCGGAGCGCCGGCGACGGGAGGAGCCCGGTCCTTGAACTGGGCGACCTGAAAATGGATTTGCCGACCCGTTCCGTCAGGCGGGGCGGCAGGGAACTCACGCTGACGAACAAGGAATACGAGCTGCTCGAGTACCTCCTCAGAAACAAGGGACGGGTCGTTTCCCGCGTCATACTGACCGAGCATATCTGGGACATGGGGTTCGACAGCGAGACAAATGTCGTCGACGTCCTCGTCAACCGGCTGCGGCGGAAAGTGGACGAGGGGTTCCCCCGGAAGCTGATACAGACCGTCCGCGGCGTGGGATACGTGCTCAAGGACGCCGCCGGTGACGAGCATGCCTGAAGCCCGGTCGCTCCGGTTCGTCCTCACGCTCTGGTATTCCGTCGTTCTCCTGGTCGCGCTCTTCCTCTTCGGCGCCGCGGTTTACATCTACCTCCAGCGGGCGCAGGAAGCCTCGCTCAGGAGCGATCTCCTTGAGGAGGTCGACTGGATCTCCCGGCTCGTGGACATCGACCGGAAACGGATCGCCGGCGGAGAAATCGAAGCACTGTCCGATGACGTGGAGCGGAGAATCACCGACCACTTCCTCGCGAACCCCCGCAACTACATCGTGATCCTGGAGTCCTCATCCGGGAACATGCTCTTCGAGTCGGGCAAGGGGGAAGAAGCGCACGCGGCGGCCGGCGGGATCCCACCCGGCCGTACTGCGTTCATGACCCTGCTGGACATCCACGGTGCGCCCGTGCAGGCCGCTGCCCGCCGGGATGACCCATTCATCATCCAGGTCGCCTACACGCAGGGGGCCTCGCGGGCCGTGCTGGGGCGCCTCCTTTCGATCTTCGCGGTGCTGACGCCCGTCGTCCTCTTCCTGTCCGTTTCGGGCGGATGGCTCATGGCGGGAATCGTCCTGCGGCCGATCAGGGACGTCTCGGAGCGGGCCCGGAACATCACCGCGAGCAACCTCTCAGGGCGGATCCCCCCGCGCGCGGTGCAGGACGAGCTGGGTGAATTGATCGCGACGATCAACGACATGATCGCCCGGCTGGAGGACTCGTTCCGAAACATCCGCGAGTTTTCGCTCAGCATCGCCCACGAGCTGAAGACCCCCCTGACGATCCTGAAGGGGGAATCGGAGCTTGCGCTCGCGCATCCCCTCACGCCCGGCGAAGCCCAGGATCTCGCGTCAATGTACCTCGAGGAAACGTCGCGCCTCTCGCGGATCGTGGACGACCTCCTGACGCTTGCACGCGTCGAATCCGGTCAGATGTCGCTCGCCGTCGAACCCGTGGAACTGCACCGGCTCCTGGAGGACATCCACGAGGACGCGCTCATCCTCGCCTCCGGTAAGCAGATGACCGTGACGATGGACCAGAACGACGAGGCCCGGTTAGTCGGCGACCCCGTCCGGTTGCGGCAGCTCTTTCGCGCGCTCATCTCCAACGCGGTCCGTTACACCGATGCCGGGGGGACGATACGGATCAGGAGCCGACGCCTCGAGGCGGAAGCCATCGTGTCCATCGAAGACACGGGGATCGGCATCCCCCCGGAGAGCCTGGGGAAGATCTTCGAAAGATTCTACAGGGTGGAGGAGGCCCGCACGCGAGCCCGGGGAGGAAGCGGCCTGGGGCTCGCGCTTGCGCGCTGGATCGCCGAGGCCCACCGGGGATCGATCGACGTCAGGAGCACTCCGGGCGAGGGATCCTGCTTCACCGTCCACCTCCCGCTTGCACCCCCCGCATGACAGGATTGTAATCTTCACGTCATCCTCACGCCATCCTGCGCACGTCCAAGAAGTTAGAACAACCGGAGCCGTGCGATGCCCGAGAAAAAGCGTACCGGGGGCGAGGCGATGAATGAGACGCCGATTGCCCCGAGCTCACGCAGGATGGTCCTGGGGGTGCTGGGAATACTGGCCGCCTCCATTCTCCTCATTCTCCTGCTGCGGTACGCATTTCTCTGAGCGCCGGACACACATTGCGCACTCACGAAAGGAGCGTAACCATGTTCCACATCAAAGCACCGAGGTTGATTCTCGCCGCCTGCCTGGCGATGGGATTCCTGGGGGGAGCGGCGTTCTTCATGACGATCGGGGCCGCCACCCATCCGGCGCAGAACAATTCCCCCTCTGCACCTGCGCCCGCGGTCTCACCCGAGGGAAAAGCCCTGCTGAGCGAGTTCAGCACCGCCTTTGAGGCGGCAGCCGCGAAGGTCAACCCGTCCGTCGTCCCGATCATGAGCGAGCAGGTGACGCACGTGGCCAACCCGTTCGGCTCGACGAACGACCCGCTCAGGAACTTCTTCGGCGACGACTTCTTCCGCAGGTTCTTCGGCACGCCTCCCGGCGAGGAGAAGCAGGTCGTCCACGCGCTCGGTTCGGGCGTGATCGTCTCGAAGGACGGCTACATCCTGACAAACAACCACGTCGTCGACGGGGCCGACAAGCTGACCGTCGTCCTCCAGGACAAGCAGAAATACACGGCAAATGTCATCGGCCGGGACCCGCAGTCGGACGTGGCGGTGATCAAGATCAACGCCTCCGACCTGCCCGTGGCATCGCTCGGCAATTCCGACGATGCGCGTGTCGGGCAGTGGGTGATCGCGGTCGGCAACCCGTTCCAGCTCATGCACACCGTCACCGCGGGGATCATCAGCGCGAAGGGCCGTTCGGCCGTGAACCTCGCTGACTACGAGGACTTCCTCCAGACGGACGCTTCCATCAATCCCGGCAACAGCGGCGGCGCGCTCGCCGATCTCGACGGCAACGTCATCGGCATCAACACCGCGATCGTGAGCCCCAACGGGGCCGGCGGCAACGTCGGGATCGGGTTCGCCATACCGATTAACATGGCGAAGAGCATCATGCACCAGCTCGTTGCCACCGGGAAGGTCTCGCGCGGGTTCCTCGGCCTCCTGCCGCAGGATATTGACGAAGGACTGGCGAAGGCGATGAACCTGAAGGACACGAAAGGGTGCCTGGTGGGCGACGTCAACCGTGACGGGCCGGCCGACAAGGCGGGGATCAAGCGGGGCGACGTCATCACGAAGTTCAACGGCTCGGAGGTGGAGAACAGCGTCCAGCTCAGGAACCTCGTCGCGGAGGCGGAGCCGGGTTCGGATGCCAACGTGATGGTCCTGCGCGACGGCAAGGAGCGCGACATCGTGGTGAAGCTCGGGGAGCGGCCGAAGAATGTCGCGGCAAACGGTTCAGGGGAACCGTCGCAGGACAAGACGTCGGCCGAACAGTTCGGACTCTCCGTCCAGGAGTTGACCGCTTCAGCCGAGAAAGCCCTCGGATTCCACAACGAGCAGGGAGTGCTTGTCGCCGCCGTCAAGCCCGAGAGTCCCGCTGACGAAGCCGGGATTCAGAAGAACGACCTGATCAAGGAAGTGAACAAGGCCCGGATCACGTCGGTGAGCGATTTCCACAAGGCGTTCGAGCACATCGGCAAGCATGACAGCGTGGCGCTGCTCATCAGGAGAGGCGACAACACGTTCTACGTCGCCCTCCAGGTGACATCGTGATGTGCGCCTCGACCTTCACGCACAGAGGACTGCTGAACATGTACGCGGATACGGGTCTCGGGAGGGCGCTGCGGTTCATGGTGTACCTGCTCGCGGTGCTTCTTCCCCTCCTGGCCTGGTTCGCGGTCCGTAGATAATGTGTTAATGAGATTGCACGGCCTGCGGCGCCTCTGCGGCGCCGCAGGCGCCGCTTCTTCGCGTGGAAGTCCGCACCAATCAATCTCGCCGGCATTATTTCCCGCGCTGACTCGCTCCTCACCTTGCATGGTTGCAGGAATCGAGAACTCATTTGGCAAGATTGGCGATTCCGAAGCCCGAACGCACATGTGAGTGTTGAAAGCCGCAACACTTGGTGGCAAGCAACAACACCTGGATTTGTCACTCCTTATCGATAGCCCGCCGATTCCCCTGAAAAACGCAGCATCTGGGAGCTACATATTACACTGGCATCTAACTTGCTAGCTATAACTGTAGGTATGGACCAGAGAACTGATAAACCTGTCTATTCGATCGGGACTGTTGCCCGTCTCCTCGAGGTCTCCGTACAGACGCTTCGCCTCTACGAATCGGAGGGATTGATACTGCCGCACAAGTCGGCAGGGGGACAGCGACTGTACACCGAAGCAGACGTCCACAGGCTTGAGTGCATTCGCAGAGCGATCACCGAAGAAAAAGTCGGGATCGCCGGGATCCGCAGGATGCATTCGCTCATTCCCTGCTGGCAATTCGTCCACTGCACGGACGAGGAGCGCAGGCACTGTCCCGCGTACACGGACCACGACGGCGGCTGCTGGACATACCGTCACGCCGGCAATCCATGCGAAGGCCGGGAATGCCGCTCCTGCGAGGTCTACCGCATGGCGACGTCCTGCGCCGGCATCAAGCAACTGATACAGCAAACCACCCCATGAAACGAGTCATTATCGTCACGGTGCTTATCGCCGCCGCGCTCGTTGCGGCAAGCGTCGCCCTCGAGCGGCGGGCGACGGACCCCTCCGAAACGGACTTGCTCCGCCGGAGGTACAGGGCGCGGGAGACTGCATCCGTCGACCATGCAAAATTCCCCCAGCTCCGGAAGCGCTTCGCGAAGCCACAGGAGGTCACGCACGAATGCATTGCCTGCCATAACGGCCGCGCGCGCGAGGTGATGAAATCCTCGCACTGGAACTGGGAGCGGGAGGAGTATATCCCGGGCCGCGGGATCCGCTACGTCGGCAAGAAGAACATCCTGAACAATTTCTGCATCGGCACGGCGGGGAGCCACCAGAGCTGCAACAAGTGCCACATCGGGTACGGGTGGTCGGACGAGAAACCGTTCGACTTCGCGGATTCCCTGAACGTCGACTGCCTCGCCTGCCACGACAACAGCAACACCTATGTCAAGGCCTCCGGTGGAGCCGGCCTCCCTGACTCATCGGTCAACCTCACTCTGGTCGCGCAGAGCGTCGGCCTGCCCACGCGCACGACGTGCGGGACATGCCACTTCTTCGGCGGAGGGGGGAACAACGTCAAGCACGGCGACCTCGACGCCGCGATGTTTGCCACCACCAGGACGGTGGACGTCCATATGGGGCTCGACGGCGGGGACATGCAGTGCACGGATTGCCACACCGCCCACAAGCACCAGATGAAGGGGAAGACGTATTCCATCTCCTCCATGAACAGGAACCGGGTGGCGTGCGAGGACTGCCACTCCGCGATGCCCCACAACGACGACATCCTGAACGAACATACGTACAAGGTGGCCTGCCAGAGCTGCCACATCCCCCTGTTCGCGCGCGTGAACAAAACCAAGCTCCGGTGGGATTGGTCGACGGCGGGGAGGCTCCGGAACGGGGAGCCGTATGAAGAAAAGGATTCGTCGGGCACCGACACGTACATGTCGATCAAGGGATCGTTTGTCTGGGCGAAAAACGTCCGGCCCGAGTACGCCTGGTCAAACGGCACCGCCTCACACTACCTCCTGGGGGACAGTATCGTCGCCGTCCCGGTCAAACTCAACGAACTGCACGGCGACTACGGAGATCCCGACGCCAGGATCATCCCCGTCAAGATCCACACGGCGTTGCAGCCCTACGACCCCGTCTACCGCCGGATCGTGCAGCCGAAGCTCTTCGCCCCGCGGAAGGGGGAGGGGGGCTACTGGCAGGACTTCAGCTGGGATGCGTCGATCAGGGCGGGCATGGCACTTGCCGGAGAGCCTTACAGCGGTCACATGGGATTCGTCGAAACCGAGATGGTGTGGCCCGTCAACCACATGGTCGCGCCGAAAGAGGACGCAGTGCGGTGTGGCGAATGCCACACGCGGAACGACTCCCGCCTTGCAGGCCTGACCGGATTCTACATGCCCGGACGGGACTACAGCGGCGCGCTCGACACTGCTGGCGCGACGCTCATTCTACTCACATGTGCGGGAGTCGTCGTGCACGGCGCGGCACGGGTCATCTCGCGGCGGTCACGACGCAGGGGGACACGGACATGAAACGCGAATACATTTACCGGGCGTTTGAGCGGTTCTGGCACTGGACGCAGGCCCTGCTGATACTCTTCATGATGATCACGGGGTTCGAGATCCACGGCTCCATCTCGTTCTTCGGGTTCGACCAGGCGGTGCGCTACCATTCGCTCGCCGCCAGAGCGCTCCTTGCGCTCATTGCGTTCGCCATCTTCTGGCACCTGACGACGGGTGAATGGCGCCAGTATATCCCGACGCGCAGCCACCTCCGTGCACAACTCGCCTACTACCTCTTCGGGATATTCCGGAACGCGCCCCATCCCACCCGGAAGACCGGCCTGAGCAAGCTGAACCCGCTGCAGCGGCTCGTCTATCTCGGGCTCAAGATCCTGGTCATCCCGGTCCTTGTCCTTTCCGGCCTCCTCTATATGTTCTACAGGTACCCCTCCCGCCACGCCATCGAGGCACTCAACATCGAGGGGCTCCGTGTCGTGGCGCTGCTCCACACGGCCGGTGCGTTCCTCCTCGTGGCGTTCCTGATCGCCCACCTCTATCTCATCACCACGGGGAGGACCCCGGTCTCGAACCTGCGCGCCATGATCACAGGCTGGGAGGAACTGGAGGCCGGCGAAGAGAAGGACTCACCCGGCAACGCGGCCAGACAAGGAGCTACGCCATGAACACGAAATACATGAATCCGTACCTGGCAGGGGTGCTGCTCGGGCTCGTCCTCCTGCTGACGATTTATCTCACCGGGCGGGGCCTCGGGGCCAGCGGCGCGCTCAAGAGCGTCGTCGTCGCAGGCGTGCAGACTGCCTCGCCGAACCACCTCGAGTCTTCCCCCTTTTACAGGGAGTTTGCGGGAGCCCACGAAGGGAGCCCCCTCAAGCAGTGGCTGGTCTTCGAGGTCGCCGGCGTGCTCTTCGGGGGATTCCTCTCGGGAGTGGTCTCGCGGAGACTCACGTGGGTGACGGAGAAAGGTCCACGCGCTACGACCGGGCTCCGCATGGTCATGGCGGTGCTGGGAGGCGCGCTCTTCGGCGCCGGGGCGCAGTTCGCCCGGGGTTGCACCAGCGGCGCAGCGCTCAGCGGCATGGCGGTGCTCAGCAGCGGCGGGTTCCTGACGATGATCGCCATCTTCGGCAGCGGGTACCTGGTCGCGTATTTCTTCCGCAGGCTCTGGATCTGATTGCTTCGTGGCGCCTGCGGCGCCACTCGCAATGACAAGGACTTAACAAAGGCAATTCCATGGGACCATTTGTCCCCGATATCATCACCAACGAGATGAACCTGGTGGTCGCATTCCTGCTCGGGATCGCATTCGGCGCCGTGCTCGAGCAGGCGGGGTTCTCGTCTTCCCGGCGGCTGGCCGGGCTCTTTTACGGCTACGATTTTACGGTGCTCCGTGTGTTTTTCACTGCGGCCGTCACCGCGATGCTCGGAGTAATCTTCCTCGGGTATTTCGGCTACCTGGATACCGATATCATTTACGTCAACCCGATGTTTCTCGGGCCGGCGATCGTCGGCGGGGCGATCATGGGGGTGGGATTCATCCTCGGGGGATACTGCCCGGGGACCAGCATCGTCGCGGCGTCAATCGGCAAGAAAGACGCCATCGCCTTTGTATCCGGCGGTATCCTGGGGGTATTCGTCTTCGGCGAGCTCTTCCCCTTGTACGACGGGTTCTACGCATCCGGCGCGCTGGGGCCGATCAGGGTGTTCGACTCGCTCGGGATGTCGCAAGGGGTGTTTGTACTGCTGCTCATTCTGGTCGCCGTCGGCGCGTTCGCGGCAACGACCTGGATAGAAAAGCGGGTCAACCCGGAGAGCCCCGCGCGTGCGTGGCCGCGCCGAGCGCACGCGCTCGCGGGAGCGGGACTCGTCGCCCTGGGGATTGTGGCGCTGTTCATTCCCGACAGGAAAACGCTGCTCGTCGACGAGAGCCGTTCCGCGGAGTTCCAGAGGAGCCACCCCATCGCCATGATGACGGCCGACGAGCTGGCATTCCGGATCATCGACCGCGACCCGCGGCTGGTGATTGTCGACGTCCGCACCGCCCTGGACTCCACGGCCACCATACTCCCCGGGTCCGTCAATATCCCCCCCGGGGCACTGTTCGGGAAGCAATACGCGGGCCTGCTCGGGATGCGGCACGAAGAGCGGGTGTTTGTCGACAGGGACGGCAGCGCCGCGCGGAACGCCGCGTTCCTCGCGCTCCGTCTGGGTTACGATAACGTCCGCGTGCTGGAGGGAGGCGTCGCCGCGGTCGACTCCACGATCCTCGGGTTCACACCATCCCACCCGCCGCGCTCCCGCGACGAAGCCGACACCTTCCGCTTCCGCACGGAAGCGAAGCCGGTGCTCGCGCAGATGATCCGGGAGTACAGGGCGCGCGCAAGCGCGCCACCCCCGGCGGTAAAAAAAATCAGCGGAGGCTGTTAATACCATGGATCTGCAAAACGCGAAAATCGCCGTCGCCACAGACGACGGCACTACGGTCAGCTCGCATTTCGGCCGCGCTGGGTATTACGAGGTCATCCACCTTGCTGCAGGGAGGGTCGTCAGGAGGGAGCGGAGGGAGAAGGCTGGGCATCACAGTTTCGGCCCGGAGGGGAGCAGCCAGGGGGAGCACGACCACGAACACCGGCACCGGACGATGGTTTCCCCCATCCTCGACTGCCAGGCAGTGATTGTGCGCGGGATGGGGCAGGGAGCGGTCGACCATCTCCGGCGGGCCAATCTCCTGCCGGTGCTCACCGGCCTTCGCACAATCGACGAGGTGATCGCCGCGATCGCCTCAGGCACGCTCGATCACGATCCGCGGCGGGTGCACCAGCATCACGGAGATCACTGAGAGAGGAGCGCTACCGCTGCCGGAGCGTGCGTCACGGCGCCCCGGCCAGCGCGGCGGCCCGGTGGGGATCGTCGGCAGCGCTACACAGCCGCGCTCTTTGCGGCAAATTCCTGATCAAGTATCGCGCTCACCTCATCCCTGTTCTGGATGCTGCTCGTGGCGCGGACGACGTTCCCGTTCCGGTAGTACACTGTAAACGGCAGGCCGCGGAACTCACTGCACTGGGGGAGGTTCCTGATGACTGCCGCGTCAGGCGAATCGAATTCCATGTCCCTGAATGCGACGTGCGGGTACCCCGATTGAAGCTCCTGCATGACCGCATAAACGGGGATGCACATGGGCCCCATACGGCCGCAGCATACCATCACATTGTCATTCTCCTTCAGCGTCTCCGCGTGGTCTTTCGCCGTCAGGATGTGTTTCAGGTTCGTCTGAAGCATTGCGCCCTCTCACGGTTGTTTGTCACTTCTGTCTCATCCTCTGTGGTCGCCTCCCCAGCGACTCCTGAGCACAGCGTCGATGTATTGCCGCGTGGCGTTCACCACGAGGCTGCTCTCGCATTCCTCCTGGAACCGGGAGCAGAGCGTCTCCTTGAGCCGGAGCGCAGTTCCGTAGTCGGGGGCCGCATTCAGCTTCTCCTCCGCCTCCGCGCAGTACTTCGTGATCAGCGCGCTCAAATGCGCGGGATTCCTGGGTGCCCTGATATCGCTCATTACCGGGCCTGCCTGCACGCGAGAGGCTACTTCGCCCCGGGGGCTTTCTTCGTGGAAATCCCAAGGAGCATGTACAGGGGGCAGATGCTGACGAAAGCGGTGAAAAGGAGTACCGCGCCCGCGATGCCCAGGACGAGTCCGAGAGCGCCCGAGAGCGTGCCAGTCAGCAGGAGGACTGCAACCACCACGGCGGCGAGAATGCGGATCACCCGGTCGGCATTACCGATGTTCTTTCTCACTTGCATCTCCTGGTGTTTGTGGGTTTGTGTGTCCCGTGAGATGCACAAGAATCTCTCCGGGGTCATAACCCTTTTCCCAATCCCGTGCATCTAATGAACGTACCACCCACACAGCTCTCCGGAGGCAGTCCATGGCCGTCAAAAAAGCCGTCATTAAGCAGGTACGGGGGAACACACTTGCCGGGAAATCGGACTCCAATCACTGGGTCATGATGGACGGGCGGGATCCGTCAGGAGCGGAAGCGGCCGCATCGAGCCCGAAGGAGCTGCTCCTGATTGCGCTGGGGGGATGCACGTCAATGGACGTGATATCGGTACTGAGGAAGAAACGGATCAGGCTGGACGGCTATGAAGTCCACCTGACGGGAACGGCGCGGGAGGAGCCCCCGCAGGTGTTCACCGATATACACGTGGAGTACGTCTTCTACGGAGACGGCATAGAAGCCGCAGATGTCGAGCAGGCGATCGAACTGTCGACGACGAAATACTGCTCCGTCTCCGCGATGCTCAAGCCGGTCGTGAACATCAAACATTCACACCTGATCAGGCCTTCCGCGGAGCTGGTGACCCCGGCGTAGGCCGCCGCTCAGGCATTCCCGTTCCCCGGGACGTCGATA